>Ga0210242_100679_pt1 | contig 29718 bp, 29 predicted proteins | sample ChrtobMeP5a_16mM_FD_155445 | JGI IMG/M metagenome (GOLD analysis project Ga0210242, IMG submission 155445) | Chrysochromulina tobin associated microbial communities from unialgal haptophyte culture, Seattle, Washington, United States - P5a_16mM | ecosystem: Host-associated > Algae > Haptophytes >... | reverse complement strand
CCTCGCTTACCGCGTCAGTCGCACCGATCCACGCTAAGGTGTTGGATTGAGGGACGAGGGCCAACACAGCGGCATTCTCCGCGGCGCTGTGGATGTTTGCAAGATCGCCGCCGAGAGCCTGGCACGCGGCGCGCCCAGCCGCCCACGTGCCAAGGGTTGGTACGTAAATGAATGGCGAGGTCGTTTGGCATTCAACCCTCGCCATCCTGCCGAAGCTGAGGAGGATAGCCAGCCAGACTCTCCATCGAGCACATCCCGGCTGCGACCTTCCTCGCCGACTCCCACGTGCTCCTTGCGTCCCGTCTCGCTTCGTGCTCGATCGCAGTGCTCTAAACAGCCCCACCAACCGTACGACGAGGCCAGCCATCGCAAAGAAGACCATCGAGAGCAGGCAAGCGAATCGATCCATCTCGCCTTGGAGAGCGGTGGCCTTCCATCCCGTGGCCGCAGAGTAGGCCTGCGTGTGAGGGGTGGCGCCTTGGGGCGGCGGCAGCGAAGTCGGCGGGGGTGACGAGGGGGGGTGCATCGGCGGCGGCGGTGGAAAAGGCCGCGGTGGCGAGGGTGCGGACGGTGGCGCCAGCGGCGGAGGGGCCGTTGACTTTGGCGAGGGCGGCGAGGGCGTGCCGGCCGAGATGCTGCCAGGAGTGGGCGGCATTCTTGGAGGCGATGGAAGCGGTACAGCCACAGGCGGCGGCGACGAATGCACGGCGGGGTGCGATCCGCAGTCGGCGCAATCGGCGCAGAAGCACGTCTCCAAGCAGATGCCCTTGCCGGGGGGTGAATTAGCTGTCAGCAGTGGCAGCGGTTGACGCATGCCGCAGTCGGCGCCGTCGGTGCCGTACTGGCCATCCGGGTACTCGGCGCCCGGGCCGCCGTCGTTGCAGCAGCAGCCATCCGAGGCACAAGCTGGCATTCCGATGCGAGTGACAGAGTTGATGCAAAGGGCAGGGGGTGCCGCGGGTGCCGGAGGTGTTGACGTGGGGGGGCGCGGTGGGCTGGAGACCGGCGGCTGCGGGGGCGAGCGCGGCATGCGCGGGGCGCAGTCCACGCAGTCGGCGCCGTACGCGCACATCGGCAACTCGGAGCCGGGGCTGTCGCAATAGTTGTCCGAGGTGTACACGCTCGTGTTCATGCAGAGTGAATGGGGGGGAGGCGAGGTGCCGCCGAGGAAGAGCTGATGACTCGCCCGCATCACGTTTGCCCCAACAAAGGGTGTAGAGGTTACGCTCTCGGCCGCGACGACGAGCAGGAAGGTGCCCAACGTCATCGAAAAAGGGGCGACGCCGCGCTATAGTGTTGCTCCAAAGCTGCTTCGCTCGCAAGCACGCAAGGCGAAGTGGGCCCTGAACCTGGCCCCTAAACACGTGGCCTAAGTGCGCCCCCCCCTCCGGGGGAGCAACGCCCCCCCCTGAGGTTTCCCAACTTTTTGTAACCACCACACGGAAGTGAAGCACCCCACAGGACACTTACCATGGCTGTGGACGCACTTCTGCTTCCGCGGGCTGTGGGAAGACGAGATGTTTGCTCGTCAGGCCCTGAACAAGAGGCACGTGACCTCGAAAATTTCCCACATTTCGACGTAACTCGTCTTGCCCTTTCGATTCACACGCGTCAAGTCAAGTCAAGTCTATACATAAACAACGGACAACCATACGGAAGCCTATCGAATGTGCTCCGGCGGCCAGCAGTGGTGGAAGGGAGTGGGCGGAGATGACGGAGGGGGTCCATCTAGAGGTGACACGTCATAAATGCTGACATACGTGCCCTCGGAGAAGAAGTAGGTGAGAAGTATCGGGCCGATCTCGAGCCGATGAGCGCCACTCTTACGCCGAAGAGGAAATCGGCTCGAGATCGACCGAGGCGTCAAGCATAGAATGGGGGATTGGGGAAGAGAAAGCGGGGGGATAGGCGCCTGACCGGGGAGCTCGAGGCCGGTCGGCGCAGCGTCGCGCTAACCGAGATGAACAACGCGAGCGAGAGGGCCCTTCCTGCAGCCTGTGAAGGCGCAGAAGTTGGTGCCGTCTCTCTCACGCAGATCAACTCAACTCACGTTCGCGTCATCCGCCGCCAGTCGTCGAACGTAGGACCGTTGACGCGGCTACGCGGCAACGGCCGCAGGGAGGGCTTCGATTAAGAGCGAGGCTGAAAGGAAGGATGCAGGCCAGCAGCGCGCGCTCGGGACAGCGTCTCGTACAGCGCGAGCCAGGGCCGGGGGCACTGGCGCGCGCTCGGGACAGCGTCACCGACAGCAGCGAGCAAGGGCCGGGGGCACGGCAGAAACTCGGGGGAGAGGTTCTGTGGACGGCCAGGTGAGAATGACGCGCAGACTATGTACAGAGGCGAGCGAAACGTCAATCGAGACAGAAGGGGGGGCCCAGGTGTGGGCCCGAGAGATCCGGCAAGCTCAAACTTAGCCATCGCCTGCCGCTGGCCCCTGTTCATCCGCGTGCTACGCTTGCACTTCTTCTTCACGATGCCGCCTATTGGGCCGCTGCCCCCCTCCGCGCCCTGCGCCGAGAAGTTCTCGTCGCCCACCATCGCCTCGTCCTCGTCGTCGCGCTCTGCCCCGCGCGCCGCCATCGACGCCCCCTGCTCGATGCCGTCGCCGCCCTCGCAGCCTGTGACGCCGCCGTCGTCGCCCTCGAGCGCTCGCACCTGCGTGTCGCACACGCGCGCGCATGCGTGAGATATGGAAGGCGGGGTGGCGCGCACCGCAGTAACACCCTCGACCACTCTTGCAGCTGCCGCGCCAGCCGCCCTTGTTGCCGGCCAAAAACCGATTGACGTGCCCTTGTCAGGCCCAAAACGCCAAAAAAGACTCGTCGGAGAAGGCCGCGCGCGCTCGACGCGCGGCGCCGGCGGTCGCAGACCCTACCGGCACCTCGGCCCATCGTAGCAGCACTCGCGCATGCCCCCGATCGCTCCTATCGTCGGCCTGAAGCCGTGTTGCATTGCCGTACTGTAGACTTCCTGAAAAAGGCACGTGTTGAAGCCCTTTTTCAAGAGCAAGAAGATGGGGATGATGCCCCGACTCGGGGCTATCCAGTCGTGCCGGTTGCGCCGAGATCTGCCCTCCCGATCGCTCGCGCCAGCGATGGGCACCAAAGGAGGCGGAAAGGCGACCGCCATTTTGAATTTTGACTTGACTTGACTTGACTTGACTTGACTTGACTTGACTTGACTGAGGGGCCAGGCCATTCACAGGGCCCAAACCAATGCGACGGCTTGGGCGCCGCCGCCCGCCGCCGCCGTGGCGGCTGACCGTGGCGCCTCGCGCGTCGTCCACCTACACGGCGCTGCCGGGCGCGAGCTTCCACGGCGCCTCCGTCGAGGAGATGGTCGCCGCAGCCGCTGCCGGCGAATGGAGGCCGCCACCCTTGCCCGGCACCGTGGCGGAGGTCGTCGCCTCCGAGGCGGCGCGAGCGCCGGTGCCCGTCTTCGGCCATGCGCTGCGCGACGCGCACTTTGGGCTCGACCCGAGCTGGACGTTTATCAATCACGGCGCCTTCGGAGCGCCCTGCCGCCTCGGTGTCGCAGTCGCCGCGGCGTGGCGGTCGCATGCAGAGCGTCAGCCACTCAAGTTCATCGATCGCGAGCTGTTTGCGCACATGGTCGAGTCGCAGCGCGTCGTGGCCGAATGGATTGGCGCATCCGCCGACGAGCTCGTCCTCGTGCCCAACGCGACCACCGGGCTGAACGCGGTCATTGCCTCCGTTGTGGGAGGCGGCGGAGGCGGCTGCGGAAGCGGAGGTGGTGGCTTTGTGATGGGCGTGGGTGACGAAGTGCTTTACCTCGACGTTGGCTACGGCAGTGTAACCACGATGCTCCATCGAGCGTGCCGCCGCAGCGGCGCCCGTCCGGTCGCAGTGCCCATCGCTGCCGACCTCCCCTTCTCCGCTGCGCCGTCCGAGGTGCTTCGTCGGGTGGAGGCGGCGATGACCCCACGGACTCGCATGCTGATTGTGGATGACGTGACGTCGAACACGGCGCTTGTGCTGCCCGTGGCGGAGCTGTGCGCCCTCTGCAGGTCCCGAGGCGTTCTCAGCCTCGTCGACGGTGCACATTCGATTGGCTCGCGGCCAACGGCCACACTGCCCTACCTGCGCTCGCGGGCGGCCTTGGACGAGAGCGCCGTCTTGGGCAGGAGCACGCGCCATGTTGCGGAGGTTGGCGCCGACTTCATCGTGGGGAATCTGCACAAGTGGGGCTGCGCGCCTCGCGGCACCGGCTTCATGTACGTCGCCTCCGCCGCGCACCGTAGGATCATCGAGCCTCCGATCATCTCGCACGGATTCGGTGCGGGCTTTGCTTCCTCGATGGTGTGGGCTGGTGCGAAGGACTATTCTGAGTTCCTGGCTCTGCCCGCGCTGATCCGCGGCTGGTGGAGGGCCGAGGACGCGCCGGGGCCCCTCCATGCACTCCAGGACCCAGCAGGCGCCCACCAGGACGCGCCAGGGATGGCAGCGACGGCTGTGGCGCCCAACATGGCGCGCGCCCACCAGGACGCGCCGGGGATGGCAGCGACGGCTGTGGCGCCCGACATGGCGCGACGGAGCGGCAGCCTGGCGGAGAGTGTCAACTACCAGCGGCGTACACTCTCCGAAGCAGTGGCGATGCTGAGCGACGCTTGGGGCACAGCGCCACTCGTACCTGCTTCGGAGGGGTTCAACATGTCGCTCGTGCGGCTGCCACCCCTAGACCCGAGGAGCGTGCTGCACTTTGCCAGCGGAGACTGCAACAGCAGGAGCAGGAGCAGCAGCAGCGGCACCACCGCCGCCGCCGCCGCCGCCGCCGTCAGCGCCGACAGCACCACCTCTGACCTGCCAGCCTCAGCGACGCTCACGGGCAAGGCCGTACAGGATGCGCTCCACTTCGGCCATGCCATCGAGTGCCCGGTGAAGACGGTCGGCGGCCAGCTCTACGTGCGCATCTCGGCCGCCGTGTACAATGAGCGATCCGATTACGAAGCGCTCGCCCGCGCCGTCGATGCGATGAGGCGGCGCTGACTCTTACCAAAGACCAGATTCCGACAGTGTGCGTGACTGTGCACTGTATGGTGTCATGAAATCGAATATACAAATCGCTAGAGATGCGACCGCGTACGCGCTCCTGTCCACGCCGCGTCGGCGATGCGCGGAACACGGCTCCGCGGGAAAGGCGAAAGCGAAGTAACGAGGCCCGCGGCACCGGACCACGCGAGATAAACAACACCATTTTGAGAAACAGTTGCCAACTCTTTCGTTTGGGTTCCGTTCGGGCCGTCCGGTCCGGCGGATCGGGTGCCGCGGGTACAGCTGTGCACGCGCTCGTTGATATGGTATGCGGGACGGCGGATGAGCATACAAGATGTAAAACACATGAGATGGCCGCTGCTGGCTGCGGGCATCGGCACATGAGCTCTTCCCTATAAGAAGCACCGCGTTGAGCCGCAGGGGAGCGGCTTCGCTTAGAAGTCCCATTTTCGTGACGCTTCCACAATCGCACGCATCGGCGACGGAGGTGCAGGTGGCCGCGGGGGCGAACCAAGCTGCGGTGAGGGCTCTCCTGTGTGCTGTGGTGAGCGCTCGAGGCGCAATCCTGAAGGGCTCTTCGCAGAGGGGCTCTTCGCTGTGGCGCTCACCGCGGGGTCTGTCCTCGGGATCGCGTTCTTCTCCCCGAGCGGCCGCTCGAAGAGAGCCCCTTGCTCGAAGAATGCCTCGGTCGCGCTCCCGCTCCGGTCGACGATCTCCTTGTTCTCGCACGACGCGTGTCCAGGCTGCTTCTCCGCGGGATCGTCGTTCTCGCACGAGCCGTCTGTGAGCGCATTGGCCCTCGCCATCAACCTGGCCTTTCGTTCCACCAGGCCCGCCCTCTGCGCCCTCTCGAGCGCACGGGCGCCACCCAGGCCTTCCTTTGCGGACCTGTCGGGTATGGGCATGCCAGCCTCAGGGACTAGAGTGGGCAGCTCGGGACTTGGCATCGCTGACTGCGATGCCATCTCTAGCATCTCATTCACAAGGATCCGGGCGCGCTCGCCGTCGAGTTCCTCATTGGGCAGCGGCACGGTCATCGTGATCTCAACCGGCCTCGGCGTGGCACGGAGCATTTTGAGGACCTCCTCCATAGTTTTCGCCTGAGTGACGTCACTCTTACCGATCATCTTGACAATCGAGCCCACGGTCACGCCAAATTTCGCCGCCTGCGAGTCGGGTACTACCTCCGACACCTTGACGAGAGCAACGTCGATGCCGAACGATGTGTGCTCCAACATGCCACTCATTACAAAACCAATCGCGCCCTCCTCGAAGGTGAATTGCTTGAGCTCGAACCCGTCCTCGATGGCCACCTCCTCAAGGGTGGTCTCAGTCTTCTGTTTCTTCCCAGGACCTCCTGATGCGATCAATCGCGACAGAGATTTCATGGCCGACGCCATTTCTGTTCCAAAAATTTGAGGAAAGCCGAGCGCCTTCTTCCGATCTCGCTTCCGAGATTAGCTTCGAAATCGGCAACGCGAATCCTGTCCCAAGCCGCGTCACGCGTGCCGGTTGCGCCCACTGCCGCGCCGCGCCTGCCGCGCCCTGCACGAGAGCCCTAAGTGTGGCCAGCCGCACCACGTGCTGGTGCCTCTTTTATCTATCCGGAACAAATCGTCATTGTGCCCATCCGATGACGAAAGAGGTAATGGCCGACACGATTGTCGATTATCGCGTCCGCGTTCGAGGCATTGCCTAAGGCGACCGTGAAATAAAAAATATATTGCTTGTTGGGACCTCTTTTCGGTGTCCACCTGTTCCAGAGCCGACTGACTCACACTCAGCGACACCGTCTCATTTGTCGATCTGCTCGCGGAGCTCGTTGAGCTTCTTGAAGGCGTTCTCAATGCGCGCGTGGTGCTTGGTGCCCTTGAGCGCCAGGTTGATGTTGTAGTCGGGGTGCAGCAGCCGCAGCAGGTGCTTCACGTGCTTGCGCACCTCGTCGTCCGTGCACGCGAGCTTAAGACCGAGCGCCGTCCGAAGGTTCTTTTTGGTGCATCCGAGGATCTGGCGTACCGCGAGGTCGCGCTCGACCGACTTGGCGTCGCGGGCTCCTTTGTACGCCTCATCATCATTCTCGTCGTCCGCGACCGTGCCCACGAGTGAAGCGCGCGCCGCCGCCTCCGCCGCCGCCGCCGCCACCTCTTCGGCCGTTGGCGGTCGCTTCGCCTGGGCGCGCATCGCCTCCTCCTCATGTACGCGCTTCTCCGCATCGGCCCGTCGTCGCTCGACCTCACGTTGTCGTACGCGCTCCTCCTCCTTCCTGGCACGCATCGCCTCTTCCGCAGCGCGCTCTCTCGCGCGAGTCGCCTCTTGCTGCGCCGCCCGATCTCGCGCCATCTCGCGCTCGATCGCTTCACGCTCCCGCTCCTCATCTGTCTTCTGCCACGGCCAGCGCCAGCCGCTTGCGAGGCTGCTGCCGTCAAACCAGCCGCCTCCAGCGGCCTCCGCCGCGTCATCCGCCGCCGCCTCCTCCTCCTCCTCCTCCTCCTCCTCATCGTCGTCGCCCTCGTCGTCGCCATACGGATCGTATCGTTGGTACGGCTGATAAGCATAGCCACTACCGCCGCCGCCACCTCCACGCCCACCAAGTGGCGCTTCCTCCCACGGTGTCCTCGCTGCGGACCCTGGGGGAGGCATCGAGGGCGCCGAATCGGCCCAAGCGGATCCCCAGGGAGGAGGCGATGCGGGGCGGCTGTACGGTGCTGCGCCTCCAGTCGCCTCCTCATTGCTCCCGTGGGCGCCGCCATGGGCGCCGCTACCCCCACCCCCACGAGAGCCATGCCCGTAGCCGGCGCCGCCGCTGTAAGGGTTGGGAGGCGGCGGGGCGGCGTACGCATTGCCGCCGTACCGATTGCCGCACCCGTACCCATTGCCGTTGAAGTCATGATAGCTGCCCTGCCCAGTGGCCTCGCGCCAGCCCGCTGGTGGCGGGTAGCCGCGCCTCGGACCCCGAGATGAGGCGGGAAGCGGCGCCGAGCGGCCGTGGGGCATCTTGGCCGCCGCGGCGGCTGCGGCGGCGCGGTCGTCGGCCTCGGCGGCGGCCCTCGCCTCCGCCGCCGCCTTCGGCCCCACAAACGCCTCCGCCTCGGCCGCTGCGCTCCCCATTGCCTGGGCATTCGCGCGTGTGCGCTGCGCCTCATGCTCCGCCTTCCGCCGGTACTCCTCCGCGTCTGCCCACCTCGCGTGCGGGTTGTCGTCGTTGCCAAGGCCCGAGATGCCCCCAGCGCGCGCCATCGGCTTCGCACGGGTCGCCTCCTTGGCCTCCCTCGCCGCCTCCTTAGCTGCACGCGCTTCCCGCGCCGCCTGCGCCGCCTTTGCCCTCGCCAGCGCCTCCGCCTTGAGAATCTTCTCAGCGAGTGCCTCCTTGGCCTCCCGCGCGGCCTGGACTGCCTTCTTGGCACGCGCCTCCTCGGCCGCCCTCGCCGCCACCTCCTTGACAGACCGGGACGCTGCCTCGCGCGCCGCACGCTTGGCCGCCTCCTTGGCCTCGCGTGCAGCCTCCGCTTCGAGCGCGGCCACCTCGGCCGCCCGCCGCTCGGCTTCCTGTGCAGCGATCGCCCTCGCCTCCTCTTGCGCCGCGTACGCCTCGGCCGCCTCGGCCGCAGCCCTCTCTGCCTTGGCCGCCGCCGCCGCCGCCGCCTCCTGCGCCTGCGCCGCCGCCGCCTTGGCCGCCGTCTCCGCCTCGCGCGCCGCCGTGGCCGCCGCGGCCATCTCCGCCAGCTCACACGCGGCCTTCTCCGCCGCGAGGGCGGCCAGCCGTTTGCTCGCATGCTGAGCCGAGCCGAGTACATGCACATGCATGCCGTCGGTCACGAAGGCGAGGCCTGCGGGCCACCACGCGCACAGCCCCCAGAGTGTGCCCGTCCGGTTGGGCGGCTCGAGCAGCTGGAGAGGTGTCCCGTTGAGGGTGAGCACCTGCACGCGCTTCGCCTCGGCCACTATGATCCAGGGCTCACGACCTCCCTCAGGTGCGTCCTCCGCGCCGTCCACGATCGTGAGCCCCCGTGGGCGGCGAAAGCAGCCGGGCGCCGTGCCTTTCCTGCCGAGCTGCCGTGCCAGCCGATAGCCTTCATCTCGGCCGGCCCATCCATACTTGCGTTCGTAGACGGAGATGCGATGCGCTCCTTCCTCCGCCACGAAGACCTCGTCCCCATGCATCACGACGCCGTACGGGGTGCAGAGGCTATTGAGGGCGCCGTCACGGCTCACGTGGCCGGCGATCGCGCACAGCCACGTCATGTGGATCGCATCGAGCACTGCCACGATCATGTTCGCCACGTCGGTGCAGCAGAGCGTCGCACCATTGGCGGAGAGGGCGAGCTCCTGTGGGTCGGTCAGTCGACTGTCCGGACCGAACTGGCGTCGCGCCAGGACCTCGTCGCCGTCATGGGTGAGGCCGCACCGGCAAATGCGCGGCGCCTTCGGCCCACGATCCGCCACGTACAGCATCAGCGTGCAGGCACTGTACGTGGGAGCGTCGAAGGCGCCGGCCGCGCGCACGCAGACCCCCCGAGGGTCGCGCAGCGTCGCGTCCTCACCGTGAGCGTTGTGGAGGCGTACGACGCCGCGCGACTCGCCCGTGGGCGAAAGGAGCAGCAGCTGCCGCCCTTGCGTGTCCGAGGCGCACAGCCGCCCGTCGGGCAGCGCCGCGATGCAAAACGGTGTCCAGGGCTCCACACGGTGAATCGCGCCCTCATGCCGGAGCACCCCACGGGCCGCTGCGACGCGCGCGCCCGCGTCGCGCCAGGCGCGGCACACGAGGCGCCCGTCGAAGCGCGCGCCCACCAACGTCTCCACGCCGCCCACCGCAATCGGCTCCACCAGCGCCGCCACAATGTGCGAGAGCACCGCCTTCGAGAGCGGATGGGTGCCGTCGAGCAGCGCGGGCAGCAGCGGCCCCTTGTGGACCCACGAGCGCGGCGCCTGGAAGTGCGCCTCCTCGGCGCGCATCGTCTGGGCTGCCGCGTGCAGCGCATCCGCTGCCTTGGGCGACCCGGTGATCGGTGAGCGTGGCGGCCGCGCCTCTTTTTTCTTCGAGTGCGGGCTTCTCGGAGTGCCCACGGGCCGGGCCTGCCTGCTGGCCCGGCTCGCCGCGTAGGGGTAGCTCGCGTGATGCGTCTCCGAGGGCCGCGCGGTCGTCGGCCTCGGAGGCTGCCGGATGGGGCTTCGCTGACGCGCAGAGGCGGGCGAGCGAGCACTGACGGGCATCCCGACGGGCATTGGGCTTTTGAGCAGCAAGTTACTTTTGGCGTCTTGTTGGGCATTTTTCGCTAAGAAAGTGAGGCGCGCGGCGCGTGAATGGCACGAGCAGAACTTCAAGCTGGATGTGAGCTTCCACCAAGTACCCCAAAACCAAACCCATCAACAAGCCCCATCAACCGTGTACATTGTAAGCTGTAAGTAGAATCAGTTTTATGCTGAAGGGTTTACCCGAATTTCGACTTCACTGAGACCACGCCTTCCTCGATCATCCACCACGCGGCTTCGTCAAAAGTCGTCGATTTCAGAATGTCAAAGACCCTCACGAGCGCCAGCGACGCCAGCGACGCCAGCGACGCCAGCGACGCCACCTATTCCAGCGACGCCTTCCCTGCCGTCGGCAATGACATATTCCTCACGATCGCCGCGAACCTCGATCTACACGACCTCGTGCGCGCTCTGCGCGTCTGCCGCGCTTGGCGGGCTGTGCTTGATGGGACACCGCAACTCTGGTCTGCAATGTGCGAGCGCACGTGGGCGTCCAAGGTGTACGTGCCCGCGTCGCTGCGCGCCATGGCAGGCGGCTTGGCCGCGATCGAGGCGGCCGCTGCCGAGGAGCGAAAGAGGCTCCTCTCCTCCAAGGTGCGCGACCTCAAGGAGCTCATGCGCTCCATGCATCTCAACGACGGCCTAGTTGAGAAGGGCGAGATCGCGGACGCCATCCTCGACGCGCGGCAGCGCGCGGCCGAGGCCGGCACGATGACTGAGCGGCTCCTGCGCCGGCCGTTGATGCTGGTGCGCCCGGGCGAGACCCAGCCGAAGGCGGCGCTGCGGCTGTCGCTCGCGGATGCGAAGCGCACGGTCCTGAAGGAGGAGGAGTTGATCAACCTCACGTTCGCGGTGCGGTTGCGCCACGACGGGCCGCTCTCCGAGGTGCTCCCCTACGACCCATGGTGGCAGGGGCAGGGCTCCGGAACGGCGACCTTCAAAGCGAGCGGCTTCGTCACCTTCCAGTGGCCGGTAGATCCGGAGGACGGCACGCCCCTCGACCCGTTTGCGGCGATGGGGATGCCGTTGTCCGAGCAAGGGCTGGGCTGGCGGCTGGACGAGGGCCGGATCGTGAGCTTGCTGTTCAACGGGCACCCCGGCCCGCAGGAGATTGTGTGCCGCCACCCGCGCACCTGGGGATGGGTGCTCTATTCACAGGGGACTTGCTGGACGTCGTGGCCCATGCCTGCTATGGAAAAGGACGTGTCGGGGGGTTACCCTGCACCGGGGCGGTGCAGCGACCCGCTGCTGCGCGAGGAGGTGCTGCGCGAGCTCCCCTCCGACGTGCAGCGTGGCTTCTGAGAGGGAGTCCAATCTGTTGCGGTCTAGATGGCGCGCGTCGCGACCTGCACGCGGGGGCGACCCCCGACGCCCGGACTCTGAGGGGTCTAGGCGCGCGCCTGCACGCCTATAGCCGAGACACACTCGAAGACACACGTCAAGACAAACGCGACGATTGCCGTGACCCGTGTGTGACGTGACACGCTTATCCGATAACGGTCGAGAGAAGCGAGATAATGAGGGTAGACGGTCAGCCCGCGTGGTTACGTGGGGCGCACTCAAAACACCGAACCTAAAAAGGGTCACAAAAAGACACAACCCCCAAAAGTGGGAAACCAAAAGGGAAATGCATGCATAGCACGCGTGGTGCCGAGCACCCGACGCCACCGGGGCGTGCCCGGAAACAACGCTATAATGTGTGTAAAGGTTTTTACCAGCCTTCAACGGTGCCGAGCACCAGACTATCGCCAGAGCAGACTACTAGCCTTTGAGTGCGGCACCGTCATGGGCAGCGATCGGTTTTGGTCCATGATGCCTCCCTCCTCCATGTCGACGCACAGAGGCTGTAAAGTGGCCCAATTGACTGTAAAGTTGTAGTCGGTCGAGAGCGGCAGGGACCAGTCTGACGGCGCCGAGCCCATGGGCGGCGCCTCGCGAGGCTTCCAGTTGCCTGATTTCATAAAGTAACCCCTCACCATCACGTCGAGATTGTACCTGTACAGAGGGTGTCGCTTGTCCTTTTCCCCATGGTCAAATTGGGCTTGTACTCGCAGCACCTCGTCGGCGAGTTGTGAGGCGTAAGGACGGCGGATGGCATACGCGTGCAGGTTCAGCGTGTCGCACATACGCAACGTGTGGCCATATGAGAGCGCTACCACGGCTGATCGGTGATGATGAAAGCCAGCCGTACCCAAGTAGATGAGCGGTGCCGCTCGGTACAGCGCGTTGGAGGCCGCGGCGATTTCCACCTCGTCGAGCAGGCGGCGCACGATGGGCTCAGCGGGTGCGTCTGCCGGCCACTGCCACGTTTGCTTGCCGCCGCGCGTGTTAGGCACGGCTCTACTTTCGCCACGGCCATAGGGTGGCGGTGTTTTGCTCCAGCCGCCTTGTGGGTTTAGCATCACGTCATCTTCGAAGATGTACAACCACTCGCCGCTTGTCGGGAAAGTACGCCACAGCGCGAGGTGGCTGAGCGACAGCGATATCGAAGGTCGAGGCGAGCCTGGCGCTTCCTTGTCGCTGTCGCTCCGGAAGCGATTCTCCCATTCAATCACTCGGGGGTCATTGAGGGAGACCGGCTGGTGGTGCTGCACCTCAAACCCGAGTCTCTTGAGGAGTGCCGACGTCAATATGAACCGCGACGACGAGGTGTCGAGCGAGATGACGTGTGCGGCGCGCCGGCGTGAGCGCGGAGGCGGCTCACCGCGCTCCGCGCTACGTGCGTCGCTCGGACCCCCCCCCCGGCGCTCCGCGCGGGGCTCCGCAAGCGCCGCGTCGCGCGTCGTCGTCGAGGGCGCCCGAGAAGGATGCGAGAGACTCGGCATCATGTGGCGTGTTCAGTTCAGTTCAGTTCAGAACTGAACTGAACTGAACTGGCGTGAATGGCTCGTGAATTGCCGTGAATTGTATCGCAGAACACACGTGGATGTTCATGCGCTCGCCCCGACCTGAACCGACTTGACTTGACTTGACTTGACTTGACTTGCGACTCCTAACGCTGCGGAATCAATGCGACGATCGCGACCGCGACTGCAGACCGCGACCATTTTGTGAGCGAACCCTGACCTGCTCATGCCATGCTCACTCCTCGTGTGGCTGCGTCACAAGCCCCTCCCGATTGTGGCGATGCTCTCGCTCGCAAGCACCTGCGCGCTGGTGCTGCGCACGCATGGAGTCGTGCCAGCTTGGACAAAGAGCAGCAGCGTGGACGCATCAGCTCCGTTGGGTACCGTTCCGTACGTCGCTACCATGGTGGTAACGAGCAGCTTGACACCACCATTGCCACCTCCATCGCTGCCGTCGGCGCCACCTCCTTCGCCTTCCTCACCACCTCCCGCTGCGAGCGATTCTGCTGCTTCCTCGCTCGAAGCCGGTGCTGACGATGGCGTGCGCAGCCCAGCCCGTGGCTCTACCATCGGAGCGGGTGGCGCGCACTCGCCCCCCATAATCGTCGGCCTCAACCGCCGCGTGTACCAGAATGACAAGGAGCGGAGGTACGTGTGCCCGAGGCTCCAAGGGCGCGGGTGCGTGTTCACCTCGGAGCGCTCGAGCTTTGGGAAGGCACACGCGCTAATCGACGTGCTCAAGGACCCTCGCAAGGCGCGCGCTCTCGACTTCCGAACGGCCCCGGGCCAGCTCAAAGGAGTCATCATCTCCGAGCAGGATGCGGCCAAGCGTGGCTCATTGGCCTTCAAGCGCAACGCATACGACTTCGAGATTGGGTACAACAAGCAGACGGCGACGGTCTGGCGACCCTTCCTGTGCAATGAGCTCAACCGACGCACGAATTGGACCATTGCGGACGCGCTGCTCGCGGGGCCGCCGCGCCGCCGCGCTCCCTCGTGGCAGGGGATACGTGCGGAGCACTGGCCAGCTCAGCAGCCCGCTGTGGCCGCCTTCGTCTCCAATTGCGTCGGTTGGCGACTCAACTTTCTGCGCGAGCTTCGCCAGCATGTGCCGATCGACTCGTTTGGCGCATGCCTGCACAACAACGACACGTGCCCCAAGGGCGGCAAGCACAAGTGCGACAAGGTTCTCCAGGCCGGCGGGTACAAGTTCGTGTTCGCGTTCGAGAACACTGAAGAGTCTCATTACGTGACTGAGAAGGTGTACACGGGGCTCCGGAGCGGTGCGGTACCCATCTACAAGGGAGCGCCCGAGGTGCTTGCCTCGATGTTTTGGCCGGCCGCCAGAGGCCGCTCGTTGTCACTGAGTGCCACGGATGACCACGGTCTCGGATGACCACGGATTGTCACGGATGACCTCTGATGACCTCTGATGACTTCGGATGACCACGGTGACGGATGGCCTCTGATTGTCACTGATCGCTACTGAGGATCGAGCATCCAACGCCTCTTGTGATTGCTGTTGACGGCAGGTGCTCGAGCACGTGCCCGGCCCGCTCTCGGTGATTCGCGCCGACGACTTTGCCGACGCGGCGAGCCTCGGCGCGAAGCTGCTCGAGCTGCTCGCCGACACGGACGCTTACGAGCGTTACCATATATGGGACCTCGCCGAGTTTCGACGGCGCGCGACCGTCGCGCAGTGCCCGTGGCAGTGCCGACTGTGCGAATGGCTCGCGCATCGTCAGCAGCAGCAGCAGCCACCGTCAACGTAGACAACGGAACAAGCTTAGCCTAGAGGATGAATGCTGTACAGAATGCAGCGCATATATCGAATAGCCACTTAGCCATTAGGTCCTCGGGGTGAATCTAATCACATACAAATATCAAATTCCTCATAAGCCGCCCCCGCGCGCGGCTCCCACGCCAGCACCAGAGCACCACACGACCTCCACACGCGTATCACTCCGGGGAGCGACATCGACATCGGGACATGGCGTTGACCAGCCGTGATGTGCGATTTTGCACGCGTGTCTCAGTCTGTGAAGTTAAAACGCGTCCACACACCAGACAGCGGCAAGCCCGCGGGGGCTCAAGGTCTACATAACTACTAGCATGAGGCCAGCAAGCGGGGCGCCGCGAAACACAGTAAAATGTAGGTACGAGCTCCGAGTTGGTGTGTTGTGAATGAACCTAGGGACGGGTACGTTCGCGTGTTTGAAATCCGCCATGCGACCCACCGACTCATTCACAGCGAAAATCTCGCCTCCATTATGGTCAAGTAAGTCCATGTAAGTCTATCCATTCACACGCGCAACTCTTTGTCGTGTCGTGACTGAGCTTGGGGATGGCGATCCACTGGCGCTCGCTCAGCAGCCGACGTGCGGCCCGAGTTCGAGAAGCCGCGGCTATTGTGCCGCCTGAAGTGTGCAGCGCGCTGATAGCGGCATTCCGTCCGGCCATCGACGCAACAGCGCCAACGACCGAATACGAGGCGCTGGTGGATTACAGAAGCGTTCCATTGCACGCCTGCGGTTCAGCTGCGATTGGGCTCGTCGAAGCGAGCGGAGTTGGTGCGATTTCAGCTCTCGCCACAGGCGTGCCCAGCAGACCCGGCGAGGACATTATGGTCGCGCGCACACGAGCACTCACGTCGTCAGCCCGCGGTATTTTGAATATGCACCACGATCAGCACCATGGCAACGACCATCGGGTTGCGACGTTCATGCTCAATCTCGTCTCAGTCGACCCGGCCGCACACGGCGGCGAGACGTACTTTCCGCTCACTCATGCATCGGCCGACGACGCTCTCGCCCTCACGCTCGCTGCCTCGTACGAACGCGGCGAGCGGTTCTGGACGCGCTCGTCAGTACTGGGCATCGAGTGCGAGAAGAGGTACTTGCATGCTGCAAACAAGGAAGAGCATACGGGTGTCAGCGTGGCTGCGTGTGCGGGCTCTGTGCTGGTTTTTGACGCATCCCCCGACCCGGCTGCATGGCACGCGCCCTGCCTCCTCCGGACCGGCTCTGCGAACGAGCACCCTGTGGAAAAGTGGACTGTGACGTGGTTCAAGGCGCCGAACCTGGCGACTGCTGCGTGGCCCGCCGCCCTCCTCAATGGCATGTAGATATAATTTCATGTTTCCGAGACTGTAACCTCGCGGGTTCGGGAGTTTCACGATCCACAGTGCGGATCGAGTGAGGCGGGAGCGGAGCCGTCCTTTGACGACGGTGGTGTGCAGGTCGGGTGTGGTGCGCGCGGGGGCGACGAAACTGACTGACTGAGTGAGTGCGGATCGCCTCGCCATCACGTTCGGTTGAGAATGCATGCGCGTCGCGCAAAAGCCGAGCGCGAGCATCGACGTAACAGAAAACCTCTCTCAACGAGTGTGTTCTCTCAGAATCAAAGTGGCCCGCTCAAGGGTGGCCACGAGGACGAGCGCGGTGCCGCGGTCGGCTGTCGTTGGATTCAGAGCACTCTTTGTGTCGAGAGCGGTAGTGACAGAGGCATGTCTCTCGATGGCACCTTGGTAGCGCGCACCAAGCTAAAGATGCGGGCGGGCAAAGAGCTGAGCGCCGCCGAGGCGGGCGATCTCGAACCAACCGTGCCCGTTCGCATCGCCGAGCGCGCGCAGCTGGCGGACGGTACCGCGCGGGTGCGCGTGGTTGCTGAGGGTGGCGGGCGATTGCTAGGCTGGGTGACGCTCGTGGGTAAGGACGGCCAGAACAATCTCGTGCCGAATGCAGGGGCGGCGGCCGACGATCACTTCATGTCGCAGCTCAAGGGGTTGCTCAAGCCGAACCTGGCGCGGCTGCGCTCCGTCTTCCTCCAATGGGACTCAAACGGCGACGGCAAGGTCTCGCGCGTCGAGTTTAACAAGGCCATGAAGGCGCTGCAGCTCGAGGCGCCCGGGCCAACCGTGGATTTGCTCTTTGATCGGATCGATGGCAACTCGAGTGGCTTCATCGAGTTCAAGGAGCTCGAGACGGCGCTTCAGACGGTGGTGGCCGCACCGCCGCGCTCCCCTGGCTCGCCACGCATGGCGCGCTCGCCCTCGCTCACCTCGGCGACCCCGGCGACCCTGTTCGAGCCCACGCCGTCCGCGCCGGAAGAATACGCCGGCGAGATGCGCCGGGTGATTTGCATGCATGCGGAGACTCAAACGGAGATTGGGGGCGACGTGCTCACGACGGCGCGCGTGCACATGGCGGCTGTGGTGGCCGCAGCCAACGAGGCGGTCGCCACGTCGGCGGCGGGCGCCGAGCGCGACGTCTCCGATGCGCGCCTAGCGGCCCGCCGCATGAGCGACGCGTGCGCAGCAGCCGAAGAGCAATTGGAGCTCCTCGTGGCCCAGGCGCATGTGGATGTGCAGAGGGCGGAGCGGCAAGCGCAGGAGCAAAGCATCGCGGCGGCTGTGCGCGCACAGGCGGAGGTCGCCATCGCGCGCGTCGAGCTACACGAGAAATTGGCGAAGGCGCAGGCGGCGGCGGAGGCGACGCGAAAGGTGCTCGAGCAGTCTGATGACTTCTGATGACCTCTGATGACCTCTGATGAATTATGATGGCCTCTGATGGCCTCTGATGGCCTCTGATGGCCTCTGATGGCCTCTGATGATCATTGATGGCCTCTGATGGCCTCTGATGGCCTCTGATGGCCTCTGATGACCCTTAATGACCTCGGATGGCCCCTCTCCCCACAGGTGCTCGAGCAGGCCGTGAGCGAGGCGAATGCGCGCGCTCTCCAAGCCGAGCGGGTGGCGGGGGAGTCGAGGGACGCGCTGCATCTGGCCGAGGTGGCGAAGGCGGAGGCTGAAGCGCGCGCGACTGCCGCCGAGGCGGCGGCCAGGGCGGAGGCGAATGCGCGCCTGTTGGCACTCGCGACGCGCTCAGCGGAGGGCGCCGCATGGCAACAGGGCTTGTCGAAGGCTATTGAGACTGTGCGGACGGCGGCGGCCGAGAGGGAGGGCGCGGAAGCCGCCGCGGCTGCAGAGGCGAAGGCCACGGCCGCCGAGGCGCGCGCCGTCGCGGCCGAGGCGAATGCCAAGGAGGCCTTCGAGGCACTGCGGGCCGCATCGGCCCAGCAGGCCCAGGACATGCTGAGCGTTCTCGATCGGGCGGACGAGGCGGCTGCCGAGGCGGCGCACTGCCGCCAGGCCATGCTGCGCGCGGAGGCCGAGGCGGCGGCGGCGCGGAGGGACGCCCAAGCCGATCACGCACGCTGCACGACGGCCACCCTCGAGGCGCAAGCCGCACGCGCGGAGACGACGGCGGCGCAGTGGGACGCGGCGGAGGCGCGAAAGGCGCAGCACCAAGCCGAGCTCAAGGCGGCAAGCACGGAGCAGGAGTTGACCGAGGCCCTCTGGGCGCAAGAGAGGGAGAGCCGCCATGCCGCCGAGGCGGAAAGGGCCCGTGCCGATGCCGTGGCGCTGCTCACCCAGGTCCGTGAGGCTGAACGTGAGCTGCGGGACGAGCTGCGGCGCGTGCGCGAGGACAATGGTCAGCTGGAGTGGAAGTCGCAACTGACGCTGGGCGTGCACGTGGCGGCGGCGGAGAAGGCGAAGGCGGAGGCGGCGCGGGCGGCCGAGGAGCTGGTCACGTGGCGTGCAGCGCATCAGAAGGCGGTGCTCGATGCTCAAGAGGCAGCCAACGTAGTGCGTGATGCGATCAGCGCCGAAGCAGCAGCCCGGCGCATGGCCGACGCGGCGAGTGCGACGGCGCAGCAGACGCAACGGAAGCTCGACGAGGCGGTCGCGGAGGCAGAGCGGAAGGTCCACGCGGCAGGCGAGGAGCTCAGCCGGCGTACGAGGGAGCTCACGGAGCGGGAGACGGTCGCAGCGGCGGAGGCGGCGGTGGCACGTGCCGATGCGGCGGAGGCGCAAGCTCGCCAGCGAGCCGCCGAGGCCGAGGCACGGCTCGCGGCGGAGGAAGCGCATCGGGCGACCAGCTGGGCACAGAAGCAAGCGGCCGACGCCGCCGCCGCCGAGGCGCTCTACGTGGAGAGGGCCAACGGTTGGGCCGACCAACTCACGGCCGAGTCGGCGCGGGTGCAGCAGCGGGAGGCGGCCGCGAGGCAGGAGCTCGACGAGGCGCGGAGGCGGAGCGTGCAGGCGGAGGCGCAGGCACGGCAGGAGGTGGACGAGGCGCGAAGGCGCGAGGCAATGATGGGCGAGGAGCTGCTACGCGCGCGGGAGGCGGTCCAGCAGGCGGCGCTCCAGGCTGACCTTGCATGGGGCCTTCAGTCGGAGGCAAAGCGGCAGGAGACAGAGGCGCGCGAGGCGGCGGCGGCGGCGCGGGTGGCGGCAGAGAGCGCCGAGCGGCGCGAGGACGAGTCGACTCGACGAGCGTCCGAGGCGTTGGCGACAGCCGGTGCGAAGGCGCAAAAGGACGCTGCAGCCATGGCCCATGCGCTCGCCTTGCAAGACTCACTCGACTTTGAGGTTGCCCGACTCCGCCACGCGCTCAACCACGCGACGCAAGAGGCCGCCGACGCAGGCGCCCTCGGCACGGCGGTGCAGCAAGAGGCGCAGGTGATCCGATTCGAGCTCCCTTGATTGCCTCTGATGACCTCGGATTGCCTCCCTCATCACGTGATCCGATTCGAGCTCCCTTGATTGCCTCTGATGACCTCGGATTGCCTCCCTCATCAGGTGATCCGATTCGAGCTCCCTTGATTGCCTCTGATGACCTCGGATTGCCTCCCTCATCAGGTGATCCGATTCGAGCTCCCTTGATTGCCTCTGATGACCTCGGATTGCCTCCCTCATCAGGTGATCCGATTCGAGCTCCCTTGATTGCCTCTGATGACCTCGGATTGCCTCCCTCATCAGGTGATCCGATTCGAGCTCCCTTGATTGCCTCTGATGACCTCGGATTGCCTCCCTCATCAGGTGATCCGATTCGAGCTCGCCCTCGCACGTGCGGAAGCGGAGGCGCGCGGCGTGGCGCTCGAGCATTCCAAAGCCTTTGGCCTCGCTGCCGTCGACACCGCGCACGCCACCGGCGTTCACAACGGAATTCAGAGCCTCGCGGCCTTCGAACGGGCGTGGACGGGTTCGCCGCTCAGCGGGCAGCTCGACCATATTAGGCAGCTCGACCGGGCAAAGCCATGGTTGGATGCGCACGATGATGAGCGGCGTCATCTGGTGAGCCAGATCTCGCCGCCGAGCTCGAGCCAGATTTCGCGAGCTCTCGCGAGCTCTCGCGAGCTCTCACCCGCGCCACCCGCGCCCCCCCCGCCGCCCCCGCCCCCACCCATGCCCCCGCCACCGCCAGCGCCCGTGTACAAGGTAGCGGCCACACTGTACACGCCGAACCGAGCGTGCCCGCCCGCGACGGCGCCGAGCTCTACCCCTTTGCTGGACGCGGCTGCCGCACGCTTCCTCGCGGCTCGACCTCGGGACCCAGACGCGCGCTTACTGATGCACGAGCTGACCGACACCAAGGCATGGTGGTGAGGTCGGGTGATGGCAAGCACTGAGGGCTGAGGCCGGTTGATGTGGCGCGCAACGTACTATCTTCGCGCCGCACCTGTGACCTGACCTGAAAAGCCTGCGAATCGATCCGCACCGCCACCGGCCACCGCGCCATTGCCGCCGTGCGGGCCGCGCGGATTCGATTGTATCGCGTTCGCGAGGGACCGAGACGGACGAGGCTTTTATCTTCGTTTGAAGTCATGTTTCGTTTGCCTGTACACACACGAGCTATGTACGTGTAGTATCACCAAACGTGAACCGAACGCCCGCGAACTGCCCCGCACATGGCACACGCCCACGAGCTCGTCCGCGAGATCTCGCCTGGGCCGGACAGCGGAGATCTCCGCGAGATCTCTGCACGTGTGGTCTACAGCCACGAGACATGCACACTTGACGCGGCCCACGATGCCGAGGACCGTCATCATCATGAGGATGATGATCACGATGATGTGGGAGGCGATCAGAGCCATTCAGAGCCTGTCTCTGAGCGCGCCAATAGCCGCGGCCCACGATGAGGTCAGAGGCCGAGGGGTCAACTGTCCTCCTCCCGGCACTCCCTGGGCGCTGTCTCGCCCTCGTTGACGTCGACGAGCCTCCTGTGAAGGATGAGTGTGAACGACAAGCCGCTGGACCACCCTCCTGTGAACGACAACAGCCTCCTGCGGCTGCTCCCATCCACGGTCCACCGCCGGTGCGCGCGCACGTCACTCATCACGGCTTCCTTCCGCAGGCTCGGAGTTCGCGTTCAGCCAGCGGCGCAGGTGTGCTGGGGGCCCGCCGCCGGCTTGGGGGGCTTGGGGGGGGGCTTGGGGGGGGCTTGGGGGGGGCTGAGGGCTTGGGGGCCGACGCCGGCTTCATTCCGCGGCCGCCGCCGCCGCCGCCTCCGCCTTGGCCGCCGCCTCCGCCTTGGCCGCTTCCTTGGCTGCCAAGGCAGCCGCGGCGGCCTCCTCCTTGGCAGCCTTGGCCGCGTCCTTGGCCGCTTGTTCGGCCGCCCGTCGCTCCTCCTCACACGTCTTCACGAGCGAGTCGCCCTCGCCCAGCAGCGCCTCGTCCACATCGACCGCCTTGCGCGCGCGCTTGAGCGCCTTGATCAGCGCCGCCGGCTCGCGGCTCGCTGTGGACGCGCTAATCTCCGCGCGCACCTCGGCCGATGCGGCCTCGCGCTCGACGCGCTCGCGCTCGAGCCGCTCCGCCTCCTTTCGCGCCACATGCTCGTCCTCGAGCGCCGACTTGAGCTCCTCGGCCGCTGCGAGCGGCTCGGGCGGGAAGTCGACCGCCTTCTTGGCGCGCTTGATCGGCTTCTCGAGCATCTTGGCGGCCGCCGCCATCGCCGCCGAGCCCCCTTCTACGGGCGAGGGCGGCGCGCCGTCGCGAGCAGCCTTGGCCGCCTCGACGGCCTTGGCAAGCTCGTCGCCGGCGCCCTCGCGCTCCTCCTTCTCCTTGGCGAGGCGTGCGTCCTCGATGGCCTTCAGGCGCGCCGCCTCCGCCTCCGCCTCGAGCTCGAGCTTGAAGGCCTCGGCCGCCCCGATCGTCGCCTCGGGGAAGTCGACTGCCTTCTTCGCGCGCTTGATCGGCTTCGTCAACGAGCCCGCGTCACGGCTCTCCTTGGCGGCGTTCATCGCGTTCGAGAGCTCCTCCGCCGCGGCCTCGCGCTCGACCCGCTCGCGCTCGAGCTTCTCGGCGAGCTCGCGAGCGCGCTTCTCCTCGATGAGCTCGTTCGTCAACGCCTCGGCAGACTCGATGAGAGCCGCGTCCACATCGACCGCCTTGAGGCAGCGCTTGATCGGCTTGGCGAGACCGTCGAAAGATCGAGTCTCCTTTGCGGACTCCATCGCCCTCTTGAGCTCCTCGATCGCGGCCTCGCGCTCGATGCGCTCCTTTTCGAGACGCTCCTGATGAGAGAGGCAATCGTGGATCATCAGAGGTCATCAGTGATCATCAGAGGTCATCAGAGGTCATCAGAGCTCCTCGAGGCGTGCCTGCTCCTTGCGGTCCGCGAGAAGGTTCTTGCGGTCGGCCGTCGTCAGGATCCCTGGCACGGGGTTCACGCCCGCGAGCGCAGCGGCCTTGTGGAGGGCGGCCGCCATCACGTCGATGACCACGTCCGGCGACGGGCCCGACGTGAGCTCGTTGGCGAAGTACTCGCGCGAGTGCTCGAACTCGTCCTTGGGCTTGCCCGAGTTCCACAGCCCCTTGACGAGACCGGCGACCGACTTGTTGCCGTCCTGCTCGGTCAAGTAGGCCTTGAGGCCGTTGGCGGTCTTCTCGAGGACACGGAGCTTCTTGAGCTCGGTCTTGTGGTAGTGGTCGACCCGCTGTGTCTTGGCCGACCAGGCCACGCGATAGAAGGCCGTACGCGAGAGCACAAGGATGCGTTGCTGCTTGATCATGATGTCATTGTACTGCATCACGCCCCACGCGCACAGCAGGTCGCGGTCGTTGCCCGAGACGTACGTCTTGGCACGCGAGATCGCATCGTTGAGTTCGCCCACGAGCTTCCAATCTTGCACGGGCTGGAGCGCCGCTTGCAGACCCTCGAAGCTCGTCGAACTCATGATCGCAGCCACTAGCGGCGTGTCCTGAAGCGACACCGACACCGGCGCCGCCACCGGCATCGGCGCCGCCACCGGCTTCGGTGTGTTCGAGAGCGGGATGGTAGTCACGGCAGGAGCTGCTGGCGGCGGCGCGGGCGCGGGCGCCGGCGCGGGCGCCGCTACGGCAACCGGAGGCGGCTCGGGCGCGGCAGGTGGGGGTGTCTCCTCCACCGCAGCCGGCGCGTCCGGCTCCTCAGGCGGCTCCTCGACCGCCGCCGGCGTCTCGATGAGCGACGACGGCCGTTCCGAGTCGTCCGCGGCTTCCTCCGCCGGAGGGTCATCGATGCTCACGTCATTCAGAGGGTCTGCCATTTGTTATGGCGTGCGTCCTGCGGAACAGGGCATGACAAAGTCAGCAAGGACGCAGCGGGTTCCGAAGGGTCTGGAGCGTTGCCGATTCGGTCGTTGAAACGCCCAGGCGCGTGCGCGCAGCAGGCCGCCGCCCGCGCAGCAGGCCGCGGGGCCTCCGACTGCGCGCCGCATACATAGAAAAAGGCGTCAGAAAAGTTCGGCGACTTTATTAGTAGCGTTCACTGTGAAAATCGGTCTCTCCGACACACATTAGCTATCTGTCCGTCCGTGAGGGGCCAGGACTAGACCCTCTCGACGGGTTCCGGGAGCCATGGGCCCCGGATTCCATCCTGTGTTGATCTAGTAATTTCTGACACCGGCCCTTAGAACCACGCGACCCTCATCTCGCGTACCGTGCGATCGCCCGCACGGAGCAGCTGCGCGAGCGGCGCCGTCTTTGGCAGCTCGTGCCGGAAGAAGAAGGCGCACGTGTGCAGCTTGCCCAGGTAGAAGCTGAGCTCGTCGTCCCTGGGCTCCATCGCCTCGTCGCTACCGCCTCCAAGCGAGGCCGCCGCCTCCGCCTCCGCCTCCGGTCCGAGCTGTTGCAGCCCACGCGTCGCGGCAGCTGCGGAGCGCAGCCATACCCACGCGACGGCCGTGTGCCCCATCAACGTGAGGTAGTCGTGCGCGTTGATGAGCGCGGATGATTTGTCGATCCCCGGTGCAGTGAGGCCAGCGGTCACCTCCTCGGCCGTCGCCACTGCCTCCCGGAGCGCCCTCGCGCACTCGGCGAGGCAGTCCGCCACGGGGGAGCATCGAGCATGGCTCGCCCTGCTGAGGGCATCCGCCTCGTCCGCACTCGCGCGCATGGCAGCAAAGAGGGGCGCCGCCTTGCCGCCCTGCACCTTGCGACCGAGAAGGGTCTTTGCATGGATACCTGCATGCAATCGAGAAGGGTCTTTGCATGGATACCTGCATGCAATCCGAGAAGGGTCTTTGCATGGATACCTGCATGCAATCCGGCGCAATCACTAGGGCCATCAGTGCCCATCCGAGGCAATCACAAGGAGCCCCATTGGCATGCATTACCCGCGGTCCCCTCGTGGATCATGTTCAGACGGTTGTCACGGTAGAGCTGCTCGACGGGGTAGTCGCTCACGTAACCGGCGCCGCCGAGCACCTGCCATATTAGGAGTGAGAGTCGGTGTGAAGGGCAGTCGGCGTGAAGGTTAGTCGGTTTCAGAGCCAACTGGACGCCATCAAGGGTCATTAGAGGTGATTAGAGGTCATCAGAGGCCATCGTCATCAGAGGCCATCAAAGCCAATTGGACGCCATCAAGGGTCATTAGAGGTCATTAGAGGTCATCAGACGGTCTCACCTGGATGGCAAGCTTATTGGCCTCAAGGCACCACTCGCTCGGCCACGACTTGACAATCTCCGTCTGGAGATCGAGTAGCGCTCCGGCCAGCTTGTCACCCGCGCGCGCCCTGTCATGCATCGCGGCGGCGCCGAGGCAGAGCGCGTAGCCCCCTTCGGCATACGCCTTCTGCAGAAGCAGCATCCTCTTCACGTCGTCGTGCTCGATGATGGCACAGCCGCCTTGCTCGCGCTCGTGCGCATACATGAGGCTCTCGAGGTAGCCTCGCTTACCCAGGCACGCCGCCCCCAGCCCTACCTCGATCCGCATCGCGTTCATCATCCCAAACATGCACGCGAGCCCCGCGCCTTCTTTGCCCACCAAGTAGCCCAGTGCACCACCAGTCCGCTCGCCCAGGCTCCACGCGCAGTTGGTGATCGCGCGGTGGCCCATCTTCTTATTGAGCCCCACCTAATGAGGGAGGCAATCATCTTCTGATTGAGTCCCACCTAATGAGGGACGCAATCAGAGGCACTCAAGTGGAACGCAGAGCTCCTCAGGGGAGCTTCTCACGGGATGGAGGGGCAATCATGATTCTCATCAGAGCTCCTCAGGGGAGCTTCTCACGGGATGGAGGGGCAATCATCAGAGCTTAATCAGGGGCAATCATCAGAGGGTCATCAGAGAGGCACTCATCGTCTCCTTCAGTCGCACCAGCTCGACGTCGTTGCGTGTGCCGTCGGGCAGTAGATGAGGCACGAGGAAGAGAGAGATGCCCGCCGCGCCGGCTGGCGCGTTCGGCGTACGAGCGAGTAGCATGTGCACCTGATGACGGAGGCAATCAGAGGTCATCAGAGGTCATCATCAGAGGTCATCATCAGAGGTCATCAGAGGTCATCAGAGGTCATCAGAGGTCATCTGAGCGAGTAGCATGTGCACCCGGCAGTGGGGCGAGCGGGGGCCATTCCGATGCCATCCGATGCGCCATCGTGCGCGAGGGAGCACACTCAGAGACCAGCAGGGCCACTCCGATGTCAATGAGGGAGGCAATCAGCATGCAATCAGCATGCAATCAGCATGCAATCAGCAGGGCCACTCCGATGTCAGCAGCGCCACTCCGGGGCAATCGAGTGCCATCAGTCTGCGTACGATGTTGTGGCTCAGGTCATCAGAGGTCATCAGAGGTCATCAGTCTGCGTACGATGTTGTGGCTCAGGTCGTGAAAGGCACCTGTCGTCCACATCTTGGTGCCACGCACCCTATAGGCGCCGATGCGAGTACCACCCTCGGCGTCCGCCTCGGGCACCGCCATCGTGCGGATCGTCGCAAGCGACGAGCCGGCATGGGGCTCCGACAGCGCCATCGTGCCGAACATCTCGGCGGAGCGCAGCGGACCCAGGTACGCGTCGCGCAGCGCTGGAGAGCCGTGGGCGTCCAACAGGTCGGCGGCGCAGCGCGTGAGAGTGAACAGGCCAAAGATGTTGGACGAGAAGCCGCCGCCCAAGATCACATTCGCGCCGCACTGCACGGTGAAGGGCAGGCCAAGCTCGCTGATCTGGGCGAGGCCTTGCTCGCGTGCGGCCTTGACCACGTCCTTTGTGAGCGGGTGCGAGCGCACGCCCGCGTGGCCATCCGCGCTCGACTCTGCCGGCACCAGCTGCGGAGGGTTCTTGTCCATCACCGCGTCCGCGTGTGACCACTGGGACACGAAGCTTTCGCAAGCGTCGAAGATGGCGCCGTAGGAGTCATCGCGCTTGACGCCCTCGAGCTCGTGCAGCACAAATTCGAGATCGCGCCGGTCGTGCAGGCGGTTGTGTGCGGATCGGAGCACATTTTTACCGACGCGCACGTTGGCCGTACTGGCGAAGCGCCGCGAAAGTCGGAGCATAGAAAGGATGACAAATACTAAAAAGGTCAGCTCAAAACGAGGGCGAAATCACCATCAAGCTTTTCCGAGGAGCACAGTCATTAATTCACACACACCGCCATCTCAGGGGTCACGAGATCTGGCGCTGCAGCGGCGGCGCCTCCCCGCAGCGGGCCCCTGCGACGCTAAACATGCGGATGGTGTACGCGAGAAGCACGGCCGTCTCTTCAGGCGAGTCGACCCAGAGCGTTCCACAGGCGCGGCGCGCGAGCAAGTCGTTCCCCGTGATCGAGAACTGGTCGCCAATGTGCAGCGTGCTCTGCGGCGTCGCGCCGACGATCTGTTGGAGGGACGCGATGCCGAGGTCCTTGGAGCCCACGTCGACGAAGACGTCCCTCCCCCCGTTGAAGGCGCAAAAGGGCATCGAGGCGAGCGCCCGGTTCGTGCGCTGCTCCTCGCGAACGGCCTGCGGGTCGCTTGGGGCGCGAGCTCGAGTGAGGAGCCAATGAGGGAGGCAATCAGCATGCAATCAGCATGCAATCAGCATGCCATCACCTGGGTCGCTTGGAGCGCGAGCTCGTCAAGGCTGAGTGAGGTCGTCCGGTGCACCTCGCCCTCGTAGAGCAAACCCACGGCACGCTTCTTGCGCACCAGCTTGACCTGATGAGAAAGGTCATCAGGCACGCAATCAGTGGCCACCAGATGCCATCAGATGCCATCAGAGGCCATCAGATACAATCGAGCATATCGAACCTGATGAGGTAGGCCATCAGAGGTGACTCAAGATGCAAGGCACACAGGTCATCAGATGCAATCAACTGCAATCAGTTGCAATCAACTGCAATCAGCTGCAATCAGCTGCAATCCGCTGCAATCAGCTGCAATCACCTTGGCTGCCATATGCATGCGCGCAGCGCCGTCGAGTAGCGCGCGCTGTGCAACGTCGAGCAACCGGTCGAGGTGCGCGGGCTGCCAGCGCTCCATCTCGGGCAATCTCCACTCCTTGCCGGGAAGCATCTCGAGTACAGCCACGCCCTGCCGCCCGAGACAGCGCGCGAGGTAGTTACACTGGCCGCCCACGACGAACAAGCGACCACAGAGCTCATCAGGGGCCTTGAGCGCCGTCATCGCGCCAAGCAGCCCAGCCAGCCGTTGCTCGTATGGGCCGGCCTCGTCGAAGCCGACAGCGGTGACCAGGGCGAGTGTTACGCCCCTCTGCGTGCAATGAAGGAGGCACTCAGCATGCAATGAGGGAGGCACTCAGAGCTCCGCAGACGCCATCAGCCTCATCACCTTCATGAGCTCGAGCACGCAGTCCGAGGAAATCACCTTCATCAGAGGCCAGCAATCACCTTCATGAGCTCGAGCAGTAGTGGCACGAGGGGTGACTCGGATCGAAGCGTCTCTCTGTCCGGGTACAAGGTCTTGTCGCCATCAAACGTGAGCAGCTGTAAGGGCGCCGCGACCGCCGCCCGGACCTGTGCGAGATTGCAGATGTTGCGCAGCTCGCGGAACGTGGCGGGCACGTACTGCCGGCAGGTCACGTGCGCCTCAGCGTCATAGTCGATGAGAGCTTCGCGCAGATGGAGAGGCGACCAAAGACGACCAAACTCGGTGGAGGCGAGCCGAGGAGCGAGGGCGCTCAGGTCGGTGCGGGGGGCCGCCTGGTGTATGGTTGCGTCCAGGTGGTCGGCGATCAGGTCCTCGGCGATCGCGCACGCCTCGGGCAGCGTGAACTTGTCGATCAGATCGAGCATGAGCGACACGAGCGGGTCCGTGTGCTGCCGGCGAGCGAGTTGGCTTGGAGTCATGTCGTGCTTCGCGCGCCCATGGAGAAGGATACTATCGGCATCGTTGGCCTCGTCTACAACCTCCGCCGAAGGGCGCCTCGTCTTTCGGAGGCTGGGCGCCTCTGCGATTCGCTCCACCGATGGGCGTCTCGCCCTCGAGGGCGTGCGGCCCTTCTCGTCGCCATGCTCGTCAGCGGTCGCTGAGCTGATCGGTACGACGCCCTTGCGATGCCGCCAGTACATGCTCACTCCAACCGCCACTGCCGCGGCGACGCCAGCGGCCATCGTCGCGCGAGTGACGCTGTCGTTCATTTCTCACGCAGGTTTCGTTCCGGAGCTCAAATCTTGAGCAAATCTCACTTGTAATCCGCTCGCTCGCGGCCATGGGCATGACTTGACTTGATAGGCACGATATCCTCCCTGTGGGGCCTTCCAAAGTTCTCGTCGCAGAAAACAGCTTTTGGGGCTGCGTTCGCTGCCGTGGACGTCCTCATGCTCCTTTGGCAGTCCACTTGCCTTGTGTTGGCCGCGCCGATCGTATCTTTCGATCCCACGTTTGCGCGCATCGAGCGCGTTGCCTTCAGCGTTACCATAGGCGGTGGCGTGCCCTCAAAGGGGCCGTCAGCACGTATGCTTGCAACAGCAGCCACGCCACCATTGGATGTGGGGCCGCTACCGAGCAAGGCGCTGCTGGCAGCCATGGAAGCATGCGGCGCCGGAGGCCTCGCGGATGAGATTATTGAGCTCGAGCATCGAGGAATCAAGATAGTGGTCACCGCAAGCGTGCCCGAGGGCTCGCCCACATCGGGCCGTGCCGTCCTGCGCGCAGTCGGCACGGACATGAGCTGTTTCACGCCATCGCTGCAAGAAGAGCTGCAGCACTTCGTGGTTCTCTCCGACCGGCCCAAAATCTCGTATGGCGTTGTCAACGCACCTTCGCCGCCCCGTTCGAAACCGCCACCCACCAAGTCTGCCACCCTCACCGCCAAGCCCACCACCATCCACGCCGCCACCTCCCTCGCGACCGTCGCCCCCACCTCCGCCATCCCCGCCTCCACCGCCCTCACCACCTCCCTCACCACCTCCCTCACCACCTCCACAATCGCCACCGCCCTCAATACCTCCTCGCAGCCCACCACCGTCGCCTCCGCCCCCATCGCCGCCATCTCCACCTCCACCGTCACCTTGTCTCCGCCGCCGCCGCCGCCGCCGCCGCCGCCGCCGAGCCCCGCCCCCATCGCC
>Ga0210242_100676_pt1 | contig 29773 bp, 21 predicted proteins | sample ChrtobMeP5a_16mM_FD_155445 | JGI IMG/M metagenome (GOLD analysis project Ga0210242, IMG submission 155445) | Chrysochromulina tobin associated microbial communities from unialgal haptophyte culture, Seattle, Washington, United States - P5a_16mM | ecosystem: Host-associated > Algae > Haptophytes >... | reverse complement strand
GCGACAAGTGCGGCTCGTGGTTTTCTCCGGAGGTTGCAAGATAGCACAGGCAACTGCGCTCGAGCGCCTCGGCCACGGGCCTGGGCAGCGGCGGAACGTAGTCCTTGCCGAGGTAGCCGCCCAGCGACTTCTCACGCAAAAGTGAGGCTTGCGGAGAGCTGCTGCTGATGGTGGGCTTCCAGGCGGACCGTAAGTGCTGCCACAGCTTTCCAAGAAGGCGGCGGGCGTGGCTCATGACTCCCAAGTCGTACGCTAAGCAAGCGAGCACGAGAGCTGCACCCGTTTCGGCCCAGCAGTTTCGCGGCCACATCCATAACGACCAGCGGAACTTGTCCTCCACCTGGCCAATAGCGAGGCAGATGCTCCCCACCAGCATTGATGCATGTCCTGCCGCATGCCAGACAGCCCAGTGCGTGCTATTTCCCAGTGAAACCTTCCATGAGCAGCGGAAGCAAAAGATACCAAAAGTGTTTGCTGTCCAGCCCACCGCGTTCACGACTGTTGTGTCGTCCCCCCACCACCCGTGGGCAAAAGTGTAGACGAGTGCGAAGGAAGCACAGCAGAGATCGGCGGTGCGTCGCCATGAGGCACCGGGGGAGCGCCAATAGTTGAGTGAGGTGCCGCCCAAAGCGCCAAGCACGTACGCTAGTTCGGTCTGGGCAAAGCTGAAATGCGCCACGCCTGCAACCACCAAGAAGCAGCACGATGTGGCAACAAGCAGACGGACTTGCCAGGCGTGGAAGACCATGTGCCCGAAGTTCTGATCCATGGCACCAACAGATGCGAATCCCAGGGACAGATTGGCGCGGCCGGCACAAGAATGTGGTCGCCGATCCGAAATGTGAAGTTTGTTCCTTACGTGAATAAACCAGTCACGCGCGCGCGCGCGTTCGTGTGAATGTGAATGTGTGTTTGTGAATCTCGCACTTCATCAACGCGCCCCAAATTCGCTTTCTCGTTCTTGATTGTCTTCTTTACGGCGACGACCTCATGGGCCGGACCGCAAGGACCAAGGTGATTCGCGCTAGCACTCCACTGTTCAATCCACGCGGGGGCACTGAAAGCCCCGTGCATGATGACCAAAGCTCGACCGACAATCCCCTCGCAGGTCCATCGTGTCAACGAGACCGGTGACAAACCCGAGGGCGGTAAGGATGACGCCAAAGAACCTAGACGCCAAAGATTCTATGCGAAAATAGCACTCAAGGGCCTCCAGATGCGCCGCCACGAGGCGTTGGTATTCTTGCGCGTCCTTCTAGCGCTGCCAGGACCCGTCTTCTTGGCGTTCTCAATCCAGCAGTACTTTGACGGGATCGGTTCTTTGAGGTCTCTCGTACAGGGCCATATCGGGTTAGCGTTCGCAGTCGCTGGGATGTTCGCAACCATCCCGTTGTGGCTCTTTTCGCTTCTCCTTGCTCAGATCCATCACACGGTCGATTTCGATAAGCCACAGTCTCTTCAAGAAAGTCCCGTCTGGACACGGGAGAGGGCCTTTGAATGTGCTTTGTTTTTGCTGACCGCCTTTGCTTACATACTTCTCTACAGTCAAGATCGGGTGTTCTACGTGTGGGCCGTACTCGGCTTACAGCCCATCGTGGCACTGGCTCTCTATTCGGTTACAAGGGTTGTTCGCGCCATCATCAATCACCAACGTAGCAGATACCACTCATTTTTGCTCTCGCAAGGCTGGCGTGTCTTCGTCAACGCCATTTTCTGCGCATGCGTGATGCTCTATGCTCTGTCGGCGATGTCGCGCATTCCAATCGACGCCCTCTCGATTGTGGCCTTTTCCGAACTATCATTCAGTGGCATCGCCTGTTCGGATGAGAGTGCATTTTTGAATGCCTTTGGGGCGTCTGGAGCCAATGCTAGCTGCCCTGCGAAGCCCCATTGCGGCTACCGTACGTACGAGGACCTATGCCAGGCCGTGCAGTACTCGACGATGGCGAGAGGCTTGTCCATCGACTTAGAGTTAATTCACTTCTTCGTCGCTATAAGCTGGGTCGTCGTCTCACTTTTCCTTCTGGGCACTGGCCGTTTACGCGCAGACAACGGCTACTCGCACTTGTTCTCTCGCCACATGATCGTCGGGATGCTGTTGTGCTTGGTGCAACTGATGAACATGATCTTCTCATGCATGCGCCTCCTCCTTATTGTGCCTCGGCTGCAGTCTCCACGCCAAGCAGACTACTTTGAGCGAGAGGACTCGATGGAAGAGGAGCTACCTCTGTTCTGCTACTCAAGCGATTGTATTTTTTATCACCTGTGGGGCACTGTCTGCCTGCACGCGCTCATCGCTATCGTGTTCAACTTTGACTTCCTCGCCAAATATGCATCGCAACTGGGCCAACTGCTTGCTGACCGTAACCCTAAACCTAACACCGACGAGGCCCAACAAAAGGAGCTGCTGGACCAGGCCATCAAAAAGCTCCGAAGCCAAGGGTGGGACGATGACGCACCCTCCTTCTACTTCATCCCCGCCGAATGGGTGCGCGCGTGCGGCACCAAGTCGCTGCCTCGTATGCAGACGCTGCACAAGGACGGCCACCTAACGAAGATGAAAATACCCCTCGCATCCGCGTTCCGCGAACCCGCGTTTTGTGGTGGTGGCATCATGGCGAACATCCTCTTTGTGAGCCATCGGTGGGAAGTGCCTGCCCAGCCTGATGTTGACGGCGAGCAACTCAAGGCCATCAAGGCGTATCTGGAAGCGCACCCAGAAGATATCAAGTGGGTCTGGTTTGATTACTCGTCGATGCCCCAAGGGGACGATCGGACAGTCATGGAGAAGGCCGAGTTCCAGCTGATGCTCGCCGCCATCGCCGACCTTTACCTGACCGCGAACGTCCTCATTCTCCTCGACGGGTCCTCCGCATCCAGATTCTGGCCGCTGATGGAGGCATGGTGCTCGATGCAGACGGTCACGACCGATGGGCTCCGCCCCGCAAAGGAGGATGAGCGTCGTTACACGATCAAATGCATCCACACCGCTACCGACAAGCATGATGGCGCGGGGCTCGTTGACAAGGTGTCCACGAAGACGTCCCATGAAATGTTCGATCACCTCAAGAAGCCGGACGTCAATGTCACCAATGCAAAGGACAAGGAGGCCATGCTTCCTGTCATCCAGAAGACCAACGAGCACGTTATTGAGATGTTTCGGAAGCAAAGGGAGCCGCGGCCAGCAAGTGTGCAGACCTTGGCAGAGAAGGTCTCAGACACTGGCGCAAAGTTCAGGCCCACGGGTGAGCCAGCGCCTTCGGTGGAAGCATGTTCCCCTCACAGATTGACTCATGGACTTGGGTGCCATATGGCATGAGGGAGTAGGCAGACAATAAGGGGAAGACGCCGAGTCGGAGCATGAGGCGGAGCATGAGGCGGAGCGTGAGAGCAGGGGAATACGAATAGAATGGGCGCGGGAGAGTCGTGACAGACTGTGGATTCATGTCAGACACGACTACAAGAGTGATCTACGGACGGTCGTAAGCGAAGCCCGAAGGACCAAGGAGCTCGCATTGAAGGCGAATAAACGGACGGCTTTCAGACCGGCCGTATGGCTGGTCCGAAACGAAAGGCGAAACCGCATCAACCGCATGAACTCCGGATTCGGGATTCCGGCATTGCCGTAACCGTGCCTGTAGCTGTGTACACATACCGTACGGCCTATGTACCGATCTTCGCATAGGGTGGGGCATTACGGTTTGTCGTTTGTCCTGCGTTTACGCGCGGTCGGGGGTGCGTATACGCAGAAACCTGTGTATACGCGAGGGGGTACGTATACGCACCCGCTGTGTATACGCACTACCGCTCGCGTAAACGCACCTACCCGCGTATACGCACCCGGGTGCGTGTACGCACCCGCTGCGTAAATGCACCCACGACCCAGCGCTCGCGTATATACAACATAAGCTCCTTGGTCCTTCGGGCTTCGCTTACTACGACCGTCCGTAGATCACTCTTGTAGTACGTCGAGTACGCTCCGCCTCATGCTCCGCCTCATGCTCCGCCTCATGCTCCGACTCGGCGTCTTCCCCTTATTGTCTGCCTACTCCCTCATGCCATTTGGCACACAAGTCCATGAGTCAATCTGGGAGAGGAACATGCTTCCACCGAAGGCGCTGGCTCACCCGTGGGCCTGAACTTTGCGCCAGAGGCTGAGACCTGCTGCCTATCGTTGGCGTTTACTTCCGTCTCTGCAATCGTCTTTAGCATCTCAAACGTCTCTACGACACGCCGGTTCATCGTCTCGATCTTGGGCAGCATGGCCTTCTTGTCCTTCTGGTTGGTTACGTTCACATCCGGCCTCTTGAGGATTTGAACCATTTGAGACGGAGTCGTGGTGGCGACCAGCTCCTTCAGGGCTTCGCGATGTTTGTCGGCTGCATTGTGGATGCATGCGATCGTGTAGCGTAGTTGCGTCCGGAGCTCGGTGGGATCAGACGACGCAAGTTCATGCCCCAGCTCCCCCTCCCCCTGCGACATATCGGAATTGGACAGAAGCCCCTCGGGTGTGGCCGTCTGCATCGAGCACCACGCTTCCGTCAGCGTCCAGAATCTGGATGCGTATGACGAATCGAGAAGAATGAGGACGTGCGCAGTCAGGTAGAGGTCGGCGATGAGGCTGAGCATGAGCTCGAACTCGGCCTTCTCCTTCGGATTCCGGCAGTCCGGCAGTCCGTTCTCATTGAACCTCTGAGGCATCGATGAATAGTCGAACCAGACCCACTCGATGTCCTTATGCGTACCAAGATACGCTTTGATAGCCTTGAGTTGCTCGCCGTCGACATCGGGCTGATCAGGCTCTTCCCACCGATGGCTCACGAAGAGGATCTTCTTGATGATGCCTACACCTCGAAACGCTTCGACGAGAGGGATCTTCATCTTTTTCAGTATGCCAGCGTCTCGCAGTGTCTGCATGCGAGGTAACGACTTTTCGGCGCAATTGCAAACGTATTCTGAGGGAAGGAAGTAGAAAAATGGAGCGTGTTCCTCCCACTTTTCCTCAGGGCTCTCATGATGTTTGAGGTCGTCGATTGCCTTTTGCAGCTCCCTTTCGGCATGGCCGCCCAGTTGCGATGCATATTTGGCGAGGAAGTCAAAGTTGAACACGATAGCGATGAGCGCGTGCAGGCAGACAGTGCCCCACAGGTGAATCCCAATACAATCGCTAGAGTAGCAGAACAGAGGTAGCTCCTCCATCATCGAGTCCTCTCGATCAAAGTAGGCTGCCTGGCGTGGAGACTGCAGCCGAGGCACAATAAGGAGGAGGCGCATGCATGAGAAGATCATGTTCATCAGTTGCACCAAGCACAACAGCATCCCGACGATCATGTGGCGAGAGAACAAGTGCGAGTAGCCGTTGTCTGCGCGTATACGGCCAGTGCCCAGAAGGAAAAGCGAGAAGACGATCCAGCTTATAGCGACGTAGAAGTGAATTAACTCTAAGTCGATGGACAAGCCTCTCGCCATCGTCGAGTACTGCACGGCCTGGCATAGCTCCTCGTACGTACGGTAACCGCAATGGGGCTTCGCAGGGCAGCTAGCATTGGCTCCTGACGCCCCAAAGGCATTCAAAAATGCGCTCTCATCCGAACAGGCGATGCCACTGAATGATAGTTCGGCAAAGGCCACAATCGAGAGGGCGTCGATTGGAATGCGCGACATCGCCGACAGAGCATACAGCATCACGCATGCGCAAAAAATGGCGTTGACGAAGACACGCCAGCCTTGATAGATCAAAAACGATTGGTAACTGCTACGTTGGTGATTGATGATGCCGCAAACCACCCTTGTAATCGAATACAGAGCCAGTGCCACGAAGGGCTGTAAGACGAGTATGGACCACACGTAGAACACCCGATCTTGACTGTAGAGTAGTATGTAAGCAAAGGCGGTTAGCCAAAACAAAGCACATTCAAAGGCCCTCACCGGTGTCCAGACGCGTCTTCCATGAAGAGACTCTGGTTTATCGAAATCGACCGTGTGATGGATCTGAGCAAGGAGAAGCGAAAATAGCCACAACGGGGCTGTTGCGAACATCCCAACGACTGCGAACGCTAACCCGATATGGCCCTGTACGAGAGACCTGAAAGAACCGATCCCGTCAAAGTACTTCTGGATTGAGAACGCCAAGAAGACGGGTCCTGGCAGCGCTAGAAGCACGCGCAAGAATACCAACGCCTCGTGGCGGCGCATCTGGAGGCCCTTGAGTGCTATTTTCGCATAGAAACTTTGGCGTCTAGGTTCTTTGGCGTCATCCTTACCGCCCTCGGTTTTGTCACCGGTCTCGTTGACACGATGGACCTGCGAGGGGATTGTCGGTCGAGCTTTGGTCATCATGCACGGGGCTTTCAGTGCCCCCGCGTGGATTGAACAGTGGAGTGCTAGCGCGAATCACCTTGATCTTAGTGGTCCTGTCCATGAAGCTCCGTATCATGACTGCACGTGCGGCGCCGTGTAATCCGCGCGGAAGCGCCCTTTGGCGCAGAAAGTCGATCGCACAGGCCCGTCGCCGGTGGTGAAGTGCGATCTGAGATGCGGTTTGCGCGATCTGACCGCAATCTCGGAGCGGTGGGGATCGTGACTTCAGTGCATGAAGTAAGGACAAGAAGGAACCGTACGCGCCGGGAGGAAAAGCGAGCGTTGTTTCCATTTAATTTTTAAAGGCGTGAAAGTCCGAAGTGCCCGAAGCGTGGAATGGCGTCCCCCCTGCTTCTTTGCAGCGAGCTCGATACAGCCGCGGCGATCAGTGCGTGTTCCAGGTACTCCCTCTTGTATGACGGCACCACCTGTAATCGCTCGTACGGCGGGGACGTGCCGTGGGCGGACTGCGATTGCTTTGCCATCAACCCGGCATACAATCAGACTCAAACCGTTGAGAGGATCGACCAGTGGGAGGTGGACCAGGCACGCTCTCAGTTAATAATTTCGCTGCTCTCGCTCATCCTGGGCGGCGCGTACATGCTCTTCTTCTTCGTCGACGGTGATCTTCGCATGTGGCGCTATCCGCAAAACCTTGCCTTCTGGATCTACGCTTGCGATTTCGTCAAGAGCCTCTCACTCTTCCTGGTGAGTTTCAACATGGTCTACCATGCCAAGGCCCGGCTCGATGCGAAGGCTATGGGCGAGTTCATCATCACATGGCACTCCGACTGCCTGTGCGCGCTCACGACGGCGGATAAGCACCCGGGCTGCTCGTGTGAAAACGGCGTGCTCGCGTTGATGCTGCAGGGCGGCTTGGTGGGGTCGGTGGCCTTCTACTGCGCGATGACGCACAACTTCTACTCATCGGTGCGCGACCCGTTCACCAAGCCGGAGTCGCGCCTGTGCCTGTACCACATCGTCTGCTGGGGCTTGACGGTGGCGCTCACCTTCCCGTACGCACTGCCCTTCGAAGGGGTGGGCTCCATTCCTGGACTGAGCGGCTCGGGCTACCGCTCGGGGTACCTTGCATGCTGGTTCGCCTCGCGGCGTGCGACGCCTACGTGGGACATCGACAACATGCAGCTCTTCGTCACCGTGACGCTCCCGATCGCCCTCGTGTGGGTGGTCACGCCGATCTTGTACTTGTTGGCGCGGCGCGAGCTCAGTCACGAAGGGCTGCAGGAGATGCGAGCGCCACGTGCAAAGCAGCTGCGCTACGGCGACGTGCTGGTGCGTAGCTTCATCTTGTACTTCTTCCTCACAGGCATCTCCTTCATGCTCGCCTCCTACGCGTCAGACCAGCCGGGAGGTGGCTGTGACAACTATGAGCTGTCGCTGGCACTGCAGCTCGCCAACCCAGGCCACTCATGCGACCGGCTCGGCGGGCCGGTATGGTCCAAATTCTTCTTCTCAACGCTGCTATGCCTGCAGGTGATGGGCGCGGATTGCCACTGTTCACCACTGATCGTCCCTGATCGCCGCTGATCGCCGCTGATCGCCGCTGATCGCCGCTGATCGCCACTGATCGCCACCGCCTTGCAGGGAGGGGTCAACGCGCTCGCGGGCTTCATCGTCAACTTTGACATGCTGCGTCACGTGCTCGGCAAGTGGAGGCGCGGGCTCATTCGCTGCTACCAGTGCCGCGAGCTCGACGCCCACGAGGCAGCGGCGGAGGCCGCGCGCGCTCGGCTGCTGCTGCAAGAGCAGGACGACATTGCGGACTCGCTCCGTGCGGACATTGTGATCACGACGGTCTCGGGCATCAAGCTCATGCTCTACCTTGAGGCGGCTGGGCAGGTGGGCGACTCGCCACGCGCCGTCTTGGGCGGAAGTTACGTTGGGGCGATGATCAGTTCGGCGACGAGCACGGCCATACGCCGATGGTTCAAGAGCGCGCGACGGCCCGACGTCGAGGCGGAGTTGGTGAATCAGGCACGGAGTCTGCAGACGATGCCGCTCCAGCCGTTGGTGCAGCCGTCGGTGCAGCCGTTGGTGCAGCCGCTCAAGGCGGACGCGCCGGATGCTCCGGTGGCCGATGCTATGGCCGGTGCCATGGCCGGCGCCATGGCCGGCGCTACTGCCGGCGGAACGCCCCTCGAATCCGGGATGCAATCTCCGAGTGGAGATTGCATCTCGCCTAGGACCTCGGGCTCGAATCCGAGAGCGTCGTGCTCGAGCTTGGAGGAGGATGCCATACAGTCCGCGTCGACGCTGTTGGCGGTGCCGGTGGCCTCGGTGTCGCCGGTGACCTCAGGAACGTCGGTGTCGGCGACCTCTGGAACGGCAGCTGGGGCGATCGGAAAACGCACGGTACGGCGCTCCACCTCGGTCCAAAGTGAGCCGCAGCGCCAAAGCTCGGAGATGAGGCGAGCGTTGCTCGATGATCAATCTCGCGACTCGGAGATGCCATCATCACGGGACTCCATCTCGGAGGCGCCGCCCGAGATCGCGAGCTCGGCGCGGGAGATTGGCGGTTCGGCGCGCCCGGAGCCCTTGAGAAAAGAGGCGTATGACGAAATACGCACCGAGGCGCTAGATGACACAAGGCAGAAGATCTTCAAAGAGTACGCGCCCCGTGTCTTTGGCTTTGTGCGCCGCGAGCTGTTCGGTGTGTCCAATGCGCAGTACATCGCGTCGCTCGAGGGCAACGTCTTAGGTGAGGATCCGTATGCGGAACAGGTGCGTGGCTTCTGATGACATCTGATGACTAAGATGACATCTGATGACATCTGATTACCTCTGGTGTGGATCCGTATGCGGAACAGGTGCGTGGCTTTTCGGAGGCTAAGGGTGGCGGCTTCTTCTTCTTCAGTGCCGACCGCAAGTACCTGATTAAGACCCTATCTAAGGCCGAGCACAAGACGCTACTCAAGGTGCTCGGCGCGTACGTGGAGTACCTCTGATGACCTCTGATGACCTCTGATGACCTCCCTTATTAGGTGCTCGGCGCATACGTGGAGTACCTTATGTCGGAACAGGGGCAGCACACGCTGATCATGCGCATCGCGGGATGCTACTCCATCCATCTCTACGGCGTGACCAAATACTTCTTCGTCATGGGCAACCTATTCGACCCCGCCGTCTCCAAAAAGCCTCACGAGGTGTACGATCTCAAGGGATCGTGGGTGGATCGTCACGTCGGCCCGCCGCGCACGGCCAAGGAGAAGCGCAAGGTGTGATTGCCAATGATGATACCTATGATTGTACCTCGGATGACCTCTGATGACCTCTGATGGCCACTGATGGCCACTGATGGTCCCTATGATTGTACCTCGGATGACCGATTCAGTGCGTGCCGCTCAGTGCCAATGATTGCCACCGCTGCCCCCCCTTTCCTCCTCTCATCAGGTAGCGAGCGGCGGCGTGATTACTCGGAAGGACAGTGATTGGCCGAGCTCGCGTTGGTTGCGGCTGCAGCCGGAGAAGCGTGCGAAGCTACTCCGGCAGGTGCAGCACGACGCGCGCTTCCTGAGCGCGTGCCGCATCATGGTGCGCGGGAGGGAGCCTCTCTCGGACCTGTGATGGACGCTGATTGACGCTGATTGACGCTGATTGCATGGGATGGCCTTCCGCATCATGGTGCGCGGGAGGGAGCCTCTTTCGGACCTCTGATGGCCGCTGATTGCCTCTGATTGTTTTGGATGGCCTCCCTCATCAGGACTACTCTCTCTTACTGGGCATCCATATCGTCGAGGAGGTACGCCCCGCCGAGGCCGTCGAGAACGGCGACCAGCTGCCCCACGGCTTTGCCGCGTATAGTTTCGAGGGGCCGGGCAGCTATCAGTTGGGTATCATCGACCCGCTGCAGCGCTGGAACGCGAAGAAGATTTGCGAGCGCCTGATAAAGATCATCCTCAAGTGCCGATGCGCGAAAGACGTGCGCAACGGGATGAGTGCGGTTGGGCCGAGGACCTACGCGCGCCGTTTCCACGAGAAATTTGGGACTGGACAGCTCAAGATGACGCTCGAAGAGGTGCAGGCCGACTGGGAAGAGGTCGAACAGCTCCTCGAGTCTGCTGAGCGCGCGCGACCGAGCCCGGCCGTTGTGAGCAAACGGGGATTCTTCAATCTGGACTCGTTGAGATTCTCGTTTAGTTGAGTCCTTCTGTGAGCGGCCCACGTGGCAGCCCCTCGCCACGCGGGGCTGAAGGCGGCCGGCGGATCGGTGCTGTCGTCTGCGGGCGCCCGGCTAGGCGCCGTGGGACGCGAGGACGACAGAGCCTCTCGGCTGTGAAAAGTGGCTGCGCTCACCTCAGCACATTGCCCGCTCAGTAACTTTACTTCTCAGCACTCTAAGCTTAAGGAAAGCCCAACCCTGTGCAGCGACTGTACCCTGGTGCCGGCCATCTCGTGCCGGCTGTGCGGTGTACAGAGCTTTACGATGACGTTGTGCGGCGGGGACCATGCCTGAACGGTGATCGTTGACTCAGGGTGACCACCATAACGGAAAGCCGAGCCGCGAGCCTCTACTGAGAGCTGCTTCCCGTCCTGTGAAACGAGATACGAGTTGGGATTGCACATATATTTATTCGTTGATCTCACTTCCCACATCCTCCCACCCATGGTCGGGTGCTGTGGCGTTGCTTGCTTCGCTTATGATCGGTCAGACTGTGTCGGTTGTTCATGATGTTGTTGATGAGCATGAATACCTTCTGATGACGGTGGGCAAGGCCGCCGCGCGGGTTTCGTCATTGACGAAACCGAGTTTTGTCAGCCGTTGACGTCTCGCGCGTGGCCGAGCCCCACCGTATGCGACCCCGGGCAGGACCTGTAGTCCCATGCCCGGTTACAATCTATCACAGCATGATATGTACCCGTACCCCCTATCATGCAACACAGGTGCGGCGAAGGGTGAGGCCGTGAGGGTTCGTGAGGGCGATTGGTTGACTGAGGCGGGGGCGCTGAACCGGCTCCATCGGAAAGACGGATGGTTCTTTCTTTTATGTTCTGTGCCGTCTAGGTTCTTCGTCAGCCCCCTTGAAACGCCTGCGCGGCGTTTGGGTTAACCGTTGTCCGGACTTGGGAGTTGGTTCATCGACTCTCGCCTCCCTTTTCCCTCTCATAACCGCGTTAAGTACTTAACTTTGATTGGCGATGGAGTTCGTGGTCTTGTCCCGAACTCACATGCTGTTGCGGGTACATATGCACGGACCAGGGTTGCACCGCATTTTCCAATCCGCCGAGCACATGTCCCATGTGCAATGTCGATTGTCGTGTTGAGAAACGAATAATGCGCCGGCATGCCCGTTTCATCGCAGCAATGCTCTGTTTTAAGTGTGATGCACAGTGAGAGAAAAGAGTGACGTGGGCGCCCTGACAAAACGCGATGTTACTCTTACTGAATACTAATAGAATACTGAGAATGAGAATGTTTATACTGCAGCCGAGCCCCAAAGGCGAGCCATATTCCCATATAGCGACGTAAAACGAGCGGTGTCACGTCCGCAACACCGGCTGCGCTGCCATGTGCGCTGCGCTGTACGACAGGCTGGAGGCCTGAGGCTCGGGCTGGCTAAGCGCGCAAGCGGGGCGGGGAGCGGTACGTTTTCCCGAGTCCCGTTTCGTTTAATACCGTCAATACCCCCGTATACCGCGGTCGGCGAGTGTCGCAAAAACGTTGATCGTTGTACGTTCGGGGCACGTAGTCGTAGATCACCTCACACCCGTCGACCGGACATGCGTGCTTTCCTGCTCAGTCTCGAGTCTGCTTGCAACCGCCACGTCGTGAACAACATTTATCGCCCGCCCCCCTCCACACCACTTTGCACTTACCACACCACTGACACTCCAGCTGGCACCGGACCAAGTGTGGCGCGCTCCGCTTTACGCTCCGCTCTGGCGAACACCCCGTCAGCTGTCCCAGAGGTTGACACCTCTGAGGCAGATTGCTCGCCCGAGTACTGGACGGGGTCTAGACGGGGTCCGACTGCCGCATGGTGTGCCGGCCCTAAATCCCATGGCCGAAATGTTGAACTGTGAACCCGCCCATCCCACACTGGCCGAGACCCCGGACCCCATGGCCATCCCACATGAATAAGGTGGAATCCACGGCTGCAATGTAGCCGCCTGGGCCCCGCCGATCCGCAGCCCCCCTGCACACATCTGCTCGTCATCAGCTCGTCAGACCCTCTCCCGTGGATTGTGCCTGTGGTTGCGCACAATGGGTCTCGGCAGCAGCCATGCCCGCTCCGGTGAGGGTGCTTCCTCCCACGGATCCGTGTTATGCTTTCAGCAGCTCGGCATCGACAGCCTCCCGGACCTCTTTATCGAACTTAGCCTTCTTGACCTGCTCCTGGACCACTTTATCGAAGATCGCATGGATCGCAGCGGCGTCCTTAGGCTTCTTTTCCTGAGCCTTCGTTTCTCCGCCCTTCGTTCCTTCGCTCCTCGTGATGACCGTGATCTTCTTGTTGACCTTCAGCACATGAAAAAAACTCACGGCGGTGAGAATGACCGCAAGGACTCCAGCGGTGACTCCGATCCCATATGACGTTTCCGAGAAGTTAGGGGTTGAAATTCGGATGGACATGACGGAAATGATTCCAAAGAAGGCCAGCCCCAATCCGGTAAAAAAAAGAAGGTGAAGGAACAGGAACGGTACCTCAAGATTTTCTTGGACCGTTTTGACTTGCACGGGGTTAGTGAGCTCGGCTTTCGTGCCTTGGACCACAATGTGCAGCAACGTCGCGTACAACACCGTCATCAGAAGTAACATTGAGCCAGCGCCATTGCCGATGATGAAACCCAGCTCCAGGTTCCAACCGCTGACCATGGCACACCTGATGGTCTCCGAGCAGCATTCCCTATCAGTTCCTTTGATGCGCATAAAAGGGTTTCCGCCGTCTTTCGTCATCTCATCGAACACGTCAGTGCAGTAGAACTCCGCACCCTGCGTCCAGTCTGACTGGCGCACTCCGACTCCGCCGAGTCTAAGCTGGGATGTCACCTGGATGGTCGAGTTGCAGGATTGTCTCGCGAGGTCTTGGCAATAGTTACTCGTGATCCAGACCCCTTTGTAATCTGTCCAGGCCTTCGAGTCAAGCGCTGAGTAGTTTGCAAATGCCATGGTCAGGATAAGCGCAGCAGCCAGGCCATAGTTCGCGCAGAGGCTTTTCATGGCTTCGAAGTTGCCAGCAAGATGCAGCACACTCTTCGTGACATCCGCAAAAGTTTCCTGACTCTTCGTGACTTCCGCAACAATAAGATTCGACAATGTGTGCTGCCGGGAAAGGATTTCGCGCTCGGGCGAGGTCGAGGTGTTGCCGGAGGTCGAGGTCGAGGTCGAGGTGTTGTTGCCACGAGGCATGTTGTGCCCCGGGCCGAACTGGCAACAACGAGCGCCTAAGACGTCTTCGCCCCGAAAACCCGAGCGAAAACAAAGTAGATTGGGCGCGTTCGTAACTGTCAAGATTACCAAATGGGAACTTGAGGAGATAGCATGCAGGGTATCTATGAAAAAGTCCGCCTCGGTTCAGTATCAGGACGATGCTAAACCACATGCGAAATTGACAATAAGTGTACTTTACGGTACCGGTACCGACTACCGTTCCCAATTGAGGGTCGGGGGAACAAGCCTATAACCAGCACAGACAGTCGACCATGCAGTCGACAAGTTATGATGTCCATGTGTGTAAATACGATCCGTTCTCCGCTCTCCGGCCGTCTCGCCGCGCGGCGATTGACTTCACAACCGAACCCATCATTATTTGCTTGCTGCTCGGCTAATGTGTAATGAGTAATGTCCAAATGTGACATATAATGTGGTCACATTACTGAAAATTGAGGAGCTGTAGTCGTCGGTACCGAGATCGAGCCCCTGTAAAGCATGGACAAAGAACATCTGGTATCTGTGTACGTGCTGTGTCGTCTAGGACGCTTCTTTTGTTCTTTTTCTCACTCATAAAGCCAGTATCGCTGCGGTCGACCGTGCTTCACCTTCGGCTTTGCGCACGCTCATCGTTCGGACGTCGCTTGACACGGTGCTCGTGGCTCGCAAGCTCGGCGAGACTAGAACATCAAGGTCGATCGCCGTCTCGTCTACGAAGTGACTCGGCCCAGGCAGGGAGTGACTCTTTTGTTGCCTGGACCGTGGCGAGGCATGCCGGGAGACGGAGGCTCGTGGTGATGGTGGCTGGGGCGAGCTCGGAGATTTGGATTGCCACGACTGGCGCCGGTGGTATTGCATGCACGCGTCGGCCTTGCTGAGTGGATGTAAAGGATTGGGCGTGAGCGGCCAGCGCAGATCGGGTCTGCGGCCCCATTCGGACGCCCATGTCTCATCCTGAAGCAGTGGCGCCAGAAGCAGTGGCGTAAACAGCGAAGGAGGGAAGGGGCGCGGCGTGGGCGTCGCAGCATGCACAGCGCTTGTGACGGTCGTGGGGCGAGCGGAGAGCGACGAGGGCTTAGACGAGGGCAGCACATAGGCCGCGTGCGGTGCCGATGGGCGCGGCGACCGAGGCGTTCGCGGAATGCCCCGGGGGGGGGATGCCCGTCCCGGCAGAGGTGATGGCTGAGGTACCAGAGGTGTTGCGGTGTCGTAGCGCCACAGGGCAGCACGCGAGGCGATGAGCGACGGCGGCGCCGCCAAGCTGTCGGCCAACGGGCTCGCGGGCCGCATGATCGCGCGCATCACGACCCGTCGAATGTCGTCCATCTTCTGTGTCTCTCGGTTCACGTGGCGCAGTGACGCGAGCTTCGCGGCCGAAACTCCCCTGTATGGGGGCGGTCGTTCGCTGTTCAGGAGTCTGCCGTTGAACTTCTTGGCTTGCTGCCCATGGGGCGCTTTGGCATTCGTGCTTCTCGACACATTCTTCTGGCGCTGCTGGCGCTCGTGCGCGCGCTTCGTGTCGAGGGCGGCCTGGCTCATGCGCATGTGGTGCAGGGGCCGCTCGGTCGATGGGTTGAGCCAGCGCTCGAAGCGCACAAGGTCCACATGGGCGGTCAAATGTGAGCCACTCGCTCCTTTCCACAGTGCCACCTGCGACGGCGAGATACTCGAGAAGGAACCCACTTGGGCAGTGAGCAAAGAGGTCTTGCGAGACTGAGACTCATGTGCGAGCGGTGTGGCTGAGTTCGAGCGTGGAACGTGCCGTACGATTTCATGAAAGGAGTCCTCGACCACGTCCGCCACCACGTCACGCCACAGATCCTCATGGCCCACGAAGAGGGAGTGCATGCGCTCGGTATACTCTCGCCGCGTGAGCAATATGTCCGTGGGATCGGGGGCCCACGCGATGAGCAGGTCGTGCGCACCCAGGTTCTGGCGTTCGAGCAGCTGCTGCAGCAGCACCCTCAATGTCTCCACATCCCACAGCAGCTCGTCCAGCTTCCAGCCTCGCTTTGGGGGCTCGAGCTTCGCGCCGCGTATGCGCTTGCTGCGCATGTCGAGCGGATGGCGTTTGCCGTGCAAGAACTCGAAGAGCTCATCAAACCCAATCTCGCCGTCGCCGTCCGCATCCAGCGATTTGAACAGCGCGTCGATCGTCCACTTCGACCCCTTGTAGCCGAACTGCTCTCGCATCGCCTTGTGGAACTCGACGTCGTCCACCAACATGGCCGAGCCCGCGTCCTGGTCGAATAATCGCACCAGATCGGCCAACGGCGCACCGGTCGCGAGAAGGAGGGCCCTCAGCTCGGCCCCGAGCGTCGAGGCGTCCTTGCCTTCAAGCTTCCAGCGCGAGGTATCGAAGGCGGGGGGGCTGCGAAGCTTGGCCGGGGCGCCGTCCGCTCCATCCCGAGGGGGCGACCACACGAGCGACGTGATGAGCTCCTTGGCTCCGGGCGTCTTGCTTTGCAGGAGCGACCGCTCGAGCTCTTCGTACGAGACCGCACCGCTGTTGTCCGTATCGAGATCTTTGAAGAGCTTGTGGGCAACGGAGCCAAAGCCCATCTCGGTGGCCGCCCGGGCGAACTCCACAGAATCGAGGTATCCAGTCTTGTCGCGATCCCATCTCTTGAACGCGTCTTTCAGCGCAGTCGCGCCTGCACGTGCCGATGCCTTGGAGAGCGAGAAGAAGAAGAAGTCGTTGACGGAGCAGAACTCTGCGCCACCGCTAGCCATTTGGAACCACTCGCGGATCTCCTCCACGGTGTTAGCACGACGAATGCTGTCGGACTGCAGCGCGAGGAACTCCTCGAAGTCTAACTTTACGTTGCCATCAGCATCACCTTCGGAGAATCTGGCCGCATCGAGGCGCACCTCGTTTGTGAGCGCCAAGGCCGCTCTCACCATCCTCGACTTTGTCGCGCGCACGAACTCGAAAACGCGATGTGCTGTTTTCATAACGAACGTACGAACGGTCAATTCGGTATGAGTCTGGGAAAACACTATACATGTAGGAAATACATGTATGCATGCGCTTCGGAAAAACATTCTCCGGGCTTCACGAAGCAACACAAGCTCAGCTGGACGCCAGGACTTCGTAGCAAAGATCACCCTTCCGAGGCACGTGATATGTTTCATGCATCAAGCATCATGGCTCGTTCATGCCTCGTTCAGGGCTCGTTTCGTGTCATGTAGTGTCATGGCTCGTGCACTAGCTCACCGCGCTGCTCTAAGCATCGCCTCGAAATGGCCGATCTCCTCGTCCAAGCGCAAGTACGGATGGGATGCGCGCAGCTGGTGCGCCTCCTCGAGCCGCGACTCGGCGAAGCGGAGCGCCTGCTTCGACGTCGGCCTTGCCTGCCGGTGCTGAGCGGCTATGCGCAGCTTGGAGACCGAGTCGCGCAGTGGATCATCCGCGCCGTCAAAGTGGGCCGCGAGGAGCCGCTCCGTGATGTAATCGGCGGCCGGGGCGGAGGGGTGGAGCATATCCTCCTCGTACCACCTGTAATCTCGGAGCTCGTCCATCATCATCTCAAAGCTCGGAAAGTAGTGCGTATCCGGCTCACTCTCGACCACCGCGTGGGCCGCACTGAGCAAGGCCGCCTTGGACCGGCTGGACTCGACGGCGCCCTCTCGCCAATGGCGCACCGGGGAGACTGTGAGGATCACCCGCACCTTCGGGTTCACACGCCTTGCTGCGTGGATCGCGCTGCGCACATGCTGCTCCACGGCCCCAACCGACAACAGACTTCTCACGAAGGCATCCTGAGGCTGCTTGTGACAATTCGCCACGATTTTCCCGGAGCCTTTCAGCCGATACGCCCACGCTGAGCCCAACGTCAGGAATAAGGCGCCGCAGTCACGCAGTGGCTGCCGTGCCTCATCCAGTGCGTCGTTGAGGACTCTCACGCAGCCAGCCTGACTTTCGTGCACGAGGCTGGTGCCGGCGTCGAAACAAAAGTGAACGTCCTGCCGCTCGCACCATAGGACGTCAGCGGATGTGGCCTTCTCATCTGATGCCAGCCAGGAAATTGTCCGCTCGAGCGATGCAGGATTGAACATCATCCCCAGCGGGTTGACGAGCACCGGGTGCCCAAACCGGCCGAGGCGTGAGCCGACCTCATCGGAGAAACACGAGCCGAGCAGGAAGATACGGTCCTTGTGGCGGAGTCGCGGTGCCGCAACTGATGGTACGGGCACCGTGGTGCGACTATTCAGCATTACTTTTGGAATTTCCGCACGGTCTCACCCGGCCATGAGCGTCGACCTGCAGGGCTGCCTCCATGGAGGGTGTGAACGTTCTATTTCTGGAACTTGGTCGAGAACAAAAACCATCTAGGTGTTCCGTACAGATGAACTTTGAATGCAGAAGTCTTTATTTATTTTTTGGCAATTGCGGAATTCGCGCAATGAAAACCGTCCTTCAGTCGGCGACGGCGTCCATCAAGAGACGGCAGCCTGTCCTGCTTGGATTCCGCACAAAATTATCTCTCACCACATGGGAGCAAGCAGAGCTGTCGCCGGGCATACTCAATCTCGGAATCGGCCAGCCAGCCCTCAGCCTCCTTCCAACAGCGGAGGTGCATCGTGCCGTGGCACAGCTTTCAACTTTCGATGCCCGACACTTGCTGCAATATGGCTCGATCGCTGGAAGCGGCCACTACCTCGATGCGACATCGTCCTTCCTCAGTCAGCAGCACGGCTACCACATCCCACCGGACACGCTCTTCGCCACTCCCGGCAATTCGGGTGGCCTCGCGCTGACCGTGCGCACCCTCACCCACCCGGGCGACACGATGCTGATGGAAGATCCGAGCTACTTTCTTGCGCACGCCCTGTTTCGTGACTACGGATTGAGCTTGACGGCCGTCCCGCAGCGTCAAGACGGCGGCGGCACGCTCGACATCGACGCCCTCAGCCACATCCTCCGCAGCTTGTCCGACGAGGGCCGGGTAACACGCCCTGCCGAGCCCTCCAAAGCCGCGCAGCTCGACAGTCATCCAAAGCTGCTCTATTGCGTGCCTACCGGCAATAATCCACGTGGCGCGACCATGCCAGATGCAGACCGTGCGGCGCTCGTCGAGCTGTGTACGGTGCACGGCATGACCATCGTCGCGGACGACGTATACGAGTGCTTGCAGTGGGAGAGGCGGGCGGCGCCCAAGCCGTTGCGTTGGCACGCGCGCCAGCAGGGCGTGGGCAGCACCGTCGTCTCTCTGGGCTCGTGGAGTAAGCTCCTGGGTCCGGGACTACGGCTCGGGTGGGTGGAGGCCGAGCCTGCCCTCCTCGCGCGCTTTGGCGCCGACGGCGAGGTGCACTCGGGATCTCTCACGTCGCCGTTCATCGAGTGCCTTGTGACGAAGCTTCTCGTGAGCGGCGATGGCGCGGCGCACGTGGTGCAGCTGCGCGAGGCGCTCGCGCGGCGCGCTGCAAGGCTGACGGCGGCGATCGATGCGGAGCAACCTACCGGCACTCCCTCTCTCATCTGCCCGTCGCCGAGCGCGGGCTACTTTTTGTGGGTTGACTTGCGCGGCGTGGACGCGAGCAAGCTGCGAGAGGCATGCGTCGCCCGCCACGGCGTCTCCTTCCTTCCGGGCCCTCGGTGCGCGCTGCCTTCCTCCACGTCTGCTCCTGGCAGGGCTCCTGGGCCGTGGGCGAGCCGAGGGCGCGTGTGCTTCGCCTTCCTCGAGGAGGAGGAGATGGTCGAGGCGGGCCGACGGCTCGGGCGCGCTATCGCCGAGGCTGCACGCGAGGCGTCATCACCTTCCGCGTAGGAAAAGCGTGTCTTCTGAGTCAGGTCAAAACTATTTCGCGCACCACCGTTCTTCCCATGGTTCTTCGGCCCCTTCTTCCGCACCATCCGTGCACGCTTCGCGCGCTCACACTTTTCGCAACACATGCACCATCCGCACACCCATAGCCATACACGCTGCACACGCATACTACGGTCTGCATACGCACCACCCGCACCACCCACTTTGCAGCACATTGATACGCACCACGCCCCGCACCGCCCATAGCCAAATATAATAACGCTGCACACGCACACTCCGGTTCGCATACGCACCACCCGCACCACCCGCACCACCCGCAGCACTCACTCAGAGCGCTTACGCATGCATCATTGATTACTCTATGATGCATGCAAGTCGCTGTCGTCGGCCTTGGAAGCGAAAAGGGAAGCGCGCGCAGAGCTGATCAACCCCTCGAGCACGCCGGCCGCTCGCAGATCTTTGTCGTGGCACTTCTCTGTCTGCCCCGAGCCAAGCGTTTCGATCTCCACGGTGTAGAGCGCCTCCTCTTCATCGTATGCGTTCACATAGGTGAGAGTCTCCTCTCCGTTGCTGCGCTTCAGGAACACGCGGCTGCCGATGGCGTAGCGCTTCTCAAGGGCGGGCACGGGGTTGGGGGCCGCCGTTGCGACCGCGGGTTTGGGTTCCGGCAACATCCCTAGCTTTTTAAACGTGTCAACGACGTGCCTATCGATCTCCAGGATCTTGGGCAACATGGTTTCCTTGTCCTTTGCATTGGTGACGTTCACGTCCGGCTTCTTGAGGATACCATACATTTTGTCGGGCGTCTTCGTGGACACCTTGTCGACGAGGCCCTTGGCATCATGCTCGTCGTCAGCGTTGTGGATACATTCAATCGTATGGCGACGCTCAGCCTCCGTTGCGGGGCGGAGCCCATCGGACGTAACCGTCTGCATCGAGCACCATGCCTCCGTCAGCGTCCAGAACCTGGACGCGTACGACCCGTCGAGGAGAATGAGGACGCGCGCGGTAAGGTAAAGGTCGGCGATGGCGGCAAGCATCAGCTGGAACTCGGCCTTATCCTCGGGAGTCCGAGTGTCAACGCCATCCACTTTCTGGGGCATCGACGAGTAATCAAACCAGACCCACTTGATATCTGGGTGCGCTTCCAGAAACGCCTTGATGGCCTTGAGTTGCTCACCGTCGACATCAGGCTCGGCAGGCACTTCCCACCGATGGCTCACGAAGAGGATGTTCGCCATGATGCCACCACCACAAAACGCGGGTTCGTGGAACGCGGATGCGAGGGGTATTTTTATCTTCGTTAGGTGGCCGTCCTCGCGCAGCGTCTGCATGCGAGGCAGCGACTTGGTGCCGCACGCGCGCACCCAATCGGCGGGGATGAAGTAGAAGGAGGGTGCGTCGTCGTCCCACCCTTGGCGTCGGAGCTCTTTGATGGCCTCTTCCAGCTGCTCCTTTTGTACTTCGTTGGGGTCACGCAGTTTGAGCAAAACCGTTTTAAGGATGAAGTCGAAGTTGAGTACGAAGAGGATAAGTAAGTACAGAGCAATTTTGCCGTAAAACCAGATAGAAATACAGTCACCATAGCAGGTCAAAGGCAGCTCATACTTTTTCATCAGGCCCGTTCGGTCAAAGTAAGGGGCTGGGCGCGGTACAGAAAGTCGTAGCACAATGAGGAGGAGGCGCATGAATGAGAAGAGTGTCATTATCAGTGACACGAGGCCCAGCACCATGGCAACGAGCATGTGTGGAGAGAGCAAGTGCGAAAAGCCGTCGTCTGCGCGTGCACGGCCAGTGCCGAGAATGAGAATTGAGATGATAAGCCAGGATGCTAAAATGAAGAGGTTCACGTCAAAAGTGTCGTCAGTCAGGGCTCGCACCATCGGAGCGTACTGCACGGCCTGGCACAGGTCCTCGTAGGTCGCGTAGCCGCAATTGGGCAGGGCAGGGCAGCTAGCATTGGCGGAAGATGCCTCGAACGCCGATACAAACGCAGCCTGGTCCGCACAGGCGATGCCGTTGAGTGACAACTCAACGAATACATTCAGCAGAGTCGCTTTAATTGGCACCCGCAGCATCGCCGACAGAGCAAAGGTGGTCACGCACGCCATTATCAAGGTGATGATGCCGGCCCGCACTGCTTGCGAGCGGACGAAGGACTTGTACTTTTCGAGTTTTTGGTATTTCTTGACGTCACGCAAGACGAGTTTAGCAAAATAGAGGAAAGCACCAAAGCAAATAAAGGCTATGAAAATGCCGAACGCGAACAAATTCAACCGCTCGATATAGTAAAGCGCGAGGTAGGCAGAGATGGAGCCGAGATACAACGCAACCTCCAACGCCGTGGGCCATGGAAAGACGCGCTCGGTAAGGGCTTCGCCAGTATAATCGATCTGGGCGAGGAGGAGCGATAGCACGAGAGGAGGAGAAGAAGCGAGCCAGACTTGGACTCCAAGGGTATACCCTGCGCCGAGCTCTGTGAAGGACCCGGTCCAACCTGCGACTTGAGCACGTCGTGAGTATTGAGTGCCGGTGAACAATAAGAACATGGGCGCGGGCAGGGCCAGAAACAGGCGAAATAGTACGAAGGCCTTACTGGGCCATTTTCCAGAGGGTGATCCACTTTCCGAATCCACTATCGATCCACGATCCAGAGGTCCATACGACTTCTTGTCGGCAGGAAAAGGCTCGGTTGCAGGAGCGAGCGACGTGGGTGCCGCGGGAGTGATTTGGCGGCGGAGGGCCCCGTACATTTCCACGCGAGTCAGCGGCTCCCCGTTTGGAGCTCGCACCAAAACCAGCGAACGGCGACGCAGGACGGCCCGCTTCGGGATGTTCCGTGAGACCACACAGTGCGAGCCGCGTGCGAGCCAAAACAACGAATAATTCGGTTGGCGAGGTACCGGTAAATTTACCGTACCTACGGTGTTTTTGAGCCGGTAAAACACCGGGGGGACACACGAGCCGGTATCATACGGTTTGAACCGTACAGTACCGGTAGTGTGTGTCCCGGCTCCCCCCGGTGTCTTTTTACCGGTAGTCATGTAAGGCGTGTGTCAATTGGCGTGTGTATTCTGAGCGGGTAGTAACAGAGCCGTCAATTGAGTGCCGTAGGCGTAGCAGGTAGCACCGGTTGTCGCGTGTGTCGCGTTAACGTGCACACGAGTTGACATACACGGGACTCTGTCACGGGCACACGCCACACGCGACATGGACGACCGCGCCGCGAAAACGGTACCGGTACAGTCTAGGTACAGTCTAAACGGTATACAAGAAGGCCGTGAATAGGGCTACCGGAATAGGCCTCTAGAGTAACTGACCAAGCTACCTACCAATTGGCGGGACCCCCTGAAAGGCCATGAATACATGTACCGATGTACCGGTACCCGAGGTCCCAGGGGCCGTCCCATTGCGCCGTCCATTCCGTACTTTATGGGAGTGACGCTACGGGCGACCAGAAAGTTGCGTGAAATCACTCGTTCGCCCTCCTCTACACCTCCTGCGTGCCCTTCCACAGCCAATTCACAACACGCCGTGATGCGCTCGGTGGTCGAAGCTCGAGCCACCGACGTGCAGCCGATCGCTGCTGCTTCCAGAGCAGCTATTCTCCAAGGGTCGCTGCCGCTCACCCAGCGCCTGTCGACTGCCGAGCAGCGGGAATGGCCGGATCGCGTCAAGCTCGTCGTTACTGTTCCGGGATCCTCCTTCGCTTCGGACGTGGTCTGGGTGTGGTTTGCGTGGGACTCTCTCATCAAATATGAACGACTCGCGTCAACCGAATCTCTCGACGAAATGCTCGTGCACCTAACCGCGGATGGCACTGCCACCACACCTGGCAGCCTCTGTGAATCCGAGGCGCACCGCCGTTTTGTCACGGACCAGTGGGCTGCGAGCAAAGAGGCTCGTCCGAGGCCTTGGCTTGTCGTCATCGAGTGGAAGGCCAACGAGGGCAGAGGCATGCAGTCTTGGAGCGACGAGTCGCGTGAGACCGACGTCGCCGCCCTCGCTGCAGCCGCTCGGATCTCTGCAACAAGCGTGCTCAAAGTGTTAGATTCGATGGGTCAGCCTTCTCAACGACCGCATGCGTCTACGCCACGTCGAGCGCTTAGGAAACCTCTGCTTCCTCCTCCACGCGTGCCCAACGTTGCCACGCCGTGCTTGGCTGCTGGCGCAGTCGTGCTCCACAAGTGCTTCACCTGTGCGACGTGCGGTCGCCAACACGGCGCGTCCAAGTTTGGCAGCCTGCGGGCTAAGGCGACGCGCGGCCTGCTGCCAAGCTCCATGACTCCCGCGCAGCAGCACTTGATCACGCAGTTCTTCACAAGTCGCGGTGTGGATGAGTCCAAGCTCGCGACGCTCTCATCGCCGGCGCTCCACTTCGTGAACTCGCCGACACGCCGGCACAGCTTCACGAGGGAGCTTACAGAGGCACTTGCAATGCTCGAGGCGACGCGGTGCATCCTCCGTGAGCTCGATGGCGGGATCGATGACGAGATTTGTGAGCTCGATCACGAGATCAAGCGCGAGATCCATCGCAAGGCATCTCCATGTCACATCGTCGACCTGTGCTGTGGCACAAGCTTCGTGAGCGTCATTCTGGGCGTCCTCTTCCCCACGTGTCTCATCTCCGCAGTCGACATCATTGAGCCCACGCGACTACCGCATTTTGCAGCGGCCGGCCTCAGCAACGTGCGGTACACGCAGATGGATCTGCTCTCACCGACATTCGTCGGGTCATTGGACGAGCTGATTCAAGCGGCCGGAGGAGGCCGTCGCACCATTTTACTCGGTATGCATCTATGCGGCGAGCTCTCCACAGTCACGATCCGAGCGTTTCATGCTTTGCACCAGAGCGTCGAGGCGTTGGTATTGGCGCCGTGCTGCCTTCCAAATTTGGGCCGAGTGCATGCAGCGTGCTGCCTTCCAAATTTGGGCCGGGTGCATGCAGCGTGCTGCCTGCCGGACATTTTGGCTGCGCATGCAGTCGAGATGCGACGCGAGGGCGCCGAGGCTGCATCCGAGCATTTCGACGTGGATGTGGGCTTGGATGCCGTGCTTGGTCCATCCGGGATGCTCGCACGTAGATCGAGCACCGACTCCACCCCTCCGCGCCACCGTAGCCGCCGGCAGAAGCGTGAGGAGCGACACCAGGCTTGTGACGCACTGCGGGCCCGGCAGCTCGACAGCTCGACCCAGAGCCCAGAGACTATGGCGCTGCACCGGCTATTCCAGACCGCAGTGCCAGAGGAGCAGTTTCGCAGGTGGTGCGACTATTTGGAGGTGCTCGCTCGCTCGCCATCTGCTGAGTCCGGGAACGAATTTCCTGGGCTGGAGCCGTCGGAGACGATTGAGTGCACCCGCGAGGAGGTGATGGGAATCATTTCCGAACGACGAGAGCTCCTGACTGTCGTCCGCAAGCGTCACACGGGCACCGAGCAGGCTGACCATGCAAGCACTGTGAAGGACCTGTAGAATAAAGTGCGAAGCGTTCAACCTCAACTCAATGCGCCCCATTCACAGACTTTTTAACTTCACAGCTCCAACTTCGATCATCGTACAATCGCTACCATGGTACATCCGCAACCCTGTGGAGCGAGGAAGGTCGCGAGGGCCTCGCCGCGACGAGGCGCTGATAATGTACGCGCTCGCCGGCCTCGACCCCAAATCGGGCAAAGCAGGTGCGCCTGTGGCCGCCGCGAGCAGCAGTAGCGCGAGTTCGGCCGCAGCTCCAGCAGCTGTGGTCGCAGTGACTGCTGAAAAGCCAGCTAGCTCGCCAGTGCTCACGGCAGCGCTGAAGCTCGCGCCACCCAAGGTAGGAAAAAAGGCTTCCAAGCCTGCTGAAGTGATCAAGGGCTTGCTCCCAGCCAGCGTGCCTGCGTCGCTGCCGTCGCCGCTGCCGTCTCCATTGCCCACCGCTGGCAGCGCTGGGCCCAGTGTGCTGCTTGGCACACACGGCTGGTTCAAGGACATCAAGGTGCCGTACGATCCGGCGACACCGAACGACTACAGAGAGTTGGTTCGCGAGCTGGAGGCGAAGAAAAAAGCCAAGGAGCTCGAGGAGGCGCTCGAGCAAAAGAAGGCCGAGACCAGCCGCAAGCTCGCCAGCCTTGCTGCGCCTGCCTCACAGCCTCCGGCAGCTTCCTCGTCGCAGCCGCTACTCGCTCCGCCGCCGCCGCCGCCTCTCGCGCCGCCGCTCGCACCGCCGCCGCCGCCTGTTACATCTGGTGCCGGTTCGGACGATCCTGCTTCGAAGCGGCAAAGAATTCCACCGCCGCCGCCGCCGCCGTTTGCCCTGCAATCTGCGTCGGTGAGCAGCGGCCTCGGAGGCGTCGCCGGCGATGGCGGCGGCGTGGGCGACGGCAGCGGTGCCGGCGTCCGCGGCATCGAAGACGCCGAGGCGGACCCGGGGCTGAGCATGATCCAGAAGATGGGATGGAGTGAGGGCCAGGGCCTGGGTAAGGATGGGCAGGGGATGCGTACGCCACTCGTCGCCAGGAAGAGTGATGGCGCCACAGGCGTGATCGTCAACGCTGCCGAGCGCGCCATGGGCCGCCCGCCGCTGCCCTCAGCGCTACCACCGCCACCGCCGCCACCGCCGCCTGGCGCGGCTGGAGGAGTGACCGGCGGCGCGACCGTGGCCACCGCCGCCGGTGCCGCCAAGGGTGCCGTAACCTTTCGCGGCCGTCCGAGCCGAGTGCTCATGCTTCATAACATGGTGGGACCGGGCGAGGTGGACGACGAGCTCTCGGGCGAGATCGGCGAGGAGTGTTCCAAGTACGGCGAGGTGCTCGGCGTTACCATCTTTGAGCAACCGACCACCGAGGCGCCCGCGTCTGAGGACGCGGTGCGCATCTTCGTCAAATTTTCCAAGCAGGCCGCCGCTATGAAGGCGTACATCGACCTGGACGGCCGCTTCTTCGGCGGTCGCAACGTGTCCGTCGCCTTCTACCTGGAGGCCGACTATGACGCGGGGCAGCTCAACAAAGGGTAGCGCACATGTCAGCAATCGAATCTTCCTCGGCCGTAAATGTTTGGAGGCTATTTTTCGTGAGCACGCTACATGTATGAGGAGCTGATGTGAAAAGTAGCCATACAGCCCCAGGTGGGTGCGCGGTCGACGGCGTCACGCGTGGCGAGATCGCGACCTCGCGAAAAATTGCTCCGCGAGTGTGAGAGGCAAGGGGGACAAGGGGGCCGACGAGTTGGCTCGTGCTAGACTTTCGGAAATGAATTTCCCAAAGTCGCCGCTCGTGGAGCGACGTCCTGGCTTTTCGTTAGAAAAAAACGGGTTCACACGAGTCAAGCCGACGAGGGCGAAGAAGGAAGTGGATGCAGCTGTCAATCGTCTTGCCGGCGATCGTGCTATCCTACGTCTTGGGGCCTGCCAACGTTATGCACGCGAGTCATGCTGGTCTGACTGCGCGCATGGCTCTGGAACAGCCATCCGACGAAGATAGCAAGGCTGCTGGTGGATTGGATCTGAGCCTTCTAGCCTCTCGTATCTCGGCTCTGCAACAGGCGCCCGAACCAGAAAAAGTGCGTCTTTTCAACTTCGATTCAATGGTGCCCGGACAGTGCCTCACGTTCAGCGTGCCGGCCTCATTCGTGGAAACCCTCGACAGGATGGAAGTCGACGAATGTCCTCTTGTGATGGTCGGCCGCGATCGGCTACGACTCCTCAATAACGGTGTTGAGTGCCGCGTCGAGCGGCTCGACCGGCGGCCAGAGGGCGATGCCATCGCGACGCTCGTTGCCGATCGATATTGCGAGGTTGTAGAGGTCGGCGAGGACGAGGGATCGCGTTGGCTTGGTCGGTCTGGCAGCGTCCGCTGGCTATCGCTCGACGCATCTACTCCTGGCGAGCAGCCAGCGCCTGCAGTACTGGCGCGCGCCGAGGCCCTCGATGTGCTCGTCTCCGAGTGGATGCAGCTAGTCAAGGCGACAGGGCGTGAGCGGCAGCCTGGCCAAATCGAAAAGATCCTCGCCGACCTAGGCCCGATCCCCGAACCCAACCGCCCGACAGCCAGGGCGCTCTGGATTGCGGGGCTCATCAACCCGCTGCCAGCGCTTGGAGTCGCGCTCGAGATCCGGCCGGCTTGCCTGACGGCAGAGACAGCAGATATACGGCTGCAAGTGGTGGAGGTGGGGCTGAAGGACAGCATCGAGAGGCTCAAGCGGCCTGGGCCGACCTTCTGACCTCTCTTCCTTCTATTGTGGCTGTGCGAGCCAGTGTGCTCGTGAGCATGCAACTGAAAGACCGACCGCAGATTCACAAGAATTAATGTTGAGCCCGAAGGCCAAGACGGCCGGCGGCGTGAATCTGCATGAGCGACCAGACGCCATACTGACGCCATAACGTGCTGCTATAACGTGCCCGCGCGGAGTTCCGGCGGAGTGTGTGAGTGTGGGCCGGAGCGGATCTGACTCGATTCACGCGCGGGGGGATCGACACGTTCGAGATTCTCCGCTCCGGCACGTGATATTTTGTGCGTGCGGCTCAGCTCGGCTCTCGTCTGTATCCGTCGGTCCGTCTATCGGCGGTCTTTCGACTTCCCTTGTATGCGTTGCGTTTACGGTCGACGGTTGTAGTCTATTTACAGGTTTAACAATGACTTGATAGAGACATGGGCCAGAATGCGAAGCTGTATGGTACTATTCACTCACGCCGCGAGGCTCGACTCGGGACTGCTCACCCGTACGATGTGCTTGATGGGGAGCCGGGAGGCCTAACGTGCGCAGTGGAATGTGCTCGCGCACGACGTCATAGGATGAGTCTCTTCACGCCGAATAGGTGCTCTCGTGCACCTCCTGTCCCTGCTGCAGCCCTAAGCTGTGGTCGTTGCCCGTCGCCGCAGGCCGCTGCTCGCCAATGTCCTCTGCTGGTGGCCATGAGAGAAAGACCCAGCGCGGGAGGAGCTCCTCGACGGGCAGCCCCCCGAATAGGAGGCCCGTGGGCTCGGCAGTTGCCGCTGTCCGCGCGTCCGTGCTGCGATGCCTCGGGGCTGCTGAGGGGTTCCAGCGGGGGTTAGCTCGGAGCTCCTCGAACGGGTCTGGCACGATGCCGGTGATCGGGTCGGCGTTGCACAATGGGCAGCGCCGCCGCTTGCCGCTCTGCTCCTGGCAGAGCCACCGGTCGATGCACTCCGTATGGAAGTGATGCTTGCACCCGAGTTGGCGAACGCGCGTGCCCACCTCCACAGTGTCGAGGCAGAGGGGGCATTCATACGGCTCGTCCCGCCACTCTACCACGGGCAGCTGATGGACGGCAATGGACACGCTCTCATCCATCGCCGCCTTCATGTCATCCTCGAAGCGTCTCTCCTCGTCCATCTCGAAGAGGCCGCTCGTAAGCTGGCGCAGCTGCACAAGGTTCACTTGGTACGTGCTCACGGTCCTGCGGGGCTCAGAGGCAAATAAGTTCATGTTTTGGACATCACGCTGCATGGTGTTCATGAGCAATATCGCCGCCTCGCGACCATCAATGGTCAGGGCCATCGGTGGCCTCTGCATCTCCAGGAGAAGATCCGACATCGGAAGCTCCGAGACATCCTCATCCTCGTTGGGAGCACCTGCATGCAGCTGCATCGTCTCCATGCGGCTCACGTTTCGCCGCCGAAACATGTTTGTCCACGGCGATCGCCTCGAGGGGCGTGTCGAAGGCGTCGAAGATTCAGACGACATTCCCACGTCGGCAGACGACACAGGCGACTCAATGCCGTGCCCTCCGCCCACCGCGCTTCGAGAAGGGGGAGTGGCCCCAGACTTGTTGCCCCGCCTTGCCTGGCGTCGTCCGGTAAGTTTACGGCGCCAAATTTACCGGTACGCAAGTATGGACGGCGCGCTTGCGTGAATGCGATCCGCGGGGGTCGAGAATTTTCTGGGTGGGTGGGGTGGTGGTCAGGATCCTTGTGATCCTCGCCGATGTGTTTTTACTTGTTGCGTCCAGGAAGTTTACCGGTACCGGGGCGAACCTCGGTGCGGGTCAGTTTCCTATCGTGTTTGGGTACAGTTTCCTATCAGATACGTATCCTGATGTATCCTGAGTGTATCCTGAGTGTATCCTGAAGGATACACGTATCTCGAGTGTATCCTGATGTATCTCAAATGTATCTGACAAGCCCTGTTACATTTCAAGAGAATACATGTATCTTGACATTTTGCATGTATTTCACACGTATCCCAAACGAGTCCAAGATACATTTTGGGATACACATCAGATACATCACGATACATGTATCTTGGACGCTTCCTT
>Ga0210242_100675_pt1 | contig 29783 bp, 19 predicted proteins | sample ChrtobMeP5a_16mM_FD_155445 | JGI IMG/M metagenome (GOLD analysis project Ga0210242, IMG submission 155445) | Chrysochromulina tobin associated microbial communities from unialgal haptophyte culture, Seattle, Washington, United States - P5a_16mM | ecosystem: Host-associated > Algae > Haptophytes >... | reverse complement strand
GCAACGGCCGCGGCGAAGCCGACCTGGGAGCGCAGCGTCGAGATCATGAAGGACCGCGCGTCGAGCATGGAACGGGCGCCGAGCGAGCGCCACTGACGCTGGGCTGACGACGACGCAGCCTGGGCAAGGAGGATGCCGACCTCCCTGGACCCCCCGCAAGCGGTGCTGCCAAAGACCAGGCCGCGAACTGGAGGGAACGAAGCGAGGATATCGACTGCCGTCGGTGCCCCGACTGGGGCGGCGGTCCCCGTCCGAATGTACCAGGCTGCTGTCCGGGTGTCGAGTGCGGCAGCCGCTGCCTCATACTCCGCTCGGACGAGAGATGCCCTGTGCTCAAGTGGTCCCCCACGGCTAGAATTAATTACGGTACGGTGCCCCATGAGAGAGGAGCGACGCGCAGTGAAGTGGCGCGCACGCGCGCTCGGCTGAGAAGTACAGGTGACTCCGGTCTATAGTATGCTTATATGCTGCGGTCCCCCCCCTCGCCGACGTGTCACTATCTTTGATACTATGTAGAAACACCAAACGCATAGGGTAATTACCTGAGTGTGTTGAAACCCTCCCCCAAGGTCAAAATATCGCGCCCCACTATGTACGTATGTAGAAACACCATAGGGTAGTTACTTGAGTGTTGAAACCCTCCCCCAAGGTCAAAATTCTCGCGCCCGCGGCGCTGCGCGTCTGGCGTGTTGTACTTTACTTACTTACTTACCATAGCCGGCTGGTACCCCCTGTGTGTAGATAGTGTGTAGAGCGCTTCCGGAACCTCACCGCACTGCTGGGGCATCGACGTTGGACTCGTCTCGCCAGCCACGCTTCACGTGGTCGCTGTCTCCGATCACATCTGCCACCCACGTACCGTTTGCCTCTCGTCTCAGCACGGAGATGCTGCAGTTGCCGATGTGCGGCAGAGCGCTCCTCTGTGCAGTGAGCGTGCTGATCGCCAAGTTGACCAGGCCGCCATGGGAGACGACGACCGTGGTCTGCTGCGGATTCGCCGACGCGATCTCGTTGAGGACAGCCACGGCACGCGAGCGCATGTCGGACACAGACTCGATTCCGCCGTTGGCGTCGGCGCCCGCCTCCTTTGGCTGTGCCGGGTCGCTTAGGAAAGCTTCTCCTTCGCGTAGAAAAGCTTCCCACGTCTTCGGGTAGCATCGCTGGCAGTCATCCTGCGTTCTCCCCTGAAATGGGCCGAGGCGTCGCTCGCGAAGCCGTGCATCTTGTTGGAGCTTCAGTTCTATGTGCCCGCTGCACGCCGCGACGACGGCCGCCGCGGTGTCCACTGCACGCGACAGATCTGAGCTGTAGATGAACGGACAAGGCGGCAGCCCACCACTCGCAGCAAGCCGCCTAGCGACAGCGATTCCAAGCAGCACAGCTTGCGCCCGACCTAATTCTGTCAGCACACTGTCACTCTGACCCTGAAGGATGCCAGCCGCATTGGCCTCCGTCTCGCCATGCCGACAGAGCAAGACGACCGCCATGCGACGATATTGGACGCAAGCCGATGAGAGAGGCGCGAGTCGCCCGTCGTCGCGGGAGACACATTCGCGATATCGAATCTTAGCCAAAATGGTCGCGCTCATGCACCTCGCCGCGTTCGAACGCAAAAATCTCAGACTTGTTACATGTAATGTGTTTTCACAGTTCTACTCGCGCTTGTGGCTGCGCGATGGTCGTCGTCGCGTCGGTCGCGGTGCTGTCGTTTTCTGCTCCACTTTTGCCGTTGCTGCAGTCAGCGGGACGAGGGTCGGTGGCGTTCTGCGGGGCACCGTTACGACCATCATCAATGCACGGTTGTGCGACAGCCACGGGGAGACACGGAGCCCGTTGCGGAGTGCCATTGTTTTGCACTCGAGGAGTTCTCGATGACGAGTGCCCCAAACCCAGTGTGCAGCTCGCAGCTTTGCTTGTCGCGTTTATGTGCCACGTAGCTGCAGCGGGTGTATACATCCGCCTTCCGCTACGATGGGCATCAGTCGATGTCGGGGGTGACTCCGTTGTGGGCAGCCTGCTGGCGATGGCCATCGGAGGTGCGGCCATGCACAGGCGCCGTGCCAAGCGGCGATCGTCGGAGCAGCTCACGCCCGACGGCGGCCTACCCATAAGCTTGCCGTGGTCCGTGCCGAGCCAGACGCGCTACGAGCTGCTCGAGGCGACTGCCGCCCTCCTCGCGGCGTTTCTGCTCTCGGGCTGTGTCGGGAGTAGCCTTTCGATTGCGCTGGAAGGCCTCGTAGGGATTGGCGTGCCGCTCACGCCAAGCGCGTCGCAGGCGTTACAAGTGCTCGGCAGCCATACCGCGTGGGTGCTGCTCGCCAGCCACGTGCTGGGCTCGCGCCTGAAGCCCTTCTTCCACGCCGGCCAGTGGTTCCGCATCTCGTGGCGATCTCATTGGTTGGCTTGGGTCGTCGGCGGGTATGTTGCCTCGGTCGCCAGCTATGCTGCCGTGGAGCGTTTCACCGACGTGTTGCTGCGCGTTGCGCTGCCGGCGGCGTCTGCCATCCGCGAGTCTGAACTCGACTCCGTCGTCAGCGCCCTCGCGAGCCCGCAGCAACGCAGCGGCCTCTTCTCTCTATTAGTCGGCTGCATCGCGCCGTGCGTCACGGCGCCCTTCTTTGAGGAGGTGCTCTATCGCGGCTTTGTGCTGCCCGCGCTGTTGTGCTTCGTGCCGCTCACGGCCGCCCTACCGCTGCACGCCCTGCTCTTTGGCTTGCACCATCGCTCGCTCGCCACCCTGCTGCCGCTCTCAACCCTAGGGTTGCTTTGGGCAGCCCTGTATGTGCGCTCGCGCAACCTGCTGGTGCCCATGCTCGTGCATGCGCTCTGGAACTGCCGCGTGTTCGCGCTCGCCTACTGGGAGCTGTGACATACTAGACGTGTGTATTTTATTTATATTAGGCAGACAAACACGCGCAGGAGAAAAACGTACATAGCTCATAGGCAACTATCCTATACGATGACCGTACCCTCAACAGGTTGAAAGGAAGCATTGACGTGATCGCATTGCCCGCCATTGGCAATCGCGGTAGCACTCATGATTCGACGACGTACTTGGATTTGAGGCGTGCGTAGACGGCACGAGGCTGGAATGGCCGAAAGAATGGGCGCAGCAGTGGAAAGTAGATGGGGAAGCCGCCACCAGCATCCGCAATCACAAGGACCAAGAAGACCCAGAACGCAAGTACCCAAAGGTACGGCGACGGGATCATCACGCCGAGGATTTCCAAACTCATGCTTGTGTTAATGCGGTGTGGCAGAAGCGCGTTCTCGTGACAGGCGGATGTGTGCGCGAGCGCGACGAGCGCAGCCGGGGAGAGTTCGTGTGCTGCGGCGCAAGTCAAGTCAAGTCAAGTCACAAACTTGAGAAAAGGTCAGCTCTGAAACGACACACGCGAGGGCTCACCGATCGGCCACTACCACAAGAAACACAGACTGGCGCTGCGGTCGCGTCGCGTGGTGGACTATACACCGGCGGCGGGGAACTTGTATGATCTTAGTGCGTAAGTGGTCGCCCTGGTGGTCGCGTCCACACACGACGCAGAATGCTTCTTGGGTTCGACGAGGTTGTAAGAATCGACACACGGATCCACACGCGAACGCGCCGACCGACCAGCGCACTATATTCTCTACGGAGCTTTATCGCACTATCGGACGTCCTCTTTTCACAGCGGTGCGCACGATCAACGGGAACACAACTGCAGCCACAACCCCCAAACGAAACACGTACCGCTACACAAACCCTGATACTCCGATCTTCATCCAAAGGGCACATGGACTTGGAGAGGGTCCGCCGTCGCCACATGTATCATCGTGGCTCCGTGGCCGTTCAGCCCCCGGACTGCATCTGCTGCGTCGCTGCGGCGCGCCCCACGTCACATCGGTCTCGGGCTTCACGTCCTATCGTGTCTCGGGAGGCAGCCGGCGTCGGCTCACCCCGGACCCCACTTGCCGACGCGCAGCCCCATGTTCGCGGCCATGTCCCCCACGCCTCCAAACTGCGCGCCCGCAGCCATGGCCTGCGTCTTCCGTGTGGTGGGGCTGATCTCTGCGACACTAGCGCCGGCCGTCGACATGGTCGGCATCGCCTCAAATGGAACGGCCGCTGCCGCGATCGGCCGTATCCACTGGCTCTGCTGCGTGACCGTGTTGTAAAAGTACGTACGGTTGTGCGTCGGGTCGGTGCAAGCGTGCCATCCCGTGGGCAACGCGCCCATCACAGCGCCCATCGATCCCTCGTTTGGTAGGCGTGTCAAGGCCGCCGCCGCCGCCGCCGCTGCGGGCGAAAAGGCGGTAGGCGCCGTAGCGGGCGCCGTAGCGGGAGGGTAGGATGCCATGGTAGGCGCCGACTGCAGCCAGACCTGCGGCTGCGGCTGCGGCATCGTCGGCTGCGGCATCATCATCGGCTGCGGCATCGTCGTTTGCGGCATCGTCGGTTGCGGCATCATCATCGGCTGCGGCATCGTCGTTTGCGGCATCGTCGGTTGCGGCATCATCATCGGCTGCGGCATCGGCGGCGTCGGTGCCAGCATCCCTCCCATAGTCCCTCCCATAGGCATCATGGCCGCCGCGGGCCGTGGCATCGCTGCCGCCGGAGCCGCGGCCGCGGCCAGCGGCTGCTGCTGCGGCGGCGGCGGTGCAGCAGCGGCCGCCGGCGCCGCTGCCGCGCTGACTCGAGGATCGAACCACGTGCTCTGCTGCGTCAATGTGTTGAACCAGTAGGGTCGATTGTGAGTCGGGTCGGTACACGCATGCCAGCCTGGAGGCAATGGCCCAAGGGGCACCGCACACGGTGGCGCTGCGGACGACTGTGGCGGTGCGGTCGGCTGTGGCGGTGCGGTCGGCTGCGGCGGTGCGGTCGGCTGCGGCGCTGTGAGCACCGCGGCTGGCTGCGTCGGCGTCGGCGTCGTGGGGGCAGGCAGCGCGAAGGCGTTGGCAAAGGGTGCGATCGCAGGCTGTGAAAACGGCGGCTGCGAGGCCATTGCCGGCGGGAAGGTCGGTGGCAGCTGCGTCATGGCGACGCCGGCCGTCGGCAGGTAGGCGGGCATCGCCATCGAGGCGCTGGCCGGCGCCATGTAGGAGGAGGGCATCGTCGATGGCGCGAGCGTCGGAGGAGAAGGCAGCAGGGCTGGTTGTTGCGGGGGAGCACCCGAGAAGAGGTCATCGAGTCCTCCGAGCAGATCGCGGCTGTAGCTACCGTGAGGCGGCGGGAGCGCGGCCACTGCGGGTGAGGCCGTCTTGGGCGTCGCATTCAAGTCGCCGATGAGCGACGGCGTGGCGGGCGGGGGCGGTGGCGGTGGCGGCGCCGTGGGCGGCGGGCCGAGAAACGTATCGGAGCTCACACGCACAGGATCGGGCGAGCCCCGCTGCCAGCCGGCGAAGCCGTTGGCGCCACCGGCACTGACAGCTGACGGCGGCCGCGGCGGCGGCGGCGACGCCGGTTTGTCGCTGTGGGGATCATCGAGCAAGAGATTCGTCGCGCCTTCGAGGTTGGGCCTCGCCTCGAGCGCGCGCGCGACGCGATCCGGATCGAAGCCCATGGAGCAGAGCTGCGCCATAATCTCGTCCAGCTCCCCCCGGCGCCCCGAGTCCGCACCCGTCGCCGACTGACGCGGCACTGAGCCCTCGGAGGGGGACTGGTGGGTAGGGTGCGGGTCGTACCTGTCTGTAGGGTCAGCCCGTGTGGAGTCGCTTGACGGTGGCGAGCGCCCCGAAGAGTCGGTGCCGCCGCGCCCGACGCCCACCGCACTCTTCCAGCGCTGGGACGCACTGTCGACCTTGATGGCTGTCGAGGCCACCATCACCACCTCCTTGATGATCTTGGCGTCGCCACCTGCGATGCCCACCGCCCTGGCGGACGCATTGTCGGGGTCGACGTTGTGTTGCACGTGGGACCGGAAGTCTTGGGAGAAGCGCCACGCCTCCTGGCCGCGGTGTATCGGGCACGCGTAGCCGCGCATGTCGCAGAAGCAGCCCGGCGGCATGTTGCCCAGCATGCGCCGGCTGCCCGATACCTCATCTGTGACCTTGCGTGAGTCACCACTTCGCTGCTGCCACCCCGGCTGAGGCTGCCGCTGCTCTTCGTCCTTGCCGTCCCACTGGCGCGTGACCTTTTCGACCTCCTGGCCGACCTTCTCGGTGAGGCTGAGCGTGGTTTCCTTGATGCCCTCCGCCAGTTCTCCTGCGCCTTTCTTGACCGCATCAAAGAAGTCGCCGGCGCCGTCGGCAAAGGAGGCGCCCGGCCCCTCATAGTTGCGTCCCCCGCGGTACACAGGCTCGTAGTCATCGTCGTCCTCCTCGTCCGAGCGTCGCCGCGGCATAATTCGCGGCTGGGCGGTCACCTCTCTCGTCGAGCGCGGTTTTGTACGGGTTCTGTACCGGGTACTTCGCAAGAAATGGAGGTGAATAACCTGTGAATAACACGTACATGATGACTGCGTGGGCAACTTGCCGTAACGTCCGGGAAAAGGGGTAAGGGGAAAACAAGAACATTTGATGATCTGAAAACGGTGCATGACGGTGTCAAATGGAAGCCACTCACGAGGACGACGCTACTCCACCGCTTCCCATCGCCGCACAGCTCGTCGTGCCGCCGCCGCAAGTCCCGCTGCCCCCGTTTCCAGCGGGGATCGGCGCCGGCGCGCAGCAGCTGCGCTTCCAGCTGCGGCTGCAGCTTATTGCCGTCGAAGCGCAACGGTACCTCAACCACCTGCGCACGGACTGTCAGCATGCTGCAAATAACTTCGGCATATTCCTCCTCGAGCCGCGCACGTGCACCGTAATGCGGGCGGCACCACAGCTGGCCGATCATGTAGTCAACGAGCTCGTCGGGTGCCTTGGCGCGGGGAATTACGTGGCAGCCATCGTGCTTGAGAAGCTGGCAGAGCGCCCCATCTACCACCGGGCCGTGAACGAGAATGGCGGCGTCGAGGCGCTCATCGAGCAGGTGCGCGCGCGCCTTGAGGCAAACTGGCGCGGCACGCCGAGCGTCAAGTACGTGCTGCACGCGCTGCAGCGGTGGCTCCACCAGACACTTGCTCTCGGCACGCCGCACGTGAAGCGTGTCTTTGCGCCGCGCGCCACGCTCGAGGTCTTCGTGGGGCTGCTGGTGCACGCGCGCTGCTCCGACTGGGTGAGGGCGTGCGCGGCCGAGGGATTGGCCGTCTGCCTGCACGATCACCCCGACCTCGCCGACCCGTGCTGGCGCCGCTGCTTCCCGCCGCTGACGCGTTTGGCCCTTTTCGGCATCAAGCGCCAACGGCGCTCGGCCGTGCGTGCCCTTGTGGTGCTCGCGTCTTGTGAAGCGCACCGTGCGGCGATGGCAGAGGCGGGTGGCCCTACGCTCATGGTCGCCGTCGCCGACTTCCATGAGTCGCGTGCGCAGCAGCGCTGTGAATCGTGCGCGATTGAGTTCTCAGACGGGCGCTCGTACGCCATCTGTGGCGGCTGCAAATCCGTCCTGTACTGCTCGGCCGCGTGCCAAAAGGAGCACTGGCAGACGGCGCATCGGGCGGTGTGCGAACAGCGCGCGGCCGAATGGTGCGCCTCCGATTCGGCCGAAGGTCCCTCCGATGAGTGGCGCTGATGACTTCTGATTGCCTCTGATGACCTCCGATTCGGCCGAAGGTCCCTCCGATGAGTGGCGCTGATGACTTTTGATTGCCTCTGATGACCTCCGATTCGGCCGAAGGTCCCTCCGATGAGTGGCGCTGATGACTTTTGATTGCCTCTGATGACCTCCGATGGCCTCCCTCATCAGGTGCACGAAACTCCACGTCTACGTCGGACGCCCGTGGCCGTGTACGAAGGAGAAGGTCGTCAAGCTGCTGCGGGAGGGCGCCGACTTGAACGCCTGTGTGAATCCGAATGGTCCGACACCGCTCAGCCTGGCGACGGAGGCGGCGCTGGCGCTGCGTGCGGGAAAGGGGACAGCCGCACATTACGTGCTCCAGGCCGCCGCGCCGTGGTCGTGCGCGACCCACCACTTCTTCCCCGCCGCCGCGCGTGAGCGCGCGTGGGAGCTGATCGTAGTGGGCTACCAGCTCTCAAGGCGCGCGCCGTTCGAGGAGTACTCGCAGGCGATCATGGACGTGTGGCTCACCTGCATCATGGCGTACGCCATCGAGCGTGACACTCCGAGCACACTGGACGTCGCCGTCAATAGCAGCAAGGCAGCGGCCAGCAGCGAGGACGGTAGCGGTGGAGCGTCAGCGCTGAGGGGTTCGGATGACCTCGGAGGATCCTTCGGGGTAGAGCCATCTGTTCTTGGGGCGTCTTTAGGGGCGGGGCGTGAGCTGCCGGAGGGCGGTTGCCATGGCGGGTGCTGACTAGCTGTATAGGCCGGCGTGGTGGGGCCCAGCCGAGCGTAGGCCCCAGAGCCCTCCCCCGGCGGTGCGCGGTGGTTTCGCGTGAGCTGTGGCCGCGTGGGCCGTCCGGTCGGTGGCCGTGCGCCGGCCGTGCGCGCGGCGCTGCCGGCGCGGTGCGGCGCTCCCGGCTGTAGCGTATCGAGTAGCGTAGGGAGACCGTCTTGGGGGTCAAAACCTCGATCGTTATCAATGCGCATCAAGTACAAAGCATATAAAGGCTGAAGCACAAGTGGAACCCCACCCGCGCAACGGCCGGAGATATGATGCCAGCCGGCATGCGGCAACACACTGTGTGTGTGTGCGAGATGGGATACGTCCTATGCCTGAGGGGTCGTCAATGCCTGCTCCGATGTAGAGAGAAGGTCTGGACCTGCGTGGTTCACGCCAGCGAATGTCTATTCACAACAATTCGTCGCGCCGCACTCCAAAGTCTGTCATCATCGATTGAGTTGACGGGCCACGCCGGCCAGGGCTGGGGCCCGTTTTCATCCAATCGGGCAGCGGCACGTGCTTGCCAACGACCGCACCCTCAGGTGTGGCGAGGAAGGCTTGCGCTGCTGTCAGGTTGACGCACACGGCCGCGAGGACCCCCAAGAACCCCGCCGACCACGCGAGGTTGCCCGCCACCAGCAGCAGGATGACGTGGCCGCCAGGCTGGTAAGCGAATCCAAAGTAGACCTGCAGCCATTCGGTATTCCAGCCGGCACCGAAGCAGATGAGGATGACGCCAAATATGCACACGTACACGCTGATGATTGCCTGCTGCAGTTGCAAAGTGACCGCGCCAAAGATGCCAAAGAAGCCAGCGGTCGCGAGGAAGAGCCCGTTGAGCGCGAGCTTCGACTGGGTGATGAGCGTCAAGGTGTCGCGCGCGCGACCCGCCGCCTCCCGACCGAGAGCCGACTGCAAGTCAGGGTCCAACCCCGAGAATGTCGACGGTGCCATCGAGCTTTGTGCGCAAGAGTGACCTTTGTCTGTGAACGTTAACACGACACACGCGACAATCGGTGCTGCGGCACTATTAATGCCCGCTCGGAATACACAAGCTGTGTGTGGGAGGCGCGTGGCGCCGCGTTGAGCGATGCGTCGTTCGCATGCACATTCGCATGACTATGGGAAGGTTGCAAAATCTATAAACCCTGAGATCGGTCAAGCCGAGCCACAAAGAAACTCTTCACCAGGAACGGCTGGGCGGAGCATTTCGTCTCCAGGAACGTTCCGGCTCTTGGCAGAGGCAAAAGCCTCTGCCGACAGATCCAGCCATGCCCTCGCTAGGTCGATGAGAGTGAGAATGCTCTTGAGACTCACGGCGCTGTGAACAGGTATGTGGAGGCGGCCTGCTCCGTCCGTGAATCCGTCCGTTGTGACGCCAAAGCCTTGTCCCTCAACACCATCGGCATCCCTGAGTGTTGCTGCGGCGTGTTCAAGGGCGGCGCGACCACCTGCGTTGATCGTCTCGAGCGCTCGCAACGCGGAGCTGTTTGTGATCAGGAGCACCGCGAGGATCGCCCACGTAAGCGTCGCCCAGTATGATGCATGGTTGACCAGAGCCGCAGTTAGGGCGGTGGCCGCCCCAGCACGCGCCGCAGCTTGGCAGCGCACCTCGTCCGGAAGCGAGCTCCCGCCTGCCCGTACGAGATGCACAAGCGCCATGCATCCATTCAGCTGCAGTAGCTTGGCGTGTGGCTGTAAGAGCATGGCATCCACCACCGCAGCCAGTGCGCCCTGCTCAATGCACCGCTGGGTGCGCTCTGCACTCGAGGAGGCAAGCGAGACCAAGGCGAGGCAGGCTATCGCCGCGGCGACGGGGTGCTCGACCGACGATGCACCGTGCTCGTCCTGATGCTCGTCCGTTGGCAAATCGTGCACACTCGCGTCGCCTTTCGCTGGACATAAGAGCTCAGGAGTGGGGGCAGTCTGACGAAGCACATCCACAAGCATCCCGATCGCACCAGCCTCCACCGCGGCCTCCTTACGACGGTCGCTTGCCATCAACTGCACGAGTAGCATGCATCCTGCAGCGAGTGTCGGTTCAGACTGCCGGTGAGTGCTGAGCAGCTGCAGTAGCAGCATCAGAAGCCCCTCGAAGCCGCCCTCGAAGCTCTCAAGCACGGGCGTCGGTGGCGTTTGGGGATTCTTTGCATCCGCAGCACTCAAAGCGGATCTGTCTGGCAAGTGGTCTTCGGCTGATGACGGCCCTGCACACAAGAAGCCGTCGCCGGCACACAGAGCTGCGAGCCTCGCAAGGCTCGCCGACGCGAGCTGCGGGCTGGAGAGGCCTAACTCAGTGCACACAGCGAGGGCCTGGGCAGCGGTGCACGCCTGCACCGATTGCGCCGTTGGTGCCGACGGATGGCCTGGCCACCGCTCGTCGTTGCCAACTGCCAATGATCGAGGGGCAGCGCTTCCTCGAGGCGACGGCAGCGCTGCTGGCACAAGCTGTCTCAAAGGTGCTGCTGGCAGTCCCTGCCTTGGCAGTCCCTGCTTTTGCAGACGTCCCTGCTTTTGAAGATCTTGCTGCTGACGCTTGGCACGCAGTCGAAACGCGGCTGGCAACGATTGCGGTGCCGGCGATGTCGCCGCGCTGCGTTTGCTTGCCTTTGATCTCGCCTCAGGTGCAGGCGCAGCTGCTGCAACCACAGGTGCGGCGGGCTCCCATCCCGGCGCCCAACCAGCATCTCGTATCGGAACCACCGTTGCCAGGGAACTCTCCAACACACTCGAGATCGGAGGCACTTCAAGCGGCAGTAGCGGCAGCAGTGGCACGGACAGGGGCCGCCGCAGGGGCCCCGGGATCGAGAGCATCGGCACCGCCTCCGGCCGTCGGGGGAGACACCGCTGCTGTTTCGTCAGAGTGTGCTCCAGCGCGTCCACTGGCTCTCGTCTTTCGCCATTCAGCCGCTCTTTGCGAGGCTGGCTTTGCTTCCTTGGCGATGCGAAGCACGGCGAGTGCAGATGAGGCTGGCGGATGACAGGCTCCACGCGCCACGCCTCGGCCACCGAGGCGCGATATGCGGCGTCCTCGGCCTTGCGCTCAAGCTCGGTACGGCGGATGAGATGATCGATGGCCTTGCCGAGGTGCTCGTCGTGGCCCGAGTAGCGATACGCTGGTCGCTGGCTGGGCGTCTCAAAGTGGTACTCGCGCGCCGGATAGTCGGGGCCGATGTAGCTAGGCGCAGCGCCCATGTACTCGTTGCGCTTCGAGCCGATGTCTCTCGGACCTCGGTGGAAGCTGGCAGATGATGTACTCTGCCCCATCGGCTGAGGCTTTGGAAGAAATGCGCCTCCCAAATACGAGAATGGACCTCGAGCCGCAGTAGTGCTGGGCCTTGGAAGTAGCTGTTTAGGGACATGACTTTCGAGCAAAGGAGGAGAGACCTCCAATTGAGGTCTTAATTGAGGTCTCTCTTGCTGCAGCTCCTTGACGACGGCCATCACCTCTGGATCGCCCGCGTACTTTTGCATCGCAGAAGGTTCATTGGTCTGCACGTCCTGCAGCGCCTTCATGATCTTCGGGTTCGTCTGAGCCTTTTGTATGAGCGCCATCGCAATTGGGTTGGGCACCGGCTGTTGGGCAGCACGGCCCTTTGTTTGAGTTTCGTGATGAGTTTCGAGGCGCTTGTTGGCTTGACGAGAGATGGGCTCAGGTCGCTCGCCCAAGTGTGTGCTCAAGTACCCGGGGGCATCAGGCGGCTTCGGAAGCGCCTCAACGCTTTGATTTGGTGCAATGATGGCCTCAAGCCACCCGAAGATATATGGCTTGGGCGGGTTGAACTTGACAATTTCCTTCAAGTTACGGTCCGATTTCTGTTGGTTGGCACGACTCTTCTTGGGGATCTGCAGGATCTTTCTGGCTCTTTCCGGGTCGGCGGCGGACGTGTGCTCGCCCTGAAAAGAAGCGGGACGGCCTTCAAGCTGCACGGGGACACCCCGGAAGAAGAAGAACATTGTTGAGTGGTGCCAGGGCGTTCCCTTGAGGGCGTTGTACCGTCGCCTCGTTGGTGCACGTGTTGGTCGAGTCTACATGTACCTGGATTGAATCCCCTGTGGCCCATGCACGCCTAAAGTTGATCTTGACGAGGTCTCAAGTTTCGCATGCAAGTTTGCAGAGATGAATAACGTCGAAGCCAATCCACAAGCGGGCATCTTTCCATGAAAAAGCGCGGTATGATCGATTCGCTGGTTATGTGTGGTGTTTGTGCGCTATACTACTGCACGCCACACACGCCTGTAACGCTGTAAGTACGAGTACATGTACTGCGCAACCGGCATATAACCGGCAGAGCTCTCATGGCAGCGAGTGCGCACGGCGGCCGATTCAAAAGAGGACGCTCCTGCGAGTCGGTAAATGGATTTTACCACCGGGGGTGCCGGGACACAAGTTTTACCGGTACCGGTACCTCGATTTGTGTACCGGTAGACTTGAGTGTCGTTTCAAAAGGAAGCTGCCTTTTCAGGGACACGGGTGAACGATGAATGCCAAAAGCCTCGCGTTCGACCTCGCATTCACGCTGCCTCGCGCCGATGTGGATCTACCACAGCTCACCCGTGGGACACACGCGGCGGGGTCGATGCCACGCCTGCCGGCGAAGCCAACGTCGCAAGCCCTCAGTCGCTCATCCAGCATGCTTGTGGTTCCGGGCAGGCCATCGACTGCAGGACTTATGCGCAAAACTACCCATTCATCGTCGGATAGGCCGAGCTCGGCACCCACTCAGTTCCATCGCGAGTGGGAGCTCGTGCGCAAGGAGCGAGCACTCCTAACCGGCTTGGTGGCGACGTCGCAACAGGGCAGTAGTACACGCGTAGCTATGGCTTGCCTCTGCAACATGGCAATCCGCGACGAAGCGATGGCACAAGCTGCAGAGGCCAAAGGTGATTATGAACTCGCAACCTCCTTGCTTGCGACTGCCACTAAGGCTGCAGCTGCGCGGAGGGCTGCCGCCGAGAGCTTGATCGGTGCAGCGATTGGCAGTAGCTTGGCAGAAGCGACGCGCTACTGCCATTGCAGTAGCGACCTCATCATGAGATCGGCAGTAGCTGCTCATAAGACCGTGGCTACGCGCAGGACGGAAGCCGTGACCACGCGCACAACGGCTGCCACACAGCCTGCCGAGTGCCTAAACAGCATGTGGGTAACGGGCGAGCGTGTGCTCGAGAACACGATTGGTCGGCGCGTCATGGATGAACCTCTATCCATGGAGACTACGGCGAAGAGCAGCTATGCCAACCGGCTGACCGCCGAGGCCGCCGCGGCAAGGCGCAAAAGCAGCATAGCGCAGCACACGGTCCTGAGCGAGCATGCAAAAGGCGAGCGTGAGCTAGGCGGCGAGAACACGATTGGTCGGCGCGTCGTCGATGTATCCATGGAGACTGAGGCGAAGCGAAGCTATGCCGACCGCCTTACCGCCGAGGCCGCCGCAGCGAGGCGCAAAAGCAGCATAGCGCAGCACACGGTCCTGAGCGAGCATGCAAAAGGCGAGCGTGAGCCTGTGCCCATGGACACTAAGGTGCGTGGCTTTGCCGAGGATGGCCGTACTGCACAGGCCGATGCAGCGGCAGAGAACGCCAAGATCGATGCTGCGGCGAAACGTCAGGAGCTCCTCCGCGAGCTCTTGGTAGCCAAGCTCATGGCCGAGCAGCAGGCGGCGGCTGCAAACCGCGAGCAGCAGCGGCAGGCCAAGGCGGCCAGGGCGGCAGCAGAGAGCGCCAAGGTCGAGGCCGCCGCGACGAAGCGCACGGCTCGGCCGGATAACGACAGGCAGTACCCACCTTGCCGTCTCATGCCCGAAGAGGCATCCGAGAAGGCAGCTCGCCGCTGCCGCGAGCGCGAAATCGCCCTCGAGCTCAAGCAGCAGATCCAGTGCCAGCGGCGTGAGCGCGAGAAGCGGGTGGCTGATGAGGCGCGCCTCGCAGCGGCCCAGCGGAGGTTCGCCGAGCTGACCGCGCGAGGTGAGCAGAGGCAAGCGGCTCAGCAGGCTGCGCTCGAGCGGCGGCAGATAGAGATGCAACGACTGGCGCTGTCATCGGCGCGTGCTGAACTCACAAATGGCTGCCCAGCGGGGCTTGTACAGCGGGCCACCGAGCTTGGAGTGGCCGCATTGGACATCGACGTCGAGCAAGAAATGGACATCGTGCTGGAAAGGACGAGCAAGCTCTGCACGGCCTTCACAGACGTGGCAGCCAAGGCGGAGGCTAAGACCGACGCCTCGGAGACATCGTGCGTGGTCAGCTGGTCGCTCGCTGCTCGCTTCGCCGCCTGTCATCGCCGCCAAGTGCTCTGGCGCCGTGCGCTCAAGCTGCCGCCACCACCCGTAATGGTGCTCTACCACGGCACACGCAGTGTCAACGTGGACGCCATAGTAAAGGAGGGCTTTCGGCTGCCCGATGGCGCGGCGGTCAAGTTTTCGACCAATTTGGCGTCCCGCCACGGTACCGCCACGATCTTTGCCTCGCTCAGTTTTTGCCGCGCGCTCCTCCACGCCGATGGGTCGCGCGCCACCTTCCTGCTCCTGGGCTTGCCCGGCGATGAGGGCCCGATCGACCACGCGCAGGCGACCTACGTCTTCTCTGAGGAGGCGGCGCTGCTACCATGTTATCTTCCCCAGGAAACAGAGCACGCTTGCGAGCTCGCTGCTCTCACGCGCGAGGTGGCTCGGGTCTGCCTGAACCTGAACCACGGGTGACCCTTTGTGGCACTAGTGGTGTCTTCAGCGCCCTGTAGTGTGAACTATAGGGAAAAATGGAACGTTTCACAGTTCCGGAAATGACGAAGTTGTGAGATCTATGAATAGGAATCCATGGCCCCAATGAGAGGAAGCGGCGGGATCGCGCACAGCTTCATAGTAGCAGAGCACGCTGCCGAAGCGTTTCGCTCCGGAGCTGTGCTCGTGTGCCCACAGTATCTCCGCTCATCAGAATTAAGTGCCGCTCGATTCGGCGCAGCAGCACTCTCCGGGCGTTTTGGAGCTTCGGCGGCTCTCGCTGGAACGTCAACAACGGTGGATGTAGAGGTGCGCTCGTGCGCGATGCTCGACCTCGTCTCCGACCGTGTTTGGCCGGCGTTGCCCTCGAGCCTGCTAGGAGTGGTGCAAGCGATCGAAGACCTGAGAGAGCAACTTGCTATTTCGACAAAGCGGCTTTTATGTGAAGAGATGGAGCTCCAACTGCTCAATTACGCCGAGGGCGGTTTATATGTGAAACACATCGACGATGGGCTTGGTACTGCCGACCGCCCAGTGAGACGATCTGTTTCCTTGCTGTTATATCTCACGCCAGATCACTGGCAAGATGGCTACGGTGGGCAGCTGCGCATCCATCCCGCAGCCTCCGGAGCCATGGCGCGCGTCCAACAGCTCTCACTCGACAATGAGGGGAACGGCGTGGAGGATATCGTGTCGGGTGAGCCGATCGACATCATTCCGGTCCCTGGCACGCTGGTACTGTTCGACAGCGCCACAGTGCCGCACGAGGTCCTGGTGACAAGGCGGCCCAGGTCGGCTATCGTGGGGTGGATGCTCGAGCAGCGACGGTTTGGTGAGTCTATAGAAAGGGTTGCATTGGCGGACCGGGCATGGATCCATACCTAGCACGTGCTGGTCATTCATCGCCAGACGTACCTACCTTGGTCGTACGAGAGATGTGTGTGTGTGAGAGAGTGTGTTCGGCGTTTTCATGCGGTTTTCGTGCGGTTTTCGTGCGGTTTTCGTGCTATAGTACATCCAAGAAGTGACTAGTCTAAGTCAGTGGCTCTGTTTCGCAGGTGTTGCGAGGGACAACCCTTCTCATGTTCGCGATTAAAACGGACACGGGAAAAAGCGAGCGTCCGTAGTGTTCTCGACCTCGTCGAGGTCTTCTGGATACATGTACAGGTGTTCGAGTAAAAGGCGCGGCGGATGTCGGTGAAGGTCCAGCTCTATGTCTACGACCTCTCCCAGGGCCTGGCACGCACGCTATCGATGCAATTCCTCGGAGTGCAGCTCGACATCGTTCCGCACACGGGCATTGTCGTCTTCGGAAGAGAGTACTTTTACTCTGGTGGCCTGCAGGCGCTTCCCAAAGACCAGTTTGCCCGCTCTCACGGAATACCGACGTGTGAAATCGTCGAGCTCGGTGAGACGGAGGTACCTCGGGAGCTCTTCGAGGAGTTTGTGGACGCGCGTCGCGACGATTACTCCGCGGCCAAGTACGATTTGCTCACTCATAATTGCAATCATTTCACTGAGGAGGCGACCCAATTCCTCCTCGGCAAGAGCATCCCGGAGCGCATCCGCCAGGTGCCGGAGATTGTGATGCGCACACCGATGGGCGCCATGTTTGCACAGATGCTCGAGGGCAATCGTTTCGACCCGGTGCAGGGCGGCGCGCTGGGCAGCGTGGGCAGCACAGCCCCCGCCGGCACGGGTGCTGCCATGAGTACTGCTGACATCCTCGGCGCCCTGGGTAGCATCGCTCCTCCCATGCCTGCAGCCCCGGCCACTCCGCGCGCGAGCGAGCCGCCGACGCCACAGGCGCCAGTTGCCGGCACGCCGCGCGCCACGGTGCACGACGGGCTCGCAAGTGGCGCCGTGTCCACGGTTCCCGCCACGGCGATGGCTCCTCGGCGTGGCGGCGAGCCACGTCGCTTGTCAATGGGCCCGCTGCCCACCGCGCCGTCTGCCCATGGCGCTGCTGACGAGACGCCGGCCACGAGCCGCCGGTCAGCGGCCACGCCATTGACGCGCGCCCCTCAGCCGTTGGCGCCGCTGGCCACGCCAGCGCCGACTGGGGCCAGCACTCCCGGCGCCGGCACGCCCTTCGTGACGCCGGCGGCCCGAGCGCCACGGGCACCGTTCACCTACCCCTCGATGCAGCCGCTGACGGCCAAGGATGGCCCGACGGCTCCAGTTCTCGCGAACGTCAGGGCGGCCGTGAAGGCAGACGCTACCATGTCCGAGGAGCGGCGCGCTGCTTTCGAGGCAGACTTGCAAGCCGCCTTCGACGACCCTAATCTCATCGACACTGCGCGCGCCGCTCAGATTGCTGCAGATGTGCTTGCGCTGCTGCGCGTGTGGCCACCCGCCAAGCAGTTCGGGCTGCTCTACCTCACGCGCGTGCTCGCGGCCTCATCGGACGCCGTGAGCGCCGCGCTGCTGAGCGTGAAGCTACCGGTGACACTGCTGAGCGCAAGAGCGGCTCTAGAGCTGGGGGCGCCCACCCCGGCGCCTCGCGCGGCGCGTCTGATGGCATTGGCACTCGTGACGAACCTTGCCTCCCGGAGCAGCGGTGTGGTCGCGCTGGTCACCGGATCCGACCCCGAACGAGAGACGAGTGCGTCGGCGAGCGCCATGAGCCCTCACATGAGCCCGGTGGGTGGCGTTCTCTCACAGGCAGCGGCTCCCGAATCAACCGCCGCCCGCAACGACGCCGCCGCCAGCAACGACGCCCCCGCCACCGCCGACGCCGCCACCGACGCCGCCGCAGGTACTCTAGATGTTCCGGGACTGGCGGTCGTGGCGGCGGCGGTGGCCGCGCTCCGAGAGACCTCGGATGCTGCCCTGTGCCAGATGGGGGCGGCACTCGCGTACAACGTCTCGTTACATCTGCGCGCTCTACCCGCTGAGTGCTCCGAGCTGCGCTCCAAGCTCGTCGCGGCGCTACTTGGTGCGGTGCTCGACGCTCTCCCTAGCCTCACCGACAAGGAGGCGGTCGGTCGCGCCCTCAGTGTGCTCGGCCATCTGTGGCACCGGCCCAAACGACCGGCCGGCGATGACAGCGCCGCGTTCGAGGGCGCGAGCGCGAGCTGCTACAGCGATGACGTGGCGCGCGAGGAGGCGCTCGCGCTCGCCTTGTCTCTCGATGCGGGCGCGGCGCTCGACCGCTTGCAGGAGCGCTTGCCCGAGCTCGGGCATGTCGCCCTCGTCGCCGACGTCAAGGCGCTGCTACTCGAGTAAACTCTGGGATGGGATCTCAATTTATAGCGTGCTGGAACACCCTCAGTGTTTTCTGTCAAATCGGGAAATTATGATGGTGCGCTGAAAACTACCGTAGATCCGTACATATCTCGTATCTGGACCTGCCGCGCGCCGCTGCGCCCCAGTCGCCACGCCAGTCTCAAGCGACACCGCACAGTTTACGGTGTGTGGTGAGACGCGCCACGCGCGACGGCGGGTGCGGCGCGGCCGCGGGGACAGACTCCCCGTTCGGTTCCGTCCATGATCCGTCGAGAGGTTCATCGTACTGCAAATACTAGTACCGCAAATACTTATATTCCTACACGTCCAGGCCACTTCAAGTCCTTTGCGATGGCCATTTTTCGTGCGAACTGCGAAGACGTACATGTACGTACAGTACGCATGCTCGGGGCAAGAGTGTCTTATCGAGAAGAGTTATCTTGCATGCAATAAAGTTGTCGAAACGTCTGATACTGTAAATAGTGAAGTGGACCAATGCCGGCACCTTTGCGCGCTGGCGCTGTATCGTGTGAGTCTGTAGTATTGATCTGGCCACCCGCCACCGGCTGGACGCCGCCGGTGCTCGAGTACGGAGTCTGGTACGCGAAAGCAGGTGAGCACCTGCAGCGGTACAGGACCGAAGGCCTCGGCTCGACGTCGCTTGAGGTCGGAGGGCTGCAGCCTGGCGTCGATTACGATTTCCAGGTCCGAGCTCGCACGAGCGAGGCGTGGCTGCAGTACTCGGTGCAGCGCCGTGAGATGACGATGGTACCGTCCGACTTCCCGCTTCCCATCCTTGCTCCAGAGATCGTCGGCTTTCCGGACTGCTCGTCGGTGCGGCTCAAGCTGCCGGTGCTGCGCTACTGCTTCGCGTCGACGCACATGGCGCTGCAGTACACTCGAGCCGAAGCGGGCGCGCGCTGGACGATGATTCGCGAGAATGTGCTCGGCGGCGAGATAGAGATCAACGGGCTGCAGCGCAACGCCGTGCACCGCTTTCGGCTCGTGGGCTTCGAGGCGATGACTGCCGACTCGGTGCTCACGCCGGGCGCGTCGACGCCGCCGTTCGTGTCAGACCTGGGCAACGCGCCGCTGCTCGCAGCTCCGACGGCCACGCCCACCTCGTCCGCCTCGTTCACCCTCAACTGGCCAGGCGACTCCACCTGCCGGAAGAATACCAACTGGCGCGTCTCCTACCGCCGAGTGGTCGACCGCTCGATCTCGACGGGCGAGGTGGCTACGCCGGTCGATCTCGGCTTTGGCGGCGCCGACGGCTACGGCACGGGCCCGAGCGGCCGGCGCCAGCTCGCTAGCTGCGCTTCGGCAGGCTGCGAGCTCCGCTGCCCAGCTGAGTTTCGTCACGTCGGGAGTGACGCGCTTGGTAGCACGTGCCTCGCGCTCTCGAACGCGCCGAAGACGACGCTCGAGGCGGAGGAGGCGTGCGCGGCGCTGGCGCCGGGCGCGACGCTCGCGCGCATCGACGACCCCGAAGAGCAGCAGCTCGCGATCCAGCTGTGCGCAGGCAGCGCCTCCAAAACTGAAGGCGTGGGCTGCTGGTTGGGCGCGAGTGATCGAACCTGCGCCGTCGAGGAGGGAGTGTGGTACGACGGCGCGCAGATCAAGGGCGGTGAGAGCGCGGGCCAGAGCCTGCAGGCGTGCTGCGATGCATGCAGCCGCTCGCCCACCTGCGCATTCTTCGAGCTGCAGACCAGTCGCCGACGTTGCATCCTCTCGTCGTCTCGAGGAACACGACATGAGGAGGCAGCAGCTGCGGGCAGCCGACAGCTCGGGAAAGGCATCCGCGAGCTCGCATTTTCGTACGGAGCCGCCGAGCCCGCCCCCGCCGGCAGCGGAGGCTTCACGCGCATTTCGGGGCGCGTAGGCGGCGGCGAGTGGGGGTGGGTCGATGGAGCTGCACTGAGCTATACGGCATGGCTGTTCCGGCCCGATCGTACATACCGCGGCAGTGCGATCACAGGCGCGGCGTGCGTGGCGCTGGTGAGGCCCGCCGGAGCCACAACCACTTGGGGATGGGCCGAGATGCCGTGCTCGCTCAAAAAGTCGGCCATTTGCCGCGTGCCGGCCATTGGGTCCGTACCGCTGCCACCACCAGCGCCGTCGCCGCTGCCGTTTGCGCCGTTGCCCTCGCCACAGCCGGCGCCGCCGCCCCCCCCGCGCCCACCGAAGCTGCCACAGCCGCTGCCGCCGTCGTCGCCTGCACCGCCGCCGCCGCCGTCGCCGCTACCCGTGTCGCCGCCGCCGCCGCCGCCGCCGCCGCGCCCACGTGCATTGCGTGAGCTCTTGTACCCCGAGGCACAGCCGGATGATGTGAGCGGCGAGGCAGCGTGGCGGACGGCACGCCAGCACAGCGCCACGTCGGGGTGCACCTCGGGTCAGCCGCACGACGAGGGCGCACCCCGCTGCGCCGTCTCGTGTGCGCGCGAGCGCTATGCTTGGGAGTGCCACTTCTGCCGCTGCGCTGCATGCTCTTTCTGCGCGGCGCCGTCGGCCGCGGCCGCGGCCGAGCATGCCGGCTGGCACGCGCTCGACGCCAACACGAGCGCCGTGGCGCATGGCGGCGAGGAGCTCAAGATCCCACAGCTCGCATGCCCTGGTGGGTGCGAGTTCCGTGTGCATCTGATTGCATCTGATTGCATCTGAGTGCATCTGATGGCATCTGATGGCATCTGATGGCATCTGATGGCATCTGATGGATGCCTCCCACCCCTCTCGTCAGGTGGGTGCGAGTTCCGCGTGCTCGCGCTCCATCTCGACGGATGGAGCTTCTCGTCCGTGGCCTCCGCCGTCGCGGCCACCCCCGCCCTCGCGCCCATGCCCTCGGGAGGGGTGCGACTCGAGCTGAGGCTGCTGCCGAGCGCCCTGTCACTGAGTGGTGGCGAGGCGATGGTGGGCGGGCTACTGCTCCGAGATCTCGCCTCCACGCTGCACGAGCTCCCAGAGCGCTTCCATTTAGTCGAGCTGCGTCTCCACGGCCGTTTCGCCATCTTTGACGTGCGCCCGCTTGGCGGGGACGTGGGCGATCTCGGAGCGAGCTGCGTGCGCGTGCGCAAGCTCGTGCTTGCCCTCGTGGCCGACCCACACTCGAGCTTGTACAGCGCCGAGGTGGGCCGCGCCGTCGATCGTCTGGGCGGCGTATGGGCGCACGATGCCAACGGAGTCGTGCACACGCTGCCGATGCCCTCGCGCGAGTGGGCAAGGCTGACGCTCCTCGCCGAGGGCGTTCGCCAGGCGAGCACTCACGAGGTGGGCATGGGCGCTCTTCTCGCGCTGAGCTTCGCACTCGCTCTCGTGGCTCGCTTGCGCTCGCGCTCGCCGCCTAGCCAGCCTGGAGGGCAGCCAGGCCAACGCAGCGGCGGCGGCGGCGGCAAGGGCAGCACGGCCAGGTACACCAAGGGCCTACCGTCGGAGGACGACGACAACGACGCCCTGATGACGCCCTAATGACGCCCTGATTGCCTCCCTCATCAGGTACACCAAGGGCCTACCGTCGGACGACGACGACAACGACGACGACGAGGAGGAGGAGGAGGAGCTCGTGGCTGGACGGCGTGGCGGCGATGGCGGCAACGGCGAGACCAAACCTTGGGAGATTGGGAGCCATGACAAGAGCACACCTGCCGATCGCAGGCTGCACGTTGAGGCAGAGCTGCGGCACATCGAGGCGCTCGCCGCGGCACTCAAGAACCCATGTGGCACCTTCTCGAGTCATGAGAGAAACGGCCACACGCCATTGCCGCCGGTGCCGCCTCCGCCTCCGCCACCGCCTCCACCGCCGCCGCCGCCGCCGCCGCCGCCGCCGCCGCCGCCGCTGATGCTGCCGCCGCTGCCGCCGCCGTCGGTGCAGTGGGGTGCCTTCGACGCGCCGGACGCAGCGTACGAGACGTACGAGGCGTGCCTTAGTCGGATCGTGGAGGCGCTGCGAACCAACGTGTCGCCCGCGCCGTCCGACTACCAACTGCGCGATGCGGCCATGCTGCAGCTGAGCGACTCGCAACTGCAGCTCGAGTACATGCGCCACACGGAGGCGTACCTGGACGCGAACACGCCAGCGAGCCTGCGAGGTATGGCGGAGATGCTCGTCATCAAGCTGGGCGAGCTTACGAACAAGTCGCGCGCGAGCCGCATGCAGATGCTCGAGCAGATGCAGCAGCGCTCCGTGGCTCGCTCTCGCTCCTTGTCGGAGGTGGAGCGCGAGGTGGTCGCCCTCGAGCAGCAAGAGCGCTGGAATGAGCACGCGTACGAGGAGCTGCGCTCGATGCTCGCGGCCGCCCTGAGAGACCCGGATGCCCAACCGGAGCTCTTCCGGCGGCTCGCCAACCGGCGCGAGCTGCAGCTGGTCCTGATGACGCGAGCTGAGGCGGCCAAGCTCACGCACGCGCAGATGACCGCATGGGGGACCAACGGCCTCCAGCCGCACGAGCTACGCGCCGTGTTGCACGCGGTAAGTCACGCGCCCATCAACGGCCGGCCCGCTCAGCAGTTCAAGGATCAGCTCACGGCCAAGGTGTACGACCTGCCGCCGCCCAGCGGGACGGCTTTCGCAGCCAGTGCGCGACGGCATACGTCACTCAAGATTGAAGAGCCAGTAGTTGACATGCTGTCGTACTAAGACGTACTGGTTTCACTGTTAGTATGCTCCACTGAGCTGTGCACTGGCGCCACTGCGCACACGCACAAAGACAAGGACCACCATCGAGGTCGCTGTCGTCCAGTCACGGAGCAGAGTCAGGGACTGGCTCTGCCCGGATACTTGCCCGGAAAGGCAACTGAACAACCTCGACCAATACGATGATCGGTTACCACCGCTACCATTGAAGAGCCAGTAGTTGACATGCTGTCGTACTAAGACGTACTGGTTTCACTGTTAGTATGCTCCACTGAGCTGTGCACTGGCGCCACTGCGCACACGCACAAAGACAAGGACCACCATCGAGGTCGCTGTCGTCCAGTCACGGAGCAGAGTCAGGGACTGGCTCTGCCCGGATACTTGCCCGGAAAGGCAACTGAACAACCTCGACCATACGATGATCGGTTACAGACACCCACCACTATTCACACATGAACACGGTTGTGTCACAAGACCTGATGTATAGGAATACGTGTTCCAATTTCTGTCTCTACTGTCTCTGGATTTTCGGTTACTTCACCTCATAAACCGAACTGCCAACTACCCGGTACCTAACAGGAAGCCTGTCTCGAACAGTGTGCTTTCGACTTCAATTCACTTGACTTGCTTGTCTAGACTAGCACAGTGGGTCCCTCCATTAAAAACTTTCTGATTTTGGATACAAACTTGACAAACTTAGTTGTGGATTGACGCTTGCAACTCTCGTGGCGCTCCTGCCGCACGCGGCGTGTCAGCCTCCATCGAACGCGCCACACACGCTACCTGATAGTCACCACTAGGAGATGGCTTGGTTGTTGTTGCTGCCTTTTGCGATGGGCGCAAGCGTCATCTTATACCTTATTTTCTGGCTCTTCGACGTCATCAGCACGCCTGTGCGGCGCACCTTCCGTACCATTCGCCAGATGCTTTGCGGGCCCACAGCCAACATGATGGCCGTTGAGCTGCTCACAGAGCTACCCATGGGGCTACTCTCCATCTGGCTCCTGCACACGACAAAATTCGCATTGAACATACTGAACCAGATGCGTTTCAAACGGATCATCCGCGAGATGGAAGACCTCCAAGTCCGTGGCAAGCTGCCGAAGCCGCCCTCCAAGAATGCGCTGCCACCAAATCAGTGGTCGCCGATGTATCCGATGGAGGCAGTTAAGTCACGCATGTTCGTGACCATTCATGAGTTGGTTGGACCCCGTTGGAACGCGGTCGGCACGCTCGGCTACTTTGCGGTGTGCGCCCGTCATTCAGGTAAGCTGCAGGTTAGCCTTGTGGACTTGAAGAAGAGCGCCAAGCATTTCACCGTCGTCGTCTACGCCGGCTCCAAGACGGTTGCCAACGTTGGCACCATGCAGCTGAGCGAACATCAGTGGCAGCAGGAGTGGCTCGACGTCACCTTCCCGGCCAAAGTGCGGATGCCCACACTCGGGATTCGACTGTACGGCTGCCACGAAGAGTCGAGATTTCCAGCAGTGCGCATCCCAGACAATGACGTCACGATCATAGGCGAATCGGTGCCATGCGGCGAGGCGCTCGATTCCCAGGAGGTCTTTGACGTGTTGCGGACCAAGGAGATATACTTTTATCGCGCCCTTCACTGGCACATGTACCCGATGCTTTGCTTCGTGCGCGCGCTGCCGCTGGCGCTCGTGCGTCGCACATTCCTCCCGGCGGGTAACGCAGAGACCGGGTATGCGTGGGGCGCGGTGCACAAGTCATGCCGGCTGAGGTTCGAGTGCACCGATGAGCTTTGGGGGCTCATCGACATGCTGTACGTCGTCATCTATACGCGCGGCAGCATCACCATGGCCTCCTTCGAGATCCCTCACGGGCGCCGCTTGTTCCTGTCTGCCCCTGTTGTCGAGGATGGCTTTTTCCTCGTGCGCATGATCCTCGGCTCCGAGGGCTTTGCGGCGCAACGAAGACGCCTGGCAGCCGGACAGAAGGCCCCTAGCAACGACCCGACGATGTACAGCTTCCAGGCGGCGCCGCAACAGCTTAAGATCACTTGCGTGAATGCGGAGGACGTGCTCCCCCCAGAACACGTCAGCCCACGTGAAACTTTCACGGCGGCTCATGCACCGCGGCTCTCGCTCGGGCCCGTGCAGGCGTAGAATCGCTTGACTGGTGACGAGCTACACATTGGACTTTGGCTTACTTGGTCGTTGCGCATGCACACGGTGACCACGTGGGACCCGGAGAGAGACGGTAGAAGGTGGTGAACGAGAGAGAGCCAAGAGAGGGGCTTAAAGAGGCGAGCACCGGCGCTTCCACGTGTGCGAACCTCGACCCTGGGCCCGGGTGAGATTCAGTTAGTGTGTGTTAAGTGTGTGGTTGGGTGCAGGGCGGTTGGCGGTTGACGGAAGAACTGTGAAAGTTGCAACGAGAGGGTGCGGTTGCGCGCCACACTCTAACAGAATCGACATACATTCACACGAACGTGGACCAAGTGCTGATCTTGTTGAAAAGTCGACGACAGTTCACACACACGACGACTCCATGTATACCTAAACAAGCCCCAAATCAATCCCATTGGAGGCTCACGCCCCCCCTCAACACCTAATCCTGCGTGCCCTACCTAGATCCGAGTAGGCGGCCGAGTATTTACAGCCTCTTCATACGATGTGTCAGAAGTCACACAGACACACATTCACATTCACACATACACATTCACACCATGGCGGGTCCGCGCGGAGAAGTATACCGGTACCGAACTGTCTTACATGGGGTTTCCGGCACTTTTATTCGACAAGGCGCACAGTTGTCGTCGACTTTTTGTGAATGGCGGCCACCGCCATCGACTCCTTGAATGCGACGCTTGCCCGCTGCCAGCAGGCGCGGCCGCCTGCGCGTGCGTACGCGGCCACCTTTGCCGACACTGAGGGCGGCTGCCCAAATTGGCTTGGCCTCTTGAAAGGGCCCGCCTACCGGTTTCGCAGGCCACTCGTGCCCGTGTGCAGCTCGACGCGGGGCAGCAGCATACGATGCGTGCCAGACGACCTGCGTAAAGGCGCCACAATGCTCATCTGCGACGTCGAACACGTCCAGGTCGGCCAATTCGAAAAGTTCGATCCGGTCATTGGCGCCGCGCGCCCGGCGCTGCAGGCGGCATGCACTTGGGAACGCCACCTCGGCAATGCGACGAGGAACGTGCCGTGGAAGGCGAGGACGGGCAGTGTGCGCCTTCGCAGCCTCGAACCGGTGCAGATGCGACGACAAGACGGTGGTGAGATGCACCCGGAGGACGGCCGGCTGACAGCGGAGGGCTACATGGCTCTCTTCAACTCGATCCGCGTGGACGAGGCGGCGCAGTACGCGTGCGACTGGGACGCGCGGCTCGTCGACTACCCGGTGGTGCTCATCCCACGGCGCGATGCGTACAATCCCTTCCACGGGCATGAGACACTCCTCGCGCTATGGTCCACCTACTTGGCCCGCGGCCTAGATCCATGTGACACAGGAGTCCTGCTCTCCGACTACTTCGACGACCGCTCGGGCAGTGTGAGCTCGGGCGCGAGCTCGCGATCTCCTATGTTCGAGCTCATCGCGCGCGTCTTCGCGCCGGTGCGCGGCGTCGAGCGCGTCGCCGACGTCGGCGCCCGCCTATGCGCCACGTGCTACCGCCGCCTCATAGTGGCCATCGATCCCATCGATAACTTCGAAATCCCTTACTATCAAGAGGATGGGCACAAAGGGTCGCTCTCGCCTTGCGGCCACTCGCCGTGGCTCATGGGCTTCGCGCGCTTCAGCCTCGCGGGCTTCGGCTTGGAGCATGGAGCACGGCCCGAGCGGGCCGTGCCGCATGTCACTCTGCTCGCCCGTCGGCCGTACCAACGCGAGGTTTGGAACCCCGAGCCCTTCGACACGATGCGAGTGATGGCCAATCGGCAGGAACTCGGGCACGCGATTGCGCTGCTGTGCAGGAGCATACCGTCGCCTGACGGGCCCTCCGCCGCAGCTGAGACGCGCCGTTGCACAGCCTCATTGGAGGTCGATATGGCCACGTTGCCCGTGCATGAGCAAGTCGGCATCGCGAGCGCGACGGACGTGCTCATTGGCACCCACGGCGCGCCCTTCACGTGGATGATCTACATGCCGTCGCACGCATACGTGCTCGAGGTGCGCACGTCGACGGACTTTCACTATAGGAACATGGCCTCCTATCTCGGGCTCAAGTACGTGAGCTTGTCAGCGGCAGGTGGCGAGTTCATCTCGCATACCACGCGCCGATTCACTGTGGACGTGCCCCGAGTCCTTGCGGAGATCGAGACGGCACTCAACCACACCAGCGGGAGCGTGCGGCAGGCGCTTCAGAGCGGCTGGGCGCGTCAGGCACACCCGCCGGCTCCGCTCTGGCCTCGGCAGGTGGAATGGCAGCCTGCTGAGCCCGACGGCGGTTCTCGCGTGCCGTCAGCCGACTTGTCGCCGTTGGCCTGGCGGACGAGCCTGCACGACGTTGACCCGCGCGCCCCGAATCCAAAGGCGCCACGGAGAGAGGCTGCGCCCAACACGGAGCCTCGCCAGCAGCAGAGGAAGGCCAGGGAGAAGGGCCATGGCAACTCAGATCCTCTTGCATCTAGACGCGCTGCACGAGAGCGAGCCGCTGCCGCCGCGGCCGCACGTGCCGCGAGGCAGCGCAGCCGTGGCGGCCACGGCGGCCGCAGTGAGACAGTATAGTAGGATGGGGCCGCGCCCCGATGCCTCCGGAAAATCGTCAGAATCGATGGCGATATGTCGGTGTGCACAGCTCAGCTTGTGAAGGAGATAGACGAGGGTCACCAATCAGCGGGCAAGCTCGGCTTACGATGGAATTGGATCTTACAGCTTGGCATCCGATCTTTGAACCGTTGATATCAGCTGTACCGTTGAAGGGTGCGGTGTTCCTGTTCGCTGTTCGGAGTTCGCACAGCCGACATGGACATCGCGGCCCTCCGTCCGCGATCTCACGGTGCACGGTCACCGAGACGCGCGTGCGGTCAACCGTCACGTCATGTCGGTTGAATTTCTCGAGGATGGTGCACGAGCCGGGAGCGCGACGGGCCGCCTCGTCAACTCGAGTGAGACCGAGAGCCGAGCGGAGAGCTCACGAGAGCAGCCCGGCCACCGACCTCCAGCGTCCAGCCGAGCACCGGAGCCGCGCGGAGTTGTCCGGTGCTCCGCCTCCGGTCGTGAAACCGGTGATGACTCGCGTGACGCGTCGTGTGCTGACAGCTGTCACGCACTCACGCGCTCAAGCCTCAACGCAACACAGTCACAATCATGCTCGCCATACCGAAGCATCGCTGCTGTGACCTGTTTTTATTAGGCTACATGTGGGGTGTGGGAAGACCTCGATGTAAATCCGCGTCGTCGCGGCAAAGTTGACGCAATCCATGCCAGGACAGCAGCAGCAGCAATCCATGTGTTAGCATGGCTGAACGCGCTGCTCCCTTGCCAAGTGAGCTCCAGCTCCTTGTCCTGAGTGGTGGCGTATCCGGGGCCGAGCTCGCAGTGATCCTCGAGAGCCTCAAAGAAAAGTCCAAGATGGCCAGCTCACACAAACGGCGAGAGCTGTATTGGGATGCGTATGGCCAGATGATCTCCAAGACGAGCAGCTTAGACGGTCCTGCGTTCTGTTTCCTGACGTACAAGGCGACGGCCGATGGTTCTGACGGCTGCGTAGAGCTCATCGAGCTCACTAAGCGGCAGCGCGGCCTCGTGAATGGAGGTATTGAGTTCCTCGGGCACAAAATCAAGCCGCTCATCGATGGAAAGCCTGACCCGTCGGCGAAAACCTGGGTTCTCGCCTTCAGCGAGGAGGAGGCCGTGGCCGCGTGGGATGACATCAATTTCGGCGAGCCCTGCATTGGCATCTTCGCCGACGGCGTCCAGGTGCTGACGCGGTATAAGCGCGTAGTCTGCAAAGGGCTGAGCGGGCTGCCCAAATCGGGTAAGGAAGTCGAGCTGCTCATCTCCGAGCTGGCGCCCGAGAAGCCGCTGCGCTCCATCTCCTTCGTCGGGAGCGACCCGCCCACCGTCAACGACTACAATTGTCTCATCGTCGGCCCATCGAAGCTCGACAAGGAGGTCCCACCGACCGTTGGCACCATTGCCTCGACCTCGAACGATGACGTGTACGACGCGTTCCTGGCACGCAAGAACGGGTACCTGGTGCGCGAGGCCGACAAGCTGCTCAACCAGATGGTCGCCGATGTGGGCAAGGGGCTGCAGCCGATCATCTCCACCGGCCAGAAGCACTGCGTCATCGCGTACAAGAATGCGCTGATGCGTCGCGTCTTTGTACACGAGTCGATGGGCAAATTCATCGCCAAGGCCCGCGCCGACGGCTCCGTCGAGTTGCACGTGGTCCGCGGCGAAGTGGATCCTGCGAGCGAGTTTGCAAAGATGGGCAAGCTCGTGTTCGAGCTCTTCTATCGGGCCGATCTCGACTCGTTGGGCTGAAAGTGCTAAGATTCCTTTTTAGGTAAACTTATGACTTATGCACTTATATATATACTGACACCTTTTGTGGCGGCGGCGGCGGGAGATGTATTGAAAAGACGCCTGGCGCGTGTCCGTGTGCCTGTCCAGTGCCGCGAGCGGAACGTCACCACCCGCGCCGGTGTACCGGTACTAATTCTATCGTGGATCGAGAATTATCGAGAATCGACTGTCGTCTGTCCGCTCGACAAACATGAACACGGCCAAAAGGACGGGGACATGGCGACATTACGCCAACGCCACGTGACCGCAGTCCTGGTACGCAACGAGAAGCAGCGCCATCGGAACAATCGGGAGCGCGGGGGACAGGCTGCAGAGGGCAGCTGCGTGGGGGCATGGACGGTGGCACGCCACGCGGAACGC
>Ga0210242_100671_pt1 | contig 29865 bp, 19 predicted proteins | sample ChrtobMeP5a_16mM_FD_155445 | JGI IMG/M metagenome (GOLD analysis project Ga0210242, IMG submission 155445) | Chrysochromulina tobin associated microbial communities from unialgal haptophyte culture, Seattle, Washington, United States - P5a_16mM | ecosystem: Host-associated > Algae > Haptophytes >... | reverse complement strand
GGGGGCGGCGGGGGCGGTGGTGGTGCAGGTGGCGGCGGCGGCACCGTCGGCGGTGACGCGGGCGGTGGTGGTGGCGGAGGTGGATGCGGGGGCGGTGACGCTGCCGGCGGGCGTCGCGCCCGTTTGCGGCGCTCTTCAAGCTCAATTTCGAGTTCGCGCTGGCGGCGCTGGAGCGCGAGAAGCTCGGCTTTGCGGCTATTTGCCTCGTGACCAGGCGGCCACCCGTGCGGCACGAGTGCCGGTGGGGGGGCGGAGGCGGAGGTGGGTGCAGGGGCGGTGAAGCTGGTGGCGGGATCGGGCGACACGAGTGCATGTGCGAAGTCGGAGGCGGAGGCAGAGGAGGGGGCAGCGGTGGCGGGTTCGGGGCTGGCAGGCGCGTCGGAGGCGGCGGGTATGGCGGCGGCGTCTGCGACGGCGGCAGAGGTGCTACCGACGGAGGTGGCGTCGGCGTCAGCGTCGGCGGGCAGGGCGGGGCACGTGTAGAATGTAATCTCGACGAAGGCGTTGTTGGGAAAGGCAGTGAGGAGGATGGGGGGCACCGGTAGGCCGTGGTTGTGTGCCCACACGCTGGCGGCGTTGACGACCGTTTGGTGCGCGGCGGCGAAGCTGGCGTGGCCTTGCTGCGCGACGCCGCCTTGCACGCCGGAGGCGCCATCCGCGACCGCGAGCGTGTAGCTGTTGTAGACGCCCACGCCGGCGGGCACGGGCGCTCCGTGCCGCGAGCAACCCGGCGGCACAAAGAGGCTGTACGCCTTGGGTGTGCCGCGCGGCGGCATGGCATCCGCGCTGCGGGGCAGGAGGGTGAGGGCGAGCGTCCCGAGGAGCCGTGCGAGCGAAGGGCGAGAGAGGCGTCGGGTGTTGCGGGAGGGTGGGACGGCGGGCGGAGGCGCGAGGCGCGACGGGGTGATCGGGTTCTGACGAATACATATCTGATTAGGATAGTGATTCTGACTCTGACAATGTGTGCGAGTGAAACCCAGGCAGCATCGACACCGAGAAGACAAAACAATGTGGACGACCTTATTGTTGCTCGCCTCCGGCTTCTCCGCGCCAATGCTGCATGCCTTCGAAGTAGGGCGTGCGTATGCCGCTTCGAGGGCCTCACCCGTGATCCTTGCAACGCCCGAAGATCTCGCTGCCGCTGATGAAAACGTTAAGGAGCTACTACAGAAGGTTCGGCGGCTGACGGCCTTATTAGATGAACAAGAGATGGTGGAGTCGCAGGCCACAGGTTTCGAGGTTGCTCTTCCTGTCGCCCTCAGCAGTCTGTCGGCCGTCGCTGCTGCTCGATCGTTCGCAATGAGCCAGAAACTCACGAGGGAGCGTGATCAGCTCCAGGTGCTCGAGAACCAGCTGGCGGAGACCACTCCGGCACCTGGCTTTGAGGCGATGGACATTGAACTGACCAAGGCCATCAACAGCCGCCGAAGGCTCGGCATCGTTCTGGGTTTTGCGGCCGTTGGCTTTGCGGCAAGCGCGGCCAGCATCGCTGGCTGGCCCAACGGCTGGTTGGACTCTCGAGAAGCCGCGCCGCGCTCGTCAGCCATCACTTCGTCGGGTCTTGCGCGAGTGCCAGTGCAGGTGAATGCAGAGGAGGCGGTCCAAGTCGAGGCGCAGGCAGTGGCCCGTCCAGAGGCGGAGCGATTGACAATGGAGCATGCTCTGGCAGCTCGTCCGACGTCCGAGCCAGTCGTGACGGCGCGGGCAGAGGCCTCGAGGCAACTCGCTGCCGAGGTGGAGCAAGTCCGCCTGAGAGTGGAGCGAATGACGAGGGAGACTGCCGCAGCTGACCGCCCCTATGCAGAGCGAGAGGCGCTCGCACTCTTCTTCGAGAGGCTGTCCGAGCTCGATGAGAGCAGGAGGAGGAGCGCCGCCTTCTTCGTGGCGTATCTTGGCACCGTGGCTGTGACACCTTGGCTCTATTGGCTCTTCGGGAGGGGCGAGGACGGCGCGGACGGCTCCAGCTCCGCAGGGACGAACCGCACGGATCTCGAGACGATCGCCAAGGCGCTGCGTCTTGATCTCAACTCCGGGGACGCGATAGCGAGGGCGAAGCGTAATCTGCGAGCCATCGAGACCACGAGGGCCCGCGAGAAGGACGTCGATCCCAACCCCACGACTGGCCCGAAGACTCTCGCCGATTGGCCGGAGCTGTCGGAGGCCAAGGCCGGGGTGCAGCGTGCTTGGCAGGCCCTCAAGCGCGCGATGGGTGACACAGGGGAAGACATTCCAGAGAGGGACGCCAACTCGACGAAGAGGGTGGAGGGGCAGGCAGCGGCAAGGAAGCCGGGCGCATCTCCGGCGAAGGTGGACGCCAATGATCCTACGCTGCACTCTAAGCCACATGAGGCGGAGCCGGCAGATCGAGATGCAGATCGAGATACAGATGCGCCTTCCTCGATATGGAGTCGGCGGCTCTGGCTTGAACGTATTGCACGAACTCTGTTCGTGCTCAGCTTCGTGCCCTACTTTCTGCCCGACGAGATCAAGCCCGAGAGTCATCGAGTTGGCCGCTCAGAGGATGCTTCGAACTCGCTTCAAAACTCGTTGTGGCTCGGAGGTGCGGCGAAGCCGCTCGACCGATCCGTTGAGGCTCTCTTTTCCTCGGCTATGCTCACTCCCGAGGAGGCCGATCCCCGATCGCACAGACCGCAGTAGGCTCGAGCACATCTACGTCCCAGTAGGTTCGCACACAGCGCAATACGTAGGTTCGCAGTACAGTGTAGGATGCTTCTTAACGCGGTAACGCGGTGTACGGATAACGCGGCTGCATGCCTGAACTCAACAGAGTGAGCGGTGGCCGAAAAGGATTCAGATTTTGGCCTAAAAGGAGACAGATGCTGGTCGCAGACCCCCGAAGCAAAATACGAGTCATCACTTTAACGAAGCCGACCTCCGCCCGAGCTCGAGTTCCAGGTTCTTCGATGAAAATCAGAGAACCTCGAAGCGCATTCTCCGAGAGAGAGGCTCGCCTCCGTTCCGGCTCCGCACGCGGCCCCGCCGCTCAGACGTGTGGCGCCTGAGATGCTGACGTGCGTGGTGCTAGCAGTCGCAGGCTACTCGTCGATGACAAGCTTCATTGGCCAGACACGCGCGAGTGCTGCCTCGCGGATCTCATATGCAGCCATCAACGCGCCCGACAACCTCGGGGCGGCAAACAAGTTGACCGAGACACTTCTTGGGGACGTCGAGACGTTGGTCAGAGAGCTAGAGCAGGCACAGAAGAAGGCAGAGGCGAGAAAACAACAGCAGGCACAAATGCCCAACGTCGCCCTTCCTGCTCAGGCATTCCTTGGGACTGTCGCGCTCCTCACTGCTGGTCGGTCTCTCGCTATGAGCCAGAAGCTCGCGAGGGAACGCGAGCAGCTCGAGAAAGTTGTGGATAATATGGTCGTTGGCGAGGCAACGCCAGGCGTCCTTGAAGGCCTGTTCGACGCTGAGGAAGCCCTCGAAAAGGCGATCGTTCGCCGCCGGAACATCGCCATCGTGCTGGGCACCGCTGCGGCTGGCATCTTGGCGGTCAATGTGATTGGCAACGACGTCACGAATCGGTTGGCCTTCTTGCCGGACCCAATCAAACTGACCCAGACGATTGCGGAGACCGCCGCGGAGTCAGAGCCAGTGCTTGCCGCAAACACCGCCACAGCATTGGTGATGCCGGTGCAGGCACAGGCGCAGGCGATTGCACCCTCGGCACAGGTGGAGGTGGAGGCAAGGGCGGCCGTGGACGCGCAGCGACTGGCGGCAGCAAAGGCCGAGGCTCAGCGCATTACAGCTCAGAGGGCTGAGGCGGAGCGTGTTGCAGCCCAGAAGGCCGAATCAGAACGTGCCGCAGCCGAAGCAACCGAGGCGGAGCGCGTCGCAGTGGAACGGGCCGAGGTCGAGCGCATCAATGCCATGGAGAAGGCGGAGGCGGAGCGCGTCGCAGCGGAGCAAGCCGAGCTTGAGCGCGCCGCGGCCATGGAGAGAGCGGAGGCGGAGCGCATGGCTGCCGAGCGGCTGGCGGCCCAGGCAGCGGAGGTGGAGGCCCTTGCACAGGATGCCCACGCCAAGGCCGAGGCTGAAGCGGTGGCGGCAGAGCAGGCAAGGGCAGCAGCGGCAGCCGAGCTAGTCAAGGCGGAAGCCGAGGCGGTGGCGGCAGAAAAGGCGTTTGCCCAAGCGGAAGCTGAGGCAAAGGCCACCGCCACGGCTGAAGCGCAAAGAGAGGTCAATGCGAGGGCGGAGGAGGCCAGGGTAGCGGCCGCAGCTGAGGAGACCGCCTGGGCGAAAGCCGCACAGGCAGCAGCGAATGAACGCGAGGCAAGAGCGCTTGCTCAGGAGGCGGCTAAGGCTGAGAGCGCGGCGGAACGCGTCTTAGCCAAGGCGCAAGCAGCTGCGATGGCGGTGACCGAGAAGATCGCGGCACCGGGCTTGGGCGCCGCCATGGGCGTCGGAGCCAGTTCAGCTGTGGGAATCCTTGCGGGCGCTCCTTCATGGCCTTCGTTCGATCTCAACGACCCCAAGATTGCGGTCGCGGTCGTGGCCGCGGCTTTTGTTGGCACCCTCGTCAGCACGGGGTTTCCGATGGACAGCACGCCATTTCGCAGCAAAGACGATGAGGAGGAGGAGAACGGCGCGGCGGCACCACCTTCGAAGGGAGAGCAGTCGTCGGGCCCGCGTCGCATGAACAAGCTTGACGAAGCAGAGAAGCGCGACTTGACCACCATCGTCATGGAGAGCCTCAGCAACTTGGCCAGGGAGCTTGGGCTGACCTCAGTGGTGGGCGAGGAGGTGCGCCCGCCGAAGCCGGGCCTACGCCGCATAGATGAGGGGCCTTCGCCGTCAGGACTCTCACCGGCGGCAAAGCGCGACGCGCCGACCATCTTCTTCGAGGGCCTGAGAAACCTGGCAGAGGATCCCCTCGGCTGGCTAGAATACCGCAAGCCATCACCGCTGACGAGTACAATGTCGCTGATGAAACCCTCGATGATGCCGAAGCCGAAGACCGAGGCGGAATCCAAGGCGGAGGCCGAAGCGAAAGAGCTCGCAGAGCGCGTGGCTGAAGCGGAGGCTCAAGCACAGTGGCTCGCCCGGCGTGCAGCCGAAGAGCAGGCTGCATTGGAGCTCGCGCGGGCAAAAGCGGGTCTCAAGGACATTGCGAAGGAGGCGGCTCTCAAGACCCTCGACAAGCTGAACACGGGACGCGTCGTGAAAACGAACAGCGTGTTTCCTGATGGCGACACTCCATTCCCCTCTCCATCGCCACCGAGACCAGTTGCTGCGCCCTTCCCTCTTCCAGCGCCCATGCCGCCAAGCATGCCCGTAGCCGTCTCACCCAACATGCCGGCAGCCATTCCGCCGCCTAGGCCAGCGCCCATCACAGCGCCCCAGGCGTCTCCGTTGCAGCCCTTGGCTGCTGCGCCGGCGGCGATGGTCAACGAGGCAGCGGCAAAGGCGGCATGGCTCGCAAAGCTTGAGGAGGGGTGGGGTACCGCGCAAGCAATGACCACCTGGGGGCCCAAGGCATCAGATCTATCTGCGGAGCCCGAGAGCGATGGGAACCAAGATAGCGCGCTGCTGCCGCCATCGCCACCACCGCTGCCATCGCCGGAGATAGAGTACGCCGCGCTGCCGCAGGAAGAGTGGCTCGAGCCGCCTATGAACCTTGTCGCACCTCCGCTGAGAGCTCAGAGCTCAGGCTGGGGCGCCCGGAGGGAAGAGCTGCTTCGCAAAAAAGACGAGCGGAGAGCTGCGCGGGCGAGCCTCACGCCCCCTGCGGCGGGCGCGGACGCTGGTCGGCAACAGGTGACGTCACTGCCAACACCGCCGGCTGTGCCCGCGTACCGGGTGGTACCGCGAGTGGTGGCTGCGGAACCCCCGCGGCCGACCCTGCGACCACTCGTGACGCCACCGCCGGCACCGGCGGCTGTGCCCGCGTACCGGGCGGAACCGCGAGCAGACGCGAGCGTCGAGGTGATGAAAGCTCGGGCAGAGGCCGCCGCTCGTCGCTCGCAGGCTGAAGGTGGCGCGAAGACACGCGCCACGCGGGGTGTCGTGGCACCCACTGGTCCCTCGGTCGCACAGACGACAACGACACCACCAGGCACCATGCCCAAGATTTATTCGGCCTTCGAGCGAGCCCAGATGCGCAGGGAGATGATGGATCGCCCGCCCCCCGACGTTGGCGTGGCTGCTAGGGCGGCGTTGCTCGCTCAGCAACAGCCGCTGCCTGGGACGCAGCCTCTCTTCCCTCAGCCGACCACAAGCAATTCAGCCGCGGAGAGGCGCGCGTTGAGAACTCGTCAAGTCTGGGAGAGGGAGGCCGAGGGCGTCGAGATGCGCGTGGGTGCTCCTGGGGCTGAGGCGTTTCGGACAAGGCAGGAGGCCAAGCGAGCATGGCTGACTAAGAAGATGGGTCTATGATAAAGATAGGGACGATTTGAGTCGGGATCAGGCAGTCAAGAAGCATACATCGGTCGGTGCGCAGCATCGGAGCATGAGCGAGAGTCAGAGTTCTTCCTGTGGGACCTCCGTTTGCCCGCGGCCCCGCCAGGTGAGTTGGAGATACATGTGGGCAGAGACGCTGGACCGGGCCCTGAGCGTTGGCGTAAGGTGCGTTGGTGTTTCGAAAAGGGGGCGGTATGCCGTATGGCGGTAAGAGGTAGTTAGAAACCGGAAATGGCTATCGTTTTTCGTCAAGAGAACAAGACGGAGTGTCGTGCGTTCGTCCCGGCTCCCCCCGGTGTTTTTGAACCGACACACACGCAAACCGCAAATGCGGACATCGAGAAGTAAATTTCTTCGAACATCCATTGCATGCGGAGAACTTCGTGTTTCGCTGTCGAGCTATCTGCATGCGCAGCAAGAGTCGCCGGGCGGCGTCGGTGGGTGCATCACAAGATGGCGAAGAAAGTCTTCCTCGAACAGCACCACATCCTCCTCCATAAAGGCCGCAAGGACGAGCCCGTTGCCATGCGGCTGCGGAGCCGGCTGCGGAGCAGCAACGGCTCCTCGTGCAGCCAAGGGCAAGGCAGCGTGCCACCGGCAGAGCTCCACTCCTCGCTGTCACCGCCACCGCTCACGCCAGAGGCATCAACGGGTCTCACGCCGCACTGGCTGACCCCCACAGCATGGAACGAGTTTGTGTTCCTCAAGTCTCTATCGCAATCGCTGTACGGCCTTTCGGAGGAGGAGCACGATGAGCTGAAGCGAACGCACCCTGAAATGTGGCATCAGACATTTAGAGTCGCCTCGCGCCATCGCACTCACCACGGGCTGAACGCCGATCACCTGGACGAGGTCCGCGCTTTCGAGGCCATGCCGCCAGCGGACGTTGACGAGATGCGCCATCTCATGCACGACCAAGCCACGCTTCACTTCTGGCGCAAAACGAGCGTCGGAGCTTCGCATGCCACCTACGTCCGCAGCATGCAACACCCTAGCTTCCTCCCCAAGATCGAGTGAAGCTGAAGGCCGGGGACGCGAAGGGCACTTTCCCATCTTCCCTCTATACCGCAACGAAAACACTGTTCGATGATTGTGCATGACGATCTGTATCATCCTGAACGGCCCCTAAGCCCGAACAACTGTTCCGTCGTCTGAGGAGTGTGTCTGCGTGCACTGTGGGTGTGGCTGGGCGTGTGCGACCGAACTGTGCGGCGGTGCCTGGTGTGCCGGGGCGATTGAGTTCACTTGAGAATGATGGTTGACCATTACGCAATTAGTGATCGGATACGCACTAACGCTATACTTCTTCTGTTCTCGTGAGAGTAATATGAGAGTAAAATCTAAAAATTTACGGTCAGAGCCGCGAGCGCGCGTGGCACAGAGGAGAGGAGTGAGGACGCGTGGACGCCCGTGGAGGTGACGCCGTCGAGACGAGAATCGAGATGTGCTGGCGGCGGGGAGATAGATCGAGATGTCTCGTCAGATGAGCAGACGGCGTTTGTTGAAGGCTCGCACCGATGAGCGGAGGCAGCGCGACGCGAGACTGCGGTGCGCGGTTGACCCACCGCGGGCGGGGACCCGAACGGGCAACCATCCCGATCCGGTCCGGTCTCTCAAATTCACGTCTTCACCGCGGCAGTGCCGGCGATGTCGACAACGATGCACTCCGTTACCGGAACGGGCCTGCCTCGCCCCGGCCTGCGTCACCTGTCATCCTGATCCTTCTCCCTTGTCAACAATCTGCAGCCACTCGGTATACCAGAGCAGCGCGTGATCGTGCGGCACCGTCAACCGCCAGCGACCTTCGCAGAAGATGGCGAACGCATCCGCCCCGTACTGCCCAATCCCCGGAAGCTCCTCGGGCCGTCGCCACGCGCCCTTGAGGAAGGCCACCGAGAAGTCGATCAGCGTGCGTGCACGCCGCCGATGGAGCCCTAACGGTCGGATGAGCATCTCCACCTGATGAGGGAGGCAATCAGAGGTCATTAGAGGTCATCTAACGGTCGGATGAGCATCTCCACCTGATGAGGGAGGCAATCAGAGGTCATTAGAGGTCATCTAACGGTCGGATGAGCATCTCCACCTGATGAGGGAGGCAATCAGAGGTCATTAGAGGTCATCTAACGGTCGGATGAGCATCTCCACCTGATGAGGGAGGCAATCAGAGGTCATTAGAGGTCATCTAACGGTCGGATGTGCATCTCCACCTCGGCGCGATCGGCTCTCGAGAGGGCGACGGCGTCCGGAAAAGCTTCGAAGAGCTGCGCGAGCACGGGGTCCACCTGCCCACCGGAGCGCAATGGCAACCCAATGGCAATCAATGGCAATCAATGGCAATCAATGGCAATCAATGGCAATCAATGGCAATCAAAGGGCAATCAAAGGGCAATCAAAGGGCAATCAATAGCAATCAGCGAGTACGGGGTCCACCTGCGCGCGGGAAGTTTGGTTGAGGAGGATGCAGCACAGCAGCAGCCGCCACGGACGATCCCACAACAGCTCCTCGAGCAGGCCGTACGGCGAGTGCGGCGGGCGCCACGGGTGCGCGCCGTGGTGATCACTTGCATGCTCCTCGAGCAGGCCGTACGGCGAGTGCGGCGGGCGCCACGGCGCCCATGACAGCGCCTCGGCGGCACTGCCGCTGTCGATGCCGCTGCCGCTGCTGCTCGCCACGATGCTCGCCGTGCTGCTACTGCTGCTGCTGCCACTGCCACCACTGACGCTGCTGCTGTTGCCGCTGAGGGCGCTCACACAGCCAGCGTTCACACAGCCTGCGTTCACACAGCCAGCGTTCACACAGCCAGCGTTCGTCGCAGCCGCAGCCGGAGCGGTGCTTGCAGCTCCACACGCGGCCGTGGAAGGACCCTGGGCGCCGTGACGGGCGTTTCCGAAGAAGCGGCTCACGACCGCTCCACGTGCCTCGACACCCCTGGGCACATCGGCGCCCAGAGCTCGCATGCAAGTGCTCACCACGGCGCGCGCCCGAGTATCCACCACCGCTCCACGTGCCTCGACACCCCTGGGCGCATCGGCGTCCAGGGCTGCGAGGGCGTCCTTGATCGTACGGTGGACGCCACCAGCAGGGTCGACCAGCCATGGCTCGTCCTCCGCGGGCCGCTCCTCTCGTCGGCGCTTGCGGGCCGTTTCGTCATTCTTGTCCTCGGTTGCCGTTCGGCGCACCTCAACCCGCCATCCCGCAAGCTGCACGCGGCAATGGCCTGCGTCGCTTGCGGCCGAAAGAAAGGCGCGCAGCATGCGTGACGGTTCGTACTCTCGAAAGAAGCATCCAAACACGCAGAGATGACGCGGCCCGATCTCGTCAAGCCGTGGGCACAGTGCTCCGCAACTGGCGATCCGCCGTGGCGAGGTCGATTTGGCGCGGTTGCTGGAGATGCCATGCGCTTTGAGCGTAAGCGTGACGCGCCTGCGCAAACCACTCAAGCGCGTCCGCAGCGGGCGTAAGGTCTCAGGCTTGCGGATGTTGATGCGGCACGAGATGTTGATGAGCAGCCGATCGAGCTCCAGCACAAGAGCCTTGAGAGCCTCGATTGCGCGTGGCGCGTCGCTCGCCGCGAGCGCCTCGAGAGCCAGATGAACCGCGTCGCCGGCATCCGCCTGCGCCTCGTACGCGCCTGCACGAGAGGCCACCGCGTAGAAGGTGGCGAGGTGCTCATCGAGAGAAGGGCTCATGGGATTGCTCTTGACGTCACATGGTTCCGGACTACAAGTACAAGTAAGACCGCCCGGGTTCATTCATGTGAATGCCATTCATTTCCTCCCACGAATTCCCGGGGTCATTCACAACACACCAACACGTACAACGTAATCTCAAATACGTGGAGGGCAACACCAGTTTCACACCCCTGATTTCAAACTGATGCACGGTTCACACATTGGGTTCACACAGAAGGATAAGCACCGGTGGAGTACCGGTCCGAGCGTGCGTCCGACTCTTCACGGACGCACGCGCAAGTAAACCCTTGATCGCAAAATGTCAAAAACCGCCCGGCCGCACACATGTGTCGCGACGAAGGCAGCCTACCAAGGCACGTTGATTTATTCGGATTTCGGTGCACGGACCACGGTCGTGGACGGGTACAAGTCTAAGTGGGATCTGGGAATTTAATCGTTAAACGCAGGCAAACACTCCAAAATTGTCACAAAAAGCGAGCCCACGCCCGCCACGAGCCGGGCAAAATAGGTATCAACAATTATGACCACCTACACGCGCATCGGCCTGGCAAGTCTCTCGCTCTCTCTTGTTATCGCAGAAGGCGCTCTCGCGCGTCTCGCCCAATTATGTGCATTGAATCCTCTCCTCTCCTCGCCACGGCGGCCGCCGCCGCCATCACTGCGCCATTGCAAAGCCGTCACTGCCCTCCATCATGCGCTCAGACGGCGTCACCGCGCCGTCTTGACGAGCAGCTGGTCGATGAGCCACACCTCGCCCTCGGGCCGCATGTACTTGGAGAGCTGGAAAGTGACCGGGATGCTCTCGCCCGTGGCCGACTTAAGGCGGATCTGCTGCAGCGCGCGCTTGCGGTCGAGCGAGAGCTCAAGCTTCTTGAGGTACTGGATGGAGACCCACTCGAGTAGGATGCGGTACCTGGACTCCTCAAAGTACCCGAGCAGCATCTGCTCCGTCACCTCCTCCTTCTTCTCATCACCCAGGATGGAGGCGATGCCGCTGTAGTTGCGCAGCACCTCGATGCCGTGCGCCGGGTGCGGCCAGTCAACATCGCGGAGGGCGCGCAGGACGGTCTCGATCACCTCGCCCGGGGTCTGGTCGGCCGAGGGCAGTGACGCTGGGTTGCTCTCTAGCATCTCCCGGCGGGCGCTCAGCTCCGAGTAAAGCGGATCGTCGACATCCACGCGCCTCTTGAGCGAGCTGTACAGCTCAGAGGTCTCGTAGTCAGATCGCTTGCCAAGATGCGCGTAAAGCTCGTTGTTGAATTGGGACAGCTGGACCGAGTCCCACTCTTTTTGCATGTCGTCGTCTGCAGCCACGGCCTCGGTATTCTGGGGCGCCTCCGGGTGCGGCGACGAGTCATCGGCGGCGGCGCGCAGCGCGCGCGCGCGTGCGAGTCCGCCACGCACTGTGGACCGCGGAGCGCCGCATGTGGGACCCCAACCCGTCGCCAGCGTGATGCAGCCGAAGCCGGTGAGGGCCAACACGAGCCGAGGCGTCATCGCGGCCGGTCCTTGATGATGGACTGATTACGGAAACACACACGCAGTACTCGTAATGATCGAGAGCATGACGACAGACGTGTACATGTAGCCGCTCGCACGATGTCACAAGCCGTCTGCGCGTGTTTGGGATTGCAAACTTACTTCGCGGCACGGACCTCCCGACTCCGACTCCGCCTCGCTTCGCCGCGCCGCGTTGCACGCCGCGTGGCGCAACCGGAGGATGAGCAACCCGTTCGCTACCTCATCCTCCCCGCAGGGCGGCGCCGTCAAACTCGACAGAAACCCGTTCGAAGACGATGACGATGACCCGTTCGATAACGTCAATCCTTTCACAGATGCGGCGCCGCGTAAGGCTGCGGTTCCTGTGCTAGCACCGCCAGCACCGATTCCGGCACCGCTACCTGTTGCTCCGCCATCGACGACACCTACGCCTGCGGCGCAGAAGGTTAATCCCTTCGCCGCGCCCCCTGCTGTGGCTCCCCCGCCCGCGCCCCCTTCCAACAGGGGTGCAGATCCCGCCACCGCCGCAGCCGGCAAACCCAACCCTTTTGCTGGGACGACCTCGGCATCCCCGCCGGCCTCGGCACCGCCGCCGGCGAAGCCTGCAGCTCCCGCACCTCCGAAGGCCCCCGCTCCAATCGAGTTCGGGGAGCCGAGCTTCGCCTCCGACATGACTCTTGGCTGTGCCGGGCTGCTCACGAGCGGTCGGCACGCCGATTTGTCGTTTGAGCTGCCGGCGCGCAAGCTGCGCGCGCACCGGTGTATACTCGAGGCGCGGTGCGGCGCGCCGTTCGTGCAGGCGCTCGAGGCCGGTGCGCTCGGTACGGCCACGCTTGAGGCGGGCCTGCTGCGCGTCACGTGCACGGTCGAGGTATTGGGTGCCCCAAGTGGCCAGTCTCTCGCGGCCCTGCTCAAGTACATGTACACGGAGAAGTTTGAGCCCGAGTCGCTGACGGGGCACGGCGGCGCGGTGGCACTCCTCCGGCTCGTGAGACGCTGCGAGGCCTCCGGCTCCTCGCCCGCGCTCGAGCGCCTCCGAGCCCTCTGTGAAAACGAGCTCGCCGCGGCCATCGTGCCCGAAACCGTCGTCTCGAACGCGCACGAGGCTGCGGACCTCGGCGCGTCACAGCTGCTACGGTGCGTGACACACACACAGACTCCCGCCCTCGACGTGTGCGCCTCGCCTGTTTCCCTCTGGTCCTCCCTTGCCAGGGGAAGGTCTGTGGGGAAGGTCTGCTCAGCCTCCCCTTCCCCTGCCCATCGCCCACCCCTGCACCGCCTGCCGTCGCCCTCGCAGCTATTGCCTGCAGTCGATGGTGCTCGACTTCCAGAAGCTCGCCGCCTCCGGGCAGCTCGCCTCGCTGCGCACGGAGCTCGCGGCGTCCCTGCTGCTCATGCGCACCGCGGCCCCCATCCAAGATGCGCTCATCCACAACCGTGCTGACGTGGCCGAATTCATCCTCACCAAGCCGCCCGCGGCCCTCTCGGCAGTCCTCAGCGCACTCGACGACCTTGGTCGCACGCCCCTGGAAGTCGCGCTCAGCCTCGACGACCTGACCAACGCCAAGCTCCTCCTCTCCAAGGGCGCCGACGTGAACGCCATGGCGAGCGGCGGCGACGCGCCTCTAATCCATTCCGCGTGCTACGCGGGCGCGTTGCACGACCCTCGCAAGTCGGATCTCACCATCCAGAAGATGTCTCTGCTGCTCGAATACAAGGCGTCCGTGGATGCGATGAACAAGCGCGGCGAGTCCGCCCTCGACGTGGCCCTGTTCAACGGGGGACCGTCGGTCGTTGGGCTGCTGCTGCGTAACCATGCGAAATCCAAAATGTCGACCTCCGAAGGCGGCTGCTTGCTGCACGCTGCGTCGACGCTCGGGCGCGCCGACGTGCTCGAGACGGCGTTGGGCTGCCTGAGTGTGATCGGTGTCAACCTCAACCAGCAGGACAAGAACCGCGACACGCCTCTCCACATAGCCGCGAGCAAGGGCGACGCGGCGCTCGTGGCCCCGCTGCTCAAGTCGAAGGCGAACACCGAGCTGCAGAATGAGGACGGGTCGACCCCTCTTGGCATCGCGGTGCGTCAGGGCGACCTGCCGCTGACGAGCCTGCTGCTGGACGCGGGCGCGGACCGCAACGCTGAGTGGATTCGGGGGGTCGATGTGACGCCGCTCATCGTGCTCGCCGCCGAGATATCCAACGAGGTGACCAAGGCGCTCGTGAACGCGGGCGCCGACCTGAACCGGGCTGACTCTGTAGGCCGGACGGCGCTTGAGATTGCGGTGTTCCGACGTGAACTCGAGCTCGCCGAGCTGCTCGTGCGCAAAGGAGCCAAACCGACCACCCGCAAGGACCCGAACGGCAACACGTCGCTACACGTGGCCGTAACGAACCAAGACGAGGGCCTCGTGCGCTTGCTCGTGACGCACCGAGCCGAACTCTCAGAGCAGAACAGGCAGGGGCAGACGCCGCTCATCATCGGCGCCGAGACGGGCCAGGAAGGCGTTGTCGAGCTGCTCCTGCACTCGGGCGCGCCGCTTCACCTGTGCGACGCCTCCAACCGCTCGGCACTTGAGCGGGCTCTTGAGAACGGGCACCTCAAAGTCCTCCAGATTCTGCTGCAGCAGTCGATCGTCGACGTCAACGGCATCACGAAGCGCGGATCGTCGCTGCTTCACCTGGCGGCGGAGCTCGGCGACGAGATGCGCGTCACCTTCCTTCTCTCGATGAGCGCGCAAGTGGACGTGCTCAACCCGAACGGCGAGACGCCCCTTCACTGGGCATGCTCGCTTGGTCACGTGGCGGCAGTGCGCGCCCTCGTGCAGTACGGCGCGAACACGATGCTCCACGAGAAGGTGCAGGGGCTCACGCCTCTGCACGCGGCATGCGGCTCGCGCGGGAACCCCGCTGTGCTCGCGCTGCTCATCCAACGGTGCGAGATGATGGGGTGGCAAAACCAGCCCCAAAAGTGCAACCTGCTCGACGCGAACAAGAACACGCCGCTGCACACGTCTGCAAAGCTCGCGCGTCACGCGCTCAAGTACGTCCCCATCTTACTTGAGCACGGCGCCAACCCGAGCCTGCAAAACGGCAAGGGGCAAACAGTGCTCCACCTGCTCGCCGAGCGCGCCGTGCGCGAGATGCAGGAGATCTCAGCCGTCCAGGGGGGGTCGCCGCGCATCGGGGGCTTGGCTGAGGATGCAGCAGCGGCGAGCTTCGACGCTGACGACGCCGACGGCGAGCCCGCCGGCCCACTGCAGGTGACCAGGCTCGTCTCGCTGCTCGCCGAGATCCCGAATAAGGACCTCGTCGCTCTGCTCGATGCGCAGGAGACTGAGACTGGCAACACGGCCCTGCACATCGCGGCCTTTGGTGGCTGCGTCCCGCTCGCGGTGCAGCTCGTCGGACTCTGCGCGTCAGTCGCACTGCCCAATAAGGATGGCTTCTCGCCGCTAGACTCCTCGTTCCGTGACCCCGACGACCCGACGCAGTCGCTCTCGACGCTGCTCCTGACCAAGATCACGAAGCCTGCGAGCTGGACTCCCGACAAGATGTGCAACGCCTGCCAGATCTGCAAGCTCCCCTTCAGCAAGACGGACCCCAAGCGTGCGCGCAAGCACCACTGCCGCCACTGCGGCAGGTGCGTGTGCTCCGAGTGCACGCCTAAGAAGATGGCTATCCCCAAGTTTGGCTCGAACGCGCAGGAGCGCGTGTGCCTCGTCTGCGAGCGAGTGCTTCAGATCAGGCCGCGGGAAGGGTCGGTCTCGTCCAATTGATAGGCGGGGCGGCGCCCGGGTCGTGCGAATGAAGGAGGCCGTGCAGGCTGCAGGTGCAGGCTGCAGGTGCAGGCTGCAGGTGCAGGCTGCCGCGCGACGCAGTGACGTGCCGTGCCGACCTTGCCGAGGAAGCGGAACGGCTGGCATCTGACCAAAAAGTGGGGTTTTTCGCCCGGTCGGGTTCGACGGACGTGTGAGGTTTAAGGTATATTGGTCGGTAGACGGTAGTATGTGCTCAATAATTGTTGTCTGAAACCGGCACCGTTTCCACACACTCCAAAAGTCTCGGGTAAAGGCACATGACAGGCTGTGACACAAACACACACAACATGCAGATACGTGGCGGTACGCACCTGACCCGCCTCGGCGCGCAATTTGAAAAGAATTTGAGTGCAGCCGCGCGCCCCGGCCGTCCTTGCCCCAGCGGCTGGGGCTCGCCGAGACGATCCTCGCGCCACTGTGTGCACTCTCTTCCATAGTACGCTGCGACCTGTCTCACGAGATGATGCAGTCGCCCTTGTCCTTGCCCTTGTTAAGCAGGCGCTGCAGCTTCGACACGTCGATCCACGGCTTCATCGTCTTGAACACCGGGTTGTACACCGGGGGCAAATTCGACAGCTCCCTCCGGAGGCTATCAAAGAACAACTTCTGGTCAATCTCGGGTTCGGGTAGCTCTTTGCAGCCAACGATCTTCTCGATGAGAGTCTTGGCCTGCGAAGGCAGCAGCGACTGCTCGTCAAGCAGGTCAAAGAGTTTGTCCTGGAGTCCCATCGTTCGCGCGAGGTGCAGCGACGGCGCATAGGTCAACCACGGGTTCTTTTCATACACCTCCTGCGCCTCGCCGTGGACGTCGTCGAGCGTCTCGAGCGGCGCCTCGAGCTGAGCGTCGATGTCGCTCCAGTATTTGACGACGTGCTCCTCGTTGGTGCACAGGCGCACCACGAGCCACACTGGCAAACGCTGCAGCTCCTGGAGCGCGTGCAGGAAGGAGTTTGGGTCGTTGGGCAAGCCATCTGTGGCCAATACAACGACAGCCTTCTGGCCTTGCGTGCGCAGGTGTTGCGCCGACGGCGCGATGAGCGAAGTGATGAACTGCACGTGCTCAGTGAGCGGCGTCGTGCCCCCGGGGGACGTCTTCATCGCAGCCTTGATCGTGTCCGCGTTGCAGGCTGCGCCCGCGCCGGCGACGCCGGACGTGCCATCGTCGGCAAGTGCGAAGTACTGCCCGATCGGGGAGGGGTTGAGGAGGTGGAAGTGCGTGGCCGCGCCGAGCGCCGAGGCAACGTCCGCCATCTCGCAGATAACGTCGCCGAGCTCCGCCCATCGTGTCGACGCGATGCTCTTTAAAGCGCCACGCTGGTCCCGCACGAGCCGTGATCCGTCCATAGACTGCATACTGCCAGAGTTGTCCACCACGACGAAGCGCACCGGAAATCCTTCCATGGACGTGGAGAGGACGTTAGTAAGACCGAGCGGCCAGCCCATATCCTTGAGCGTGTTCATCCTCGTCATACGCCGCTGGAGGTTGGGGCGAGCAGGTTGCCCTGGTGCCATGGGTACAGCCACGCTGTCGGGGATGGTCGGGTAAATAGGTTGGCCCACTGCAACGGGAGGGGCGGGTTTCATTGTCCTGGAAAGCAAGGCGAGCACAACTGCGAGCACTTCGTCTTCGTTCATGTTAATACACACAACACGTCTTCGTTCACACCCAGCCAAACGATCGTGTTTCCAAACACAAAAACCGCACCGACCTCACGCAAGCTTAAATTGATGCAAACTCCGAAAAGTTGTCCCAGATTTGTCATGTTCGAGGTCGGCGGCACAATGGCCAGCTCATGGGTCAATCCCCAGCGGCGCTCCTCAGTGGTCCTCATGATCACTTGCGTTGGTGCTTGGATGCCGACGGTCCCTTTGCTCAAGCCAAACACACATTCTGTGCAGCCCCGATGCATAGCACCTCGTTTGCAACACCTCACCGCAGTTGCAACACCTCCTTTCCATGCGGAACAGCATGTCGATCTCGCCAATTGTGAGCTTGCGTCGCAGATGATTGCGCCAAAAGCTTGGCGTAGCCGCGGCTGGCACCACCTTCGTAAGTCCGAAGGTCGCAACCGCAACATTGCGCTGCACAAGGACGAGCTGAGCGAGAGCAAAGGCATGGGCTTCCGGCGCGCTGCTGCTGCTGTTCCCGTGCATCAACCCACAGAGTCGTGGATGGTGTCACGGAAAGCCTTGGGCATGGGGTGCGATTGCCCCTTCGACAGCGACGAGCTCATCTTTGCCGCGCAGCAGACGCTCTCCATCAGTGAGTGTGAATTGCTGCGGAACGAGGCCAGTAGCCTGCTCTCGACCGGAGAGCAGTATGTGTACACCTTGGCCAGCACAGTTCGTGAGGTGGCGGTCCACCAGCTGCCAGGGGCACTGGAATGGTTCAACTCGCAAGGGCTGCCACGCTTGGCGAGCCTTGCGGCGCAGTGCTTCCCGAGCGTAGTTTCTGACCCCACTGAGCTCTGGGTCTACGACGCTCTCATCATCAACTACGATGCTGATTCTTTCGAGCTGCCGCACACGCCGGTGCATCGCGACAGCTCGATGATCACGCTCGTGATCCCGCTCGCTAGTCAGCACGAGTACACGGGTGGCGGGACCTACATCGAGGCTATCGATCAGACCATCACCCTCGATCAAGGATGCGCTCTCATTCACGCGTCTGGGTTGCGTCACGGCGGCTTCCCCATTACGAGCGGTAAGCGCTGGGTTCTGGCCGTCTTCTTGAACCCAACGAAGATGCCCCTCGCCGAGCATGGCCGTCGCTTCCACAACAGGGCCACATGGATTGCCCAGACCCTCTATGGCGAGGTCCTCGGCCGTCGAGGGCGTGCGCCCGAGAAGCACGTGCTGGACGAACGCGAGCGTGAGAGGCTCGAAGATGAGCTCCGGGAGTGCTACGCCTTTGCTCTCGAGGAGACGGGCGGGAACGACTTTGAGATCTTTGTCAACGTCGCGAGGCACGCTCTCAAGGAGAAGAAGCCCGAAGAGGCGCTGCTACTTCTACAACGCGCGGCCGATCTGAATCCGCGCGAAGCGATCGTGGCCATCCACAAGGGATTGGCCTATGAGCAACTCGGGCGGCTGCGGGACGCATTCGATTCGTATCGGAGTGCGGCGCACCTGAACCCGCGCAATCCACGTGGCCGCTCGAATGCCGTCGAGCTTTGCCATGCGTATGGTGCAGCTACGGTGCTCGGGGAGACGTCTCAAGGAGCAGCTGATGAGTTGTACAGATTCGCAGAAGAGCTACACGCAGCTGGAGAGCTCAAGTGACCGTGAGTTGCGACCTCGGACTAGACGCAAGAGCCAAGACGCACTGATGCCTATCGGGGGTGCCGGGTCTAGACCGCACCCATGCCCGGTGAGTCTTGTCAATCTTGCTGTTTTTTGGCGCGCACGTGACGGTCGTGTTCTAACGCCACCGGAGCGTAGTTACGTCGTAATACGTCGCCGTACGTGATAATAAAACGTGTGGTCGCTTTGACAGGCAGTGCACGGGACACGCGCGCCTTGCGCCTCTGCCTCGGCAGTTGTTGCTGAGAGTTGCGCTTGCGCAACCGGGAAGCGGGAACACGGCCGGCGGGCCCGGGGCCCGACTGTCGTAGAGACCTCGGTTGCCGGTGCCCGGATCGGAGCCGGGGTATACGTCCTAATCTACTATCGCACCGCACGCCACGTCGACCGGCCGAGACCGCTGCAGGCTGCACACGCCTGCACGCGGCACTCGCGCCGGGTCTCCGCAGCTGTCCGACGCCGCCGGCCGGAAATCGAGGATCCGCCCCCGCCCTGCATCAGGCCCGAGCCCCCGTCCTGCGTCCTACGTCCTCCTCCCCTCAAGTGCTGGGCCCGTGCCACGCACGCAGGGGCCCACACCGCGGTTCGGCCTCGTTAACCCGCGCCGGCTTAAATTACCGGTCGATCTCTTTAACGATTTAATCCGCGGATTCGCGCGCGGGCAGCGATTCATACGTGTCACGCCTGTCACGTGTCACCGTGTGACAGACGTGTGCGGGGTTCGGTCGTACGCGGATAACCATAACGCGGGAAAACGGGCCAAGAAATCGAATCTCAGGACCGCGGACCGCGGCAGCGCTGTCGCAGGTACACGCAGCTGCACACCATGATCTCGCTAACTAGTACATTTGACCTCTCGGCCGCTGTTGGTACCATGGCTTCGTGTACTCTCTCAATCGCGCCTCGATACTCTTAACCTTCTGGTCCATCTCCTTCTTCTCCTCCGAATGTGTTGCGAGCAGCTCCTCGCGCAGTTCCTCCTCTTTCTTGGCCGCACCAGAAGCCATGATCGCGAGCCTTTCCTCGTGCAGCTGCCTCTCCTTCTTCATCTGTTCAGCAGCGAGATGGAGCTTTTTCTCGAGCCGATCCCTTTCTAGCCGGTTCGCGGCAGCTAACAAGTCAGCCTGCTGCACATTGCACTGTAGCCTCTCTTCGGCCTGCTGTAGCTTATCCTCGAGGCACCGGTATCGTTCTTCAAAGGCCGCAAGGTCCACAAGGAGTTTGGCCGCGCGCTGACGCTCGACCTCGGCCTCCTGCAGCGCCCGGCGCAGTGCCTGCTGCAGCGCCAGCTCCGCCTCGCGCCGCGCCGCCGCCGCGTGATCCTCGGCGCCGGCGACCTTCGCCTCGGCCGCGTCGGCGACGGGCGACTGAGGAGGCTCAGTCGCCGTGGCGGCTGCCGTCACGTTCGCGCTGGCTGATTCGTTCAAAGGTGTAGATGACGTGGCGGCCTGGACGCTGGGATGCTGCTGGGCCTGCTGCGCAACAGCAGCGCTCGCGGCCTGGGCAGAAGAAGCGCTCGCGGCCTCGGCAGCAGCAGCAGCGCTCGCGGCTCGCCGTTCCTCATCACTCATGAATCCAACAAAACCATAGGACTTCACAGAGTTGCGCACTGGCGGAGGTGGTGCGCGCTTCGGGGCATTCGTTCGTGGATCCACGCTGGACTTCCAGTGTACCCCCATCGACTGGCCAAAGCCGTATCCTGTGCTTCCAGCTCCCTCGTGCCATCGCCTTCCCTCTTGCCAGTTGCTGGGCCTCCTGTGTGTTCCCGATGCGGCTCTGTCGACCGAACCGCCTCCGTCCCGCAGTTGCTCGTAAGCCGCTTGGATCCTCGAGAAGTCATCGTTGATACGCTGCTTGATATGCTCCGGCGTCGCACTGGTGACCGAGGCATCGGGATGATACGCCTTGGCTTGGCGAAGGTAAGAGCTCCTAATGGCGCTCACATCGCCGGCGAAGGCGGGGTCGAGGCCCAGCAACACGAAGGGGTCGTCTGTGACCGGCAAGGGCGGCGGGATCGCCTGGTTGGGATCGAAATCAGGAGCCACGTTGGCCTCATAGGCGTCGACGCCGGAAGGGGTCCACTGGGCGTCATACTCCGAGGTTGCCCAGTAGCTCCCAGTAGCTGCCCAGTAGCCCGGAGCAGCTGCATTGACGTCGTAGCTGGGGGCCACGTTCGCCCCGTCGTGATTGGGAGCACCAGGTGACCACTGTTGGTCGTCAAATCCGGGAGTCTCCTGTCTGATGAACTCGGCCACTTTATCGACCTGGGGAGGTTGGTTGTAGTAGACGTTCGGAGGTTGTGGCTGGCAGGCATCGGAGCCTTCATAAGAGGCACGAGGGGATGGTGTTCGTTTCAGCCTGAATACAGGTTCTCGGCTCGCCGAAGTGGCAGTCACCGAGGGTGGCGCTGGCCACGGCACGAAGGCAATAGACGCGAGTAGCACGGTCGCCAGAGGCATGCGTCACCCGGCCTTGGAAGGTTGGTGTGGCTTCCTTGATGGCGCGGTGCGTTCTGGTCGGATCTCGTGACGATCTGGGTGAACTTCACAAGAATTGACGCAGTTCCATTGGGTCGGGTGCGCACTTCTATAGCATAAAAACTCGCAACAAGCGGACCACGTCACGATTCATGCAGCTATCTTCGACGAAAACACTGGCTCTCAACAGTTTGTGCCCGCACGCGCCGGCCTGCCGCCGCGAGACCGCTCTACCTCTAGTCGTCCTTGTCATGCCCGGCCTTAACGTCCATCTTCCGCTTCACGCGGTTGAAAGGGCCGACCTCGGGCCGCATAACGTAGTCCCAGATGACGCCGACCCACGACTCGCACACCTCGAGGTTGTCGTAGAACTCGGGCGCGATGCGCTTGAGCTCTGGCAGCCTCGACCACGGCACGTAGGGGAAGTCGTGGTGCTCGTTGTGGTAGCCCACGTTGAAGGTGAGCCAGTTGAGGTAGCCGTAATACGAGTACGTCTCCTGCGTGGCCGACTTGTGCGGGAAGACGTAATGCTCCGAGATGAAGTGGCCCGCGCAGGGGTGCAGACCGCCCGCGAGGAAGATGCAGAAGACCATGTAGAAGAGCGGCTTCCATCCAAAGGCGGCGAAAAAGGCGGCGTCAAAGGCGATCTGCGCGAGCCAGTTGTACAAGTGCATGCGCGTGATCTCCTGCTGCTTGATGAACATCGGGCGCAGCGCGTAGGTGAGGATCTGGCAGCATGCCCACACGACCTTGGTCACTGGGCCGCGCACGATCTTGCACTCGAGGAGCGACGGGATGTCAGTGTCGATGCCGTCGACTCCCTGGAACTTGTGGTGCTCGAGGTGGTAGCCGCGGAAGGGAATCGTGTAGGGGATCCCGATCGGGAAGTTGGCGATGAAGGAGAAGTAGCGGTTGTACACGGGCGTCTTGAAGAACAGGTTGTGCGCAAGCTCGTGGATGGCGAGGAAGAGCGCCTGCGTGATCGTGGCGCCAAAGACGTAAGCCACGAGCACGTAGGGAACCCACGAGAGGTGCTGCGTCGCGACCGAGAGCCACAGCTGCGCGCCCACCAGACCGAGCGTGATCCACTTGCTCTTCCACTCCGGCCCCTGCAGCTTTGACACCTCCGGGTGCGCCGCAAGGATCAGCTTGCGCCGGCTTGCGTGCGGCTCATCAGACGTATCCCAGAAGAAGTCCTCGCGCTGGACACCGAGGGGCGCCGACGCGGCGGCGGCCGACATGGCGCACGGCGCGGCTGGTGGCGGCGCGGACGGCAAGCGACTGTCGCGTAATGCGGCGGCGATCACCCGGATACAAAAAAGGAGGAATCGAGAACCGGGACCTTTTTACACGTGTTTCCAAGTTTCGCCAGACACCCTCTACCCGGTATTTGAGGCGAGTTCCTGGCACCATTTTTTGCCTTCCCGTCGCTGTCATCGCGACCAGACTGGGCGCACCAATGGCGGCGACCACATCGCTTCCTGACCTGCCCTCCGACGCGCGCCATCACATCTGGCGCTTCTGTGACCTCGCGTCGCTGTTACCGCTCAGCGCCGTGTGCCATGAGTTCAACGACGACTTGAGTCGCGACGAGCTTTGGAAAACATGTATGCAGATCCACCTTGCCAGCGTGGCTAAAGCCTTCTTTGATGGGGTGTTGCCTCCGCCAGCTGCTGGACGCAGCTGGAGGCGGCACGCAGGGGCCTTATTGGGCAAGGGTGAGGTCTCATGGCTCAACTTGGCCCGGCAGCACAGCGGCCGAAAGCTGGTGCGCCTTCATGTGGCGAGCACCAAACTGAGCAAGTTCGGCTACAAGCCCTTCGGTGCGCAGTTTTATGGTGTGCCATGGCACATGGTTGACGCCCACGAAAGGGACACTTTTATCGTGGCCGACGTGACCGCCTTTGCACCCATCCATCCAGGTAGCGAGCTGCTACTGGCCGATGCGCTCGCAGCGCACGATGCGACTGAACTCTTCGACGCCGCAAATCATTCTGGCCGAGCGCGCCGACTTTTGCGCAATATGGTCGTGCCTGTGGACGTGCCCGGGGCCGATCCCTTGGGTCTCTGTCGTAGTATGACCTTGTGGGAATCGGCGCAAAGTGCAGTTAGAGATTGGATCGGTCGGCTGAACGCGAGGGCAAAGATAGCTCAGCGACATCAATAGTAATCTTCCGTTTTCCGTCGTAGCAAAGATTCCAACCGCTGTTTTCTGTCACGCATCTTCTACTTCCGTTCAGCCGAGCCGAGATATATCCTCGACCCAGGCACAGTCGACTCTGACCGGACAGGGTCCAGAACTCCAGATACGATACGAGAATCGCGATACCGAATCCACTCCGAAATTCCAAATAGTATTGACGACAACGCAGCACGCCAGCGTTCGCACACGCAGCGGCGCCGCCCACGATGCCGTCGCGAGATTCACAATGTCTTGAATAGATCGGACGTCGGGCACCACAATTAAATCTGATGTCGGGCACCTGCCTGGGCGTGCCCAACATCACGGCTGCGACGGCTCGTGTGGCACGAGCGCCGCGAACACGTAGCCACGTGACTCGTAGAGCTCGCGCACGTGCTGTCGCTGCGCATCGCTCTCGCACATGCCGACGACGGCGCCGCCGCTGCCGGGGAACTTGACAGGCACACCTGCCTCCTGCGCGACGGCTATCATCGCGAGGGCGGCCTGGCCGATGCAATCGTCGCCGTAGAGCTGCCGACGCAGGGCAAAGTTCGCATTCATGAGGCGGCCGAGGGTGGGCCAATCCTTGTCGAGGAGCGCGGTGCGTCCTTCATCGGTCAGTTGGGCGAATCGCTTCATGCCCTCATGGATGACTGGGTCGCCCGCGAGCCAGCGCGCCTTGACGTTCGAATGGATCTTGCCGGAATTAGACGGGTCCGACAAGTAGGCGAGCCATAGGTAGGGCAGGTTCGCGACGGGCAGCCGCTCGTACTCGCCGTAGCCGCGCCCTTCGACGAGTGAACGCTCAAAGTTCATGAACATGCACCCCTCATAGCACTGGATGACGCGGTCTTGCAGGCCGGCCTGGATGAAGAGCTCGTCCATCTCGACCGAGAGCACGAACGAGGGCTGCAGAGGCTTGGGGATGTCGGCCTCGGTCAATGAGTAGAAGGCCATCAGGCACTGCAGCGTGGCTGTGATGATCGCTGAAGAGCCTGCAAGGCCCACCTGCCGCGGGACGTTAAGTGATCAGTGATCAGTGATCAGTGATCAGTGATCAGTGATCAGTGATCAGTCGTCAAGTCATCAGTCATAAGCATCAGCCCGTAAGGCCCACCTGCCGCGGGACGTTGGTCGTGTAGCGGAGAGTGAAGTTACGCTTGGCGATCGCGATGCCCGCCTGGCTGCAGTGCTCGTAAAAGCGCTTGCACGTCGCCTGCAGCAGGATCAGGCCGCCCTGGTACCCCTCCTTGCGCGAGATTCCATGGAGATCTGCGAGGCTCCCAAATTCATTAGGATCGTTCAGAGGGTGTGGCACGAGCCGGAGACGTGCAGATGCGACGATGGAGACCTCGGCCCAGAAGTTCTCAACAGAGACCGCGATCGTCTTGCCAAAGAAGCCGTCTGACGGGTTACCGATCAGACCGACACGCGCGTACGCCCTCCGTGTGATCGGTACCGGCGCACTCTCGTCGGCCAGCGTGCCGGGCGGCGTGCGGCTCGCGCAGGCCTGGTACTCAGCGAGGGTGGTCTGACCGATCAGGTCGAAGGCGGCGGGCAGCTTCATGCCGAAGAGCTCGACGTCGCGGCGCACAAGCCACGCGAAGAACCGGCCGAACGTGCGGCGCGCCGTCTCGGGCTCCTCCTCGAGGAAGGCCGGTAGCAACTCGAGGGTGGAGGAGCGAACGGCGTAGAAGACGACGGATGCGAAGCGCGAGGTGAGTGTGTCCGGGTGCGGCTTCTCGTGGAAGGCCGTCACACGCGCGCTCATCGGGTCCACCTCGACGATGCCGCGCGTCTCCGCGTTCTCCTCGGCTGCCAATTCGTAGTAGACGGCCACATCGCCGCCACGCAGCCGGAAGAAGCGCTGCACGCCCGAGATGTCGAAGCCCTGCGAGAAGAGCATGTCGCCTGCGATAATCATCGCGTCGGCGCCCTCAAGACCCTTACGCCGCTTCACGAGGTCGAGGTCTGCCGCGGCGCCGAGCCGGCCCTCGTGCGTCGTGGTGCCGTCGTTGATGATGTTTTCCGCAGGGAAGCCATTAGCGGTGGCCCAACGCTCAAAGTACTTGAATTGGTGCGCGTTCACAACAAGAAAGCACTCGGTGAAGAGCTGGCGCGATTTCACCTCGCGCCACCACGTGCCAAGGATTGTATCGTCGCTGCTGTCTGACACTGGCAACAGCGCCTTGGGCACACCACGGAGGTGCTCAAACCGACCACTCGAGTCGGCCTCGATCTCCCGCAAGAGCACGTCGTTGTGACCTGCGACGAAGAGGAGGCATACCATCGGCGGATGTTTACTCGGTGACGCATTCTTGAGCTGGTTGACCGCCATTGCCCGGTGGCGTTCCCGGCCCTCACGTGGCCTCCAGGCGAGAGAGTACTTGTGACAACAACACAGGATGTGTGAACAGACTGGGTCGAGTGTGAACAGTCTGGGTCGAGTGTGAACAGGCTGGGTCGAGCCTGGGAGCGCGACATCCCGGTCCCTGCTAAGTTAGACCACGCAAGCTCAAATCGGTATCGCGGTGGGTGGGTCGGGGACATAGCGCGAGCGTCGAGGAACATCATTCATTCATCTCTCTAATGTACTTCTGGACTGTGCACATCAAATCACCGCGTTATTTTAGTTTCGCCTGTGGTGCCCATACCGTGAGCGGCAGCATACAAACTCATTCCGTGTTCCCACAGGATGCCTATAGGATGCCTATGAGGCTTTCCCCAGGGAACCCCATCCCCCCCAAAACGGCGGAGTGATCCCCAAACAGACTTCTGCAGACTTCTGCAGATCACCGTGCATATGAAGTTGACAACTTCATTGACGTTGACAGCCACAGGCTGTGGTGAGTGCTGCTGCTTCGAATGCATCCCATGCTGCGAGTGCACGTGTGCACAGCGCACGTACGTTCAGACGATTTGTCCCCCAGGCAGCTCGACCAGTGGAATTTCGACCTTCTTCAGGCGCTCGACGTCTCCGGCAGCTCGACCAGCGGAATCTGGACCTTCTTCAGGCGCTCGACCTCTCCGCGCATCACATCCTGCTGCGGCGTCACGTCCTGCAGCTCCGTCTGGATCACAATGTCGAGGAGCAAGTCGCAATAGAACAGCTTCGCCACCACACTTGCGCCCAAGAAGTCGAGGACAGCGCCCACGAACACCCACAGCGGAGCTTTGATGTTATCGTAGAGCATTTCAGGGTTCGTTACGATCTTGTCAATCAGCATGAACCCGCTCTCCTCGATCATCTTTTGGACGAACTCCGACCGCAGGATCCAGGCGAGGAAGAGGGCTACACACAGCACCTGCATGGACGTCTTGTAGAGCTTCCGCCTGAACATCATTTTCTTGGTTTGGAGAAACGACCGGGCCGAGAGGAAGTAGGGAGTCGGCCATGCATACGCAAAGCTCATCACCAGAGCGACGCAGGCGCATGCGGACAAGCCGTCACCACCCATCTGGAAGAAGCTCGACATGATCGCGGCGACCAGGGCCGCGATGAGCGAGTTCGAGATCACCATCTGAAAGGCGGGAAAGCGCACCCAGGGGAGCGACTCGTTGAGGACTTCGGCGCCCTTCAGCAGACCCTTGACGATCGATAGGAAAGTCGGCAACAGCAGCGCCACCGTTTGCGCGCCGACCGCCACACCAACGCCGACTTCGACGGCATCGAACAACGAGCTCGCAATCCCGGTCACCGAGCCCAGGCTCTTGTACAGGGCGTCGCCGGCGCACAGATTCGGGGCGAAGTCGGCGTCGGCGAGAGCGTTGCCGAGCAACTCGGTCTTGAAGACGCTCTCGCAAGCCTGAGCGCAGGACTCTTCTCCATTAAAGCCGGGGCCGGTGGGGTAGACACGATCGCACTGCGCCGAGCAGTTCGAAAATCGGGTCGCGATGAGACTGCAGAGCGAGGTCGGGTCGTTGTAGCCACCCGTGTAGGACTGAGCCGCATCGGTGACTGTGGCATCTGAGAAATCGCCGTAGGAGTACGCCCTAAACTCCGCCTCGTACACCGCATCGCGGCCTCTGCAAAGCTGGTCGAAGGTGAGGTAGTCCAGGCAAGGGTTGCGGACACTGATCGTCTGGTTCGCACCCGTGCTGTTGCGCACCTGCCGATGGACGTCGCCGAAGCAGCTCGCGCACTCGGTCTTGCAGCCCGTCTTTCTGACCTGCGCCTTTTGGCATGTGACCGCAAGAAGGGTCTCATTGTACTCTGCGCTTAGCCCGGACTTTACGATGGCGTCCTGGATCGCCTCGCCCCACTCATCAGGCTCGAGCTCACAGAACGTATGCTTGTCGCCAAGATCCATGCCCAGGACCCAGTTGCCGCTCACGTCGGTGAGCTTCTCCACAACGTCCAGGCATAAGGCGTTCTGCAATCTTTTCATGTCGACGCCCGCACGCATGGGCACGCAGATGCCCATGAGGAAGGGAGGCACGATAAGAAGGCTGAAGGAGTATTGCAGCAAGCGACGCGTCTCGTCGTACTTGTACCATCTGGAGCCAGCGGCGATGAGGCAAAACAGCGCGAGGCACTGGCAGATGAACTTGACGATGCCCTTGCCAATGCCCATCCAAGTATACATTTCGGTGGCCGACCGAATGTGATCCGGAATCAACGGGAAATTGGTAGAAGCTCTCACGCCGTACTCCTTCTGACAGTATCCGCCGGCTTTGACAATAATGTCGAGCTCCTGCTGCGACAGCCCAGAGGGCAGACGTGCAGCTGGGCCATCCCAGATAACGTTGCCATCACCGTCCTGGGCGCATCGCGACGGTGTGGCTGGTCCGAGGAGGCACTCATCGGCGCCGGGATCATTGGGATCATCGCCATAGATGCCGCACTCGCATCCGTACCAGATAATTTGCTCCTTGCAATCACGCCGGCCGTTCAGTGCAATCTTTTGGTTGGATGACTCTATGAGAATCCACAGCGAGAGGATCAGCCGAAGGAAAATCGCCACACTTGCCAAGCGCATGTTGAGTTTGCGCCAGGCTACGAAACGGACGCTGAACACCTCGGCCTCCGACCCCTCCGCGCCGAGCATCTTCTCTTCCTTTGGAAGAGGAACCACATTCTGAGGTAGCGCACCAAGGGCGAGTCGGTGACGGAGCAGTCTGGATAGGAACCCTTGTCCCGGTGCTTTAGCCTTGTCGTAAACGCCGACCAGGACCTCCGCGCGCGCAACTTTCTCCGCCATGATTCCCCTGCGCGTCGATCTCCCCTTCCTTCGTCTTGTGAGAAGTGACGCGAACTAATTAGAAGAGGTACCGGTATACGTCCTGGATGTAAAATCCTCAATACTAATTATAAACATCTAATTATGAAGACAACTACGTAAAGTAGTGTGCTCACTAGGACCACACAGACTGTTTTTGTGCACCGAGGCGGATTTATTTTGTCAATTTTTGTCAAACCAAGTTCGGTCCTAAACAGGAAAACTTGAGCTTCGTATGCGAGACGGTCCGCAGAGAGTTGGGAGCCAAGAGCTCCTGCGAGGGGAGAGGATACCGGGGGAGATTCCCCCTGGGCGTGTGGGTCGCCACTCATGCTAAGGGAGAGGACGGATGAAACCTGTACGTATTTTGAGCGTCTTTGACAGTATGTAACCGAGATCCAAGGCGCCGCCCGTCGGTCTTTTGTGCGGTGTGTCGTGGTTGCTGTTTCGCGCACGTCACAGACTACTGTGTGTCGCGCCGGTCATCTTGGCTTTGGTCGTCTGTGGTTCCAACAGTACCCATACCTCGCCTTACGAGAACCACGAGACCCTCCTCAACGATAAACCCACTCGTTGTGGGAGTCAGAGGCCTCAGAGCCCCAGGTGTGAGCGGTTCGGTGAGGGCAACCATGACCGGAACGGTGGAATTTGGTCATAACTTCTTACGGCTGCGTGCACCCGTCCGGTCCTACGAATGCAAACATGTGGGGCCACAACTCGACGGACACATTGTAATGCCGTAATATATGATATGGCACCTCTTCGCCTGCATGTTGACCCAATATGCAATAAGACCCTTCCCCGTTCCCGCCCCCAGCCATGCGGATCTGCGCCTGCGAACCAGCAATACCGCCCCCAGACATGAAACGTGCTTCACCTGCCCAAACGGCCCAGAAGGAAGGCGGCGGCGTTGATGTTGACACATGGCACATGTATGGCACATGGGCCGCCGCCTACACGCGGTAGAGAGGGCCAGGCACCTCGCGGCCTCGCCCGCTCATGCGCGGGTAGCGCGAGCCGAGGATTGCGAGGTCGATGGCGAGCTGCGAGGACGGCAGCGCCGACGCGCTCGCGCTGCCATCCGTGGACGATCCGGTGCCGGCGGCGCCACTGTCGGTGTCCGAGCATGTGTCCGAGATAATGTCCGAGAGCTCACGGCGTGCCAATGGTGCGGTGGTGGAGAGGGACGGAGCCGCCGCGGTGGGGGCGGCGGGGGCGGCGGGGGCGGAAGGGGCGGCGGGCGCGGA
>Ga0210242_100659_pt1 | contig 30143 bp, 13 predicted proteins | sample ChrtobMeP5a_16mM_FD_155445 | JGI IMG/M metagenome (GOLD analysis project Ga0210242, IMG submission 155445) | Chrysochromulina tobin associated microbial communities from unialgal haptophyte culture, Seattle, Washington, United States - P5a_16mM | ecosystem: Host-associated > Algae > Haptophytes >... | reverse complement strand
TCGTTGGGAGCTCGTCGAGGCTCCGAGGAGGAGGCTTCCAGTCTGGCGGTTGCCAGCGGTCGACGACGCCAGCACCCGCACGCTTGGGTCGCAACATGGAAAAATGCGGGTTGCGGGAGTATAGACGATGCACCCGTTTTTGTGAAATTCCGAAATTCCCATTTGCAATTCCGGCCCCCAGCGGCATTGGAAACCATGTGAAAATCCCAGATTCCAAGATTAGGATTACATTTCCCGACAGAGTGTACGGGGAGGACAGTATAGGCTAGGATTACATTTCCCAGTTTCCGAGTTTGAGACTCAAATTCCCGATTCCACGACTTGTGTCGGAATCTGGGAATTTCAACGTCATGGAAAGGCTAGGATTAGGATTCCCAGTTTCCGAGTTTGAGCCTCTAGTTCCCGATTACACGACTTTTGTTGGAAACTGGGAATTTCAACGTCATGGAATTTCGAGGGGGCTAGGATTACAATTCCGAAATTCCGGGATTTCAGATTCCAAGTCCGCGCCTGCACTGTCACCTCACCTGGGCGGCGCGAACTTGATGTGGTACGAGCGCCCTGACTCCTTGTGTACCCAGCGGCCGCAGATGCGCTCCGTGAGCACCTCATCGGGCACGTCGAGCGCCACCACGTAAGTGACCTTCTCGCCGGCCTCCGCCAGCATCGCATCGAGCATCTGGGTCTGCTCCATCGTGCGCGGGAAGCCGTCGAGGATGAACCCCTTGGAGCAGTCGTCCGCCGCGATGCGCTCCCTGATGAGGTTGACCACCAGCTCGTCAGAGACCAGGCCTCCACTCTTCATCACGCCTTCGGCCTCCTTGCCGAGCGCCGTACCGGCAGCCACCGCCGCCCGAAGCATATCGCCCGTCGAGAGCTGTGGAATGCCGAGGGTTTCGACAATCTTGGGGGCCTGCGAGCCCTTGCCCGCGCCAGGCGGCCCGAACAGGATCATGATCTTCTTCGAACCCTTCGAGATCATCATCTCCTCGGCTTGCTCTTCGGCGACCGGCTCCAGTGAAGGCGTGCTCGTACCTTCGATTCCAACAGGTCCGCCCCCCCGTTCTGACCGATCAGTCAGGTCCCCCTTCTTCTTGCCCTTAGACTTCTTCGCCCCTTTCTTCTCAGCCCCTTTCTTCTCACTGCCTTTCTTCTCAGCCCCTTTTTTCTGGCCGCGGCTGCCAGCCATGAGGGCTTTGAGGCCTTGCATTGCCGTAGCGGCCAAGCTAATGTGCTCGCCTTGGCGTTGGCTCCCTTGTTCACTTGCCTCCCTGCTGTTTGGGGGTGCGTATGGTGTGTCTGATACTAGCTGCGGCTCGCCGCACCGCGGGCAATCGATGCACAGCTGGTAGTGCCAAAAGGTGCAGAGATTGCAGCGCCGTTCCGCGTACAGATTCTCCACAAAGAAGACCTCGATGTCCTCATTCTCTGATGCGGTGATGACGTCTTTGGGGGACGTGAGACCTTCCTTGCTGCCTTTGGACTTTCCCTTGATCACCTTCTGCGCTTTCTTCCGACCCTTCGGCTTCTCCGCCGCTTTCGCCTTTCGCATCGTGGCACCCACACTGTTCTTCGATGACCCAAATTCGTCTTTTTTGAAGACGGAGATTCCATCTGACCTTTGATCACGACACCCACCGCTCTCGGACGCCTTTTTTATTGACTTGTCTTGACTTGACTTGACGATTCGTCTTGTCTGTTGTCGCCCTCTCTCACCTGCGTTCTCTGCGAAGGCCTCTCCAGAGCGTGTTGGCAGCTCCTGGGCCTCCCCCTCGTCTCCTCATGGCACCCAAGAAGGCTCCCGAGCCCGAGCCTGTCGTGAATAAGGCGCCAGAGCCGGGCGAAGTCAAGTATCCCGAGTGGACCGAGGCGGTGCTCGCGGCGGAGCCCTTTGCGCTCGACGCACCATTCGAAGATCCCGCGGGCCTCTTGCTCCCGGCAGACCTGTACGCCGGCGGTGAGATCACTTGGCTGCGCCCATCTCAGTTCCTGCCGGAGGGGGCGGTCCCGTGCGTCGTCGAGCAGCCCGCTGTTGCCGAGGGGGTCGCGCCGCCACCGCCGCCTCGTGCGATGCCCAATAAGCTCGCCGTCGGAACGCAGCTCGTGCCGGGCGCGGCACCTGTGGACCCGGGAGCTGGACCGGGCAACGGTTTGGATCCGCAGGTGCTGCCGACGGTCTCGTGGCTGGCTTCGTGCTTCCAGATGGTGGCGATGCTCAACCCGCTGCCGCAGCAGGATGCGCCTCCTCACGTACCCACTCGTCCGCCAACTGCCGCATCGTCTCGTCCGCCGACGGCGCCGCCGGCCGAAGCCTCACGTCCACCGACAGCATCAGGTGCACCCGCAGTGCCGGAGCCCATGCTGGAGGTGGGCGCGTACCTATGGGAGAGCATCTATCCGAAGGCGGCGGGTGGCGCGCCAGCCTACAGCGCGAGCGGCAAGTACGCTGTCCGGTTGTGGGAGCAGGGAGCTTGGCGTCTGGTGGTGGTGGACGATCGGATCCCTTTCGACGCGCACGGCCGAGCGTTGCTCCCGCTCTCGAGCCACCCGAATGAGCTCTGGCCGCTGCTGCTCGCCAAGGCGCTGTGCAAGCTCGGCGCGCCGTATGCCACCTCGCTCTCGCAGGACGCGGCCGTGCTCTGGCGGCTCACCGGTTGGCTGCCGGAGCAGGTGCCCATCGCTCCGTGCTTCCCTGCGGAGGCCGCCTTCGACACGCTCGCCGCGGCGCTCGCGCCCGAGTGCCAGTGCGCCGTGGGCGTGACGCTGCCTGCGGGTGAGGTGGAGGCGCTCGCCGAGGTCGGCCTGTACCACGGCCCTCTGGTGGTGGTGCGCGACGCGCGTGAGCTCGAGGGTCGAGATCGCTACGTGCGCCTCGAGACAGAGGTGATGGAGTGGACCGGCCCGCTGTGCGACACCGACGAGCCGTCCTGGTCACACGAGCTCGCGGACGCGCTGAGTTGGAAGCGGCTGCAGCGGCTGCGCCTCCGTGGCGCAGGCGTCCCTCTCTACGACTGGTGGCTTTCGAACGACTCTTTGAATGGCTACTTTTCCGGCGCGACGATTCTTCATCGACCCTACCGGTATGCATGCATTGTCACGCATAGGGCCGTCGCGAAGGCGGCGCCGGGCGCGCCGCCGGCGCTGCTGCACGTGGGCGGTGACGCGGCCGACGGTCCAGCTGAGGTGCTGTTCGCGGTGGGGGTGACGCCCCAGGAGGGGCTGCCCGTTGCTGACGGCGATCCGGTGCCTCCGCCATTTGGCAGCTGCGTAGTCGCGATTGAGAAGTATGACTGGACGGCGCCGGCGCCGGCAGCCACCTTGCTCCAGCTGACGATCACGACGTGCACGACCGTGGTGCTCACCCTCGAGCGCGGCACCACGTACCGGATCACGGCGGTTTCGCAGCTGCCCGACGGCTACCGGAACGAGCCACCCGAGGTGCCGACGACGGAAGCCGAGGCCGCGGCGGAGGAGGGAGCTCCGGAGACAAAAGAGACGCCCGTGCCGACGCCGCCCGCCGCTGTCGCGAGCGCGTGTCACGTGGCGTTCACTGCGTGCAGCGACGCTCCTCTCTCGCTCGGTGAGCTCAGTGTTCTCAGCAAGAATGTGCTCAGCTTGCAGTTGCTGTCGCTCAGCGGGGAGCTGCCCGAGATGCCCGCAGGCCAGTGGGTCGTCGGCGCATCGATTGCACTCAAGCCCACGGTGGCCTGCACCGTGTGCGCGAAGCTCGTTCTCGCCGACCCGCTCGCAGCGGCGACGGCGCGCCTCCATTTGGTCTGCGAGGAGCCCGTCTCCGATCAGAAGGAGTGCACCAGCTTCGATGGGCTCGTCTCGGGGGGCTTCGATTTAGATCCCGCGCAGAGCCCCAACGGTTACACGCTCCTGTTTGACCTCAAGCCGATGAGCGCGCTGCCGCCCTCCGGCTGGTCGCTGCTGCTCACATCGACGAGCGAGGTCGCGGCGACTGTGACGCCCCTCAAGCCCTCGGCGCTCTCCGACGTGTACCAGCCGAATGCAAGCTACAAGCTCTGCCGGCTCGTGCTCAACGGCGCGGTGACGTGCACGTCCGCGCTGCACGTGGGCTGCACGCTGCCGACCGCTCTCGTGCATGCGAGAGCGTTCAAGCTCATGCCCCCGAGCGGCGAGCCCCCCTACTACGCTCAGGAGCGCGTGCTCGCGGAGGGCTCAGGGCTTGGCTGCGTCTCGCTGATGGCTGTCGGCGTAGACGCGGCGGTGGCGCCGCCTCCGCCAGCCAAGGGCAAGAAGGGAGAGCCGGAGCCACCTCCGGCGCCGAAGACACAGATCATCCTTGAGGTGATGGTCGACACTATCTCCGGGCTCGAGCTGGGGCTGCGCACGCGGCCGCGCAAGCCCGAGCTCGAGCCAGAGGACGAGCCGGACGTGGGCTGGACCGTGACGGCGTGTGCCAAGGAGCTGGTGGGCCTCGCCAAGGATTCAGCTCGCGAGCAGGAGATTGCGGCGCTCGCCGCCTCGTGGGAGTCCTCCGCGCCCGGTCGGGCCGCTAAAGCCAAGGGCGCCCGCGAGACCTATCTCGCGGGGCTTGCTGCGGCTGCGGCGGAGGCCGAGGCGGCACGCGTCGCTGCGGCCGAGGCCGCCGAGGCTGCCAAGGCTGCCGAGACTGCAGCGGCGATCGAGGCGTCTCGCGCTGCGGCGATGGAGATGGGCGAGGCGGAGATCGAAGAGAGGATCGCCGAGTACGGCCTCGAACCGACCGGTGAGGATAAGGAGGCTCTCGTCGAGCAGCTCGTCCAGGCGCAGGCGGCGGCGGCGGCGCAGGAGGCGGCGGAGGCGGCGGCCTTCGCGGCGCTCGAGTTGGATGCCACTGCGACCGCGGATGAGGAGATAGCCGGCGCGCCCACGGCCGAGGTCGACCCGCCGCGCACCGTGCGCCGCGTGCTTGCCGAGGGTGCTGAGGCACGCCTGGTCCCCTCGGAAGAGTGGAAGGAGTGGAAGGACGCGCATGCCGAGCGCCTCAACGAGATCGTTGGGCGGCGCACGGAGCGAGCGACCAAGCGCGGCGGTATGAAGGACGAGCTCGCCGCCGTCATTGGCCACACGATCACAGCGACGAAAGCCAAGCGGCCGGACGCGGCGAGTGCGTATGCGAGCGCCGTGTCGGCACGCCAAGAGCTGCTGGGCAAGTTCACCAAAGAACCTCCGCCACCCGTCGAGGAGAAGCCTGCGAAGGGCAAGAAGAAGTGAGGAGTCCGAGGGAGCGTGCGACCCAATGAAGACGTCGGGCGCTGTCGGCGGCACGCGCTTGGAATTGGGAGCCGGGATGTTTGGTGGCCTCCTTATGTCCATGCGGGGGTCTGGCGGGGCAGATCGGGTTGATGTGGCGAGTTGTGGCGGGCGGGGCTGCGTGCTGTCATCGGCGAGGGGCGACGGAGCATGGCGTGGGGCTCTCGGAGGCCAATGACGGAGGCCAATGAGTCTGCTCTTGGAGGCCGCATCATGAGAGGTCGACCGTCACGCCAGCAGCGCATGAGAGCTTGCTGCTTCGCCTGAGATGGGAGTGACTGTGCGCAGAGTGAGCAGTAACTGAGCAGCTTTGGCCTTTGCGTGTGCGCTGTGTTGGGACCCCGCCGCGTTCTCCCGTCCAGGCTTCACGTCAGAGCCCGTCGCGACGTTCGCCACGGCCGTGCCCGTGTACAGGTACAGCTGTTGTGGAATGTGCTGTCAGCTGTGTGGCCGTGTGGGACCGGACTGGAGGTGCCGCGAAGGTGATTCCTGATTCGTGTGCGCATTCTTGATTCTTCACGTGGCCGATGGCGTTACCGTCTCGTAGCTAACGCTTTGAAGATTATTGAACTTTTCCCGACGCTTGGCCCGGCCGCCGGCCGTCGAGCCGAGCGTGGAGGCACGCTGCTGGCGCTGCCGCTGGAGCGGCTATTCGCATCTAACCCGACCGAACGCATGCTCGCTCTTATAACTCCAAACTCGCCGGCCTGCCGGCACGCTCTCGCACTCTCGGCTTGGAGAAACGACAACACCCCTCTCCTTACTTCACACTACCAGTCTTGCTCCCCAGCCAATCATGGCCGCAGCCTCCAGTACTCAGAAGTTGCCGATACCGAAGCCATCACTCATCACCGCTCGCATCACCATGTCCACCGGTGCGCGCACGATGAGGCTTGCCTGGTTGTCCTTAGGCGTCTGCTGCAGGTTGACGAGAATGAAGCTCTTGGCGAGGCACGGCAACGAGCCAGCAGGCTCGATGCGCAGCGACGTGCCCAGCGCGAGCACCAGGTCTGACTGCTCGCAGTGCGCCTCGGAGAGAGCCAGCTCGTCCTCAGGCAAAGGGTCCTCCCAATCCAGTAGAGTGTCGCGCATGACTCCAGCGCATTGGGGACAGCGGCTGCCCGTGGGCTTGAAGGAGATGGTATCGACGGGCGTGTCGCGCAGCTGGATGTGGCCGCACTTTGCGCACTTCTCCTCGAAGATGCACCCGTGCAGTACCGCCATCTTGTCCCGAGGGTGACCTGCGCGCTGGTCGAGGCCATCCACGTTTTGGGTCACGAGGAACTTAAGGTGGCCGCGCTTCGAGAGCTCCACGAGCGCGCGATGCGTGTACGTGGGCTGCGCGGAAGAAAAGTCGATGGCTCCCTGCGCCGTCCCGCTCGCGCTGCCGCCCGCGTCCGACTCCGACTTCACTTCGCTCGCGATGTCCGCAGCTCCCACCACTGCCGCCTCCAGCTCCTCCTCTCGGCCGCGCTTCTTTGCACTGCGATTCGCAGAGACCTTTGCCTTGGCCTGCTGCTTCGCTTCCTTATCTTTGGCTTGCTGCTTCGTCCAAATCCCCGAAGGTCCACGAAAATCCGGGATGCCCGCCGCCGTCGAGATGCCTGCGCCCGTGAACACCACAAGGTGTTTAGCCTCCCGCACGCGCTTCACAAGAGCCTCGAGCTTCGTCCGGAGCGTGCGGTCATTGTCCAACCTCTCCGGCAGCCCACACACGCCCTTGTTGGGGTAGTGCTTCAGCCGATCAGCGTATCCGCCCGACATCCACAGGACGCCCGAATGCCTGCCATGGGCTGCGACTTCTTCATTACCGTTTCATAATGAATTCATTCATTATGAATCACTCAACACGTGAACGGCACCAATTGAGCAGCAATACAGGACTCTCAAAATGAGACACATGCAGGCGGAGAGCTTAGAAACAGCCCATTCACAACACACCAACACGTACAACGCAATCCGCACACCACACGTTTCACATTAGACTGAACAAATTCTCGCTCAGATTTGTCAGATCGGACGGTGTTCGTCCCGTCAAGTACAATGCATTGCTGGCCGCATGCATAATTTTTCCGTTTCTGTTTGTTCGCCTGCAGTCTTGACAGTCTCTCCTTTTGTTGGAAAATGCTGGTGACCAAGATGAACGTCAATGTCGACCAAGAAGGTCTCTCGCGCATGGAATTGAAATCGGATCGCAAGCTGTTTTGGGCGTCTCCTTCACGGGTGCACCCAATGACCGCACGCTTACCGCGGCGCGACGGCCGGCGTGAAGCGTCATGGTTCGGTACCGGCCGTTCATGCGCCGAGACTGCTGTGGATCCGCGGACCGGCGGCGGCGATTTTGGCTTTCGCGTATCCCCGCGGTGCCACCAGCCAGGACTGGCCCTCGCGAAGCTCGACAGGTTCTTCGAGAAGCAGCCACCTGGCTGGGAAGAGGCGCCGAAATATGTCACAGTAACCCAGCGTGCTAAGCTCGCTGAACGTGAAGCGGCGGGTGAACGACGAGCAGCGTTGAAGCGCGCCGCAGCAGAAAAGGCTGCCGCTGGAGCAGCAAAGGAAAGGGCACTTCGCGAAGAACATGAGCGCTTAGCAGCAGACGCGCAACGAAAGATGCAAATAGATCTACGGAACGCGCGTGAGGAAGTGCTTCAATGGATGCCGAGAGAAGCTCAGCCCCCGGTTCACAGCAGGCGGAAGGTAGGCTTTCTCGAGGACCGTCACTCCTCCAAGGAAGGCCAGCATGAACCAGAGGCTGACCTGGCTGAGCAGGACAACGACGAGGGTACGACGAGGACGACGAGGTCGAAGTAGAAAGCGCCAAAGGGCGGTGTTCTCATGAAGTCAGCTCTGCTGTGCCGCGAATGATATGTGCTTCACCGCGGAGCTGTTCCGGAGTTCAACTGCTAGTTGGCGAACTGTACATTTGAATTGGCGTGTTACATTTGAGGACCACGGTCTGATCGCCCAGTTAGTTTGATGATACTACACCGCACCGCCAGACGCCAGACCGGTCACCGAGCTGCCGGTCGAGAGGAAAGACTTAGAGAGGTCCCTCGGAGCTCCAGCTCCGGCTTAAGAACACAGTTTGTTCGTTTTGTACCAAGCGCCAAGCGGACGCGTACACAAACTGCACAAACGTACGACATCCGGCCACACGGCGACAAACAGCCAGGGGAGCCAGCAGCTATCTTTTGCGCGCGCCTTCTCGCTCTCACTTCACGGCAGATTCGCGCAGTTCCATTTTGCACTTGAAGATCCCCCACTGCGTCCCACCACACACACCGCTGCATCGACCACACCGTCCGTCCGTGCACCGCGTCCTCCTCCGAGTGAGCGGAGGGCCCTCAGGCACCTTGGCCTACGGACGCATCTCCTCCGTATCTCCTCCGTAGGAATCTACGGATTCAGCACAGCAGGGGCCTTCTTCTTCTCGTTATCGGCTCCCCCGGCCTCGGAGGTCAGTCCTCTCGTGGCGAGCCAGCCTCCTCGTCCTTATCTTCGTCCATGTGCGACTCGTCCTCTGACTCTCCCGAGCACACTGGCTGCCGCGCCTTCTGCGCAGCCACGGCCTGCTCGGCTCGGCGCATACGCACCGCTGGGTCGAGACAGATCGGAAGATATCCTCCTGATTGTCTCGTCCGTGCTTCCTCGTCCGTGAGGCCCGCCGCAAGCAACGTCGTCGTGCTCAGGCCTTGTGCGTCGACGAAGATACCAGCGCGCGTGAGCTTCGGACACTTGGCCGCGTCGGCTGCGAGCTCCAGCGCGAGCTCGAGGCCGCCGTCGCCGCACGCCTGGCCGAAGCACAGGTGCTTGAGCTTTGGCAGCCCGGGATGCAGATCGAGATCGGTGCTCAGGAGGCTGATCTGGGAGAGTGTGAAGGAGATGAGCGAAGCTGGTAGCTCGGAGAGGGCACCGTCGACCCCGGGAAACGGGGCGATACGCTTGCCTTGCTTGCGATCCTTCCCGCTCACGTACATCACGCCATGGCGGATGGTCAGCACCTCGACATTCGCAGCGGCCGCGAAGATGGTGCGCAGCACATTGCCGCACGCGGTAGTGCTCAGGTGCACAGAGCCATAGACGCAGACGAGCGAGTCAAGGCACAGGCGACGCAGACGCAGGCACGGGCGGGCGGCATGTGCGCTGGTTACCGAGAGGCATGTAGAGCTGAGAGAAAAGGCCGTGTGGAGCTCTTCGAGCTCGGGGAAGAGCTCGGACAGCTCGCAGAAGAGTTTGGGACAGATGGATTTGCTCATCGAGCTCCAGCCCACGAACTTGAGAGAGCGAAGGAGCGGCTGAGCAGCTCCACCACGTTTCTCGCGCCAAGCGTTGGCGAGGCTGCGCAGGACGAAGGTTGCAGATTCGTTGTCGATCTGAAGCGTCTCGAGCCGCGATGCCAGGCTCAGAAGCGGCAGGGCGGCGGTGGCTTTCGCCGCGCATCCGCCGCCGAGCTCGAAACTGGCGAGATTGGCGACATAGGGCTGCTTTGCGACGGCTGCGAGCACGGCGGCCGAGATCTTTTTGCCGTTCAGCGAGAGGGAGGTGAGGCCCGTGAAGCGAGACAGAGCCTTCTTGACCACATTCGGGTCGAGAGAGATGTGTTTGTCTCCGGTGTCGAGGGCGAGCGTGTGCACCGCCGTCACATCAGGCAGCCAGTCGACAAGGCGCAGAACGTTCCCCGACGAGATGTGCACGCCATCGGTTGCGCTCCCCGACCCGTATCGGCTGGTCCAAAGACCGATGCGCGAGAAGAGCGCCGAGCTCTTGAGTGAGTCACGCCACGCCTTGCACACAGCGAGCGCACAGGTGAGCATCGTCGCGGTCGACTTGACGTTGGAGAGGATCTTGTGGAGCAGCTCATCATCGAGCTCGTCGAAGTATCCGGTACCTTCCCGGACCCGGCCTTGGCAGATCTGCGGGCGCTGGATGATCGCCGTCTGCTTGTTCTCCGGAAGCGCTGCCTGGATGCGCTCGAGTGTCACTCGGCCAGTGCTGACTGCCTCGACCAAGATTGCCTCCAGTGTGGAGCGGGTGCAGCGCGAGAGAAGAATCTCGACGGCAGCGATGCTAGGAGTGCTTGAGGGGGCGATGTAGGCCGCCTTGGCCTTGCGCTTCGCTGGCGGAATCGCGTGTGAGTGGGTTTGTGAGCGTCACAGATCTGCACAAGCGACCGCAGTTTCGCAAAGCTGCATGCATTTGTGTGCGCTGCGTTACGTCACACGGAGCGAGCTCATTCCGTGAACCCTTTCGAATGAGCATCTGTGTTTCGTGAAATGTCGGTTCCTCGAGATCACATGCAGTGTGGGCTACCCCTCGGCGCGGGCGATGGCACAGTGGCCTTCTTCGGCTCGCGATTTAGCTCTTGGGAGTCGTACCAAAGTGGTTCAGGCTATAACGGCGGTGAGGCGTATTGGGGAGCCGGCGTCGACTACGTGCTCAGACACATCTTCAACAGGACGGTCCGCATGTACAAGGAATCATATCCGTCTGATGCCGACCGTCAGCTACCGGGCTATCACCGTATCATCATTGACGCCGTGGATACCCACATGCTCCTCACCGAACGCCGCGGCGGCGTGATCAAGCCTCTTGTGCAAATCCCTGCGCTGAAAGACAGCAGCATCTTGTGCCGTACAAGATTTTTCTACTACTGGCCAGTGCATCTCAACCCGCTCCTCGCACCCCGGCTCGGTTTTGATGAACGCAGCATCCTCACGCCATACATTGCCAGCATCAATACGCCAGTGCCCATCTTTCCGCATTCTCTCATCACGCTGCCGCCCATCTCGACGACGACCGCTCGCCCTCGTGCGGGCTTTCTTCTTGGCAAGCAGTGCGACTACATGGCAGGCCATGGAGTGTCGAATATGCTCGCGGCTCTCAACTTGGCAGGCTTCGAAGTTCACGTCTCACACAGCTGCACGAAGACCCTCATGTTCAGCTCGAGGCCGTTCGGAAGGCGTGTCCAACATGGGATCCTCACGCCACCCGAATTTGCCAAGCTCATGAGGCAGATGGCCTTCGTCATTGGCGTTGGGGCGCCCCCTGACGGCCCCTCAGCTCTCGAGGCCCTGGCCAATGGGGCGGCCTTCCTCAATCCGATCGTGCGCTACTCACGCCATCCGCACCGCACCGCATCGTGGCGGAGTTGCCTCCCTTGGGTATCCCTTGGGTTACACTCTGCCTTGTGGTGGAGAGCTCCCTGCATCCCCCCTTCACCCTCATGGAACCCCCCCTTCACCCTCATGTAACCCTCATGCACATATCATGCACATATCATGCACACACCTCCCAGCTTGAAGCCAGCTGTGGGCCACACTTCGTGCGCGCGTGCTCACATGTTACACATGTGGCTCTTGACTGAATCTTGACTGAATCTTGAGTGTGCACGGCCCCGCTTTCGACCTGGCAGGTGCCTATTGTCTATTCGGACGAGATTGAAGCGGAACAGCTCCAAACTCTTCGCAAGCAGAGCAGCTGTGGGGGGCCTGGCAAGCCGTGCCTATTACCCTCCTCAGCTTTCAAGGTACAACGCAGGTACTTTGCCAAGGCTGACCTTGGCCGCCCGGCCAGGCATGCTGACCTCGAGCCGCCCGGCCAGGCCCCAAGGCATGCATATGCCCCCTTCGGTCTGCCCCAGCACCGTCCCCTTGCGTCACTCGGCCCGCCATATGTGTACAATTTCGATATTCGCAATGAGAGCTCTCTGGTTGCCGCCGCCGAGCAGGCCGTCCGCCTGCGCTTCGCGTCCTTTGTGCCCTGGGCCCACCGCCTCGAGACGGCCGTTGCGGCCGTCTGTGCCAACCTGATGCAGCACGACGCGCTCTGCGTCTGCGCGGCGCAACCCAGGAATCCGGCGTTCCCATGTACAGGCACCATGCAGACAGTGTACACGTAAACACGTGAACCTATTTTATTTCCAACCGCGCGATATGTGGGGAGTGTTGTAGCTGTTGGACCGGGTACCGTAACTGACCCCAGGAGCCAGGTCGAGTTGTTCGCTGCGCATGCAATTAAAGTCAAGTTCGGATCGTCTCTCAGGTGAAACAGAAAGCAGCGCCTCGAAACAGAAATGCTGCGCTGAATTCCTACGAGACTCTCGCCTCCAAGATCAGCCGCAATGATCGCGGAGCCACCTCACGTGCGAGAGCATCCCGTGCCGAAAAGCGGATTCAAGAACGCGCGCTTCTCTCTCCGCAAGGCGATCCAGATGGTCCGACTCAAGCGCCGTGCGGCGATGTTGTTCTTCAACCCTCCGGGTAAAGACAAGTGGGCCCTCTCAGACATGAGGGCTCCGGGACAGACAACTGAGCACCGAGACCCCCACATGGAAGGGATTGCGGAGCGGGAGCTTCGAGAGAGAGCGCGGCAAAACGCCGGCATGCATCTCAAGCCAGTCGGTGACTCCTCGAGTTCATACATCCTGCAAGGCGACACCAATCTGCAGACGGTGAGCGCGTGGGAGGCGCGGCTGCTGCTGCGTGTGCATCCTGCCGTCGAGGCGGAGCTCGAGAGGTGGTGGGCGGTGATCTGCAAATCGTACATCAGTGCGAGCGCTCCCGTGCAGGAGCTGCAAAAGGGTCCTTACATCGACCTTCAAAGGAGTCTGTACCGGGCGCTCGTCGAGGGTGATTACGACGACAAGGATGCCCGAAAGTGCGGCGAGGAGTCGTGGACCGACGACTGCCCTTCGGGCGCGAGCGGGCTCGATCGCAAGGCCTTCATGGACTGCATCTTCGAGATGGCCGACGTGTGGACCCCCAACATCGACAGCGGCGAGTACGCGGACTTCCTTCGGACGTTACTCGCTAGGATCTCGACGGGCAGCCCGCCGCGGGTCAGGCAGTTCTTTCACCACGACCGGCCACTTGCGACCCGAAGTGCCTCGGGGTGGCCAAACAGCCCCGCGGCCGCGCCTCTGTTTTACATCAAATCAGTCGAGCCCGAGCCAGAACCGGCTGACAGCGGGGACGCGGACGGGAGTACGCCCGCGCGCCCAGGTTCCAAGCGAGGCGCCAAGCGATCCAAGCGAGGCGCGAGCTCTTCGCCGGCTCGCTCGGGATCACCGGGCGCGCCGGCGCGTGAGAAATCTCCGAGTGCGAGCTCACGCCTGACGGCCTCGAGATTGTTCGACAGCGGCGGAGGCTTCCGCGGAGAGTCCGCTCGCGAACTGAGGGCGCGACTCAATGCCGAGAAGGACCAGCGACCGCCTTGGAAGGATCCTTCGCCCGAGCTTGGCGACCATTTCCCGCCCTTTGACGGCCCGATGCCGCCGCTGCCGCCGCCGACGACGAGCCCCGAGGGCGAAGACCCAAAGCCGCCTTGGTCGCCGCCCGGGGTCGTCCGGCTCCTCATCGGGCTGCCGCCAGAGCTCCGAGGTCACTTTGAGCCGCGTCCGCTGTCGCCGCCGCAGCCTCGGGCTCCGAATGAGCCACCAACACGCCTCTCCACCTCGCCCTCTCCACTCTCGCGCCCACTCATGATCGTACCGGTACCGGACCGCCCGTTCGTGCCGAGCCTCGTCGATCGCAAGGCGCTGTACACGCCGCCAACGGACGCGCGCTCCTACACGCCACCCTCGCCTCGCGTGCCGCTGCTGCCATCCCGAAGCCACTTCATTCGGCCCCTCAGTCGGCCGCTCTCCATCCAGATTGAAACCTCGCCGAACCCTCTGTCGCTCGAAGACTCGGTGAGACTTAGGGAAGAGGTCGGCTTCCCGTTCACGCCCAGCTTCCCGTTCACACCGAGCTCGCCCCTTCGTGAACGCTCGTTCACACCCAGCTCGCCACCACGCAGCCCCTCGGGCGTCTCCTCGGGCTCACGCACGGCCCAGCATAGCCCGCGAGACAGGACGCCTCACCCCTCGCCACAGCGGCGGCTAGAGGACTCGCCTTCGCCCGACGCGTCCGTCGCCGAGAGGCTAGCGCGCTCGACAAATGAGGGAGACTGGGACGCAGCGATGGTTCACATTCACAGTTCGGTTCACATTCACAGAGACTGGGCCGCAGCGATGGTTCTCCCCGCGAGCCTCACCCCATCGGTCGAACTCCGGCCATGGCGCCCCGCGAGACCCGCCCGCCCGTGCATCGAGGCGTGCCTCTCGCCTTCTGCGAGCACGAGCACGTGTGCCGGCACCGGCGCTGGGGGCATGGTCAGTTCAATGGGCCAACTGACTCCTCCGCCCTGGTCACTCTCGCCTGCCGCCCGTGCAGTACTACCGTTCGCACCTCGAGAGCCTCTGTGGACCGCTTCTAGCCCGCCCCCATCCACCGACCCCCCCTCTCCCCCCCTCCCCCTCCACGATCAACCCGACGAGCCATCTGAGGAGTTTGCAAGGAGCGGCGCGGAGCAGCGCCTCACACTCTCATCGGAGGCCCATCGCGAGAATGGAGCAGCGCCTCTCAGAATGAGCGCGGAGCCCATCGCGAGAATGGAGGAGCGCCTCACACTCTCGCCCATCGCGTCGGACAAGCCCCACAGCTATGAGGGCAGACCCCAAGGCTGTGCGGGCAGGCCCGATGAGGGCGGGATCTTGCCTTGCGCTGGGCAGCCAGGCAGCCGGCCCGTATCTCCGAGAAGCCGGCCCGTATCTGAAGTGGGATCCAGTCGGCTATCACGACCATCGTTGACCAACGCATCGATGCCACGGAGCTGCACCACCCTGCATTCCACCACTGAGACTGCCGCTGACACCCCGTGTCGCAACGCACTGGATCCCTCGGTGCCCTCATCGACGCGCATGCATCGGTGCGCGTCGGATGCATGCATGCAACGGTGCGCGACGGATGCATGCAGCGGTGACGCACCGGATCCCTCGGCGCCCTCCGTCATCTCTTGCCTCTCGACCCCGTCGTCCCACTCGCCACCGCCTCCATCTCCGGTAGCTCCGGAGCCATTGACGAACCCCGCGTCTTTCCAACCCGCCTGCGACTCCAACTGGACTGCCATCGCCCCTCGACCCATTTGGAGCCGAATAGGAGCCGCGAGTCCCATGAGCCATCTGAGCGACATGGTTCAACTTGAGCTACGCTTGGCAAGGCGAGGCTCACCTAGCTCACGCCCTTCAACGCACTGCAGGGGACGCTCGCTTAGCTCACGCCCTTCGACGCACGACAGGGCTCGGCCAAATATTGCTCCGAATGATATAGACGGCGGCAGGTCGGTGAGTGCGTCGATGTCGTTCGCACGCATGCCCCGCGGCCTCGCGCCAGCCTTCGAGATTCCAAACGGCCAAGTCCTCAACTGCCTTAGCAACCCGCCCCCTGAAGTGCATGCCCAAGGCACCAAGTTTGGAGCTGGGACCAAGGAAGAAGCCATCACGCTCGCGCATGCAATGTGGGCGCTCGAGATGTTTGCGGGGAGTCGGCGCACTAAGCAAATGCTCCAGATTGCCACTCCGAGGCTGAGGATCCCACAGCCTGAGATCCCACAGCCGGCCACCACGAGACCGGGCCTAAGGATCCCACAGCCGGCCACCCCGCGGCGGTGTCACGACTTCGTCGCACTCAAACTCATGGCCGCAGCGGTCAGAGATGCTGATGGCGTACTAGCTGACTCAAATGGTGACGTCACGACTGTGTCGGTGACGGCGCAATCTGTGTAGTAAATGACTACTGTCGCTTGCAGTCTCCGTTTCGCGCGCGGCACCCGTGGCGGTCGATGGTCGATAGCATTTGCGACGGGATGCCGCGTTCGGCCGCCCAGCCTCCCCCTTGCGTTGTGCCTCGTCCCCCAGCGGCGGCCGGCGCCCAAGCGAGTAACTTGTCAAGAAAAAAGTAAGTTCAACGCGCACGGCCCGCGCGCAGAGCCTTGAGTTGTGTTGGCGTGTGCAGCGTGTTACGTGTTTGTTACAGCAGACCTTAGACGCTCTTTAGACGCTCAATACGGCTTGCGCTCAAAGAGAGACGACTAAATCACAGACTCACGGTGCCAAGACCTTCGTGTTTGGCCTAAAAGTTGGCGCGCACGTTTTCCTTGGGGACGCCTACCTCTGCCGCGAGCGCCTTCACGCCCTCCATCATGCCCTTCACCCCACAGATGAGCATGAGCGTTGACGAGGGGTTCGGTACGCCCGCCGCCCTGGCCACATCCTGCACGTAGCCGGTCGCGCCGTGCCAGCCAGTGCCAGAGGGCTGTGAAATGACGGGCGTCACCTTGACGCCGATCCGTTCCCACTCAGCGAACTTGTCCGTATACGCCATCGCCAGCGGGGTTCGCGCACCAAAATAGAGCGAGACGTGCTTGCCCTGCAGGGCCCTGGACTCAATGACAGAGCGCACGGGAGAGATGCCCGATCCCACCGCGAAGAGCAGCACATCCGTCACGCCATCGAGAGCGTTGCCAGTGCACTTGAAGCCCGGTCCCATCACCTGCGACATCTCAAGCTCCGTGCCCGCTGGCGCAGATGTCAGCCAGCCGGTGCCAGGTGACCAGTCAGAGGGAGGCTGCTCCTTAATTAGGAATTCAAATGCGCCGGCCTTGCCCGGCGCGGAGGCAATCGCAAAGACCCCGGCCTTCTCGGCGCCCGGCTGCCTGATCTTCACGTACTGGCCGGGAATCGTGAAGTCTTCGATCGTGAGAGGCACGATCATGATCGACTTCAACCCCGTCGCCGCGTTTACGATGGTCTCAATCTTGTGCTGCCTCCACAAAGGCTCGGGCCCCCATCTTGTCGGGGCAGCGACGGCAGCAACGGCAGCAACGGCAGCGACGGCAGCGACACAGGGCTTCAAGTGCACTGCATTGAGGCTGCGGGGGGTGTCGAGGAGCACGGCCGGGCGCACCGGGCGGCCGTGCGCATCCAGCTGCAGCGCCAAGTGGAGCGAAGCGGGCGAGGGTGCAGTTCGCCCGGAGTAGCGGCGCGCGACGCGTACGCGGATGCCATTGCGCAGCAGTCCGCTGAACAAATGCTTGAGGCTCCAATGCTGCCTCCTGATATGCCTCGATTCCGTTGATTCGCTCAGCACTTCGGCCTGGGTCGGTGTAGTGGGCAGGCCTAGCATGCTGCTTCCGCAGGAAAGTTCGAGGAAAAGTCCTTCCCCTTGCTTGCTGTTCATACTTCATAGAGGTCTTATTACAGTCAAAAACACCGGGGGGAGCCGGTGCCCGGTCCTACTTTTGTCGTTGCTACTTCTAATTGGTGCTCGTGCGGCTACAACTGAATTAACTCATGCAGCTCCGTCGGATGGGCCTCGGCGGCATCGGCGCTCGTTACGGCGCTCGGGTTCGGTTTGGGGTCGACATACGGCGCGTGAGGAGCATGTGCTCCGCCTCGGACCAGCTGGAGCCCCCGAGGCCGCGCAGCCGAAGCCCAAAGTAGATGACGAGGAGGGCCGCCCAGAGGCCGCTGACGACGGCGACGATGACAAAGGGCGCCGTTGGGCCGAGTCGCTCGTACCAGAGCACCGCGAGTAACGTCGAGGCTGACATGCAAATGTTGAAGGTGCAGCTGCCCACAAACTCGAGTCGCCGAAAGAGCGGGAGGGCCCCGTGGCTCAGGACCACGTACCTGATGACGAGGGCACTCAGAAGGATGAGAGGCAGTCCAAAGGCACTCGGGCCCCGTGTGGCTCAGGACCACGTACGACTCGGTCACAGCTTGTTTGTTGAACACGTACACGGTGCCCATCAGGACCTGGCCGAGCACGCTCACCTGATGACGGGGGCACCCAGATGGGATGAGATGCAACCAGACGGGGGCACTATAGGCCGAGCACGCTCACCCCAAACGTGGGCTGCGCGAGCATCCAGAAAGTCACCTAAAAAGGCAAGGGAGAGCAGTACGCGCCGTCAGGACGCTTGCATGCTGGCCGAGCGTTTCGTCAGGGGCACGTCAGGACGCTTGCATGCTAGCCGAGCGTTTCGTCAGGGGCACGTCAGGACGCTTGCATGCTGGCCGAGCGTTTCGTCAGAGGCACGTCAGGACGCTTGCATGCTGGCCGAGCGTTTCGTCAGGGGCGCTGGTGGGCCTCACGCTGTAAGCTCCGAAGAAGAGTCCGAGGTTCCACGGCGGGCGGAGCAGGAGCCGCTCAAATCGGCGCGTCGCGCCGTCGTGACGCACGAGCCGCGCCCAGAGCTGCGTCGTCGTGAGCGCGAGGACCGCAGCGGCTACAAGGTCGCCAGCCATCTGGGCAGCTCCTGTAAGGGTCGACGACCATCCGAACGCGTCCGAAAAGTAGACGGCGAAGAGCGCCCACTCGCAGATGTAGCAGCCGATGTTGAAGCCGTCGCACAGCCACAGGAGGCTCGCCGGAAGCAGTAGGGGCCCTGTAGTTTCCCACAGCGTCAGCAGCGGCACCGGCGGCTCCACGGAATGTTCCTCGCTGAGCTCCGATGGAAGCTTCCGCTGCTGCTGCTGCTGCTGCGCAGGCGGTGCCATGAGGAGGTTGTCTGCCTTGACGCGCACGCACTCGGCGCTATCCACAAGCCACACGGCCACGCGCCCTTGGTATTCCTTGATGACCTTCGCTGAACATCCGTTGAGGTCTACACGCTCGGTGAGTCCGACGAACACGACGCGCTGGTTGCGATCAAAGGGGGGCGCTGAGACGCTTGGCGGCACGCCGAGCTCGGGAGCCGCCAACTCGGCCGCGGATGCGGACGGAGCTCTTGGCTCGGGATTGATGCCATCGAGCAGATCACCAAAGGCATCATGTACGACGGGCATGAGCGCGGCACTCAGCGTCATGACGACGAGGATGGCCAACTGCAAGACTGCGCAGCCGTAGAAGCCGCCGTTTTCGTAGAGTGCGCCACCGACGAGCGCGCCGCTGCTGTATCCCAAGGTGCACGAGAAGGCTTGCAAACGCAGGCCGCGCTTCTGGGCGGCCGGATCGTCTGACTGCCAGCGATAGCAGAGGCTGGCCTGCACTTGCGACGTGTCGGTCACATGCCCGGCACAGATCCCTGCTACCACTGCCCAAAGCGTGTTCGGCGCCGCGAGCATCCAGGCAGCGCTGACGGTGGCCAGTGCCAGTAGCGGCACGATCAGCCAGTCGCCAATCAGCGTGATTAGAGTATTCATCGGCACACGGCACAAGGTTGCCACGCTCAGTGTCGAGCCGAACGCCCAGAGAGGAAAGCCGAGGCGTTGGAAGTGTAGCGGTACGGCCACAAATGCCCACGAGATTTTGAGCTCCGAGAGGAACGGGATCACGAACAGGAGGGCCACCTGCTCAACCCGAGAAGGCGCCATGTTGCTGTCGCAATGGTGTGTGAATGTTAACACGACAGACGCGACAACCGGTGCGAACAAATCTCAATCTCGTTGTTAGCGAAGCGCCTGTTGGGCGGTGTCTGTCTCGGTGTCGCCGTCAGGGACAGACGAAATCGTGCCGTTAGGAAGTTCAAGTTCCGGAAACGGCGCTCGCGTGACCCCTGTTGCAGGCGCAACGTTGAGGATGAACAATTCCAGACCCTCGACACCGGGTTCTTGGTTGCCACAACGTATCCATCCCGAGGTGCGCATAGCTCCCGAAGCACGACCAGCACTTTCGGAAATACGACGCAGTAACAGGAGCGGGCGCGTGGCTCCTCGCTGGCAATCGCTCCGCAACGTCGTACGCATTCGTGAGAGTGATGATGGCACCCAGAAGAGATTGAGCCGCGCATGGGAGAAGCAGAAGCAGAAAAGTAGAGGCAAGCGCACGGTGACTGCGCGCGGTGAGAGGCTGCCTCGCGAAGCAGCTAAGAGCAATCACTCGCACCACATTGAGATCGCGTTGCTTGAAGGTGCTGCAAAGACCTACGAGGACAGGCTGGTACTCGATGCGGCACCCCGGCGCCTTGCATGGAGAGATGTTGTCGCCCACGAAAAGGACGTCCTCGGTGGCGCCTACGAGCCGCTTTTGTTGAAGTTGGCTGCTTGGGTGACCACGCAGAGCCACGAAGGCAAAAAGGATAGGATGGGTAGAAGCGGGAAGCCGCCATTCTATCTGCTGCATCCGTACGGCTGGTTTATGCTGAGGTGGGACTTTGTGACGACGGTGGCGCTGCTCTTCACGGCGATAGTCACGCCCTTTGAGGTCGGGTTTATGGACTCGCCCGAGACGCCAGACACGCTCTTCGTCCTGAATCGCATCGTCGACGTCGTCTTCATCTTCGACATGGTGTTCCAGTTCATCCTTATGTACCGCCGCGGCGGCGGCGGCGGCGACGAAAACGACTCGACCAACGCTGCGTGGGAGACGTCGCCGCGGCGCATCGCCCGGCGCTACCTATTTGGCGAAGGCACCATCCCGATCGGCTGGTTCTACATCGACTTCTTCTCTATCGTGCCCTCCTACTTCGACATCGAGCCTCTCGTGCGTGGCAATGATCCGGCCAGCGACACAACGTCGGAAACCCTGAAGGCCGTTCGCGTGGCACGCGCCTTGCGGCTGTTCAAGCTAGTGCGCCTCTTCCGCACGTCTCGTGTGTTGCGTCGCTTGGAGATCATGATCTCGATGCCGTACCACATAGTCACCTTGGTCGCTCTGAACTTCATGATCGCTCTGTTGAGCCACTACTACGCATGTGCGCTCGGTATGATGTCAAGCGTATTCAGCACGCCGCTCCGCTCATGGCAGGCAACCCACGGATACTGCTTCGCGCTGAATGCGACAGCTGCCGCGCTCGCCGTCAGCGAAGATGACGTCGATAACCTCGACTTTGCTTGCGTAGAAATGTGGGACCTGTATCTGCAATCCTTCTACTGGGGTGTGACTATGATCGCGGGCTACAATTCCGACCCACAGATCGGCCCCTATCCAATTTATACCTCGCCGTGTGGGCCTGGCACCGTCTTCACGCTCGGCGAGCAGGTGCTGCTGGTGTTCCTCTACTTACTGGCCGCCTTTCAGTGGGCATACGTAACGGGCATGGTGGTCGATATCATCTGCAACATGGACCCAGATGGCACCCAATTCCGAAAGGGGCTCAATCAGCTCAACGACTATGCGTCGTTCTACCGGCTCTCGAGGAATGTGCGCATCGAGCTGCGCGAGTACTACCATGCCAAAAAGGACTGGTACAAGGCGCAGTCGCGCTCGTCTGTAGCGGAGAGCTTCTCGCCCTCGCTCGCGCAGAAGGTTGTATGGGAGTCGTACCGTGATCATCTGGTGCGCGCGCCGTGCTTCCGCATCCTGTGTGTGGGCCCCAAATCGGTGGAGATGCTCGAGCTCGAGCTGGACATGGCGGCCACGAAGCGCGCCGCCTCGTACGTGGCACGCAACCGCCAGCTGCGGCGATCGGGGAGCGGCGGGAGTAGCTCTTGGGGGCTCTCGGTGGACGAACGCCAGCGCCGGCGTGCCAACCTCATCCAGCGCGAGAAGCAGCACAGCCTAGCGCGGCAAGAGGCCAAAGGATTTCTCGTGCACGTGGCCCTTGCGATGCGCAATGAGGTGTACGCGCCTACCGACCGGCTGCCCACGCGCCGGCTGTATCTGATCGTGCGCGGCGCGGTCATGTACTGCGGCAAGATCCTCGAGGCGGGCGAATCATTCGGGGAGCAAGATGTACTCCTTCGAGGCGACTCTTTCACCGTGAGCGAAGCCGACGGCAGTTGCATGGTGCGTTGCGAGCGCCGGCGCCCCCAAGCACACGCCGTCACTTTCTTGCAAGTGCAGTTCATAGGGCCGGACGACCTGGCGGCGATTGCGGCCTACTATCCGAAAGCCTATGCGTCAGTGCGTCGCGTGGCCGTCTTCCGCGCGATTCGTATATGGCTGAAAGAGAACCTACGCCATCAGAGAAGGCTCATCAGAATACCTGGACACCAAATCTCGACTGGCGGCATTGTCAACGTGCTCCGAGCCAAACGAGCGTTCAAGGCGCTGCTCCAGCGCCGCGCTATGTCTGTCCACTTCGCTGACCCCCAGCCCCAGCGGACCCACAGGACGGCGCCGCAGCTGCTGCTGCCACGGGCCGCGACGGGGAGAGACGAGGCGAGCGAGCTCAAGGACCTGCTGGCGAGCTCAGGCGAGCTCAGGAACCTGCTGGCGAGCTCAGGCGAGCTCAGGGACCTACTGGCGCAGAGCGCGCAGGTCATCCGGAGGCTCCACGAGGCGGCCAACCGGGTACTCGATGAGCGACAGCTGGCACAGCTGGCGAATAGCGTACTTGATGAGCGTCAGCAGCTGGCGCCGCCACCGCAGCCCTCGCCGATGGCGCCACCGCAGCCCTCGACGATGGCGCCACCGGTGCATCGGCTGCGGCAAGTGCTTGATTCGCAAGCGCCGAGCCGGCCGGCGCCGACGTGTGGTGCGCGCATCCGAGCTCTCCATGAGGCCCTCAGCAGTATTCATGGAGATCGTGGAGATCATCCGAGCTCTCCATGAGGCCCAGGCAGCAGCTTTCGATAGCGTATGCGCGATGGCTAAGTATAGCGTATAGGCTATAGGCTTAAAAGGGTTTTTCGGTCTAATGAAATGCGATACTAGGATAGTTTTTCACATTTCAGAAAAGCAATTGCCAATTACCAGGCTTATAATCTACTCTAGTACTCTCTAGATACTGCACCGCAGGTAGTACACTTTATCGCTGTGACCCACTGAGGGTGTTCAACACAGAGCGGAGTCACAGGCCCATCGTGACCTTGCTGCACCGTGCACCGACGGCAATCGAGCGCGCTTTCGTTTCTTCCGTGAACTCGAAAGCTAGGCATCTAAGCGGCTGTCATCGGCATGGAAAGTGATAAGGGCATCTCGCTCGCGCTCAGGGTCAGAAAACACCTCTTGCATCGTGGCCGCTCGAAGATCGTTGTCGCGGCACGTCCGTGCCTTCCTCTTGCCAACCCTTTCGATCTCCACCGTGTAGAGTGCCTCCTCCGCATCGTACTCCTTCACATAGGCGAGAATCTCCTCTCCGTTGCTGCGCCTCACAAACACGCTCATGCCGATGGCGAAGCGCTGCCCGGGGACGGGCATGCCGAGCGCCGTCTTGGGCACATACGCGAGGGCTGGCCTCTTACCAGGACGGCGCTCGTCCGCCCCAACGGGGCCACCCTCCATTGCCTCGCGCAGTGAGGCCGCGCGCGAGGAGCCGCCATCGCCGCCGCCGGCGGCGCCGGGCTCGGCTGGCAGGAAATCGAGGGTGATTGGCCGCTTCAACTCGGTGAGCATCGTCATCAACTCTAGGATGCTCTTCTTCGCTGTCGACACCCCGTCGACTTTCTCGAGGAAGGCGCCCGTCGGGATGCTCTTCGAAGCCGCCGACTCGCCGCCGAGGACGACGATGCGGCCTTGCGGGTCCGCCTTCAGCTCCAGGCCCAACTTTTGCTCTGTGAACGTGCGCCTGAAGTTCCCCACAGGAGGTGCGCCAAAGTCATCGCTATCGTCGGCTCTCATAAGTCGCCTTGGCGCCTGTTTCCAGTCAGCGCGTGTCGAGCTGCTCGAGGGTTTGGGCGTCGGGGCGGCTGGGACTTGGAGCGATGGAAGAGGCGAGCAAGCAGAAAGGTCATCGCTATCGTCGGCTCTCATAAGTCGCCTTGGCGCCTGTTTCCAGTCAGCGCGTGTCGAGCTGCTCAAGGGTTTGGGCGTCGGGGCGGCTGGGACTTGGAGCGATGGAAGAGGCGAGCGAGCAGAAAGGTCATCGCTATCGTCGGCTCTCATAAGTCGCCTTGGCGCCTGTTTCCAGTCAACGCGTGTCGAGCTGCTCAAGGGTTTGGGCGTCGGGGCGGCTGGGACTTGGAGCGATGGAGATGCACGAGGTTGAGGCAATGGCACTGCCGTTGAGACAGTGGGTTCGGGCTCTGGGTACTTAGTTGCGACCGCGGCCTCGGGCACGACGTGGATGGTGTGCGTCGGCTCGGACACGTGGTGGATGAGCGTCGGCTCCACGTGGACGGTGAGGCGCTGCTGGAGCTTGCGATCTCGCGACCTGCGCGCGTCGCCCAGCTCTTTGGTGCGCGCGCGCTCGAGGTCCTCCGTCCTGAGATTCAGGTGCGAGGCACGCTGCTGGTCAAACTCGACCGCGATCGAGTCCTCAAAGTCGGAGAGCAGCTGGACGACAACCTTCCGGTCGGCTTTCCCGGTGAAAAAGATTTTCTTCGAGAGCAGTTTCTTCTTGCACCGGCGGAGGAGGTCCTCCGGCGACTGCGCGACCACCACCTCACATGGGGCGCCGATCACGTCGATGTTGATGAATTTTGGACCGCTCTCCTCCGCCTGCGCGATTAGAGGCGGAAGCGCCTTTTTCCGCCTCTTGAGCTGCGTAAGGTGCGCGAGTACAATTGAGGCGGCGGACGTCTCAAAGGTCGGCCACCCACGCGAGCGGTACGGCCGCAAGTTGTACATTGGGTACACCACGCGATCTTTGCGACGAAGCGGGTAGACGCCCTCTTTCAGCAAGCGCACGGCGCGCGCTGCCCTCTCGCCGAGGACACGCACCACTACCTGCGACCCCTTCATTTCGCAGGCCAGCACGCCGTCGCCCAGCTCTTTCTGCAGCACTTTCTGCATCTCCTCGAGCGACTTGCCGCCCAGCTCCTTCTGCAGCTTCTGTAGCTCCAAGACGAAGACGGTCCCCGTTCGCTCGGAGACGAGCTCGTCCGGCGCGACCTCTTCACCGAGCGCGCCCGGCGGGTCCGTGAGCTGCAGCACACAGGTGCCTGTGGCCGACGCGTAGAGGCAGCCCATGACAGAGAGGCCGCGGCGAAACTTGAGCTCATTCTCGAAGACGTGCTCGCCCATCAGCTTTGGCTCCTTGCCGCCGCACATGCGCTTGAGCTTGGGATGTTGACGTGCCATGTCCGCGTCGCCCACCGTGCGGAAGCGCACGTAGCCTTCGGCATCGGCTCCCGAGTCGAAGTGATACACGCCAGAGATGTAACGCCCGTGGAAGAGCACACTGCCGTAGTTGCGTGAGCGCAGGCCGAGACCCTCAAAGTCCGCAATGGAGGCCAGAGCCCAATCTTGTTCTTTGCATAAGAAGACGATCTTGTCGACGCAAACCTGCGCCTCGTCCTCCGTGGCGACGCGCTCGCACTCAAATTTGAGCACGGTTCGCAAGCCTTGGTCTACATCAGTGCCAAAGCGCAGCGCGATCGCATTCGGGGCGTGCCACGACGGCCACGAAAAGGTCTGCGGCAGGCACGCAACGTCCACGAAAAGACCGTACTCGCCGCATCTGCCCCTCTTCACGTTCAGGTAGCCGCGCATCTTTTCGAGCGAGCGGCCATCGGGGTCGGGCATGCCAGGCATGCGCCAGCAGTAGCTGCCGACGCGAACGCCGCGGCGTCGCTCCGTAAAAAGGGCCGCGGCGCGCTCGGGCGACAGGAAGGCATCCTGCGGCATGTCCTGGCAGCGTGGCAGAAAGGGCTTTCCAGTGACGATTTTGACTCTCTCGAGCCCAGGGAGCTGAGCCAGCCTCGCCTCAACCGCCTCGGCCTTGCGGCGCAGGCCGGCTGCGGTGAGCGGGGCAGCCTCGTCGAATGTGCTGAGGTGGAAGGTGACATCAAGTTTAGACATGTGCCCATTGGAAGACCGATCCTTGAGCTGTATCTCCTCCAGGGCAGCCGCCTCTGAGGCAGGCGTCCCCCACCTCCACCTCAACCGCGGCCGCAGTCGCACAGGTGAGGCTGCCGAGCCCCACCCCCACCCCCACCCCCACCCCCACCGCACCGGCGAGGCTGCCGAGGCCCTCGAGGCCGCCTCTACCGTGATGCAGATGGACGAGGTCCCGCAGTGCGTCGCCAACTGCCGAATCAGCGCGCTCCTCGGCTCGTTCGAAGCGAGGCGTGCCACCACCTTGGTGACGCGCGGCAGCTGCTTATCCGAGCGCGCGGAGTCTAGCAGCCAGGCACAGTCGATGAGGCGAACTGCGCCGTCGCGGAGGGCCTTCACGATCGGCTCGTCGATGATCTGTGCCGCCTCCTTCGTTCCTTCCGACGCTTGCACCAGCCCGTGCTGCAGATAATACTGCTGGATGAAGCGGCGCTCGCGTGCGATGCCGCGGCCAACGACTAGCATCGCGACGAGCACGGAGGCGCCGAGCAGCGCGCCAAGACCCAGCTCAAACGCCAGCCGCATGGTTCCGTCCTGCGCTGCGGCGTCATGCGTGAGCGCGCCGTACAAGCAGGCGACGACGATGACCAGGATGTCGACGGTGTAGAGGAAGGCCTCGAGCCAATGCTGCCGACGCATAGCATACGGCTGACGCCAGGCCTGTAGCCGCCAGAAGCCGCCGAGGACCGCAATCGCAAGCCCGGCAAAGACGTAGCGTGCGGTCTGGTGCTCCTCGTATGGCGAGAACAACACCACACAGTCCATGGCAAAGGACAAGAGAAAGAGGAGCCCCTGCCGCGCCCACACGACGAGCTGCCACTGCGAACGAAGCGGCAACTGCGCGAAAATCGCCGTCGCCATCGTACCGGTCGGAACGCCGCCCTCTGTAGCCGCTTTGGGGCCCAGGCCATCGTCGCTCTTCCTTGCGTGATCTTCGGTAGCCTGAGCCATAGCTGAATTCATCGACCGCTCGAGCTTTTCGAGCAGCTGTGTGACCTGCACACTTTCGCCCTTGCCGACGAACTGTGCAATCTCGAGGTCTCGGTTCGTCTGCTTGAGGAGCGTTTCGGGAGACTCTTTCACATCGACGGGAGACTCCTTCTCATCGCTAATGTCAATGACCTTGGCTCGGCTGGCGTTAGCGCGCACGAGGCGCTCCGGCAGCACTTCCGAGCGCTCCGTGGCCTGGCGGGACGCGACATTCCAGTGCGCCGCCGCCAGCTTCGATACGCCCTCCTCGAATGTGCACCAACCGCTAAACGGCTCGCCGCGGTCGCGGCTGTACGCGGTCTCGTTGTACACAGTGCAAGCGCCACGACCCACCTCGCGCAGTGCAGCGATGCAGCTCTCCGCTTGCTTGTGCGTTGCGAAGGTCACATGCGCCTCGCCCTCTTGCTTGTGCGTTGCGGAGATCACTGTCGGCCTGATGTCGATCTCGGTGATCTTCCCTCCGAAGCGTTCGAGATCGGCGATCACATCCTTCTTGCTCGTCATCTCGGAGTATTTTTCATCGAAGACGAGCATGCGCCCGTCGTACTCGGACGGACGCGGCGGGATGTCCTTGAGCTGCACGACGGCCGTGCCGCACGTGCTCGCGTATAAGTAGCCCATACCTTCAAGCCCGCGCTTCATGGTGTCTGCCTCCTCGGGCGTACGAGGAGCCAGTCCTTGAGCCTCCTTGGCGATATCCTTCTGCGGAAGCGAGGTGAAGTCCCAAAACATTCCGCACTTGCCGAGGCCATCTTTGCTGCGGAGGAAGCGGCGCACGGCGCAGAGAGCCGTGCCGTGCGGATCCGGATGCTCCCGGGTCAGCCATCGATATGAGAGGGCGAGGATGGAGCGGTCGGCGCCATCGAGCAATTGGACTGCTTCGCTTGGCGACAAGAAGGCCTCCTCAGGCAGCTCCTGCCGCCGGCGCATGATCACCTTACCGGACCCATCGCGACCCAGGTACTGGTCCGAGTCCGCTGAGAGCAGCCACGCACAGCGCAACAGCCGGATGGTGCCATCGGCCAGCCGCTCGCGAATGGGGCCATCGATCTCCTTTTCCGCCCAAACCAGGAAGTCCCCATGACTCAGGCCATCGTCGCTCGCGTACCGCTCGGTCAGGTAGCGCACCGCCTCATCCGTGCGGCGCGCAAGACGCCGCAGCCGCACACGTATTTGTGCATCCGGATTCGCAGCATGTCTCTCAGCCTCCCTCGCCGCCCCCCGGGCCTTGCGCAGCAGCCGGCGGAAGCGCCAGAGCAAGAAGAGCCAGAAGAGCGGAAGGAGCGATGCTACGAGGCGGGCGATGACAAGCCGAGTCTGGTTCTCGTCGTATCGCATGAAGAGTGACGCGCTCACACGGAGGCCGACAGTGAAGAGCAGGCTGAAGAGCACGCACAGAAAGTACTCGGCCTCGGCGGTGGCGGCTTCGGCCTTGACGGCAGCGGCCTTCGCCTTGGAAGCATCCTTGGCGGCATCGTCGGCGGCGACCGATCCCACCTCAAGAGCTTTTTGGGCCTCTTCTCGCTTGTCTTCCGCGCGGGTCGCAGCCTTGCGCCGGCGCCACGCGACAAGCCAGGCGCACACGAGCAGCAGCAGCACGACGGCGGTCTCCGCGTAGCTGAGCAACGACTTGAGCACAGGGTCGGTCAGGATGCACGGCAACGGGATGTAGCTCATGAACGGCAGGTTGATGCTCGCGAGGATCTCCTGTATAATGAGCGGCCAGCCAAGCTGCAAGCTGCCGATGATGGTGAGCGTCTGCAGGTGGCCCACGAGGATCATGATTGTGGCGACGTGGGTCTTGGCGTGCTCCGGGTATTTGCGCACGAAGCGCGTGTACGCGTACACGAGCATCAAAAAGAGCAGCGCGATGCCCGCGAAGGCGCTAGCGATGCCAACGATCTCGATCGGCGTCGGGCAGCGCGCGCATCCAAGGCCATTGAGCTCCACCTCGTAGCGCTGCCCCTGGCGGTTGAAGGCGCTGCAGCCGACCGGCGGGACACCCGAGCACTGCTCCGCGCCGAGCGTCGAGCAGCGCTGCCAGATTCGGCTGATCGCGGCAGCGGACTCGGCGGCCTTCGGATCGTCAAAGGCGTTGTTGGCGAGGCGCAGCGGCGCCAGCGACTCGAGGCGATCGAGGAGCCACTCGGGCACGCGGCCCGAGAGGCCGCCTGGATCTTCCCATCCCCGTCGTACCGTTAAGTCAAGAGACGTGAGCTGCGGCAGGCAGGCTGCCGTCGACGGCAGCGCACCGATCAATGAATTGCCCGAGAGGTCGAGGTGCTGCAGGAAGGGCAGCTCGCAGACCGCGCCGTCGAGTGAGCCGATCAAGTTGTTGGACGGCAGCAGCACCTTGACGACGACGCAGGTGGCGAGGTCGAGCGCGGTGCCAGTCACGGATCCCGAGTGGCAAGCGGGGCTGCCCTGCGTCGTGCGCACGCCGGTGGCTCCGCCGCCGTCGGCGGTGCACTCGTCGCCCCCGCGCAGGACCGGCAGCGACTGTGGGCAGCAGTGTACGCCAAACCAGCCGTCGACGCACGGCTCGCCGGACAGCCATCTCGAGTTGTTGCGCCACGCGCCGCCGCCCGTGGCCTCGTAGAGCAGCGCGAGCGCGCGCACCATTTGCGTGGGCGGCATCGAGGGCGGCGGAGGCGAGGGTGGAGGTGAGGGCGGGGGTGGGGAGGGTGGTGGTGGTGAGGGCGGAGGAGATGGTGGCGGTGATGGCGGGGGTGGAGAAGGTGGCGGTGGTGAGGGTGGCGGTGAGGGAGGTGGCGAGGGTGGAGGTGAGGGCGGGGGTGACGGTGGCGGCGGGGAAGGGGGCGGCGAGGGCGGCGGTGACGGTGGCGGCGAGGGCGGTGGTGGCGAGGGCGGTGGCGAAGGAGGCGGTGGCGAGGGCGGCGGAGGCGACGGCGCCTCGATCTCGAGGATCTCGAAGGTCCAAGCGACGTTGGTGATCGTCACCCCAAGAGCGCTGGAAAGCGATGCGGCGGTGAGCAAGCTGCTCGCTGGTGGCAGGGTCATGAAGACGCGGAAGTCGAATATCACGCTGCCGGCGCGGACCTGTAGGACGACGCTGGACACATTGACGCCTAGCAGCTCCGCCAGGCTCGCCCGGAAGTTGAACACGGCTACGGCATCAAAGTCCTCGGCGTTGCCTGCGACCGTGAGCGCCAGGCCCAGCACGGGCCGGTACTCGGCACCGGGCTGGAGCGGCGGCGGTGATGGTGGCGGTGGTGATGGTGGTGGTGGTGAGGGCGGCGGTGGCGAGGGAGGTGGCGGTGAGGGCGGTGGCGAGGGCGGCGGCGGCGAGGGTGGCGGTGGCGAGGGCGGCGGCGGCGGGGGCGGTGGCGGGGGCGGCGGCGGCGAGGGCGGCGGCGGCGAGGGCGGCGGCGGCGGGGGCGGCGGGGGGGG
>Ga0210242_100656_pt1 | contig 30163 bp, 10 predicted proteins | sample ChrtobMeP5a_16mM_FD_155445 | JGI IMG/M metagenome (GOLD analysis project Ga0210242, IMG submission 155445) | Chrysochromulina tobin associated microbial communities from unialgal haptophyte culture, Seattle, Washington, United States - P5a_16mM | ecosystem: Host-associated > Algae > Haptophytes >... | reverse complement strand
AACGGGCAGCAGTACGCGGCGGGCGGCGCGCGGTACACGTACCAGCCGGCGGCGGCGGTGAGCCACGTGTCGCCGTCGGCGGCGCCCTCGGAGGGCGGCACGCCGCTCACGGTGCACGGCGGCGGCTTCTCGGCGGCGTCGGAGGCGCTCGGCGTGCTCACGTGCCGCGTGGGCGGCGCGGTGCGCCGCGCGGCGTGGGCGAGCGCGAGCGCGCTCGTGTGCAACACGACGCGCGCGCCGGCGGGCGCGGCGCGGCTCGAGGTGAGCAACAACGCGCGCGAGTACGCGGCGGGCGGCGTGCGGCTGCGGCTCGTCTCGGTGCGCGTGCTCGACGTGCAGCCGTGGAGCGGTCCGTCGGGCGGCGCGACCGTGGTGAGCGTGCGCGCGCGCGGCGCGTGGCCGGGCGGGCTGCGCTGCCGGTTCGGCGAGGGCGTGGCGTCGGCGGGCTGGGGCGGCGGCGCGGCGCGGCTTCGCTGCGTGGCGCCGCCGAGCGGCGGCGGCGCGAGCGGCTGGGTGGGCGTGCAGCTCGCGAGCTTCCACGGCGCGCTCGCGAGCGGCGGCAGCTTCTACTACCACGCGCCGCTCGGCGCGAGCGGCGTGGCGCCGCCGGTGGGCCCGGAGCGCGGCGGCACGCGCGTCGCGGTGCTCGGCGGCGGCTTCCGGGACGCGTACACGCTGCGGTGCGCGTTTGGCGTCGCGCCGGCGGCGGCGCCGGTGCTCGCGCGGTACGTGGACGAGTCGCAGCTCGAGTGCGCGGCGCCGGTGCACGCGCCGGGCGGTGCGCCGGTGCTGCTCTCGATGAACGGGCAGCAGTACGCGGCGGGCGGCGCGCGGTACACGTACCAGCCGGCGGCGGCGGTGAGCCACGTGTCGCCGTCGGCGGCGCCCTCGGAGGGCGGCACGCCGCTCACGGTGCACGGCGGCGGCTTCTCGGCGGCGTCGGAGGCGCTCGGCGTGCTCACGTGCCGCGTGGGCGGCGCGGTGCGCCGCGCGGCGTGGGCGAGCGCGAGCGCGCTCGTGTGCAACACGACGCGCGCGCCGGCGGGCGCGGCGCGGCTCGAGGTGAGCAACAACGCGCGCGAGTACGCGGCGGGCGGCGTGCGGCTGCGGCTCGTCTCGGTGCGCGTGCTCGACGTGCAGCCGTGGAGCGGTCCGTCGGGCGGCGCGACCGTGGTGAGCGTGCGCGCGCGCGGCGCGTGGCCGGGCGGGCTGCGCTGCCGGTTCGGCGAGGGCGTGGCGTCGGCGGGCTGGGGCGGCGGCGCGGCGCGGCTTCGCTGCGTGGCGCCGCCGAGCGGCGGCGGCGCGAGCGGCTGGGTGGGCGTGCAGCTCGCGAGCTTCCACGGCGCGCTCGCGAGCGGCGGCAGCTTCTACTACCACGCGCCGCTCGGCGCGAGCGGCGTGGCGCCGCCGGTGGGCCCGGAGCGCGGCGGCACGCGCGTCGCGGTGCTCGGCGGCGGCTTCCGGGACGCGTACACGCTGCGGTGCGCGTTTGGCGTCGCGCCGGCGGCGGCGCCGGTGCTCGCGCGGTACGTGGACGAGTCGCAGCTCGAGTGCGCGGCGCCGGTGCACGCGCCGGGCGGTGCGCCGGTGCTGCTCTCGATGAACGGGCAGCAGTACGCGGCGGGCGGCGCGCGGTACACGTACCAGCCGGCGGCGGCGGTGAGCCACGTGTCGCCGTCGGCGGCGCTGTCGGAGGGCGGCACGCCGCTCACGGTGCACGGCGGCGGCTTCTCGGCGGCATCGGAGGCGCTTGGACTGCTTGTTTGCCGCATCGGCAATGTGCTTTCGAGAGCATCCTGGCTCTCTTTCGGCGCTGTAGTTTGCTTGACTTCTCGTTCTGCTCCTGGTTTCATTTCTTTGAGCGTGTCGAACAATGCGCGCGACTTTGTCCCGTCAGCCCTTACTTCGTCTGCTGCATCTATAGAGTTCGTTACTGTGCATCTTCTTGATGTTCACCCTTTCAGTGGCCCTTTGGACGGCTCTACTGCAATCACCTTGGCTGGCAGTGGGCTTCACCTCAGCGGTCTCGGCTGTAAATTCGGAGACCATCCGCCAGTGGTTTTGCATCGCATTAGCCCCTACCGTGCCTTATGTGTATCGCCTCCTCATTCTGTGACTGGCTGGGTGGTCCTCCAACTTCAAAGCTACACTGGGACTGCCGATAGTGCGTCTGCGTTTTTCTATCGATCCACTCTATCATCGACTGGGTCGATATCTGATTCGTCGAGTGAAGCGTTGGCCAATAGTACCACGGGCCCGACTGGCGCTTCGCGGCTATCACCCGCACTTGGTCCCATACGCGGCGGAACGGTCGTTTCTGTTACAGGTACGCGCACCAAGTCTATGGCTGCCTCTTCTTCAACAAACACTACTTGCACTTGACTTGTGCTTGAAATGTGCAATGACAGGTCGAAACTTTCAAAATTCAGAGGGCCTCAGCTGCCGATTTGGGCTCTCACTTTACACAGTCGGCGCGCGGTATTTGACATCACGAACCATCGAGTGTACAGCGCCAGCGCAACGCGCAGGATCTGTGCCATTATCGCTTTCGCTAAACGGCCAACAGTTCGTTATTATTGGTACCGCATATACATACCACGATCCTCCCCAGGTTGCCGCCATCGTACCGCTCCGTGGGCCTCCTGATGGTGGCACCCTCGCAGAGCTACACTTCGCCTCAAACAGTGCGCGCGCAACCCTCGTTCTGTTCGTCGAAGAATGCGGATCTCACCCGATTCTGCCGTGGCCCCCGCAGTCGTTCAATTTCAAAGTCTATCTTCCTCGCTTCGCATACTGTGCCGATTCGGTTCCATAACCGTGCCAGCGAGTTTTGCCACTGCCTCAAGTATTCAATGTGTCACCCCATCCAATCCTCCAGGATATATTACAGTGGAGTCCAGCTTTAATCTTCAAGACTTCATTTCGGGCCATGCACTGTTCCACTACGACTTCGTATCCATCCTGCGGATACAGCCTTCTCTGACATCGCAGCTCGGGGGCGAAGAAATTCGTGTGGGCGGCGTCAATTTCATGCCTCCAGACGAAAACTCGCTCTACTGCATCGTAGGATCTAGTGGTGCGTCTATCTGACGGATCTGGCGGCGCTCGTGCACTTACATAACGTTGCTTGCCTTGTGCCGCAGTTGCCGCTGCCGCCCGCTGGGAATCGGATAATTTTATTCATTGCGAAACAGGGCCAACGCGGCAGATTGGACCCGTGGCATTCAGCATTATTGCAAATTCATCCCAGGGGAGGGCACTGATTTACAGTACTGCAAGCATAACTATTGCAGAGCGCCCCCGTCTAGACGGCGTCTCGCCCAGTAGTGGCCCTCAACGTGGCGGAACGCGTGTAAAGATTTGGGGTGGGAATCTTCCATCCAGCACAACTGATAGATGCTACTTTGGTGGCGCCATGGCCACCCCGAGACTGAGATTTCAAAATATGTATGAATGCTTCTCGCCTCCTTTGCCCAGGGGCACGTTTGCGAACTCAACAGTGCATGTGACGATCAACCAAGATAGCAGTGCGGGTTCAACTGTATTCAACTACTTTGCGGAACCGGTCGTCCTGGCGCTGATGCCACCTTCAGGCCCTGTCAGTGGGGGTACCTACGTAGAGATCACGGGCCTTCATTTTGCAGTGATCCTGCCGTCCATATTCTGCTCTTTCAATTCTACGGTTGTGACGGCAACGCTGGTATCTTCCGTGCTACTACAATGCATCACGCCACACAGTTCTCAGGGATACACAAATGTCGAAGTCGGTTTGCAGCGACATGACTTTTCGCAATCGGGTGCCCAGTTCCTCTTTCACGATTTTGTATTGACGGAGGTACATCCCCTGAGTGGCCCTGTTGAAGGCAATACCACCGTAGTGTTGGCATCCACCAACTTTCCAACCCCGTGCATCAACTGCCACATGAATAAAGACTCTTGGTGCAAGTTTGGCCGTGCTGCAGCAGTGCCTGCGTATCACGATGCGCTCGATCACATTTCATGTGTAACTCCACGCTATCCAACACCCGGCGTCGTGAGCATCTCAATCGTTCAGGCAGATGCCATCTATCTGCACAAATTGCCTTATCGCTACGAGATGCGCCCATATATCCAGCATGCATTCCCCCTACTTGGGCCAACACGCGGGGGCACCACAGTCACGCTCGATGTCCGATATTTGCCGCTGAGTGGCGCGAACTCAGCAATGTGCCGATTTGGAGATTTTCCCGTCAGCATTCACGTGGTTTCACCCACGAGGATAGAGTGCGTCTCGCCTGCAAGCCCCGCCGGCTTCGGATCTCTTCTCTTGAGCACTAACGACCAGGACTTTGTTGACGATGGTTTAATGTTTGACACCTATCATCATCCAAGATTTGTTTCAGTGGCTCCATTGCACGGCCCCACTCGAGGCGGCACTAGTACCACCATCACAGGCAGCCTAATTTACGCACGACCCTTTCGATCACAACACGCGCGCTGCCAAATCGATTCAGCTCTGGTGATAGCGACGTTTATTTCAGAACAGGAAATCATATGTTCGACCCCGATCCACGATGTGGGGACCGTGCGGCTGCAGGTTACGATGAACTTACAGCAATTTTCCGACGCAGGCGTCTTCACATACACTGATGTTGGACGGACAGGTGTGTGGCCACCACGCGGGGCAGGAGGCACTGTGGTACATATATCGGATGCCCAGTTGCTCTTGACGGGTATTGAAGGGATCAAATGCTTGATTGGAGAAGATTACGTCGAGGCCAGCTTGGACGCGGTGAATGTCGTCAAATGCACAACGCCGCTTCAAAGGCAAACAAAAAGTGTCACAATTTTAGTCAAAAAAGGAACAGAGCTACTCGTGAGCGGAATCCTTTTCAGCTACGAAGACGTTGCAGAGGTGAGGTCAGCACATCCAGAGGTCGGGGTCGATACAGGGGGCACGCTCGTGACGCTGTACGGCTCGGGGCTCGTGGGCGCTCCGTCGGCGCGTTGTCGGTTTGGCGAGGTGGCGGTGCCTGCGCGGCTGCTCTCAGCCGGGCAGCTCGAGTGCACCTCGCCGCGCCCCGCGGCGCCGGGGTACGTGGCGCTCGAGGTGAGCACCAACGGGCGCGACTTCAGTGCGTCGGGCGTGCACTTTGAGTATCTGCGGCCGGTGGCGCTGCGCGCGCTCGAGCCGGTGCGCGGGCCTGTGGGCGGCGGCACCTTTGTGAACGTGACTGGCAGCGGCTTCTCGGCGCGCTCGGCGCAGCTCGGCTACGTGTGGTGCCGCTTCAACACGAGCGCGGTCGCCGCGGCGTGGGCGCGCGCGACCGAGGTGCACTGCATCGCGCCCGCGCACGCGCCGGGCGTCACGGTCGTCGCGCTCACGCTCAACGAGCAGCAGCACACGAGCGGCGGCGCGCGCTTCGAGTACGAGGTGGGTGCGGCGCACAGCGTGCACCCGAGCTCCGGCCCGCTCGCGGGCGGCACGCTCGTCGAGGTGCGGGGCGCTCGCATCGCGCTGCCGGACGGGCGCGGCCTCTTTTGTCAGTTTGGCGGCGCGGAGGCGGTGGCGGCGACGCACTCGAGCCGCGAGCTGGTGCGGTGCGTCGCGCCGCCCTCGGCGCGCGGCGCCGTCGGCGCGGTCGCGCTCCGGCTGCTGAACAACGACGCCGTGTACGGCGCGGCGGTCGCGTACACGTACCGCGCGCTCGTCGAGGTGCGCCGCGTGCACCCCGTGCTTGGGCTGCGCACGGGCGGCACGCTCGTGACGCTGTACGGCTCGGGGCTCGTGGGCGCTCCGTCGGCGCGTTGTCGGTTTGGCGAGGTGGCGGTGCCTGCGCGGCTGCTCTCAGCCGGGCAGCTCGAGTGCACCTCGCCGCGCCCTGCGGCGCCGGGGTACGTGGCGCTCGAGGTGAGCACCAACGGGCGCGACTTCAGTGGCTCGGGCATCCTTTTTTCTGTTGTGGATGTACCTTCCGTTGCTTTCCTCGATCCTCCACTTGGTCCTGCGCTTGGGGGCACGCTCATTTTCGTTCACGGCCACCTGTTCTCCGCCCGTGCTTGGGATCTTTCTCTTCTCACATGTGCTTTCAACACCAGTAGCGTACCTGCGTACTGGCTGAGCTCACTTCTCATATTGTGCACTTCACCACGGCGCGGTGATTCGATGGCAGTGGTAGAAGTCGCAAACATTCCACCGTCCTTTTCCAATCAGCGAATAACGTTCTTGTACGTCACGGCTTTGGCTGCATCGTTGACCCCGGCAAGCGGACCACCCATCGGCGATACTCTCTTGTCCATTCATGGTGAGTCCCTCCTCATCCAGCCCGCGCATGCAGCAGGGATTGCGGTCATCCAAATATGCTAACGCCCACGCTAAACCTGCTTTTTCACGCCTTATCCGATGTCGTACTTTTGCCCACAGGTACTGGCTTTGTTCCACCATACACCAGTGGTGTTAAATGCATTTTCGACGATTCCAAACAGACTGAGGCGCACGTGCTTAGCCACAGCTTGGTCGTGTGCCGTTCTCCACCAATGGCCTCCCCAAGAGACAGTACAGTTCAACTGCAAGTCGATGGGGCATTGATATCTACCGCGATGAAATTCATATTTCACGCGGATCCTCGACTACTGGCCGTCTCACCTCGGCTGGGACCTCGCACAGGAGGTACCATTATACAGGTTACTGGTTTGTTCTTGTCAGAGCTTGACCCGCTCTTCTGCCGCTTCGGTCAAACTCATGTACCGAGCCGCAGGAAGAGCTCGACTGAGGTTATGTGCGTCGCACCTTCTAGCACCACCTCAGGAAGTCAGCCTTTTGCGATACTGCGTGGATTGTTTGGAGCTCCTTTGATCGCCGGTTCTTTCGAATACCTCCACGCTACGCAAATCATCTCTTTGACGCCTGGCAGCGGACCTAGCGTAGGTGGGACCAGGCTGACAGTTACAGGCGAGCACTTCTCGCGCCGTGCCGTGGACTTGATGGTTCTCCACGTCAGGTTCAACGCGACTACTGTGCTTCTCGCGGAGTACCGTTCCACACACACTGTAATCTGCTCCACGCCTTCGCACACGCCCGGCGCAGTCGTTGTAGAAGCAACGAGCAATTTGCAGCAATTCACGGCATCAGGCCTGATTTATGTGTTTACGTCGAAGTTGCTTACTAGTGTCATACCTGCTTCCGGACCTGTCCTCGGCGGGACGTTGCTTTCTATCGTCACATCTGCAATTCCTGTACGGGGTCGCTGGACGTGCCGATTCGGGCAGCACGCCACAGCTGTCGCATCATTCGCGGGTGCAGGAGTGTTCCGTTGCGTGTCGCCTCCGTCAGTAACGGCCGCCGAAGTAACGATGTCGATGGCCAACGCAGACGCATTCACCCTGAGCACCATCCTCTTCTCATATGAAGTGGAGCCCAGACTCGATCGGCTTCATCCTGCGATGGGGCCGCAGGTGATGAATCCAACATAGATGAGACGCACCGAGTGCCCGCAAAACGCTGAAACCCCTGCTTGGCTGCGTGTGCCTTCCATAGGATGGCGGTACTCTGCTCTCGATTTTTGGTTCAGATTTCAAGGCAGGTCCTTCGATTTGGTGCAGATTTACAACAAGGGTCTCACATGCGACATCATCTGGAAGCTCTGTTCTGGTGCTCGCCCGATTCGTCTCATCCTCTCACGTGGAATGCCTTTCAACGATGCTCCCTCCGGGCATCAGTCGACTCGACCTTACATTCAATGGTCAGGGGCCTTTTTCTCGAGGCGCTTTGCAATTCGAGCATTATCCCAAGGTGCGCGAGTGCCATTATCAGACTGCTACAATGGCTTCTTACCGCACGGCTCGTGGATGCAGGTACACGTTTCGGCTGTTGTTCCCCAGCGAGGCCCAGTTTTTGGCAGAATACCGGTGCACGTGCATGGTACCGGATTCTCACATCGCGGTGCAGCTCTCTCTGTTCTGCGGTGCGCGTTTGGCAATGCCACTGCCGTAGCTGTGTTGCTACGCGAAGGGTCGGAGTTGGTATGCAGCTTACCTCGAGGGAGGCTAGGGTTTGTGACAGCAGGTAGGGAGCGGTGAACCTACCCAAACCCTCCGTGCGTGCGCGCTGACTTCGTTGTTCGTTGCGTTCGGGGATGCCTGCAGAGGTGACCAACAACGGAGTCGACTTCTCTAAAAGTTCCATCGTCACGTTCGAGTATCTGATCGTCGACGTTCTGCACGTGGAGCCCGACAACGGTAGTTCGCCTTGAGTGACCCTCCCTGATGCCCGATATCACTGAACGTGCGCGACTCCGCCCATGCACCTGCTCGCTCTTCCTGTAGGGCCTACTGCCGGCGGAACCTTAGTGACGATTCACGGGATAGGCTTTACAGCCTCGGCGACATATGGATCTTGGTGTCGATGGGAACACATCGCGGTTGTCCCTGCGCGCGTCTTGCACGCTCAAGTTGTCACGTGCGTGGCCCCTTCTTCGCGGGAGCCCCGCCGCGTTCAAGTCACTCTGCAACTCAACAACGTGCTCACCCGTACGAGTGCATCATTTCGTTTTGTGGCCGTCCCGACGGTGAACTTCTACCCGTTGCTGGGGCCGGTGGAAGGTGGCACTCAGCTTCTTCTCGACGGCACTCTCATGATTGCAGCTGATTGGTGGTGCCGATTTGATCAAATCGTGGTTCCAGCAAGACGAGCGACAAGCACACGACTGCAGGTGCTAATAAATGAAGTCCAGACCAACTCGCATTCGTGCCTTGTTGACATTTGCGACGTCCGTTGCGGTGCCCCCTGCCGCTTGCTCAGTGCATCTCTCCACCACACAACTTGGGGTTCGTACAAGTGGCCGTGAGCTCGAATCCCCACGATTTCATCCCCGTAGATGCGCGGTTCGAGTATGTGCCCTTTCTTAGGCTCGAACTACTCAGCCCCTCTGTTGGTCCGACTGATGGCGGCAGCCTGGTGAGCTTCTTGGGCGGAACTTTTCATGAACGGAGTGGCGCTTTGTTTTATTTACGCTGCAGATTCAACAGTACGGCCGTACCAGGCGTTTTTGTTTCCGCACGGGAAGTGAGATGTGTGACGCCTGAAATGCCCCGAAGCCACGTCGCTGCCGCCATCACCAGCAATCTGCTTGACTACGTTGGCAGTCTCTCGTTCGAATATGCAAGCATGCGTCTGGTGCGGCTCGACCCGTTTGAGGGACCCGTGGCTGGTGGTACGCGCGTTGCCGTGCACGGTTACAGTTTTGCGCCCACGGATGTTTACTGCCGCTTTGACGATCTCCTTGTTACTGCGACCCTCGCGTCCAGCTCGGTGTTGTGGTGCGTGGCCCCGAGGCGCTTGGCGGGAGGCGATTCTGTGAGCGTCGGCGTCGTGTTGGCGGATGCCATAGTGTTGAGTGTAGCTACGTACACGTACGTCCAAGAGCCCGCGGTTCAGCATTTCTACCCGCACCGAGGGCCCACGCATGGTGGGACAACGCTGACTATATACGGCAATTTCGCTACGGCCACCGATGTGCAGTGCTTCGTTGGCTTGCAAGCCTCGCTTTGTCGTGTTCAGATCGGGCGCCACCTCGAATGCACAGTTCCCCCCCATCCGGCATCGGGAACCGTTTCAATCACGCTTGTCAGAGGCCCAGGCAGTTCGAGGCACTCTGCAAGCATCCAGCAAGTTGTGCCGAGCCGTCTTTATGAGTACTACCCTGCATTCCACGTGCAAGGCGTTCAACCAGCCGAGGGCCCTGTGCATGGTGGATCCGTGCTCAATCTCCTTTGTGACACGGTGCCACTCGGTAGGCCCCTCACTTGCCGGTTCAACTCGACAGTGCTCGACAGCACGCGCACGTCTCAATCACTCGCAATGTGTCGAGCACCACCTGCCTCTTTGCATGGTTTGCATCTAGGATTGTTCGTTGTGGTGGAGCTCAGCGCCAATCTGCAAGACTACTCTTCCGACGGCAACATGTTTGAATATCATGTACCCGTGCTCAATGTTGCCGCACCAAGCATCGGCCCGCACGCCGGGGGCACGATGATGACCATTGTTGGGACAGCATTGCGAGCGCCTCTGTCAGGCAGGGAATCGATTGTCTCGTGCATCTTCCTCGATGGAAGTGCTACCCCTTGGATAGTGCCGGCGAGCGTCGTGACCGTGTCCTCGCTGACTTGCCGCACCCCCAGCGTCTCTGCTCCTTCCGGGATGAGTGTAGCCGTACAAGCTTTCAATGCAACTCTTGGGGCTGCGTCGCGCTTCAGGTTCTTGCCTTCAGCATACATATCCAGCTTGTGGCCAGCGGCTGGGCCAGCAGATGGTGGCACACGGATTCAGGTGCTTGGCTCGGGCTTTGTCGACTCCCTAGGTTTGATGTGCAAATTCCACGCGGCGAAGACAAGCACAGAAGCTGTCGTTGACATGCGCATGGTGCGTGCACAACTTTACTCGGCAAATCGCATCGACTGCGTAGCTCCGATGATGAGGAACGGCCATCATGCTGTCGTCGAAGTCAGTCCGAACGCGCAACAGTTCACGCGCAGCCAGACATCGTTCGCGTATTACCACCGCGCGGTTGTAACCATGATTGAGCCGCCACGTGTGCCGGTCACTGGTGGTAGTCTTCTTCGGGTGCACGGCAACGGGTTTTTCACGTGGGCCGGGAACTTGAGGTGTGCCTTTCGGTCAATTGTAACCGAAGCGACATTCACCTCATCCACCAGGATCAATTGTATCGCGCCGCGCTGGCATCTTGCTGACCTCGTGGCGGTGGAGGTCTCGTTGAATGCGATAGACTTCACATCTGACGGCGAACAGCTCGTCTTTGTCGACGTGATATTATCTGAAGCCCTGCCACCCAACGGGCCTGTAGACGGCGGCAGCAAAATATTGATCCATGCTTCGGTATTTCCCCCTGGTTTGTATCATTGCCAATTCAACTCGCTGTTGATGCCAGCAACCCACCTCGCAATGCGCACACTATCTTGCACATCTCCACCATTACCATCCCGTTCGTTCCAGGCCAAGCCATCCAGCGTCCACCTAATGGTGCTCATCGACGGCGTCTCCACGCCGAGTGCGTTGCACTTTCTCTACGATGCTCCGTTGCAGCTCACCAGAGTGCAGCCGCTTGCGGGCCCACACCTCGGAGGGACTGTTGTGACTGTCAGCGCCGCACTGCTCCCTCAGCGGTTGGTATTCTGCCGCTTTCAAGCAGCAGAAGGACTGTCGATGGTAGCTGCCGCAAAATGGCACTCGTCGACTCGGTTGGAATGCGTAGCACCCCGGTTTCACTCAGGAATCGCCAGAGTTGAAATCGGCCTAAATGGTCAACAGTTCACGCAGCAGAAACTTTCCTTCTCGTTTCTGCCACCCGTGCAAATCCACAGCGTGCTTCCCCTGATGGCACCGCCTGCCGGTGGGACGATGATCACTTTCGTCGGACATAACCTTCGGGCTCTTTTGCACGTGGCAATCATGTGCACGTTTAATGAGACAGCAGTGCCCGCGCTCGTCAGCAACGCCCTTGTTTACTGTATTGCCCCACCTCACGCTCCCGGGATTGTGATGGCACAGCTCACTGCTGGTGCGCATGAGTGGATCCTTTCTTCGTTCTTCAGCTTCTTCGAGTACAAATTAGTCAGCCTCGTAAGGCTGGTGCCAAGTGTGGGGCCCCAGATGGGAGGCACTGTCGTCTCCATCACTATCGACAAGTTACCCGATGGCGTAATCACGTGTCGATTCACTTATCGCGTTGCGATGCAAGTGAATGCGTCCACTGCGCCGGGTACGAGTGTTGTGTGCCTCTCACCTCAGGCAGCCTCATCGGGCATCGCGTCTATCACTCTGCTGTGTGGGACAAGAGTATGTAGCGACTCGCGCCGGTTCGACTATCATGCCGTTCTTAGAGATGCCCATGTAGTCCCGGCGCACGGGCCAACCCTTGGCGGGACGAGAGTAGAGCTCGCCGTCGACGATCTAGCACTATCAATCGATGACGTGCGAGCCGGCCGGGCGGCGTGTAGGTTTGGTTCGCTTCCATCTTCACCAGCAGTACCCGCCTACGTTGTGGGAGCAAGATGGATATGTGCCAGTCCCCAAGGTGAGCCAGGGTCTCATGGCCTCTCAGTGTCTCTGAACGGGCAGCAGTTCATCGGATTGGCTTCGTATACGTACGATGTTGAGCTCGTTGCCGTGCGGCTTTCTCCGGCCAGGGGTCCCATGGCAGGCGGAGCGACGATCCATGTATATGTCAACTCCTTGAGTCGTGATCGGTACGACGAGATGCTGTGCAAGTTTGAAGACAGTGAACGCGCAAAGGTCGTTGCCGCTTCGACTCGATCCGGACATATTCTTTGCACCGCCCCGGCAATGGCCGTGGGTTACTGTGCCGTCTCGGTGGCTGCGAATGGCGTGGACTTTTCAAATGCCTTGCCATACGAAGCTGTGCCGACGACGATCAGTTCTGAGATTGGATTTGTCACTTCACCCGGAGGCGTCGTCCACATCGCCGGTCGGGCGCTCGCTCCTTCTCTCAGTGTCTGCTCATTTGGAGCAAGGCATACAACGGATGCCCACTTCGAGAGCAGCTCCACCATGCGCTGCATTGTCAACAACGGTCTAGCCCCCGCGAGTTTCGTGAATTTGGTGATCACCGGGGCCGACGTCCCCTACCGGCATGTTGGACCAACGCTTTTTGTGCGGCATCTTCCTTTTATCCATATGCTGTCACCGTCCCTTGGGCCGCGGCGGGGAGGGACCGTTGTGACGATCTGGGCGGATCACTTGGTCCATCCTAATGATCGATCAGGTTCTGCGGACATGTTCTGCAGGTTTGGGGAGCACGGGCTTGTGACCGCCCTGCTCATCAAGTCTCTTTTTGTAGAATGCGCCGCCCCTTCACTCCAGAGTTCCAGCTGCCCGGCCAGATGCACGCAGGATGGATCGGGAGATCTTTGCCACTCATGCGAACCCAACATGACCGACGCGACCGTTCGCGTCGCCGTGACACTCTCAGTGAATGGCGAACAGTTCAGCGAAAACGAGCAGCTCACTTTTGGGTATCAGTCAGACGTAGTCGTTATCAGGTGCGTGGCACGAGCGTGCGTTGATGTTGCCATACGTCACCTTTGACCCCGCCGCCAACCTTGCTGCAGGTTGCATCCAAGTCGTGGGCCTCTGACTGGCCGCTCGGTCATTGAACTCAGCGGCTCGGGGTTCTCGACAGAGACGCGATGCCGCATCCTTACCCAGGTGGTCCCAACAACGATCGTCGGCACTGACCGTCTGAAATGCCGCACGCCTCCTTCACCTACCAATGGTTTTGTCAGCGTCGAGGTCGTGCAAAGCAACCAGTCGGAATCAACAGCTGCAGGCCTGCTTTTCTTGTATGTTGACTCAGTCGTGGACAGCGTCCGCCCAACATCAGGGCCAGGTAACGGTGGGACGATAATCACAATACGTGGGCCGGCATTCGTGCCGCCATCATCGTGCTTCAGTGGCGGTGTTCGAGCGGTTTCGGCAACATCCGTGTCGACCACTCACATATTGTGCCAGATGCCGGTGCGACTGCGTCGTGGGGTAGCTGTTGTGCAGATTGAGTCGTTCAGCGCTTTGCTGATGGGGCAAGTGTTTTTCAGCTACGAAGAAAGCTTTCGGCTGCAAGTGGTGCAACCCAGCTCAGGGCCTCACGCCGGAGGGACCGCGTTGACGATAATTGGCTCAGGCGAGTTGCACGAGGACATACCCTACCACGAGGACATACCCTACCACCTGCTTCTTGCTGAGTTGACGTCGTGCTCCACCTTTGCACGATTCCCGATTTTTCTCTGAACAGGGTTCGCGCCGAGCGCGTTTGCTACCTGCCGTTTCGTCGATGCGACTGGCATGTCGCACGTCTCACATGCGGCCTATGTGAGCACGAGCTGCATGCAGTGCAGGGCACCGAGCTCGTCCATGTGGATGAACGTGACACGTGCAAATCGTGCACCGGCGGCTATCGATGGAGCCACGCCTCCTCTCGCCTTGACAATTGAGATGGCGTTGAACGGCAAGGATTTCACAAACACCTTCCCGGAGCGAACGTTCCACTTCGACGATACATTGCATCTGATCGAAATGCACCCTCGCCAAGGCCCAGTTTTGGGTGGCACGGTCGTGACGATTGCTCTCATCCCCGGTAAGCAAACTCAACATTTTGCGCGTCCGCGTCCTCCTCGCAAGGCTGATGTCCCTGCTTTCTTGCGGCTCGCAGATCCTGCGGCGGTCGCGCTTTCGCAATTGCAATGCAGCTTCAATACGATTCGCGTGACTGCACATCTGAGTCATGCGAGCAACGTCCGCTGTGCGACTCCACCCTCCCGGGAGTGGGTGGGTATGGTTGTCGTTCGGGTGCTCTCAGACCGGCATGAAATTTCAAACAGCCTTACGTTTGAGTACGTCCCGGAGACGAGCTTGGCACCAATTGCTGATTCTTTCCGCCTCTCTTCCCACATCCACGTTGACAATATTTATCCGAGCCAAGGACCCGCTAGTGGAGGAACAATCCTAACCGTGAAGGGGGGTGCCTTCGTGGCAGCAAGCACGTGGTTCTGTGCGTTTGGGACGATTCAAGTCGTTGCACGCGTTATGAGCGACCTTCATTTGCTGTGCGTCTCGCCACCCTCGTCAGGAAACCATGTGGTGCCTCTGTTCGTTCGCGATGACGCGGGTGGTGACATCGGCACTGACAGTGCGCTGACGTTCACCTTCGTGCCAGGGCTCAGCATTAGACATTTGCGACCCTCGCACGGCCCGGTGCTCGGAGGCTTCGTAATCACGATGAGCTTGGACGTCCCAAGTGTCCCAGATGATCTTTCCTCGCCGCTGTGCGTCTTTGGGCAGGAAGGAACCCGAGTGCCCGCATCTTTCCTTGCGCCAGGAGCTGTCGCATGCGTCGCTCCCGCGAAAGGAGAAGGCGCGGTAGCGGTTGCTGTGGCAAGTGCTCTTTCGGCTTCGGTCTCGCAACTGCCCAACGCTGCTGTCTTTTACTACGTTGAGGTGCGCGTGGATCAAGCGACACCTCTCAACGGCCCAGTGATGGGCCAGACGGAGGTTCTTTTCACGGGACGATATCTTGGAGTGCTTCGAAACTCCCCGCTAGTGTGCAAGGTTGATGGGCGGTCAGCAGTAGCGCTGGTTGTCTTGCCGTCACGGATATCTTGCAAAACGCCGGGAGTCGACGTTGTCAAGGTGGCCACGTTCGCACTGATTGTGGATGGGGAAACCCCACTTCGATTGGCCCATTTTGCATTTCACTTCTTCTCTACACCTGCACTGCTTAGTATTCATCCTGGCGCTGCACCCGTGCATGGAGGGTCCCTGGTGACCTTGATGACACGTTTAGACTTGTCGATCCATGTCGGGCCGTATTGCCGCTTTGGCGATTCTACCTTGCTCTACGCTGCGCACAGGATGAGCACCACGGACATCTCGTGCATCACCCCCGCCATGGCAGTCGGTGCGCAGTCGGTGGCACTCACGTGGAATGGCCGAGAGTTTTCGTCGGCCATTCAAATGCTCGAGGTTGTTGGGAATGTTGTAGTGCATGAAGTGAAGCCAAGCTGCGGCCCGCTGCTGGGCGGGACTCGTGTCGTCCTTTCGGGCGGCCCATTCGGACGTCGCACGTCTCTTCTGGCGTTGCTTCGCTGTCGCATTGGAAACGGCACAACGGTGGAAGGGACAGTCGTGGATTGGAATCAGCTGTTATGCACCACCCCTCCCCTCGCCGATGGTGTCCAGGCTGGCATGTACGACTTTGACGTGACCAATTCTCATGACAGCTTCACGACCGTCGGGTTTTTTCGATATGTCACTCCGACGTTGACGCGCATGGCGCCGACGTCTGGGCCGCTTGCTGGTGGTACGAAGTTGATGGTTTCGGTCGGTGATTCGTGCGGAATGCAGTTCGTGTGCCTCATCGGAGACCAAGTTGCGGCTGCAACTCGAGAGTCCACGGCGGCGTTCACGTGCGTCACGCCCCGGGCATCTTCCGCTCGCGGTAGGCACGTCGCGTTCAGAATGAGCGCCGACGGCGTCCAGCTGGCGACTCGGCTCTCGTTCCAGTACATGCCCACGGCCGAAGTGCATTCTGCACGTCCTCTGCTCGCACTCGAGCGCGGTGGCACAAGGATCGAGGTGCTTGGGCGCAATTTCGTTCCTTCAGCCGGGCTACACTGCACATTCGAAGGCAGGCTCGTGCAAGCGGAGTGGATCTCTGCGACACTCGTTGCTTGCACAGCCCCTCCAAGAGATGCTGATGGCCCATGGACTGAAGTGTCAGTTACAAACTGGGCATCTCCCTTCTGGGCGCGACGACGTGGTGCTCATATCAGGTACGTAGGCGGCGTATCTGTCGTCTCAGCCATTGACCCGCCAGCAGGTCCACGGCATGGTGGCACCTTGCTCACCCTTCACGGGAGCGGGTTTCAGAACTTGGCCAACGCTACATGCGATTTCGGCGCGACAGAAACCGTCGCCACCAAGTTGCAGGACGATCTAGCCATTTGCTCAACGCCCTTCAGGCGACGTTCCGCTCGCGTTGCTCTACGTCTCGTGGCGGGAGACTATGAGCAGCACAGCCATGCTACCTCTCAGATAGTGTTTGACTTTCACGAGGTTGTCAGCGTCCGCTCAGTGGAGCCCCGTGATGGGCCAGAGGCAGGAGGTACTCCCGTGACTTTGACAGGTGGGCCTTTCGTGCCGATGGCGAATTTCTCGTGCACTTTTATTGATGACAGTCCAACGGAAGACGCAACCTCCGTCCCTGCTTCAATTGCAGCCGCCGATGCGGTCCGCTGTATCACCCCGCCGCGTCGCGCCTCAGCGACAGGCCGCCTCCAGCTCAGCGCAAGCGGCGCTGTTCTCGGCAGCGATTGGCTGCCTTATATATTTGTAAGTATGCCAAGAGCTGCGGGGCTCGTACCTGCTGCTGGGCCACGACTCGGGGGAGACATCATACGTGTTCAAGGAACCGGATTTTGGGACTCTCCTGGTTTATCTTGCTGGTTCGGCGAAGCTGCTGTGCGCGCTCGATTCATTTCGCCGAATCTAGTCACGTGCCATTCTCCTCCTGGGCGCGGGATTGTGAGTGTCGCGGTGAGAATTCCCCAGGCAGAGACTACCCCCGTGCTGGAGCCACACCAGCTTCCCGTATTCGCTTTTATGTCTGCATCTCGCATCACCGCGCTGGTTCCAACGCACGGTCCGTGGCGTGGTCTCGGGAGGGTGGCCGTCGTCGGAAGGCATCTTCCTTTGAACAGCGTTTGCATGTTTGGTGCGACCGCATCGGGGCCGGCGACGTCGGCTTCGCCTGACCTCGTCTTGTGTGACGCCCCGCAACGGTTGCCGCTCGAGGCCGCTGTGCACGTTGCGCTACAGGCGGCCGACGAGCGCATCGTGTCGCAAGGCATGCGCTACGCCGTTGATCCGAGTGCCGAGATCTTGTCAGTCACTCCTTTGTCTGGACCTGCTCTGGGTGGTACCATTCTCACAATTGAGGCCCGGCACGCGTACGGGTCGCCTGCTTGTGATTTCTTCGATGCCACGAGCTTCCAGTCCATCCGCGTTGTGGCCAACGTCGATGACTCTACGCATGTGCTCTGCCAGTCACCACCGATGTCTTCTGCTAGGCTGATCTCCGTGAGCGTCGGGTCTATCGACTACGAAGCAGAAGTGCTCGAGCTCTCGAGGTCTCCCCATTCATTTCGGTATCACGCTCCTTGCAGCGTCGACGCCGTCTACCCGAACGCTGGCCCCGAAGCCGGCGGCGTGATGATTCAATTGGTGGGCACAGATTTTCTCCTTACCACTGAGCCGTTCCTGTACTTTGGTACACTTGCCGTCCGTGGCGTCGCTGTTAATGCTACGATGGTCGAATGCACGACACCGCAGCATGGCGGTGACGTGAGTGTCCCAGTTGTACTGTCTTTCAATGGCCAAGATCAGTGCATCGGTAGCGCGCCGTACTCATTTGTTCGCGTAGGCAAGGTCCAGGTCTGGCCCACCATGGGCCCGGCCGCAGGTGGCACAACAATAACCGTCGACGGCGTCGGATTCGCGAATGCCAAGTTTGCGTGCGTGTTCGGACTGCGGACGGTTATGGCAAGATGGGTGTCGTCCAACCGCATCGAGTGCTCGACACCACGCGGCCCCGTGCATGAGGCCGTGCTCTTATCGTTCTCGATCAATGGAGAAGGTGGACACGACACGGCAGTTTTTGAGTACCAGCCTCCTGTTCTAGTATCATCACTTTGGCCAACATCTGGTCCTGCTCGTGGAGGGACGCTAGTTCGTATTCATGGCGTTCACTTTTCTCGACGCAGTTTAGTATCATTGCGGTGCCGATTCAACGCGTCGTCTGTGGCAGCGACGTTTCTTAGTGCAGCCATTTTAGAATGCCGATCCCCGCCATTGGTGAACATCGAGGCGGTCAGGCCGACACCGCTGTCTGGATCTCATCGTGGAGCCTGTGTCGAGGTGACGCAAAACGAGGTTGACTTCACATCCAGTGGCGCCCTCACATTTGTGTTTGGTGATGATATTGTTGTGACTGCGGTAATGCCCTCCTCCGGCCCCACGCGTGGAGGCACCATGGTCGAGATCAGGGGCGGAAATTTTGAGGCTTCGACAGAGTTTTCGTGCCGCTTTGGAGCTACCTACGTTGCAGCGAGCGTGCGGTCCTCAACTGCACTACTTTGTTCTGCCCCCCCTCATGTACCGAATCTTGTAGAGGTGACCATCCGCGTCGAAGATTACGACGTCTCCGGATTTGCCGTCTACAGCTATCATTCAATTGCGAACGTGTTCTCTGTGACGCCAGCGCACGGACCTAGACACGGCGGCACCGTAGTGGGTCTCCTGGGAGACGGCTTCAAGTTCACGCGTGAGCTCAGGTGCAGATTTGCTAGAACAGTGGTCTTGGCTCAGCGCGTCTCTGACAATGCGCTAAACTGCACATCTCCACCGCACCAGCCTGGGCTGGTGGTCGTCGAAGTGAGTGATAATGGTGTGGACTTTTCGAGCGGCAACGCCAGCTTTCTGTACCTTGACCGAGCAATGATCGAATCCATTTTTCCGGCTGTTGTGCCGGCGAGTGGACGCGTTACATTTCGGGTAAGCGGACGAAATTTCTTACCAGGAACAACCTGCCTCATCTCAAACCTGACAGCCTCATACACCACCTGGATATCCTCAAACGAGTTGCTGTGCTCTTTCGAGGAGCTCGGAGAAGTTGGGTCGTCCAGTGTCAGAATCAGCAGCAATGCACAGGATGTAGCGACCGGGTCGTCAGCGCTTGACGTTGCACGCCTATGGTTTGTGGAAAGCATCGAGCCCGAATCAGGTTCGGCGTCCGGAGGGACGCTCGTGACTGTGGCGGGGAGCGGGTTCGTGCGTGGCCCAGGTTTGGCGTGCCGTTTTGGCTTGGGCGTGCCCGTAGCGGCAACCTGGCACTCGGCGGGCTCGCTTTCATGCGTCTCGCGCCCCGTTGGCCGTGCCGGTAACGTGACCCTCGAGGTCAGCATGAACAACCAAGACTTCAGCGCCAACGGCGTGCTGTTCGAGTTTCTCGGACCTCCATCCGTTAGGATGGTCCGTCCGCCCCAAGGACCCGCGGGAGGCGGCACCCTCGTGAGGGTGCACGGCGGACCGTTTTTGCAGCGCTCTGCCGCACTTGGCGCCCTTTTGTGCCGCTTTGGACATGCGAGCCCCTCGGCAGCGCGACGCGTGTCGAGCGACGTGCTCGAGTGCGTCGCGCCGGCGCACCAGGCACGTACCGTCCAACTCGAGGTGGCCGTAAACGGTGTGGACTTCACAGCCGAGGGCATCGCCTTCACATACACGGCCCCAGAGATCCGATCGGTGCACCCTGTGCTCGGCCCTGTGCACGGTGGCACTGTTGTCAACATTGGCGGCACCAACATGCTTAGGAGTGCTGCCGCTGCGTGCCGAATTGGCACGACGGTGGTACCGGCAGTATGGCTTTCGGTATCCCAAATGCAGTGTGTGACGCCGCCCGTGCCGAGCGGTGTGAGCACCATTGAAATGATGATCGGCTCTGCGAGTGGAAGCGTCGCTGGCGTGCACTTGTTTGAGTTCCAGGCTGCTGCCTTTGTGTATGCAGCTCTGCCACGTTCAGGACCTGTTGCAGGAGGGACTGAGGTGAGCCTCAATGGCCAGGACTTCTCGCTTCGCTCGTCCGCGCTGCGGCTTGTGCGCTGCCGTTTCAATCTCACGGCGGTTCCTGCCAACGTGGTCAATCGGTCGCTGCTCCTCTGCACATCGCCCGCGCGTGCGCATCTCCTTGGTATCCTGGACTCGACGATGACGTCGGGAGCAGTGCCGGTGGAGATGAGCAACAACGTAGTCGATTATACAACATCCGGCCTCAGCTTCGTTTATCAGCAGGAGCCCCAGGTCCTCGGCGTGCGGCCACGTGCTGGGCCAGCAGCAGGGGGGGCGATTGTCACGGTTGTGGGCAGGAACTTCATGGCGGGCGAGTCTCATTGCCGATTTGGAACTCGTTCTGTGCCGGCGACATACCTCTCTGAGGCGGCTGCCCAATGCCTCTCGCCCGCCCACGACACGACGGAGCGTCACCGTGTTCTCGTGAGCATGAGCATCAATGGCCAAGACTTTGGAGCATCTCGCATCCTCTTCACGTACCATGCAGCAGTGCAAGTCACCCGCATCCAGCCGGCTCAGGGTCCCGAACGAGGCCGAACGATTGTGAGCGTGTTTGGTCTTGGATTTGTGCACTCAACATCTCTCAAGTGCAAGTTCGGGACCATGGTTGTCGACGCAGTGCCCTTGAGCAGCACGTCTCTCAACTGCACAGCCCCTTCTTTGCGCGCGGGCCGTGTCGCGCTCGAGGTGAGTGTGAACGGCGCCGACTTTTCCTGGAGTAACTCGACCTTTACGTACATGGCTGACGTCCGCATCTTACTCATTATCCCTCAATCCGGCCCACAGCGTGGGCACAGCCTTGTAAGCGTCGTGGGCAGTAGCATCTTGCCAGGGAGCACGTGTCGGTTTGGTGCTGTCGCCGCCCTGGCTGCCAGCTTCGTGTCTGGCAGCGAGCTTCGCTGCGTCTCCCCAGCCCAGGCGAGTGGGTTGTACGCCATTGAGATCACGAGCAACATGCAGGACTTCAGTGCAAGCCGACTAGAATATGAATACCTGGAGCAGTGGTCGGTTTCGAGCGTCAGCCCCCACGCAGGGACGGTTGAGGGAGGCGCGCTCGTGGCTGTGGCGGGGAGCGGGTTCGTGCGTGGCCCAGGTTTGGCGTGCCGTTTTGGCTTGGGCGTGCCCGTAGCGGCAACCTGGCACTCGGCGGGCTCGCTTTCATGCGTCTCGCGCCCCGTTGGCCGTGCCGGTAACGTGACCCTCGAGGTCAGCATGAACAACCAAGACTTCAGCGCCAACGGCGTGCTGTTCGAGTTTCTCGGACCTCCATCCGTTAGGATGGTCCGTCCGCCCCAAGGACCCGCGGGAGGCGGCACCCTCGTGAGGGTGCACGGCGGACCGTTTTTGCAGCGCTCTGCCGCACTTGGCGCCCTTTTGTGCCGCTTTGGACATGCGAGCCCCTCGGCAGCGCGACGCGTGTCGAGCGACGTGCTCGAGTGCGTCGCGCCGGCGCACCAGGCACGTACCGTCCAACTCGAGGTGGCCGTAAACGGTGTGGACTTCACAGCCGAGGGCATCGCCTTCACATACACGGCCCCAGAGATCCGATCGGTGCACCCTGTGCTCGGCCCTGTGCACGGTGGCACTGTTGTCAACATTGCCGTCACGTTGGTCCCTGTTTCCAATTCCATGTTGCGGTGTTCTTTCGCGGCTGCGGTTGTGCCAGCCACGTCCCGCGGATCTGCGCACGCGTTGTGTGTTTCGCCGAGAAGCACCCCCGGTGCGGCTCAGCTCACCGTTCAGCTCCTTTCACACGGTTCCAGTGCTCCGAGCCACCACGGCACGCTAAACTTCGAAACGATCGCGGTGGCCTCTTTCGAGTACGTTCCCGACGTTTACATTCGTGCCGTGCTGCCGAACTCTGGTCCGGTCTTTGGTGGGACGTTGGTGACTCTGGTCGGCCGTCACTTTATGCCAACTTTCGACCCCTGGCTTCATTGCCACTTTGGACAGCTTTCAACGTTCGCCACGTACGTGAACGCATCGATCATGTTGTGCCGCACGCCGAGGCATGCTGCGTCCTCGGTTTCGCTGGAGGTGACACTTGGCTCGACACTTGGCGGGCAGGGCTTCTCGAGGAGCGGCATCGCATTCGCCTTCGTTGCGTTCCAGATCACGCACCTGATCCCAGCCCGTGCGCCGGCGTCTGGCGGCACAACCATCGTGGTGTATCTCGATAGTGAGGTCGATGCAACTCCCTTTTCTTGTCAGTTCGGCCACGCTCCACCATCAGCGGCAGCGCGATCGTCAGTGGCGAACCAACTGCTGTGCCGCACTCCGTCGCACGCCACTGGGCGTGTACCATTCTTGCTGATGGCCCGTTCAGACAACGCGTCAGCAAAGTTTACATTCGAATTTGTTCGTGAGCCGTACATTTTGTCGATCGTGCCTAGACGAGGTCTTGTGACCTCGCCGACGCCAGTGTACGTGCATGGCGAGGGCTTCGTCAATTCCTCGTCGCTGACATGCGCATTTGGTAGCGCTCGGTCGAACGCGTCATTCATAGACAATCGCACGGCTCTCTGCATGGCTCCAGAATACGTTGGCCCACGCCTTGCAGGCAGCCTCGTTGTGCCGGTGAGAGTCAGCACCAACGCACATGACTTTTCGAGGTCGTATACAACATTTGAGTACATCGCGTGTCCCAGAGGAACATGGTGCCCTCAGCTCGAGGTCGTGCCCTGTCCGCCTGGAGCTTTCTGCCCATCGGCAGGAAGCAACTTCACAGCCTGCCCACCAGGCACGTTCCGGGCGAACGACCGGAGCGCGAGCTGCAGTCCGTGCCCACCCGGATACTTTTGTCCATCTCAAGGGCTATCCTCGCCGCTTCTTTGCGCCGCTGGGATGGTCTGCTCTCTCTCTGGGCTGAGCTTTCCAGATTCTTTTTGTCCATCTGGCCACTTTTGCCCTCTAGGAGTTTCGACTTCGAACCCAACATCCTCTTCCAGCACGATGGCCCCACAGGAATGCCCCGAAAACACCTGGTGCCCAGCAGGGGTGGCCTCCAACGTGTCCATACCTGGAAACTACTCCACCCCGCAGCCATGTGTTGCGGGATTCGTGTGCTTCAGGGGGTCTGATAACCCACAAGGGAGTGGCCCCTGCCCAGCGGGGTACTTCTGCCCTCCTGGCTCCCTGCCGATCGAATGCCCGCAAGCAAACTACTGCCCGGGGGTGGGCAACGTATTCCCGTCACTCTGCACACCAGGGTTCTACAACGACAAGACTGGCCAAGACAAATGCACAGAATGTCCGATCGGTTACATTTGCGACAAAGTGGGCTTATCATCACCTACAATATGTCCAGCTGGCTCCGTTTGCAACGAGCCCGGTCTTCAGGTCCCAGCGACGGCGTGCCCACCCGGATACTACTGCTGGGAGGGAACTGAGACGGCAGATTGGAATTCGGAGGGCAACTTCAAGCCGATTGCTTGCCCGAAGGCGGTGTACTGTCTCGGAGGCATCACGAGCAACCTCACGGACGAAAATGATTACAGGTCGCCACAGCCGTGCACACTTGGACAGTACTGCAAGGAGGCTTCTACTTCGCCCTTCGGCACAGGACGTTGCCCTGCTGGATTTTTCTGCCCCAAGGGAACCGCGAATCCGTATCCGTCTCCGGCAGGGTTTTTCAGCCGTGGCGAAGGCAAGTCGCAGGCGATTCCGTGCCTAGCTGGGACGTGGTCTAAATACAACCCATTAAACGGCACCGATACGTGCTTCCTCTGCCCTGGTGGGTACTCCTGCGCAGAGGAAGGCACGATCGAGCCACTGCCGTGCAGCCCGGGCACCTTTCGCGCTTACAACGGAACAGTCTCTTGCCAGCAGTGTCCAGAAGGCTCGTGGAACCCGTACTATGCCAATCCTATGGAGATGCTCTGCATGCCATGCCCGCGTGGGCGGGTTTGCGGTGTGAAGGGCATGACAAACCTCAGCCAGAGCGACCCGTGCCCTGCCGGTCACATGTGCGACTGGAATACCTCTTCGAGCACGAAGTACGACGATCCGTGTCTACCCGGCTACTACTGCGACCGTGAGAGTCACCGAGGTCACCTTGAATGTGCCAGTACCGCGGCCGTACGACAAGTGCGCGCCCTCATCGAGCAGCAAATGACATCGGTCGACGATCCCATCTGCACGGACCTTGGAACCATCGGCACTACACAGAGAACGGACGGACGGCGTTGCTATTGTCCTATTGGCCTGTGCCCTGCTGGTTACATATGCTACGCGGCCACATCGGCGGATACGCGGACCGGCAATCCTTGCCTGGAAGGTTACTACTGTCCTGAAGGGACATCTCCGGAGCGAATGGAAGCGGAGTATAAATGTCCTGATGGAACGTCAAGTTTGCCAAAGTCCATGGCAAGCACAGATTGTTTCCGTATAGATGCTCGTGTGACCTCAGCGATCACGACTGCCACAATACCTGGTATATTCCGAGACCCTGACGCGCTCGTCGCTTTCGAGGACTACATTGTAACGGACCCTGCGTTCGTGTGCAGACCCTTTCCGGACCCGCCCTCGTGCGAGGCAGAGGTGCCAAGCACCAGGCGGAGGCTCTCGCTTGAACGGATAGGGAAGAATCTGTCTGGGATTTCGACAAGTGACGGAAGTGCTGCAGCCCTCTTGCAAACTGCCGCGTTAGAGCTCGAGGACGCGCTCCACTCGGCAGACGAGCAACTCGAGCGTCGCAACTACTCGATGAACGCACGCCTGTTGCAATCCGAGCCCTCTGCGCGCTCTGCATACCTGGGCGAGCCCCCCGCGTTCACCGTGTTCCGGCTGCCTCCATTCACCATGGCGCGTTTCGTGTTCGACCTCGCTGGCAAACTGCCTCAAGAGCTGGTCTACTCAGACCACTATCGGTTTGGTGTCTTTGTCGATGGGCACAAGCATTCGAGCCCGTACCCGCCCTCATTCGGCTTCGACATGCCTGTTGACGAGGATTACGCGATGTATAAGAGCCATCGGTGGAGCAAGACAAGTCGTTTTGCGCTGCACTTGCACTCCATGAAAGAGGTGCTTTTCCGATTGGAGCTGCAGATCTTGCATGGGTTGTACACCGACAAAGTTTCGCTGTTCGAGCGGAGCATGGATATGGAGATCCTGCCGGATGTCAACCTGCCCTGGGGTCCAGATCGCGGGCACCCAGGCAGGTACCGCGCAGATGGAAGCCTGTCCCGGCGAGTGTTCCTCATCGGGCTTGACAAGGAGAGGCAGGCATTAGCTCTGCCTCTGAACCTTCCCCGTTTGCTTCCGACGAAGGAGATATACCTTGGCGCGAGCTATCTCGAGCCTTACCAATCCGACAACGTCGTGGCAGTCCTCGAGTACTCGATGATCAACTACACCTTACCCCTCGGGGGCACGGGCGGTATCCTGATGGACCCGCTGGAGGGCGTATACTCGGCAGACTACTCGGCGGAGACATTCTGGGGGTCGTCTTTGCTGACGGTGGCGCCGATGCCGAACTTGCCCTACTTCTCGCTGTGCTCCCGTGGCGTGCGGTTCGGCAGAACGCCTTCGACAAACAATTACCATGCCGATGTTGGTCAGCCGTTTACAATAGGATGCCCGGACGCTCAGGGCGGGGCACCAGTCCGAGCCCGAGGCAGTCTTGTTAAGTGTAAGTGCTCCGACCAGCCTCGCCCCCAATTTGTGGACGTCTGCCCGCCAGGGTGCACGACATTCAAAGATGCTAATGGCGACGAATCCAGAAATATAGACTTTACGCCGGTCATCTTCGAGAATCCGAGCCTTGGACCAGGCAACGACCAGTACCACCTTATCAGCGAGTGGGTTGTCAGCCCGCGATGCCGAAACTGTGGATCAGCAATCAACGGCGCCGATCCGGGCGATCCCTACCCCAGGGACGCCTTCTATCCGCCCACAGGCGCCATTCTCCAAATACCCGGATGGGATTCGCGGGCACCGCTGACGTGGGTGCTGGAGCACCCTTCAGCCTGCCACCTTGTTAGCGAAGAAGACACCATCCACATTCGCCAATGGGACATATTCGCCACTAGACGTTACTCGGATGCGTGCGACTACATCATGACATGCATGTATGAGGAGCGGTCGGAGCTTTTTGCGGGGAAGCCTTACTGGTTTCAAGCGCAAAGTGATGACATGCTCTTCTACATGACGCGCGAGCCTATACCTACCGAGCACGTCTCTGGGGGCTTTTGCTTCCCCGATTTGGAAACGGATGCTGCCAGACGGCAGCAGCTCGAGAGGAGCTGTGGTGCGAACTTGAGGTACTTTAGTAAGGTCAAAGCATACATGGACGACGAGAACTTCATCTTCATCCAGGCAGATGTTAGCCTATATGAGTCGGAAAGGCACGGCATGGACTGGACGCCGCACCGCATGCAGCTGTTGTTGCAATACTGGCAGACTCGCGACAGCAGAATTGAAAGATACGCGAAGAAGCTGATCAAGGGCAAGCTCATCCTCGGGGACTTTACTAGCGTTCCGGGTGAGACGCTTAGGGGCCACGAGTACGATCTGAGGATCACCTGGTTTCCCGTCGCATGGATCGACGTTCTGGACAACTTTGCGCTCGACCTTTCCACATACTTGGTCTTTTATGTCCTGCTGGACTTCGTCGCCATCCTGGCGGTCATGTTGGTGTGGGGCTGCTTCCGACAGGCTGCGACGCAGACCAACCCTCCCCGACTGAATTTTCTTCGATGGCTCCGAGGTTTTGAGCTCAACCCGATCATCGGATTCACCATGGTCCTCATCCCCATTGCCATGGTTGCTGGCTTCATGCGTGGCGTGATGCTCGAGATCAACCCTCTCGGGTCGTACCCTGGAGATTGGGGCTACATCGGGCCGGGCGCGCTGGAAGTGACGTTGTCTGTGGAGGAGAAGTGGCTCAGCGGACGCGTCGGCATCATGCTCCTCTGCCTGGGCTTCAATCTCATGGTGAACGGGGCCGAGTTGCTGTGCCCTCGCAAAGATATGCCTGGCTCGATCTGGCGGCCAGGCTTTTGGCAACGCCGGCACGTGATGTACACTTCCATATGGCTGTTCATCATTCTCCTGCTCGCGCTGGAGGTTTCATTCTCCATCATTTTCTCGTTGTACCCGGTGCCGTGCATGCTCGGATTCAGGGTCGTGTGGATGTCAATGGAGGTCTGGCTCATGCAAGCGCTCACCGAAAAGCTGATTGCGCTTCCGTTTGAATGCGCACTCCAGACGATCCAGTACGTCATGACGTTGGGTGCCGCGGGGTTCCTAGCCTTCATCCAAGCTAATGTCGTGGAGCTTTCTGTCATGGTATTCCTACGCGTTGCAGTCCAGCCCGTGAACTTTCGTGTGCAACGATTGCTTCGTTTCAGGATCGCGGTGCAACAGGCGCAGCGCAGTGGGGCGCCTGTGCCGGTCATGACACCGGAGCTGGAAGCCATCGGGATCATGTCGGACATGCTGAGGCTCATGTATCGATTCTCCGTTGATGCGCTCGGCTCCGTGATCTCTCCAATCGCTGTCGTTATCATCTTCCTGTTCAGGGAGCAGTTCGAGGTCAGCAAATATTACGGCATCCGATCTACTGATCTAGTATACTTCGTGCTTTTCTCGGCCTTCTTGGTGCCGGCATTGTGGGTGATCGACATCTTTTTGTTCAACGTACAGGAACTACTCTGGAATTGGAAGCTCTTCGAGTACATCCAGTTTTGCAACGAACGCTTCGCCAACCGCAGCCGTCGCTGGGTCGGATTGGACGACACAATCAACGAAGAGCTGCCACCCGACCTTAGAGCTCTCGATCAAATGTGCCTATCAGTTCAATTCTACCTGCTCGGCTCTTTGCACTGCAGCGGGATCGTCTTCGCCGTGCTGGGATACATGCTGGTGCTCCACCAGCAGCACAACCTTTTCGGCGACCCGATGGCGATCCCCGTATTCCTCGGCGTCTCACTGTTCCTGGGCTTCGCCAAGAGAGTGACCATCAGGGTCGCCGATCGGTACCGGATCTGGATGGTGGAGGGCGAGTACGAGCATGTAGATACGTACGATGAAGGCCCGGGTTCGAGAAAGGCTGGGGCGTTGCCACCAGGAATGGCGGCAATCGATGCGTCAATTGCGGACTGCATCGAGGATACGTTTGCTGCCGGTTACACGGAGGATCATCTGGCCAAGCTCCTCTCGGAGGCGGCGTCGTACGTGCCGCCAGGCATGAGCATACAAGCTATCGGAATGGGTGTAGCTGGCGGAGCAGAGACGGGGGGTTGCCGAACCAGCGACTTGTCGGTTCAGATGGCTGGGCCTCGTACCGCGGCAATGGGACCGGCATACAGCATGCTGCCGCCTCCCGGATGTGCGACTCTTCCTCCCATTATTGGTGCCCTGGGAACCGAGCGTCCCATGCCGTCGCCGGGCCTTGTCAGGGGTGCAGGTTTTGTGGGCTGTTCGCTGCAAGCGTCACCGCAAGCCCCCCCGCTGCCCGCAGGCGTCCCTCCACCGCCCAGTGCACTGGGCGGCAGCTTGCCTTGGACACGCGTTGACGAAAGCGATGCGTTTGCTCAATTCATTGGCCTCTTCCGCAAGGAGATGCGACAGGCTCGCGAGCAAGACGCACGCGCGACGCGTTTTGTCTCGTCTTTTGCGGCACCGGCACGCAAAGTGGAGTCCGTAGAACCAGTCGAGCCTCTCGCACGTCCTGTGATGCAGTTCTCTCATGAACCAGTTGATAATGACAAAGGCGATGGCCACGATGATGACGACTATGATTACTGGCCCGACTTTGGCCTCGGGGTTGCTCAGGATGATGTTCAGGAGGCACTGAGTTTTTCCACGACATCCACAACTGAGGGTTCGACGGCGGAGCACATACGTGAGGACTCACAGGACGACAGTGATGATTCTCAAGACGATCTGTGGCCTATCGAACTCGTGGTAGGAGGGTGAACCCGAGCTGCGAGCAGGGATATGTGTGAGTGATGTTGAGTGCGACTCGGCTTCTCTCTCCCGGAGGTGCGAGCGCCTGTTGAGAAGTTAATAATAGCATAGGTAGTGGGTCACGATCGCGCCGTGTCGGCCAGCCACAAGAAGGAGACGAGAAAAGTCAACGGCGTCAAGTCTCGCACGTGTTCCGTGTATGCCGACGGTCTCCTCGAAGCTCGATCATCCGTCAACTCGACTCTCACCTCGCCTCCACTGGCGCGACTGCTAGCCTCGAGAGTAGATTGAACATTCCGCGTTTCCGCCTAGCTCGGCTTCCATAACGCGGCGGAGCCGCTGACCAGAATGCGCGACGCGCTTGAGGCGACGTCTCAGGAGATATGCGACACGTCACGCAATAATTCGATTAACGGATCTTCGGCTTCGCCAGATTAGCAGATTTGGCAAGCACAGTAAGCAAGAGCAGCAGCTTAGATTGAGAGAGCGTAGCCGGTTTCGTCGGCTCTTGAAACGGTAAGCGCGAGCGCGGCTTACCGTTACTCCCGCGCAAGGACATATCAGCTGCGGGGGGTCCTGGCAGTCCTGTCGTGTTTGCACTTATGATGGTCAGAGTCGTTGTTCATAGTTCTTGATTAGCATGAATACCTCCTGATGACGGTGGGCTCGGCCGCCGCGCGAGTTTCGTCATTGACGAAACCGAGTTTCGTCAGCCGTTGACGGCTCGTGCGTGGCCGAGCCTCACCGTATGCGACCCCGGGCAGGACCTGTAGTCCCCACGGGAGACGTGTTGCACGCCGGTGTGAAACGAGATCCGACAAAATTTTCGAACTCCCGCAATGCGGGACCCGGCGGGCGCGCGGCCCTCTCTCAAGGGCCGGCTAGCGAGCGTCGCCGTCCGCACGCCGCCAGCGCTCGCGCACGCGTCGCCGTGGCCGCGCTTGCTGCTGGGCTCCTCCTTGTCCCCCACGAGGATGCCTACCAATGCGTCAGAACCTGTCCGGGAGCACGGGGATGGGGTTAGGCGTGGGTGGCGGGTGCGCTGCCATCGTCGTACGCAGA
>Ga0210242_100655_pt1 | contig 30248 bp, 33 predicted proteins | sample ChrtobMeP5a_16mM_FD_155445 | JGI IMG/M metagenome (GOLD analysis project Ga0210242, IMG submission 155445) | Chrysochromulina tobin associated microbial communities from unialgal haptophyte culture, Seattle, Washington, United States - P5a_16mM | ecosystem: Host-associated > Algae > Haptophytes >... | reverse complement strand
CTCCTCTGAATCAATTCAGGCTCCACCTCAATTGGGGGGGGTGCGAGTCGGTAAACCGGGTCCGGGACGTTCCGGTCGCATGCACGTAGAGTTACGTCAAGCGCCGTCCCGGTGAAAGGGCGCGCGGAGTCCCCGCGCGCGAGTCGAAGAGTGTTTGTCCGGTGTGACATCTAAGAACCTCTGACAGACTTCAGCCCGCTCTCGAGAGGTCAGGTCAACTCGCCGGACCTCCTAAGCGGCATGCAAGGGTCCCAGGAGCCGAGGGCTCCGGTTCCCACCCCGCGTTGAGTGGAGTCAGAGTCCTTGAGAGTGACAGTGAGTCTCTCTAGTAACTTCTGTATTATGTAGTCGTGTACGAAAGCCCACAATTTGGTGAATCCCCACGTCAAGCAGAAGCACCACGACACTCCCGCACACCGGTGCACAGTCCATACAGACCCCGCAATGCGATGCGCTTGCGAGTACTCGTACACACGCTCAGATGCTCCAGAACCTATCCTCTGGCGTGTCCAAGTCTGCAACTTCTGTCGGCTGCGCCGTGCGCTGAGGCGGCGGTAGCGCAGAGACCCGCGGCATCGAGATGGGCGGTAAGTCTCTCGAATTCGGCTCGAACTTCGCCCGGCTTTGGTCGAAACTCGCGCGGCGCGCCACCGCCAGGCGCCAGGAGCGAGCTCGCTCGAGGGCCGCGTGCTTCGCAGGTGGGGGTGGGGCAGACACAGGGTCAGACTCTGAAGTGGGCGACTTCTCCTGTGTGGACGCACGCTTCGTGCGGGTGAACGAAGGCCGGCGCCGGAATAAAGAAGTGTGACTCTGCTTGACGTCGGTGGACTGCGCATGCTCATCTGGCTCATCTGCTGCGAGCATCTGGAGCAACTCATCCGCTTGTTCGAGCCACTGCAGCTGTCTGTGGAACGTTTGGCTATAGGAGCTCTCGACGTGGAGTATGGGGTTCGTCGAGGCTTCTGCCTTCTCTCGCAACTCGCGCTGCAGCTTCGACCGTAGCATGAACAGATCGAGCTGCAGGCTACTACCTGTCGCACCACCTGATCCCGAGGAGCCGTTACCTGCTGCACCACCTCCCTTGAACGAGGCTGCATGCACCGAGGCCCCCTCGACGTCTGCTTCCTTGACTGACGCCGCGGCCGGGGCAGCCGCTAGACTGGCCGGCGCAGACCAAAAGCCCAGGGACGGCGCATGGCTCAGAGTGGACAGGGAGACCCGGCGCAAGAACGAGGCCGTGCGCCTCAGCTTCACGCCACCTCCGACCGTCGCTGTGGCCTCAGAAGGCGGAAGGGCGACCGGTATGGGTAGCGAGGGCGACGGCTCGATTTCGAGCACGAGCCTTCCCACCGCCACCTCGGCTTGCTCGAGCCACTGTAGACGGCTTTGGAAGCGCTGGCTGTAGGGGCTCTCCACGTCCAGCACCGGGCTCGTCGAAGCCTCGATCTTCTCTTGCAATTGGCGCCGCAGCTTTGCTCGTAGCTCGCTCAGGCCGTGTGGCAGGCTACCTGCTCCGGCGGCCTCCTCGGCAAGGCTCGCCGCGGGCGGCAGATAGTCAAAGGCGGGCGAAAGGCCAACCGTTGAGCCGACCGTTTCTACAGCGCGGGTCGCAGCATCACCGCTGCCGATCGTTGAGCCGACCGTTCCTACAGCGAGAACCACGGCATCATCACTGCCAAAGTCAACACGACGGCGCGGCAGGCGGAGTTGCGTGCCCGTCTCGGCGCCCGTCTCGGTACAAGTCGAGTGATGCATGGGCGGCGCTGTCGGCTGAGCGCTCGCATTCCTGGGAGCCTGCTCGGGGTGCGACAATCCCTTCGTCCCATTTGTGACCGACTCCAAAGCGGGTGAGTGTTCCGTCCCGTGCTGACACAGCGCCTTGATCGCGCGCCAGCCACGTAGCAGCTTCAGCCTTGTCGCGTGTGATGTCGCGAGGGAGGCGGTGGCGAAGGCGGTCGCGGCATGCGACCGAACATACGGCCGGCCCTCCAAGCAAAACGCGCGTGCGGTCGCCTGACCAGCGTGCGCGCGTGCACTTGTTTGGAAGGCCCGAAACCCGCGCCGCAGCCGACGAAGCCCCTCCCATGTGGCAAGGGCTCTGAGAGCTTCGTTGGTAGAATTGTAACTGGAGGTGGGATCAGTGGCGGGCCTCGGCGTCGACCTCGGCGACGGCCGCGACGCTTCTTCTCGCCGCACCAGCCGAGTGCGCACGACCAGAGGGCTAAGTGGCTCCCAGCCCCTCGGCACGACCTGCAGCATGCCTTCAGGCGACTGGCGTGGCACCTCTTCGGTGTTCACCAGCGTGGAGGAGGCGCGCCGAAGGCCAGTGAGGGAGAAGAGCGACGTAGGGCGAGGCGAGGCGGGCGAGGCGGGCGAGGCGGGCGAGGCGGGCGAGGCGTTCGAGGATCGGCGAGGCGCTTCTTCTGGGCGCACGAGATGACGGCGCGCCACGGGCACTTCTTCGATGACGACAAGCGAGGTGCGCTTGAGGGCCTTGAGACGCGGCATTTGTTTGAGCCGCACGAGCCGACGGCGCTGTTCGTGCCACCACGCTAGCCAGCGCACCCAGTGCCGCGTCACGCCGGTGCACTGCATCGGACGCCGTGATGAGATCGCGCTGATGAGATCGATGAGCCTGTGCCTCGTAGCAGCCTCGTGCGTCCACGTCGCCATGACCGCTTCCACCGCGCGAATGACTGCGCGCGTACGACCGCGATCGCGCAAGTGCTTGTTGAACCGTCGTTGGCGCGACAACTCTATCCAACGAGTCATCGCAGCTGCGAGCTCCGCGTTCCGCAAGCGCCGCCCTGCAAGACTGAGAACAACGTCCACCGCCTGGAAGCGCATCTGGTTGTGGCCAAACGGGTCCAGTGCACCTTGGACTCGGGCGTGGACCCCGAAACGCCACAGTAGGCCTTGGACCCTATCGGACAGACTGCTCACGTGCTGGCTGGCGCCCGCCTCACCGTTTCCGACCATCCTGCCGAGGAAGAACGTTTCGTTGAATTTTGTTTTGCTTGCGGAGAATCAAATTTGGAGGTTTCGTCGGCCGGGTGCTCTTGCATGCAATCCCAGTCGAACTCGTCTGGACAATAGCCCTCTTTCTTCTACCCTACACATACACAGTGCACGCACAATTGTGCACGTATACTGACTGTTCATGCAACAACACTCGCCTTTGGATTCTCGAATGCGAGTATCCGAATAGTCTCAACAGTCGCGGCGCCGACTCCGCCTCGCCTCGCCGTCCGGTCCCTCGTGCGACGTGGAAGGGCCCACACGCAATCGCAAACAGCTCGAGCCCAGGCGTACACGCCCCCTCTAGCTCCTACCAGTTATCGCGCTTCCCGTCCTTCCTGCGCCCCTCGAAAGTTGCCTTGAGCTCCTTCTCGAAGTTGGCCGACTGGCTGAAGAACCCTTGCACCACCTCGACGCTCTCCTCGGCTTCGTCAACCGCAGGGTCGGCGTAGATGCCGCCGCCGCCCACCACTATGGGCGGCAGTCCTTCCTTGGCGCGCCAGTGATTCGAGTCGCGCAGTGAGTACGAGCAGCCGCAGTACTCTTGCTTGTAGAAGCTCTGCTCGGCGTTGATTCGGTACCTGAGGAGGTCATCAGTGGGTCATTAGTGGGTCATCAGTGGGTCATTAGTGGGTCATTAGTGGGTCATTAGTTGATTCGGTACCTGAGGAGGCAGGCAATCCAGAGGTAATCAGTGGGGCGACCAGAGAGGCCATCAGAGGCCATCAGAGGTCATCAGTGGGGCGACCAGCGAGGCCATCAGTGGTCATCAGAGGTCATCAGCTCGAGCCCTCCTCATCGTACTTGCGCTGCGTCATCTCGGCCGTCTGCCAGTCGGAGACCCAATACTCGACCCCCTCGTACTTTGCCGCCGCCTTGAGCCCCGAATCGTTCACCTGCTTCTCATCCTTCCACCGGCTCGTCGCGTTCGTCGTCGTGAACGAGTCGAACCCGTGCTCATGCGCATAGAGCGCGGTGCGCTCGAGCCGCATGTCGAAGCACATGGAGCAGCGAGCGCCACGCTCGGGGCAAAACTCCATCCCCTTCGCCCGTCGGTACCTGTGGGGAAGTGGCAGGGGGCGTCGTGGTGAGCACTTGCATGCACGAGGGGGCAGAACTCCATTCCTTTCGCCCGTCGGTACCACTCGTCCACGTCGCCGTCGACGTCCACAAAGTCGATGCCGAGCTTGGCGGCGAATCGCTTATTCTCCTCCTTGCGGATCTCGTACCTGATGAGACAGGCAATCAGAGAGGTCATTAGGGGTCATCAGGGCCCGTAAGGGTGTCCTCAAGGGCAATCAGAGGCCATCAGAGGTCATTAGGGTTCGTTCGGGCCCGTAAGGGTGTCCTCAAGGGCAATCATGGATCCAATTCGGAGCTCGTACTCCTTTCGCGGGTGGATGTTTGGGTTGTAGAAGAAGATTGTCACATCATGGCCGGCGGTCACCATCGCCTCGACCATCGCGCCGCTGCACGGCGCACAGCACGAGTGCAGCAGCACCTTGCGCCCCGTGCGCAGGCCAAGATGCTCGGGCAGTGCGGGAGGCGATGCGGGAGGCGATGCGGGAGGCGATGCATGCGTGGTCGACATCGATTGCTGTGGCCGCTCGTCGGGCGCCGGCATGGGCACCTCCCAACGGACTTTGCGCACCGAGGGCAGCGCCGCGGCGACTGCCGCAACGAGCCGCTCGCCTGCAGACCTCGTGGGCGTGTGGGGAAAGAAGAGGCAGGCATCGCCGTACGAGAGGAAGCGGTAGCGCTGCGCAATCGCATGCGCGTACGCGGCGTGCACCTCGGCTGAGGAGCCCAGCAGCGCGCTGACCAGCAGCATGAGCGTCGAGTCGGGCGCATGGAAGTTGGTGATGAGCGCATCAATCACGCGGAACTGGTAGCCAGGTGCGATGCACAGCGCCGTCGAGCCACTGACAGAGGTGCACCCGCGCGCCGTAGCGGCGCTTGCCAGCCCTCTGAGCACCATGGATGGCGACGGGCTGCCCACGACGGCGCTACCCACGACGGCGCTACCCACGACGGCGCTGCCCACAACGGCGCTGCCCACAACGGCGCTACCCGTGCCCGCTGCCGCCTCGTATGGCGTCCATTGCTCGAGATGGCCGAGCTCGAGCGCCGTCTCGAGCGCCGTCCCGCTCGCCAGCGCGCCCGTGCCAAACGTCTCACCAGCCGCGCTCGGCGCCTCGCAAGCCACATTCAGTTCCCCAAGACGGTGCACACCAAACCAGTACAGGGACTCGAGCACGCGCGTCGAGGTCGTCCCTACCGGTACGATCGGCCGCCCCTCGTCGAGGCTCCGCGCGATCGCCGCGAGCTCGTGCACGCGCATCGAGAAGCGCTCTGCATGCATCTGGTGCTCAGCAAGGCGCGGGGCGGCGATGGGCTTGAAGGTGCCCGCGCCCACATGCAGTGAAAGTCTTGAGCTTGCCACCCCCGCGGCGCTCAGGCGGTCGAGGAGCGCACTGGTGAAGTGGAGTCCCGCGGTCGGAGCTGCCACGCTGCCCTCGTGCGCAGCCGAGGCATAGACGGCTTGATAGCGCGTGGCGTCCGACGCCTCGGGCTGGCGCTGGATGTAGGGCGGGAGCGGAATGGCGCCGAGGGTGCTGAAGGCGTCCCGCAGAAGCAGCGGTGACGTGGCAGCGGCGCCGGCGGCGGCGGCGGCGGCGGAGGAGGAGGAGGAGGAGGAGGGCAGCGATGAGGCGAGAGCGTCCGTCGAGGCGGCTATCTGATCACCCGATGTGGAGGGCACGAGGTCGAGGCGCACAGCGACCTCGACGCCAGGCGACTCTCCCTCCTCCCGCCACTCAGAGACCACTCGCTCGACGCGGAGCGAGAGTGCTAGCGCACTCGCTGTCGCCGCCGCCGTGGCGCGCAGCTCAAGCCCGGTCGCCTCCAGAGGCAGCCTCACCATCGCCCGCCAGAGCTGGCCACACACTGGCTGGGACAGCGCGTGTGACGCGTCGGCGCCATCCTCGGGAGCGAGGAACATCACTTCCACAGGCGCGTCGGCGGCGCACGAGCCCATGCGAACAGGGCGTGCGAGCATGCGAGCGGCGAAGACGCGTGACTCATTGAAGACCAGATGCGCATCGGGGGGCAGCAGTCGAGGCAGGTCCGAAAACGTTGCGTCATGGAGCCTGCTGCCCTCCGCAACGGCGGTCGCGGGCAGCCGCACCAACAGCCTCGCCGCGTCGCGAGGCTCGGCGGCGTGCTGTGCGATCAGCTCGTCTGGGAGGTCATAGCGGAAGGCTGCCGACGCCATGCCCAGTGGCGAATGCGCTGCGTCGCCGCTGCCGTGTGGGAAATAGCCGGGCTGCAAGTGGACCGTGTGCACTGGCCGTCTGCAAAGGCGCGTGCTCAAAGGTTGCAGGCGAGCGCGCAACATCAGCGCAGTCGACCTCCCGAGGGAGGAGTGCGTGTGCGCCTTCTGGTTTTGCTGAAAATGTGCTGTGAAGATTAGCGTGAACGAACATTTTCTGATGCCAGACCTTTGTACAGTACTGGTGGTTGGGCTGTGGTGTACATGTAGCTCGAAGCGTTCTCGGAAAGGGTGTGGCTTCTTCTACACACTTGCAGTCGACTCCAACGACGATTACCTCAACGAACCCCAAACCTATGCACCTGGAGGCCCACGCTCCTCCTCAACACCCTATTTCTGCTAGCCCTACCCAGCTGCCGAGTGTTAACAGCCAATTCACACAAACTCCTACAGCGGACGCCATGTTCTCGCTGTTCATGGGCTTCTATCGCTACCTATTCCAGAAGCATCAGTTCCAGGTGCTCATAGTCGGCCTCGACTATGCCGGCAAGACGAGCGTGCTGGAGCAGATCAAGACCATCTTCTGCGGAATGGAGCCGCTGCCGCCCGGCAAGATCACGCCGACAATCGGGCTCAACATAGGGAAAGTAAGCATTGACGGGGCTAATCTTGTCTTCTGGGACGTCGGCGGCGCACGCAGCCTACGCTCGCTCTGGGAGCGCTACTACGGCGAGGCGCACGGCCTCCTTTTCGTCATAGACGCCGCCGACACGGCACGCCTTGAGGAGGCACGGGAAGTGCTTCGGCAGCTGCTCAACAATGCGGAGCTCGCCGGCATCCCCCTGCTCGTGTTTGCCAACAAGCAGGACGCCGCGGGCGCGCTGACGCCGCACGAGGTGCAAGCGCGCTTTGGCCTGCACCACGCTGAAGGCAGCAGCCAGCCGCAGCATGTGCTCGGCACAACGGCTATCCGCGGCGAGGGCATCGACGAAGGCGTGCGCTGGCTCGCAGAGACGCTGCGCACATCGCCGCGGGCGCTCGCGCTGCAAACCGGATGATGACACACGGAGGCGCCAGCCACCCAGCACACTCCCGTCTCAAACAGCTCAACTCGGGCAGCACAACAGCTCCATATGTTACGGCGTGCGCTGTCACTGGTCTGGTGATTGAAAGCGAGAGCAAGTTGGAAGGTCGGCGCCGTTGGGGATCGCCCACGTCCTCTATATACGGCAGGTGTAGCTTACAATAAGGTCAGATTGGCTATGTCTTGTTGCATGGTCTCGCATCTTGAAAGGGAATCCGAGCAGGGAAAACCGAGCAGGGAAACCTGCAGGAAACCGAGCGCGCGCGCGCGCGCGCTGCGCGCGCCCCGCCCGCTCCGCCCGCCGCCCGCTCGCATTCGAGAACTTGAGAGCAATGTGGCAGCTCCTCCTCCTTCGATTCTCCAGCAGCACTTTCAAGAGTAAAGTCCTGCACTGCAGCCGTATCCTGTATGACGGCTTCAAGGAGAAGCCCTTTTGCAACAACAAAGTAGCGCTCCAGCATGCGATCCTCGTCACCGCCACAATGCCGCAGCAAAATGCTCGTCGTCTCTTCATCAAGGCCGATGATCGCGGCAAGGGCATCCATTCGTCTCCTTCGAATAGCTAGTTTGCTCGAAATGACATCATCTATTGCCGCCGGGAACGCCGTCTCCAGCACCTCGACATCGCTCCCATACTCCATTTCTCGAGCACCTCAACTGTATCGCTTGGCTCTGCGACCTCGGCCGTGTCCTCTGCGATTGCGACCACTACCCGGTGCGATGCATTCACATGCTCAACGAAAGGCTCGACGCCGTGCTGCACGCGGCGAGGCGGCCGGCGGTGCTCAAGGCCAAGGCACGCGCACTCACCGTGCTGCTGTGCCTTCGTGCTCGAGTCGTCGCTCGTGTGTTTTCGCCCAGAGGCGCGGGCTTCGTCGAGGCGAAGGCGCACTTCTGGCAGGTGAACAACGACCTGATGACGCTCTCGCGCACCGCCGAAGTGGGGTTGGGGGACACGACTGCAGAGGAGAGGCGATTGGGTTCACTGAGTGCGGTCTGTTGAGGCTTGAGCACTGTAGTGGTCTGTGCCGCCGCGCGACCGGGTGTGAGCGGGTGTTGCACCACAATCATGGCATGATTGGCGCGTCTGAGGCTGTGAGCGCTTCTTAGTCTGACGGTGACGCGTACCGTGTAGTGAAGTAGGGCGGTGTAGTGGAGTATGGGGCGGCGTTCGCCCACCGTAATCAGACCCACCTGGCGCCTCAGATTCCCGGGACCGGGGACGGATTCAGATTGGATCGGGACGGTGACCTGACGTGATTCGGTGTTCGCCCCCGCGCCAGTGGGCCGGCACCCGGGCAGTGAATACACGATAAGTGAACTAACGGGTGCGCTCAGAACGGAAGTCAGATGAGATGGGGGCTCTCCTCCCTCACCCACGTACTCGAGGTCCCACACGAGTCGGCACGAGATCTGACCGCCGCACGGAGCCCGCCACATTGGCACTCGCAAAGTCCGACAGTTCCATCATCGATCTCTTCTGTACACCGCCGAGCTGCCCCGAATATGCTCAGGGGGCTTGCCAAGGAGGTTCCTCACAACTCAGCGACCTACGCGCTTTACACCACAATGCCCACGACAGCGCGTCGCGCGGAGATGTGGAGTTTGCCCGCCTTTTTGGCGAATTTGGCGCGTGCGCTGTCCTCGTCGATGGGCGTGGGGAGCGCCAGGTCGAGGAACGGCTGCGTACCCACGTGGACCTGCACGTGCTCGGCGGAGATTGCGAGCTCGAGCTGCTCCATGGACGTCACGCCCGCCGGCACGTGCACCACGAGCGAGATCTCATCTGCGCTCTCGAGATTGAGCTCATACTTGGCTGCCTGCGCGTGCTGGTTACGGTCTCCTAGTACCGCCGGCGGCGCGGGCGGCGGCGTTGGCGGCGCGGGCGCGGGCGTGGGCGTGGGCGTGGGCTGTGCAGCCAGCTTCGGCGGCGGTGGTTTCGGCTTCGGCTTCGGCGGCGCGCCGGAGGACTCCGCGTCGTCATCGTCGCTGTCAGGCTCGTCGGGCATCGCACCCGCCGTCAGCCCGCTGGGCAGCGGCCCCAGACCGGCCTTCTCGGCCGCTGCCTGCAATTGGCCCGAGGCGACCGCCGCGCCCAGCTCGTTCCCGAGCATCATCTGCGCAATAGCGAGCATCTCAGATTCGTCAAGAGGCGACGCATCACCACGACGCTCGAGCGCCCGGCGCAGCGCGTCCTGGTCCCCCGAGTGCAACGCCGCCGCCGTCGCCGGGTCGCGGCTCAGAGGGGGCGGCGCTGGCGAAGGGCCAGCTACCGGTCTCTTTGCTGAAATCACCTTCCCCGGTCGAGGCTCATCGGGCAGTACCGGCACCTTGGGCGTGGTCGTGGGCGGCGGCGGCGCGGCCGGCGCGGTCGGTGCTGCTGGCGGCGCGGACGGCATGGGCTCGGATGGTGGCGCCGGCGCCGGCGAGGACGGCTCTTCGGGCTCATCCGGCTTCGCACTCCCACGGCGGCCGTTCATCTTGATGACGGTGCGAGACTTGGCACCCACACCGGCATTCTCGCCACCCGCCTTGGGCGCGGGCGGACGCTCGGGCACGCGGGCACGCAGGAAGTCGACCATGACGCCCATGGACTTCAACGAGAACTTGTGCGCCGTGTCCTCGAACGAGCGAAAGATCACCTGCTGGCAGCCAGCCGCGCGCAGCGCCGCCCCGGCCGCCTCGACTGCAGATCGTTCGACGGTCTCGTCCTCGTCTCCCGCGAGAAGCATGATGGGAGTCTCGAGATTGGGCGCGGCGTGAGGCATGGAGCCGAACGCGGAGAGCTCGAAGGCGGGCTGGCACATCCACCCAGAGTGGCTCAGGATGGCCGCAAGCGGTCGGCGGTAGGACAGACCCGCCGCAATTGCAAGCGCGCCGCCCATCCCGAAGCCGCCGATGGCGATGCGCGACGGTGCAAAGTTGGTGACGACGAGAAGTTCATCGAGGCGCTCGTGTACGTGCTTGATGGCATCGGCGAGGCCGTCCGGCGTGCGCATGGCGAGGCCGCGGATGGGTGTTGGCGGCATGTCAAACCAAGCTGGTACCGGCGTGCCTTTGAGGGTGGTGCGAAGGCCAGGCGACGGGCACGTGAACTGCAACCATGGGATGTGCGGCCGTGCGTGCTCCTCGATGGCGTAAGATTCGCGTTCTCCGTAGTCGGCGAGCCACAAAATGGCGCCAGTCGGCGTAGGAGCGGGCATGTACCTTCGCTAGGAGTTGCCGTCGAGGGGCCGTTGCCGCGTGCGAGACGGAAAATATTCGAACCAAGCGAAACGTCCCACCGATCCGGTTACACCGGGGGAAGCCGGGACGGTCCAGGTTCGTTCCTGTTTCCATCGTTTTCTCCGCTTCATGCCGCCAAGGATCCATGGATCCTGCGATCCTCGTCCTGTCGTCTGCCTCAACACAAGTCTATCTAAAATTTAGACAGCCAAACAGAGGCCTAACAAAAATGTGCTCCACGCGGCATGTTTAGTCAACTCTGCACCTACGAAACAGCCCATGCCAGGAATCCAGGGCAGCAGCCTTAGAGTCGCGCAAATGCGCACCTCGATCGTCTTGTTGGCGGCTCTCCTTTGCGTAGATGCCTTGAGAACCATGCCGCCCGCAACGGCTACTCGCGGCGCGCATCCATTCATCGCTGGCGCTGTCAGCAGCACGCCACCACGCGTGCCGACCCCAAACAATTCTCATCCGAGCAGAACCATCGTGCCTCGTCTCAGCTTACTCACCACCGCCAGTTCTGCCGTGCTCGGAGCCGCTAGCTTTGTCGCACGCCTACCAGCTCCTGTTTTGCTCGCCCTCGCTGTCGTGTCGGAGATCGGTGGGACCACTTCCATGAAGCTCGCGGCTACAAGCTCGCCGCTCTGGTCTATTTGCGTCTTCATCTGCTACGCGCTGTGCTTCACCCTCTTACCCCTCGCGCTGCGTACGCTGCCTTTGAGTGTCGCGTACGCCACATGGTCGGGTGCGGGCACGGTGGCCTCGGTCTTCATCGGTGCGCTCATCTTCTCCGAAAAGATCACGCCATTCAAGCTCTTCTGTTTATCGGCAATCGTCTTTGGCATCGTGGGCATCAATCATTGAACCATGATTGATGAAGTGTACTATTATATTGTCAGTCTCAATTCGGCTCAGGGTTAGGAAAGTAGTAGGGAATGTTTGAAAGTGTAGAAACTAGTGTCTAGTGTCCGCGCGCCGGAGGGCTCGCGCGCCGTCGCCGGCGCGCACTCGTGGCCTCGTCGCCCCCCGCGCCCCGCCCGAGGGAAACGACAGACGGTGTATGCGGTCCGACTGTGTTTCGTTTCGACTTTGCACCTTCGTCTGTCCACACTGCCGTTCTCTGTGGGCGAGCGACGCGTCATCGCATGGGCACGCCTACCGCCACCGGCGGCTCGCCGCAGTGACGAGAGCTCGGGTGAGCCGCCAACGACAGCAGCCACGCGGGTGGACGGGCGACGGCCTCCTCTTCGTCATCAGTGCCACGCAGCGAGTAGATCTCGTCGAGATCTCCCGTCCACATCTCGCCGTCATCGTAGTGCACCGTGGCGCGGTGGCCCTGCAGCCTCAAAATCGTCCCCGCGTACCAGCCATCATCGCCACCCTCATCGCGCGTCCATTGGGTCTGCACCGCCTCGCCTGATGGGGGAAGTCATCAGTGCTCATCAGTCGCAATCAGTGGCCATTGGGTCTGCACCCTACATCCCTCATAGGCGAGCTCGCCGTCGGCCAACACGGGCGGCGTGCCTCGCGCCGCACCGCCGCCGCCGCTGCTGCTGCTGTCGCCGCCGATGCTGCTGCTGCTGCTGCTGCTGCTGCCGCTGATGCGCGGGTAATGCCGAGTGCCACAGCGTGCGTCTTCCTCGTCGCTCGAGGTTGCGCCTCGGCTGAGGAGACGAGCAGCTGCTGCATGGTGGGCGACAGTGGCGGCGGCGCTGGCGCTGACGCTGCTGCTTGAGGGGACGTCGTCGACGGCATTCTGGAAGCCAAGCACGCCCATGGCTACGAGTGCCGCCATCAGCCAGAACGCCACGGATTGGAACACAAGCGCCATGACCGGTGAGCAAACGCCTGCCCAGCACGACGCGTCGGCTGTCGCCGGGGGCGCGGCTCGCAGCCCTACGAGAGGGACCGGCGGCCCCCCTGACGCGTCCGAGGCGCCTACGGGCGGGAAGACGGCGAGAGAGTGCACGCGCAGCTGCAGCGGCCAGCGAGCGTCCGAGTGCAGCTTGTGTGCACAGGGCTCCAGCAGTGCACACCGCTGTGAGTCCAAAGGCGGTGTGAAGAAGAGCGGCTCGAGTAACACAAAGCGATCGTAGTCGCTCGCCAGGCCGCGCGTCAGAAGGTGGCCACGCTGGTGCGTGTGCACGAGCCCACCATGCACGAGGGCATGGGCGCCGTACATGTATGCCCCCGCCCCGAGGCTGGGCGGACTGCCGCCGCTGGCGCCACCGCTGGCGCCGCTCCCATCATGCGCGCCGCCTCCGCCGCCGCCTCCGCCGCCGCTCCCTGCGCCGCGGCTGCCGCCAGTGAGCGCCTGATGGTGGGGGGCCGCGTGGGAGTGCCGATGCGGCATGCGCAGCACGTGGGCAACGGCAAATCCCAAGGCCACGTCGCGTACGACGGAGTGCTGGTAGGACGGTGCGATCAGGTAAGGATGCAAGCGATGAGGATGCAAGCCACCACCGACGAACCTATAAGGATGGGCAGCGGCCGCGGCACCAAAAGAACTGGCGGCAGGGAGAGTGCGCACGGTGGGGAACGTCTGATGGTAGGCATGTGACGCGAAGGCACTCGGAAATGACGAAGCCGTGTGCGGCAGCCGCCCCTGTGCCAGCGCGGGTACTCCATGGACGACTGGTATGCCATGTGTCACCGTACCGCCTACTGTCGAACTGGCGCGGAAGGGTGACGTGAAAGAGCCAGCGCCCACGCGCGCGCCGACGCTGCCCCCAAAGTGGCCTATGTGGCCAATGCTGCCACCCTTGAGCCGGCGCCCAACACGACGCCGGTCCACGTGAAGACCTCTGGGTGCCTCGGATGGACTCTGATGACCTCTGATGACTTCTGATGACCTCTGATGGCCTCTGTGTGCCTCGGATGGACTCTGATGACCTCTGATGACTTCTGATGACCTCTGATGGCCTCTGGGTGCCTCGGATGGACTCGGGTTGGAGACGGACAGCCGGCGAGAGCTTGCGTCGAAGACCTGCACCGGTGCCGCCGCCGAGTGGGCGCTCGAGGACGTGCCCTGCGCGGGAAGAGCGGAAGCATCGGCCGTGGAAGCATCGGCCGCCATCTTCTGAGCAATCCATTTCGCCAAGGTGCCGCTGCCCATCCCATAGCCGCCTGGCAAACGTCTGTAGTCTCGCGTCTGAATCTTCGGCGGGGCGCCCCAGTGCGCGGGGAAACGACCGCCGGGCGTGGCGGCGATCCGCACGGGCGTGGCGGTGGTCGGCGTGGGCGCGGCGACGACCGTGGCAGAGGTCGTGGCAGAGGTTGCGGCAGGGGTCGTGGCGGCTGCGGCGGTCGTGGCGGCTGTGGAAGGTGAGAAAGGAGTCCCTAACAAGGAAGAGGAGGTCGCGGCGGCTGTGGAAGGTGCCGCCTCGTTCTCAGCCAGAGCCCACGGCGGCGCGTCGTCGGGACCCACCTCGAGGCTCGTCAAGGGCAGCAGCACGGCGCCGCTTGCGTCGCTCACTGAGATGTTCGCCCTTGCATAGGAGCCGGACGCAAGCAGCAGCACGAGCCGGTAGGCCGTCTCGGGCGCCACATGCACGGGCGTGCGCAGCTCGATCGAGGTGGGCGCTGCGAGCGCGGCCGAGGATGCTACGCCGGCGGCCTTGATAGGACATGCGGTGCCCAGCTCGCCGCCGTCGCTGCGAAGGGTGAAGGCACTCCGCTTGAACTGGGTGCCACCATCGCACATCTCGAGCTCATGGTAGGGCGCATCTGCGAGCGACAACGGTGGCGTGGATGCGGGCGCGATGGCCGCCGCAAGCAGAAAACAGGCGCAGGCGAACCCTCCGAAGGAGCGGCAAATGGTTGGCCGGAACGAGGTTGTGAGCTGCGCTGCTAGCCAGCCCAACAACATGGCGATGGTGAGATAATCCGAATGGATGGGCGACAGCATGCGAATGGGTAGAAATACGAGCACGAGCAGCAAGAGGACGCCACCCGGGTGCTCAGGACATTCGTCCGCGGCGAGCGTGAAGCGACGAAGGAGCGTCTGGCTACGCCGCATGCCGAGAGTGGGCTTCCGCTTAGAGCAACGAATTCACATGAACACACACACACACTCAACGACGCGTTGACAAGTAAGCACGCACACTGTATTGACAGGCGTTCCTGCAGCTGTGAATTGCACAAATGCCATTGACCCCATTCGTTCGCGTCCAGGGCGCTCGCGCCCGTGCTCTCGGCGAGCCTCTGCCAGGCCCGAGCGATGCTGTGTGCCTTCACTATCAGCGTGGCGTGTGCCGCTTTGGTGAGGCGTGTGCCTTCCGCCACGTGAGTCTCTTCGATGGCAGAGTTGTCGAGGAGGCGGATGGCCAGATTGAAACGAGTGAGGATTCGGCGCTCGTTGCTTGCCAGCGCGCCTTTCGAGCCGCAGAGGCGCGCCTCGCGAATATTCGCGCGGCTGGAGGGCCGCGCGAGGAGATCGCTGACGCGGCGGCCACGCTGCGCGAGATCCAAGTCCGAGTTCGTGCGATGCTCAAGGGAGCGGCTTCGAATCGTTTGGCCATTCCGCGCCGGCAGCGTCGCCCCAAGAATGAGAACCGAGCAGGCATTTTCCGCCGCTTCCTACTGGATACATACGGCCATGCTGCACTCGCATCGGGGAGCGGCGTGCTGGACGTGGCTGGTGGAGCAGGCCTGCTCAGCTTCGAGCTGCTCAACTACAGTCGTGTGCCGGTGACTGTCGTAGATCCCCGCGAGACGCTACGCCTCACGCAGCACGAGTGGCGTGTGGCCGTGGCCGCGCGCCGCAGAGCCAGTACTGCCGTGTGCAAGCCCGACGCCGAAGCCGCCACTGGCGACGAGGTCGGTGATGACGGTGATGACGGTGATGACGGTGATGATGACGGTGATGACGGTGATGGCACGGCCGGTGGCGACGCTGAGGCCGGTGGCGACGCTGAGGCCGGTGGCGACGCTGAGGCCGGTGCCGAGGCTCCCACTGAGGCCGAGGCCGAGGCCGACACCGAGACGGACGCCGAAGCTGCCACCGACGCGGTCGCCGAGGCTGCCACCGAGGCCGAGGCTACCATCGAGGCCGAGGCCGCATCTGGTCATGTCGTCGTTCCGATAACAGCGTTGCCATTCGAGCGCTCTACTGGCACACCGCGCCGGCCTCGGCACTGGCGCCTCTACTGGCGGGACGCGCTCTGGAAGCCGGTGCTCGAGCTGGAGGACGGATCTCCCGCCTCCAGCTCCGGATCTCCCTGCTCGAGATCGCGCCTTGCCACGTGCCCGAGCGCCGTACCGAGCGCCGCCGCACTCGCCGCTGTAACGGCTGCACTGGTCGAGGCGCCGCCGCTAGCGCCGAGCTCGCGTCGTCGTCGCAAGACGTCTTCGACACAGGATGCGGCCGCGGTGACCGCCCCTCCCGCCAACGTCGCCGCGGTGGGTACGGCCGCCAGTGCCACCAACGGCGGCGACGAGGCGCACGGCCAGTTGGGCGAGGCGCCGCCGGCGCCAATGGCGCCAACGGCGATGGAGGTGTGCACTATTCTTCAGGGGTGCTCAGCCGTCGTAGGCATGCATCCCGACGCTGCCACCGAGTCGATCGTGGACTTTGCCCTGGCGGCGGGCAAGCCGTTCGCGGTGGTGCCGTGCTGTGTCTTCGCCGTCGACTTTGCACACCGGCGCGGGCCCGAGGGGCAGCCCGTGAACAATCACAGCGCCTTCGTGCGCTACCTGCAGGCCAAGGCGCCCGACCGAATCGGGGTGGCCACGCTCCCATTTGAAGGGAAGAACGTAGTCTTGTACTCGTTGCCCAAGCGTGTGCAGGGTACCCGCACGATGGCCGGCGGCGATGCGTGCGAGCTGTGCGCGGGTCCGAGCGAGGTTTGAGATCAAGTGACGTCGTTCCGGTCTGACCCACCGAAAGAGGTACAATCGCTAGGGGTCCCCGCCCGTCCGGCATCCGAGACGCGGGGCGAGTGGGTTACGGACCGGTGGTTCCGATTCTGTAATCTGTTTGTCTTCCGCTCAACTAACGGTAACGCTCAACGTTTACAATAAATCTACCTACGCGTTCGTGATTTTTCGAGCCGACCCAGTCGCCAGGTTCCTACCCTGGATACATCTGCTTTACCTGGCGCTGCGGCCGTGCGGGTGGGTCCGACGGCACACGTGTGGCACGCACTGAGGGCAACGCCGCGCCCGGAAGGCGCTCAAGCCCCGACCTGGCAAAGGCAGAGTGTCGTGATCACTAGCCCCAGTGCGGAGGTCAGACGCCAGGCGACGCTCCCGGTCCGCGGCGGGGCCTCCGAGGCGAAGAGACCGCTCGCCTCGCACACGGCGGCCGCGGCGTCGTCGAGGGCCTTGACGGCGGCTCGATAGCCGGGCATGGCACTCGTGGGGCATTGCATGCAGGCGGAGGCTCCGAAGGCGCTGTTGTACGTGCCACGTGTACAGGGAGCGCACGTGTCCACGCTGGTCGCGCCGCGCCGGGCACTCGCGGTGCCGTTCGGGCACGGGATGAAGGAGCTCCTGCCGCGCGTGTTGCCATAGGTGCCCGGGGGGCATGCGGTGCAATTGGGGTGCCCGCCGCCCGAAAAGCGGTTGAAGGAGCCCACGGGGCACTCGGTGCATGCGGTGCGTCCGAAGCCGTTACTAAACGTGCCCGGCGCACAGATGTCGCAGAATGGCTGGCCCGTGCGTGGCTGCGCCTGCGTAGGCGTGCAGTTATGGCAGCGCGCCATGCCCGGGTTGCCATTCGACATGCCCGCGGGACACGGCACGCACGCTGCCGCGTACGAGCGACCACCCGAGTGTGGCGCGACTGTGCCTGCAGGGCACGCGATGCAGTCCTCGGGGCCGTCGTTGCCATGGTCGGGGCTGTACGTGCCAGCCGGGCATTCGACGGGGAGTGGGATGGCGCCAGTCATCGCGACCTGGCGCAGAAGCCGTGTGATGGGATCGAGAGACCAGCCATCGGCACAGAAGGCGCCAGGTGGGCAGGGCCGGCAGGCCGTTGCGCCGTGCACTGGGCTGTACGACCCCGGGGCGCACGAGGCACATGCCACCGCCGCTGTGCTCGCACGCGGCGTAGCGCCACTCTTTCCGATCGGACACTGGCGGCAGATGCCGTCCCCGGTCCCATACGTGCCGAGAGTACAGGGCGAGCACTCGTCGATACCCGTCGCACGGCCGCAACCGGGCGTGCAGTTGCCATATAGGAGTGGACCGGGGGCCATCGGCGGCGGCGGCGCGGAGTACCGGCTCGGTACGCTGCCGTTGCCGGTGCCGCTGCTGGTGCCCGAGGGCACGTAGCCCAAGGGCGGGAGGCGGGTGGCCGTGACGAGGGCCAGGTGGGTCGGGTCGCCCCACGAGACCGCCTGTGTCCCGATTTGGACATAGCCGCCCACGAAGAGCATCGTCTCGTTGTCGACGCTCATCAGGCTGTAATCGCGAACGGGTAGGATGGGCGCGAACGCCGCGGTGTAGTTGGCGTTGAAGACGCCTGGCGGCGTGCGCGGCGGCACTGGTGGTGCCGAGGGCGGCCGGACGCCGGGCGGTAAGCAAATGAGAGCGCAGCCCATGCGGACCGACGTAACCGTCGCACAGCAGCACTCGGCAAGGCCGGGCGCACGGCCGGTAGTAGTGGTGGTATCCGCTCGCCAGCTGCATCCGAGCCGCGAGATACGGCCGAGATTGCGCCGCGTGCATGCGAGTGCGCCGGCGCCGGCGTTGGCAGTTGGGTCACAGTCCCCGCGCGCCGTGTCGAACGTGTCGAACTCGACCACCGCCACGGCGCCATCTGAGGGTGCGCACCGCGAGGCCATGCGGCTCGTCAGTGGCCATCCGAGGGCCATCAGAGGCCATCAGAGGCCCATTAGAGGGCCATCAGAGGGCCATCAGAGGGCCATCAGAGGGCCATCAGAGGGCCATCCGAGGGCCATCAGTGGGCCATCAGTGGGCCACGCGTACCGGAGGGATCCACCGCGAGGCCGCGTGGCTCGAAGAAGCGCTGTGACGAAACATGCTTCTGGTAACGGCCGTCGTACGACGAGTAGAGGATCGAGGCGCCCTGCACGGCGTGGGTCACGTAGAGGGCCTTGCGGCTCGTGTCGACGGCGACTCCGGACACGTGCAGGAGCAGCATGAGCTGCAGCGGCGAGCTCCCGTCGAGATTCGATCTCATGAGCGCGCCGCCCGACCGCATCGCATCTGTCCAGAACAGGTAGCCGGCGATCGGGTCGAGCGCCAGGTAGCGCGGTGTGAAGAGGCCGGTGGTGGCGGGCGTGACCACGTCCGTCGGCCGCGAGCTCCCGTCGGCCGCGGCCGCCAGGTCGAACCGCGTGATGCGCGGCTCGCCGCCGCACGAGAGCGAGGCGGTGCTCGAGTTGCCGCCGCCGTACTGGATCACGTACGCGTGGCCGCGCGTGTAATCGAGCGCAAAGTCCTGCGGGCAATTGATGCGCCCGATGATCACCGTCGGCTCCGCGACGCACCTTGACGTCTGATAGTCCACCGGGCAGCGCTTGAGCGTGCCCTGCGGAGGTTGGAGAGAGTTGTCGAGCTCCTCGACCCACAGCAGCTCGCCGCCCGCGACCATCAGGCCTAACGGCGTGCCGAGTCGGCCCCGGAACTTACGCGCCGTGTGCGTCGTGCGGCCGTAGCGTGTAAACCCTGCGGCCGCGCCGCTGCTGGCATTCGAGACCTGCTGCACAGCGAGGCCCGACCAGATTGCCGAGTCCTCGACGACGCCACGGTCCGACGGGCAGTTCTGGTCAGCGTAGAGCACCCACGGCGGCTCGGTTGCCTCCCAGCGATGGCGGTAGCCTTCCGTGAGTGAGCACGACGGCGGCAAGGCGGCCACGAGTGCGGCCGCCAGGCCAGGGACGAAAGCAGCCATCTTGCTGCTCACGACGGCGTCTTCCACGAATCTGCGAGGCACGAAATCCAAAAGGCAGAATCCCGGAAATGGGATTGCCGCTGCGATTGTGCTCGCTTTTGGAGTCAAGCTGCGGCCGATGATTCGGAATGTTCACAACATTCCGTTCACAGCACTTGGACTGACGACGTGGGCGCGGGTCGCTCGCCGACGACTCAGAAAGGAGGCCGAATGCGCACCTCGCTCATCGCGTGCAAGGTCACGCCGGGCGACAAAGGGTGCAAAATCGCGATGCCCGGCTGCTCCGCACTCGAGATCAAGCACTGCGCGCTCGCGCCGGGCGCTCCGCCTGACGCAAGGTGTACGCTCGCATTGGACCTTGCGACGCACAACTTCGTGCTGTGCTCCTTGCCACCGGGCGGCCGCATGCAGGCGACGCTCAGCACGGTGGTGACCAACGACCCCGACCAGATGGCATGGCTCTTCCTCAAGGCGACTGGGCCTCGCGCCTTCCACGTGCTCGGCCGACTCATCGTGGACAGCAAGGAGCGCACCGGCGTCGCTGCTGCCAACAAGGCCGCCTGGGCGGCGGTGCGCGAGCAGCGTCGGCGCAGCGGCGCGCCCGTGAGCATCGGCGTGGGCACTGGCGACGGCGAGTCGGACGAGGACGGGTGGCCGACCGCCGCCGACATCGCGCCATCGCGGACCGCGGGTGGCAAGAAACCAACAGCGCGCGAGGCCGAGGACGCCCAGGACGACGCGGAGGAGAACATCGAGGTGCTGCTGCCCGAGGGCGACGACCGCATCGAGTTCGAGAGCGGCGCCGAGGACGACCCGAGCGAGGCGGACTCGGAGGAGTTCGTCCAATGGATGGTCGAGCGAGCATCGACCGGTGCAGCGAGCGGTGCGGCGAAGCGGCCGCGGCCGTCCAAAGCGGCGGCGCTGGCACCGAGCAACAGCAGAAAGAGCAGCGGCAGCGGCGGCGACGGCGGCGGCGGCGGCGGCGCCAGCCAGGGTGGCAGCCAGGGTGGCAGCCAGGGTGGCAGCCAGGGTGGCACGCGCGCGCAACGCCGACAAGCAGCGTCGAAGCGATCACGAGGTATGGCGATGGCATGAGATCAGAACGCATGCAAGAGTTGAGAATCCTCCGGTCGGCCGAGTTGTAAGGACGTTCCGGTTCAGTACTTCGGAGAGAAGTTTGTCTCGAGGCACGTGACTCGGATAAGTTTCGGGGTGTTTTCGGAAGTCCTCGGCCGACGCCCCGGGCGCCGCTGCGCCGCTGCGCCGCTTTGCCGCTGTGCCACTGCGCCGCTGTGCCGCTGTGCCGCTTCTGCGCCGCTTCTGCGCCGCTGCGCCGTTGCCATGGACGACGATGGGTGCGCCGCCGCAGACATGGCGAATAGCAAAGTGAAGCTGCCTCGAGCATCGGTGGCGCAACCTGGTCCCGACGAGGCCAACTGCTTGTCTCGTGGACTGGCATTGTGGGTGACGCGGTATGTGCTCCGTGGCCTTCGCAAACCGCTGCAGCCGGACGATATGCCAGTGGTTCCCAGGAGTGTCAAAGCTGAGCCCATGCTGTTCGCCAGCGCGGAGCAGCACTGGGCGGTGGAGCTCAAGCGGGCCAAGCAAAAGGGCAGCGCTCCCGATCTGATTCGCGGCGTGTGGCTGCCGTCCTCGCCGGCAGCGCTGTGGATGACCATCGTACTGTCCGTCGTCTCGGGGCTCTGCAACACAGTCGCGCGCCCGCTGCTGCTCCGCTGGACGCTGCTCGCCATCCAGGATCCAGATAAGTACGCGATGGAGGCAGGCATGGGCTTCGCGGCGGGCTTGGTGGTCGTGCTGTGGATCGAGTCTTGGACTCGCAACTATGCCGTCATGGAGGGCTCGGCGATCGCCACCGCACGCATGATGGCGGGCACGATGCACCTGGTCGGGCTCAAGGCGCTGCATGTCGCCATCGGCGAAGGAAAGGCGAGCGCCGAGGCGTCCATCATTGGCAACGACTTGGTGCGCACGTCACAGATGATGACGATCGTGCCCATCATGATCTCCGGCCTTGCCTCCCTCGCGGGCGGCATCGCCTTCCTCGTCTTCGTCGACGTCGGCCCGATCGCGCTCGCTGGACTGTTTGTGATGGTGTGCTGAGTGCCTCTGAGTGCGTCTGATGACCTCTGAGTGCCTCGGATCGCCTTTGAGTGACTGCCTCTGTTTGATGGTCCTATTTGGCAGGTTTCCATCCTGTTCGTCTCGTTTGAGCTCGGAGCCAGATCTCGAAAGATCTCCCACAACATCCTCGGCGCGGCCGACAAGTCGGTCAACGCGCTTCGAGAGATGGTCGACGGCGCCAAGGTCGTCAAGCTCCAGGTGCGAGCTCTGATTCCGTCTGATTGCCAAGGTCGTCAAGCTCCAGGTGCGAGCTCTGATTCCGTCTGATTGCCAAGGTCGTCAAGCTCCAGGTGCGAGCTCTGATTCCGTCTGATTGCCAAGGTCGTCAAGCTCCAGGTGCGAGCTCTGATTCCGTCTGATTGCCAAGGTCGTCAAGCTCCAGGTGCGAGCTCTGATTCCGTCTGATTGCCAAGGTCGTCAAGCTCCAGGTGCGAGCTCTGATTCCGTCTGATTGCCAAGGTCGTCAAGCTCCAGGTGCGAGCTCTGATTCCGTCTGATTGCCGCTGATGGACGCGAATGACGACTGATGACTACGGAGAGCCGATGATCACCGCTGATGACCACTGATTACTCCAGGTATGGGAGGATGCGTATTGCGAGCTCGTGAAGCGATGCCGCGCGGCGGAGCTGGTGCACATTCGCAAGTTCCGACTGGTTCAGGTTCTGATCATCGGGATGGGTCGTGCCTCGCCCATCTTGGCCAACTGCATCACCTTCTGCCTAGTGTACGCTCAATTGCCTCTCATTGCCTCTGATCGCCCCCGATCGCCTCTAATTGCCTTGATCGCCTCTGATCACCTGTAATTGCCTCTGATAGCCTCAATCACCTCTGATCGCCTCTAATCGCCTTTGATTGCCTCTGATGGCCTCCCTCATCAGGTGGGTGCTCACGGGAGAGCTCGAGGCGTCAGTGGTCTTCCCAGCGATGCAAGTGTTCCAGTCGTTACGCGTACCTTTCATCGTGATCCCGATGGGCCTCCCCATGCTGGCCCAAGTGCAGGTCTAATTGCCTCGAATTGCCTCTGATTGCCTCTAATTGCCTCTAATTGCCTCTGATTGCATCTGATTGCATCTGATTGCCTCTGATTACCTCTAATTGCCTCTGATTGCCTCTGATTGCCTCTGATTGCCTCTGATTGCCTCGGATTGCCTCGGATTGCCTCGGATTGCCTCTGATTGCCTCTGATTGCCTCTGATTGCCTCTAATTGCCCAAGTGCAGGTCTCAGCACGGCGCGTGGCGGCCCATCTGAGCCTGCCAGAGCAGCCGACTGTGGCGCACCTGACTGCTCGCCAGCAGGGCGGCGCCGAGGCTGTGGCGGATGAGAGCCACCTTGAGGCAATTGGAGGCAATCAGAGGCAATCAGAGGCGGATGAGAGCCACCTAGAGGCAATTGGAGGCAATCAGTGGCAATCAGAGGCGGATGAGAGCTACCCACCAGAAGCCCTCGTCGAGATGTGCGGAGCTGTCATTGGCTGGCCTACCGCCATCGCCGGCGCTTCGACGACCACGAGCGCGCCGCCGCAGCCCGCCTCCTCCTCCGCCACCTCCTCCCAGCGCCAAACTCGGGGCGCCGTGATGGGCGCGCGACTCTTGCAGAGGGTTGGACTCCGCGTACCGGTACCGGCCAAGCCGGCCGACGCACAGGCTGCCGCGAGCTCGCAGCAGGACATGGCGATCCCTCGACGGGAGATGACAATCCCGCTGCGCGACACGACACTCACCGTGCGCGCTGGTGAGCTGGTGGCTGTGACGGGAGGTGTAGGCTGTGGGAAGAGTACGCTGCTCTCGGCCTGCTGGGGCGAGAGTCTCTTGCTCGAAGGCAGCCTACGCGTGCATGACGACCTCGCTATGGTGCTCACAAACCCCATCCATCGCGCGCGCCACTGAGTGCTGATTATGGACGCTGATGCCCTGTGATTGCCTCCATCATCAGGTGCTCGCCAAGCCTTTCATCGTGCGCGGCACCATCCTGGACAATATCCTGCTCGGCCGGCCGCTCGTCCAAGCACGCCTCGATACGACTCTGACGCAGTGCGCGCGCGCGCGCGCGTGCTGGCTGATGAATGCTGGCCTCGGAGGACCACTAACTTGCTCCGACGGCCTCCATCCTTGCATGCAGGTGTGCCCTCCTCGAAGACCTCTCCAACTGGACACAGGGCGTCCACACGGCCGTCGGCGAGCGAGGCGTCACTCTCTCCGGAGGGCAGCAGCAGCGCATCGGGGTCGCGCGCGCGCTCTACGGCGCTCCACGCTTACTGATCGCAGACGACCCTTTCTCGGCTGTCGACGCTCGAACGCAGGCGACTCTCTTGGCCACGTTTCGCGAGTTTGCCAAGGGAGGGGGCACGGGCACGGAGGGCGGTGAGACTCGTCGACGGTCGATCCTCTGTTCCCTGAACCAGCGCCATCACCTTGCCTTGTTTGATCGAGTGGTGCACATTGAGGATGGAGTGGCGGTGGCTCGGGATCCGCCCAGGCAGAGCGCCGAGGATGCTGCTGGCGCCTCCGTGGACGAGCTCACTGACGAGGCACCCACCGCCACCGCCGCTCTGGCTGCCGCTGCTCCCGTTGACACATCCGACTCATCCGCAGAGCCCGCTCCTGTTGCCGCCCCCGCCGATGCCACCGCCGCTTCCTCACCCGCCGTTTCCTCTCCAGCCGCCACTTCCGCACCCATCGCCACCACGAGCACCTCCACTCCAAATTTGGAATCCACGAGCACTTCCAATCCCAAATTGGGAGGTCGCGAGGCCAAGAGCGACGGCGACCTCGCAAGCGGTCTCGTGAGCAGCTACCTGCGTGCAATGGGCCCCGTGCTCGTGACGACGTACACCCTGCTCCTCCTCTGCTCGTACGCTGCGTACCTGGCGGGCGATTTGACTCTCACCGCGTGGATGACGTCCCTCCGACAGACGAACAGCAGCGCGCTCGAGCTCGATGCCGAGATGCGCTCGGCACGGCGCGCCGAGAGCCTGCGCTCCTTGATCATCTACGTGAGCTGCTCCGTACATGCTGATTACATGCTGATTACATTAGGATTACATGCGGATTACATACTGATTACATACCGATTACATGCTGATTACATGCTGATTACATGCTGATTGCGCTCCTTGATCATCAAAGAAGCTGCTCCAGCGGGCCACGTCGCACGTCGACTCCATCACTGAGTACATGCTGATTGCCTCCCTCATCAGGTGAGCTGCTCCGCGGGCCACGTGGTACTTCTGCTCGGCTCCTCCGCGATCTGGGCGCTCGGGGGGGTGCGAGCGTCGCGCACGCTGCATGCGGATACGGTGGGCCGGCTCGCGCTTGCGCCGCTCTGGTGGTACGCTGCTGAGTGCCACTGATGACCGCTGACGACTGCCAATCCTTGCCCCTGATGACCTCTGATGACCTCTGATGGGTCCCCTCGTCACTGATTGCCTCTGATTGCCCCTGATGACCTCTGATGGGTCCCCTCATCAGGTACGACGCGACACCCTCCGGACGCATCCTCTCGCGGTACACCTCGGATATTGGTGTCATCGACCTGACGCTGGCTATCGAAGCCGACAACCTCGCCCAGATTGCGACGATGACGCTCATACTGCTCGGGCTCGTGTGTGCACAGCAGGTAACGGCTGCTGATTGCTACGGATTGCCACTGATGGCCTCTGATGACCTCTGACGACGCTCGTGTTTGCGGAGCAGCCCTTTCTCGCGCCCGTCTGCGTCGCCTCGCTCGTGGCCTTCGCACTGGCCACGTATGTAGTCGACGTAGCGAACCGCGAGCTGCGCCGCATGTTCAATAACGCCGCGTCGCCGATCATCAGTAGCGCGGGAGAGATGCGGAGCGGCGCAGCTCTAGTGCGAGCGATGCGTGTCTCGCGCTTCTTCGTCGGTCGACTCACGGCCGCCATCGACGACTGGTACGCCACTGATTGTCACTGATTGTCACTGATTGTCACTGATTGTCACTGATTGTCACTGATGGCCATCGACGACTGGCACGCCACTGATCGTCATTGATTGTCACTGCCATCGACGACTGGTACGCCACTGGTTGTCACTGATGGCCACTGCATGCCAGGGATTGCGAGGGATTGCCAGGGATTGACCACCACGGATGAGCGCTGGTTGCCGCTGATGACCATGATTGCGCGCGTGCTCAGGTCGCGTCTCTTCTACTTATTCAAGGCCGTGCAGATGTGGGGATCTCACCTCATCATGTACATCAGCGTGTGCGTCGGCGCCGCATGCAGCTTCTACTTGATGAGCACCCGGCGCCAGCAAGCTGCGGACGATGCGGGCCTCGTCCTGACATACGCCTTCCTGTTGCCGTACTTCATGTCCACCGTCTCGCATCACTTCACGCAGGTAACGGCCACTGATTGCCTCTGATGACCTCTGATGCGTTCTTTGCTGCCGTACTCCATGTCCACCGTCAAGCATCACTTCTCACGCAGGCGCGCTCTGCGCTGACATCACTCGAACGGCTCCTCGAGTACCTCGCACTGCCGCAGGTAACGGCCACTGATGGCCCTCTGATGGCCCTCTGATGGCCCTCTGGTGGGCCTCTGGTGGCCCTCTGATGGCCCTCTGATGGCCCTCTGATGGCCCTCTGATGGCCCTCTGATGACCCTCTGATGACCCTCTGAGTGCCACTCGCCACCGACGAGGTTCTTTGAGTCCATCGTTCACATTCCGCAGGAGGCAGCACGCACGAGGGCCGAGTACGACCCGCCGCCTGCCACGTGGCCTTCCAACGGCTCGATCGAATTCCGCAGCCTGCAAATGCGCTACCGTCCAGAGCTGCCCCTCGCGCTCGCGGGGGTGAGTGCGTCCATCGGGGGCGGCCAGAAGGCGGGGCTTGTCGGCCGCACGGGATCGGGTAAATTCACTGATGACCACTGTTGGCCACTGATGGCCACTGATGACCAATAATTATTGCCACTGATTGCCTCTGGTTGCCACTGATGAGCGCGCGCTCCTCCTCAGACAAGACCTCTCTCATCCTTGATTGTGTCCTTGATTGTCTCCTTGATTGTCTCATCAGGCAAGTCCTCTCTCATCCTCGCCCTCTTCCGACTCGTGGAGCCGTGCGGCGGCTCGATCGTCATCGATGGCCTCGACGTGAGCTCGCTAGGCCTCGCCGCGCTCCGGAAAGCGATCACCATCATTCCACAGGTACGTTGCTCGCCACTGATGACCTGCCTTGCATGCAAGCGCTCACCACAGCGCGCCGCGCCATCATTCCACAGGACCCGACGCTGCACAAGGGCTCGATCTCGCATAATCTGGACCCCTTCGGGCGCCACTCGGCCGCGGCGCTCGAGACGGCGCTTCAGGTGCCATCCCATTGGCCAACGCAGTGCTTTTCGAGGGCCACTTGATCGCCTCCTTGATTGCCTCCTTGATTGCCTCCTGCTTTGCCTCCCTGATCATGAGCGCTCGGGACGGCGCTGCAGGCGATCCGGCTTCCACCGAGCTGGTTGCATGCGGAGGTGGAGGCCGCGGGCTCCAATCTCTCATCTGGAGAGCGCCAGGTGCTTGCTGCTGATTGCTACTGATTGCCTCGCACTCCCTCTCTTGACATCACTGACGAAACCTTCGACTCATTTCGTCATTTCGTCGTTTCGTCGTTTCGTCGGGGGGGTCCTCACAGCTGCTCTGCTTCGCGCGCGCGCTGCTCGAGAGGCGCCCGATCCTCGTGCTTGACGAAGCGACGTCCAATTTGGATGCGGACTCGGACGCGCGCATCCAACGGCTGCTCCGGCGCTCGCTGACCAATACGACGCTTCTAACGGTCGCTCATCGGCTGGCTACCGTCATCGACTTCGACACGATCCTCGTACTCGGGCGCGGAGAACTGCTTGAGCAGGTGCGCTGATGGGCGCTGATGGGCGCTGATGGGCGCTGATGGGCGCTGATTGGTGCGGATTGACGGCGCTGATGAACAGCTGATTGACGGCGCTGATTGCATCGCTGATTGCTACGAGTGAGTCTCACGCACGGCTGCGTGCTTGGGCGCGTCTCCGAGCAGGGTGCACCTTCCGAGCTGCTGAGTCGGCCCGGCGGCCAGCTGGCAGGCATGGTAGCGGCGCTCGGCGGCGTGGATGCGTTACTCGCGTCGCGCGGATCGGTCGATGACGAAACTCATTGAACAGGGCCTGTGGTTCCCACCAATCCTCATGGCGCCTGCGCTTGGCGCGTTGCCGCACGCGGCTGCGGCGGACGTTTCAGTTTCGGCGCGCATGCTTCGCAGAGGGCGTTCGCCGTCTGAGAACGACAGCCCGCTAAACCTCTGCTGGCGCAGCTCGCTGAAATCGAATGGCACGGAGTCGCTCAGGAGTTTATCGTCTGCACAGCCAGGGCCTTGTACGTGGTGCGCTGGCTGTGTGTACGGCCGAAGTTGGAGACCTAGAACGGCTCCATCTCGCCGGACTCGTGGATCTCGACGACCTCTCTGTACCCAAACAAGAAGTCAAGTCATTCTATACATGTATGAACAACAAACAACAACATTCGGAAGCTCTACATGTAACGAATGTGCTCCGGAAGCCAGCCGTTGTGGAAGGGAATGGGCTAGGATTGGGCGGAGATGGACGGCATGGGGGGCAGGGTGTGTCTCCGCTTCGTTTTGGGGAGTGTTTCCAGTTTCCTATCCGATACGTATCCTGGCGTATTAACTATTATGATGTACCTGAAATGTATCCTAATTTCTCTTCTATCTCCAAAGAAGACCAAGACGCATGTATCTTGTCCGGGCTGCTCTGGATACACACGGGGATACACCCGAGATACACTGCTGCTTCATGTGGTACGTACGGCCTACTTCTGGGAGTGGGACGGGCTTGGTCGCTTGGCGAAATTTCGAATTTCTCGGATCCAGGACAGTGGTCAGTGCACAGTCCGCAATATTCAAATCGGCATTTAGACACCGTAAGACACCGGTGTAAACAAACGAACCTCAAGAATCGAAGTTCGAACTGACTCCGCTCACCGACAGACGCGCATGACCACGCCAACCCCGGAGCCCACACGGCGACCGGCTCAGAAGAGGCTGCTCACCGCGATCAACCCGACCCTGCTCAAACGGGGGTAGGTGAGATGTACCTTCAGTACAGTACCCATCCACATCATTCAGTCAATCAGTTATGTTGCGGTCCCCCGCGCTTACCACACCGCTTCTCCCTAACATGATACAAGGGGTGGGGGAGTAAGTGCACGCGTTCACGCGCGCTTTGCCTTGGGCCGGTGTGTGGCCTTCGGTCGGCCGAAGATGAGGGTCTGGGGACACGCTGGTGCCGGTAGCCCCTCTTCCAAAGTCGCATCACCAACACAAGCACATCCGGTTGCGATGGGGTTAAGACACGCCCCCTGCCTCTTAGCCGTAGCCGAGTCGTTTGAACATGCTGAGGAGAGGCTTTTACACATTTTGCACAACTTCTGGCTTCGGCGAAAACATCCCCATGAACGTGGAGACAAGCGGCGTGTTCTGGAGCTCGAATCCTTCTTGGACAGCGAGTACCGGTGGGAGCTTCGAGGCCTCCAGGGCTTTGGTTGCGCCTGTGGGGAATCCTCCTTCGATTGCGAGTAGGAGCTTCGGGGCCTCCGGGGCTTTGGTTGCGCCTGTGGGTTTGGGCTCGACCGGGGCCGCCATCTCATCGGTACTCTCAGCTTTGGCTTTCTGAGCAGCTGAGGCCCCCTTCTCGTCCGATTGAGCCTCCCGGCCATATGGTACTTGCAGGCCAACGTTCTTGCGGCGCTTCTCGTTGAGATGGCGACGATGACGCATGAAGACCATGGCGAGGACAAGAGCAAGGATGACGCCGACGATGACGCCGATAATGATCCAGATTGAGCTGCTCGTCTCGACTGCCAAGGCACCGGTCAACAGCGCCGATGGAGGCGGTGCGACGTTCGCAATTGCAGGTGGCGTCACGACCACGAGCACGGCGATCGATACGCCGGTGACGCTCGAGAACATGGCAGTGGCGCTGCTTGGGCTGCTCGTCGCGCTGGCCATCGCCGACTGCACCAAGGCCGCCGTTGCCGTGGGCGTCAGGATGCGCACGCCGACGATGACGCTGCCTGACAATATGGTTAGCTCCACCGCATATGGGTCGACGCCCGCCCGGGCCGCTATCGCGCTCTTGATCTGGGATTGCACGCTTAGGGTGAAAGAGGAGACGTCGCCGGCGAGCCGAAGGGTGAACCCGACGAAGCTCATTGGCGTCGCTGCCGTCGCCGTCGCCGTTGCCAGTGGCGGCGGTGGCGGTGGCGACGGCGACGGTGGTGGCGGCGACGGCGGAGGTGAAGGTGGCGGGCTTGGCAGAGGCGGCGAAGGTGGTGGGCTTGGTGGTGGCGGTGAGGGCGGTGGAGATGGGGGAGGCAGGAATGGTGGCGGTGGCGGAGGCGGTGATGGCGGTGGGGACGGGGGTGGTGATGGGGGAGGCGATGGTGGAGGAGAAGGCGGTGGTGACGGCGGTGGCGAGGGGGGGGTAGACGGAGGTGGCGATGGGGTTGGTGACGGGGGAGGAGATGGTGGAGGAGCGGGTGGCGGCGAGGGCGGCGGCGAGGGCGGCGGCGAGGGGGGAGGAGACGGCGGCGGTGGCGAGGGAGGCGGGGGAGATGGCGGCGGCGAGGGCGGCGGCGAGG
>Ga0210242_100654_pt1 | contig 30249 bp, 20 predicted proteins | sample ChrtobMeP5a_16mM_FD_155445 | JGI IMG/M metagenome (GOLD analysis project Ga0210242, IMG submission 155445) | Chrysochromulina tobin associated microbial communities from unialgal haptophyte culture, Seattle, Washington, United States - P5a_16mM | ecosystem: Host-associated > Algae > Haptophytes >... | reverse complement strand
CGGTCGCAAGAACCACGAATTATGGGAACGACGTCCTCACCTTGCTCACACCGCAATTGGAATTGTGGCGGAGGAAGGGCGATTGGAAGATTCATGACATACCACGTCCACCATCAATCAGACTGAGTGACAACCCCGCCTCTCACTACTTACCCGCAACGGAGAACCAATGGGGGTTTCCTACTCAAGGACATGCGTGGAATTGGAATACAATGGCAATGGATTACGAGAGACGCATGGATGATGATTGGAGCCGGACTGACGTAAGGAAAAGATGGGAAAGATTTAACATCCCTCTAGGCTTTCTTGGTGGAACGCATAACTGGTGGAACACAACGTTTCCACCAGACCAGAGACGCGACCGTGAAGAAGATTTTGAACTGCGCCACCAATTTCCGTACATGATGCCATTTGGAAACAAAGTGCGAAGAGCTTAAGCGCCCAACACGACGCGTCAACTACTGACGATGCTCGATGATAGATCCGCGCGATTTTGGCTTGCTCGTGACCTTAATGTTTCGTCGACTTGGTGGTATCCCAGAAGAACTCATGCGACTGCTTTGGCATGCTTATTTGGAATTGTATGCCCAAATGATCATCGACCGGACTAACGACCGTAATCGCCTTAGATGAAGCTGGGTTCTAACGCGCCCAACACGACGCGGTAACCGCCATATGCTGCAAGATGCCATACTGCAGTGTGAAACGTCCACAAAATTCACACGCGAGGCCCGACCGCGGCGCGTCGGTCCGAAACGGCGAGGTCGAGCTCATGAGTCGAGGTCGAGGTTCGTCGATATGAACGACCAGTGGACGTTTCAGTGTGAAATCAAAAACGTCACCCCCTTCGCGACGAAACCTCGACCGACGAAACGACCCCCAAACCCGACCGACCTCGGCCGCACCTCGGACGAAACCGCGTGCTTGCATATGGACCAGTAACGTTCCCGCACTCTGGAGTGTCACGTATGTCTGCCAGTGTCAGACTTATGATTCAGGGTCATAGTGCGCGACGGGTTACGTCAAGGGTTCGTCAGTGTCATCAACTAATTAAAATCTCGGAGATTAAATCTGAACAGATACATCAAGATACATGTATCTTGGGCGCTTCCTTGGTGTCACACTGGATACATATCAAGATACATCAGGAGACGTGTATCTTGGACTCTTCATCATGATACATCAAGATACATCAAGATACATATGCGGGATACATATGGGATACATTCTGAAATACATACCTCTTGAATGTATCCAGAGAGGTACGTATCTGAGATTCAGGATACATGCGGGATACATGCGAGATACATGTATCTGCAAGGGTGATCAAGATACATTTGGGATACATCCGAAATACATGATGAGATACATGTATCTCAAATGCATCCAGAGAGAGATGTATCTGATATGAAGGAGACATGCGGGATACATGCAAGATACATGCGAGATACATGTATCCTCAGAGGTAATCAAGATACATGCGGAATACATGCGGAATACATGCGGAATACATGCGGGATACATGCAAGATACATGCGGGACACGTATCTCGGGGGTTTGGGGGTATCCAAGCGCGGCCGCAAGTAGGGCTCGAGATACGTATCTTGAGGTGTATCTCGATGTATCCCATATGTATCTTGAATGTATCTTGTGTGTCACGTATCTGAGGGTTAAGATACATTGTATTTTAAATGTATCTTAAATGTATCCTGAATGTATCGTAAAGAAGGATACATATCCCTAGGTAAGATACATTTCCAATGATAGCCAAAGTTACAGATACAAATGTATCTTGATGTATCTTGATGTATCTCGATGTATCTTGATGGATATGAACGGGACACATCAAGATACGATCAGGATACATGCAAGATACATCGAAATACATCAGGATACGTATCCGATAGGAAACCCCCCCCAAAAAGGATAGGAAACCCCACGTCACCCGTGTGTATTCTGAGCGGGCAGTAACAGTGCCGTAGCACCGGCTGTCGCGTCTGTCGTGTTAACGTTCACGTGCCTTTCACAGGTCGGCTGGAGTCGCGTCACTTTCTGTAACGGCGCCATAGAGCTTGTTTCGTCAAAATTGCGTCATGTTTTGGTGGTGGGAGCTCCGGGCGAACGACTTGGCTTCCATCCACAGCTCTTGAAGATGATGCGCGGCATGCGATACGGCCGAGCCGTCACTGGATCGCCGACGATTGCGCGCGCGCGAGCTGGTTGGACGCGAAGCACTGGCGGCATTCCAGGCTCTCCAGGCGTCACTCCGGAAACTCCAGGCAGCACTCCAGGCTCTTCTGCCATGCCCATCGCCCGGGTGTTGATATTGGTGGGCTCATACGCTGCGGTCGCCGCCTCCGTCTTCTCCAACGAGGAGCCCGTAGACGACCCGGCCAACGAACGGACGGTCGCGCTACTCGATAATCGGTCGCGCAACTACAGCATCTCGTCTCGCGAGGTGGCCGGCTTCTACGAGAAGGGCGTTCACAGCGACGAGGGCGAGGAGCGAATCGAGCAGAGCACGCTGCTCCGATGGCGCGCGAGCGAGAGCGTGCATAATCGCAACCTGGTGCGTTGCCGCGGAACGGGTGTCGAGCTGCGTGAGAACTACGAGCTGCGCGGCGCGCTCGGCTCGGGTGCCTTTGCAACCGTCTCGTACGCCGTCGACCGCGTGACGGGCTTCCCGCGCGCCGTGAAGACGGTGCGCACGTCCGCTTCGATGGGCGAGGAGGGCGAGGAGGGGGTCGATCGCGAGGTGGAGATGGAGCGCATGCTCACCGAGGTGCAGGCCCTCATGGAGCTCACCCACCCAAACATCGTCCGCCTCGTCGAATACTATCGCGACGCGGACGCTCTCTATTTGGTCGAAGAGTACGTGATTGCGTCTGATTGCGTCTGATTGCGTCTGATGCGTCTGAGTGCTCTCTATTTGGTTGAGGAGTACGTGATTGCATCTGAGTGCGTCTGAGTGCGTCTGAGTGCTCTGATGGACTTCCGAGGGCAGGTACTGCTCGGGCGGCGCTGATTGCCGCTGATGGCCTCTGATGACACCCTTGATGGACTTCCGATGGCAGGTACTGCTCGGGCGGCACGCTCGAGAGCCTGCTCAAGACGCGGGCAGGCAAATTGAGTGCGAATGAGTGCGCGCTGCTGCTTCGTCAAATGCTTCGTGGTGTGCTCTGCTGCCATGCGCACGGGCTGACCCACCGCGATCTCAAGCCCGAGAACTTCGTGCTTGCATCACGTGAGCCGTCCGCCGCCCTCAAGCTGATCGACTTTGGGCTCTCTCTGAACACCACTTGGAGCCACGTGCCGACTGAGTATGCGCACATGGCGGGAACGCTTGAATTCTCGGCTCCGGAGACATTCCCGAGCCGTGCTTCGGACGGTTCGCGCACCCGCTCCCGCTACGGGCAGGCAGCGGACGTGTGGTCGTGCGGCGCCATCTTTTACCAGCTGCTGGTGATTGCGGCGGATTGCGACTGATTGCGGCGGATTGCGACAAGAAGCGACGAATTGCACAGAGTGGTCTTGAGTGACGAATTGCACTGAGTGTTCTTGAGTGACGAATTGCACTGAGTGTTCTTGAGTGCGCTTGATTGGCCCCTTTTGTCTAGCTGCTGATGATTGCCACTGATGGGCACCTGCTCGCCTGCTTGACACTCGCCTGACACTCTGCTGACACCGAGGGCAGGTGGGCGAGCCATTCCTCAATCTCGACCGTGAGAGATCGTCGTCTGCTGAGTTCGTGCGGGTGGTCCAAGGCGGTTTCGGAGGCTCCTCAATCGACATCGTCGATGCAGCCGCGGCCAAAGTGCGCTCCGAGTCTTTCATCCAAGCGCGCCTGGCGAAAGCCCGTCAGCGCGCCCCGCAGGACGCATGCGAACTGCTCGAGGCTATGCTCACGCAGGATCCAGCGAGTCGCATCACCAGCTTGCAGGCGCTCCGCCATCGCTTCCTCGCTGACCGTCCGCACACGTACCGTGCTTCTCACTACCCGTGCTTGCCCCTGCTTGCCCCTGCTTGCCCCTGCGTGCCACTGATGGCTGATTGGCACGGATTGTGCCTGATTCCCACTGAGTGACCCTGATCGCATAACTCATCAGGTATGAGGACCTGCTGATGCCGCACCCCGCACCCGACCGGCGGAGCGCGGCCCTCGAAGTGACTTCCGAATCGAGTGCTTTCGAATTGCCAAAGCTGAGGCTACGGGGCGCCTCCCGCACCGCCGCCGCCGACGGCTCGCCCTCGGAGCCGCCCGCGGCAGCGCTTGATGACGAGCTCATTCGAAAGATGCGCCGGTTCGCGCATGCTCCTGCGCTGCGACGGCTCGCTGTGCTCATCGAGGCCTCTCTTGTGGGACAACAAGACAACGCCTCCATCCGCCGGCACATCCTCGCATTTCGTCTCGCGGACCGTGCAGGGTTGGGAGTGCTCACCGCGGCAGACCTTGCTGAAGCGCTGCGGGAGCGCGGGGTCGAACCTCCCACCGATCTCGAGCTCATCTGCCGTTGCGTCGACATGGGCAAAGGGCAGGGCGCCATCAACCTCATCGAGTTTGTAGCCGCCACGATGGAGCCACGCTTGTACTGCGAGCCTCGCCTATGCCGCGCCGCCTTCCGCGTGCTGGATGCCGACGGCGACGGCGCGATCACGGTGGCCGACCTCGAGGCGCTGCTGGCCGACAGTCCGCAGCGCGCCGAGACGGCGCGAGCCATCATCCGCTCGGCGCGCCCCGACGCGGACGGACGCATCGACTTTAAGCGGTTCTGCGAGGTGCTGGTACCCAAGCTCAGCAACCCGGGGCTTGCGACCGCCGTCGCCGCGTACATGGCGGAGAGCTTTGTGTAGGCTGTACTGTAGGGCCTTTAGCACGGAAGGCGCTTAGTCAAACGAAAGTCATTGCCATCGAGATGGCGCTCCGGACTCAGGTCACAGGTGTGAGGTTAAAGGTGCGTGGCCTGCGTGCGCGTACAAGCGCGCGACCCTGACGCCCTCGCGAATGTGCGTATCGCGTATGGTCCGTATGCCCGCCGGTGCGGCGTCTGCGCGCCGGGACCCCCGCCGCACGACCACGACGCCCACGTGTGAGCGGCGCGCGCTCAGTGTCGCTCTGCAGACTGTACTTGCGCAGCCGCTCACGGGAGTCAGGAGCTCGGGACACGGCCTCAGGACTTGGGTACACGCGGTTCTTCTTTCTACGCACTACGGTACTCCAACACGAATTGTTTTTCAGCCAGTATGACGTCTTTGTACTGTGTACTCATTTTGTGCCTGACCGCTCTCGCGGGTGTGGGGTGTCGGCTGTCGCGTGTCCCCAGATTCACTTATGCGAGAGCACCCCACGCCTCCGCTCGATGGCAGCATAGCTTCGCGCCTCGCCCTTCAAAGCCATGCCGCCATCCGTGGCGAGGGCTGCGGCACGTCCAGTGGCTGCCGCGTTGGGCACCACTCTGCCCGCCGCCATTTGCTGTGCCTCATTGCCAGTACGAGGCTGCAATGCGCGCCGTGTTGAGCGAGTGCTCCTCGGGCCCACCCATGGGCAGCTGGGCGCGTCCGTATGGTGTGCTCGCAGCGTCCGTCCTACTTGACGCTCAGTCGGCATGCCGTCCGCTGACACTGCCGCCTCGGCTGCCTCACCGGCGGCGGCAGACTCATCGAAGAGAGCGACTGCGGTCGCGACGGCTGCGGCAGCAGCGGCGGCGGCCGCGTCCGCCTTCTTTCTCGCAGCGAGTGGCGGCGGCAGGGGCGGCGGTGCGGCGAGGACCTCCACGATCGCCGCCGCAATCGCCTTCTTCCTCGCAGCGAGCGGCGGCGGCAGCAGCTTCTGCTGCTGCTGCTTCTCCGCGGGTGCCGCCGCAGACAAGATGCGGCGCGAGCGCGTCACGGCTAACGGCACATGGCTTTCATTGTGAGACCACGGGCTCGAAAGCAGATCGATGACATCGTGACTTGCTTTGATGGCTGGGCCCGGCGAATCTGCGTTGAGTGGCCTCGCGACAGCTGCTGGTGAAGGCAGTACCTCTTCAGCGGCAAGGGCTAATGCTGCGTCCGCAAATGCTATCGGCAGCGGCAGCACTCCGAGCGGCACGTATACCGAGGAGCTCGGCAGCGCTGGAGAGCGAGGTGGCGACGAAGACTTCATGAATTCAAAATCGCAGGGCACGTGAACTTGGTCGCGATGGTTGATTGGCGGTTCATCAAACTACACAAACGGCAGCCTGGTGAGCGCGACATCCCGGTCCCTGCTAAAGCTAGACCAGGCTCTGAATCGCGGTGGGTGGGCGGGGACACATAACACTCCCAGAACTGATACGCATCGATATTCGAAAGCGCCGACCGGAGACCGTCGGCACATTCTCGGAGCATGCCGCAGAGACCGGCAATACTTCACTCGCCGAATAGAGCAATATCAGCCCGCGCGCGGGCGGCATACGAACCGCATAACAGGGTGCCTATAAGGCTTTCCCCTGGGTATCCCCTTCCCCCAAAACGGCGGAGAGACCCCCCAATGGGTTCTCCCGCATCCCCCCTGTCTGGTTCCATGATGGATACCGTCCTGTAATCTGGCCCTTTCACGTTGGGTTCACAGCCGTGTAACTTTGGGCGTCACACGGCAGGATTGAAAATCACCATTTTAGTCGACGACAAGAGGACAACTAGCTGGTCGGGATCGGGTTGACGCGCCCGGAACAACTTCTGCAAACAACTTCATGGTCATCGCGTGCACACGAATGAACGACATCATCAGTGTATGAAGACGGGGTTGGTACGAGCGGCGGCCGGGCTCGACGTGGCGGCGGACGTCGCGGTGGCCGTCCGCTTCGACGTGGCGGACGACGCGGTGGCCATCCGCTTCGACGTGGCGGCGGATGTCGCGGTGGCCGTCCGCTTCGATGTGGCGGACGATGCGGTGGCCGTCCGCTTCGACGTGGCGGCGGACGTTGCGGTAGCCGTCCGCTTCGACGTGGCGGACGTCGCGGTGGCCGTCCGCTTCGACGCCATGGGCGATGTGGTCCTTCCGCGGCCCCCAAGCACCGCCCGCCCGCCTGCGATGGCACGTTCTGCAATGGCAAAACGTCCTGCGTCGGCGGCGAGTGCACGTTGCAGCGGCCAGCCCTCCACCGCAGAACCGTGGGTACAGCCGAGCGCCCACCGTAATGACGGCATGGGCGCCGCCGCCGCCGCCGCCGCCGCCGCCGCTGCCGCTGCCGCCGCCGCCGCCGCCGCCCCCGCCGCCCCCGCCCCCGCCGCCGCCGCCGCCCCCGCCGCCGCCGCCCCCGCCGCCCCCGCCGCCCCCGCCGCCCCCGCCGCCCCCGCCGGCGCCGGTGCCTCCAGTCCAGCGTCACGGCGGTTCCTCGCGAGCGCCACCGCGCCGGCGCATGCGTCGCGTGGTCGGCGCCCCGCATTCCCCAGGCGCCGACGTGGTCCGCTCCTGGGACTCGACGCCGTCGAGCGAGCGCTGTATGGCTATGAGGTGCCCGCGGGGCTGGACATGGCACGACTCGCTACGCTCGAGAACGAATGGAAAGGGCTGCGTGGCCAAACGTGGGCCGCAGTGCACGCTGAGGCGGTGGCATCGCCCATCGTGTTTGGGATGCCTCAGAGCCGGGGCGATCTCCGGGGCGATCTCGATCACCTGGGCGCCGCTGCAGAGGCCGGCGGGGGCGGCAAGGGCGGCGGCAAGGGCGGGGGCGTCGTGGGCGCTGCGGCCACCAGTTCCGATTCGCCCGCACCCATCCCCGTCGCCATCCTGCGGCAGCAGACGCTCGCCCAGATGTGCACGCTGGGCGTCGCCTTGAGCACTTTCGGGCACGAGGCGTTACGATCCTCGCCGGCGCTGGCGTGCGAGTGCCTGCAGCGTGCGCTCAAGCTCCTGCCACGTGGACACCCCGCTCACGCCTTTGCATGCGCGCGCCTCGGGCGGCTCCACTGGACCGCGCGCCGTCCTGAGCGCGCGCTGCTCCACCTGCGAGCCGCCGCCGCGATGGACGAGAGCACCGGCGCCGTCGCGCGCGCCCACTTGCGCCTGCTGCTGTGCCGGGTGCTATGCCACCTCGGCGACGAAGGCGCGGCGCTTGAGACGGCGCTCGAGGCGGATGAGCTACTCGAGAACTTTGCAAGCCAGCTGCAGGCGGCGCACACAACGGCGCGCTCTGTGCACGCGCGCGGCGAGCGCGCCGCCGTCGCGCGCCGCGGACGGGCGGCGCGCGCGGCGCTCGTTACGGCGCTGCCGCCTGCGCTCGGCCTCGGGTTGGACACACCACTGTGCCTGCTATGCCCGGGCACCTGCAACGATTATGGGGGAAGGGACCACGCGCCTGACGTGGCACCGAGCGCGACGGCGGGCGTGGAGCCAGTGTGGCGGCTGCGTGCGATCGCCAAGCAAAGCGTCTGCTACTGCCTCGAGGCCCTCGGCCGTTATGACGATGCGCTGCACGAGGCAAAGGCCGCAGCGGAGATGTCCATCCTTGCGCGCTCGGGGGGTGGGGGCGTGCTTCGCGCACCCGCACACGTGAATGAAACGTTCTTGGACGTTCGGCTCCCGTCGACGACGGGCGCGCTCTTCATGTACAAGGAAGCGCCGCCTCCACTCCAGCCCCTTCGTTCGTGTCGGGGGGGCGCGCGGCGGGCGCACCTAGCGCGCGCACCGCTGGCGGCGCCGGGTAACAATCTGGTAGCCGCTACAGATGGGACGTGAGGCTCCGGGAATCTCGCACCTAATTACGACTTGACTTGACTTGACTTGAGACGAGTTATCCTTTTTGTGGTAACTTTCGAGTTTTTGGAACAACCTTCGAAACGTGCCCTCTCGTCGCTTCATGCAATCCACTCTGTCGGATGACAGTCGCGGCACCCACGACGCGAGTCAGTGCAGCCACTAGCGTTGCCGCTGCCTCCAGTGCTGCTGCTGCCGCCGCAGCCGCCGCCGCCGCCGCCAAACCGCCTCCAAAACGACCTCTCACATTCAGGCAAGGCGACCGCTGTATTGTCAACGTGGGATCAGGCGGTTCGCCGATGCCAGGGGTGGTTCAGTTTATCGGCGAGATTGAGTCGCTTGGCCATGGGATGTGGATCGGCGTATTACACGATGAACCCGTCGGGACCTCGAACGGTGTCATCGACGGCCGACGACTCTTTGCATGTCCGAAGAAGCACGGCGGATTCTATAAAGGTCAGGAGGTGACGGTGGAGAAGCACGCAGAGATTGCGCCAGTGACAGCCCGGGGTACTGGATCGCCACCGACAGTACCGATCAGCCCGCCACCAGCGCCAGTCGCCGGCGGCGGAGCGTCATTGAGCGAAAATGCTGCTGTCGCCGCGACAAGTGTGGCTGCTGGTCGCGGCCTGCATACGGCGGTGGTCGCACAGCTCTCGCAGGTGACGATCACCTGCTTCGATGCCCATGGGCGTCGGTGCACGACCGGTGGCGATGGCGTATCTGTCGTCGTGCGCGGCCTAAGTCCACCGACGAAGCTGCGCGTCAAGCTGCACGATCACGGCGACGGGATTTACGTTGCAGAGTACCGCGCGGAGCTTTCTGGGCAGCTGCTGATCCACGTGGCCATCCGAGGCGAGCCTCTGCCGGGAAGCCCCTTCTGCGTCGAGGCCCTGACGCTGCGCCCGGATCCCTTGAAATGCTCGCTCCGAGGCGCAGCGCTCACGTCGGCCATTGCAAGGAAACCGACGGCCTTCGAGATTGACTTTGTGGATGCTCTGGGCAATCCGGCGGTTGCAGAGGAGCTCGACGTGCGCTTGGAGAGGGTCGATGCTCTTCCCGCGGAAGCCCAGAAGGAGTTTGACGATGATGAGTCAGCGGAGGACCCGGCCGAAGAGAAGGCAGCCATGGAAGAACGCCTCGCGACCGTCGGAAAGCTGCGTATCTGCCTCGCTAAGGCTGCTGGGCTGGCCGCAGCGGATCTCAACGGCAAGAGTGATCCGTATGTCAGCTTCACCTGCGCGGAGCACAAGGTGGTGAGCACGGTCAAAGCGAAGACGCTGTCCCCCGTGTGGAACGAAACCTACGAGATGGAGGACGCACTGCAGAAATTTGTGGTCAACGGCTTGATGATCAAGGTGTTCGACTGCGACAACCCACAGAAGCCCGAGAAGGACGATATGCTTGCCCAGAAGCAAGTCTCACTCGAAGGCTTGCGCCGTGAGAATGCGAGCCAGTTTGAGGCTGAAGTCCTGTTTGATGCCTCGGGCAAGAATCCCGCGGGCAAGATCTTCTTTGAGCTCCGATGGGAGCCGCCGGCCAACCCTGAGGATGAGGAGGTCGAGACTCACACGCCTTTGGTCGTCGGAGATGAGCGAGTCGTGATCGGAATGCGACCCCTCATCTTGCGCGAGAGCTTTGACAAGCGCTCCCCCATCCTAACCTCCATCCTGCCTGGCACACGAGTGCAGATGCATGAGACGCGGGAAATGGCCGAAGGTCGGCGTGTCCGAGTTCGTGTGATGAGCCTCCCCGGAGCGCCGCCTCTTTTGGAGAAGATCTATGGGTGGATCACAGCCGTTCACTTTGATGGGCGCAAGCGGCTTGCGAAGAGGCATCTCAAGCTGGATGCCTTCGAGCGCCGCCGTCAGGTCGACCTCTGGAGCAAACGTCTCTCGGACGACAAGGCTCTTCTGGGCATCCAGGCCATGCTCAACAGCAAGGAGGCATCCGCGAGCGGGTTAGAGGGTAAGGACAAGGAAGGCAAGGTCGGCCCCAGCTTTGCTCACGAGCTTACCGAGTGCCAGCACAACATCGCGTTCGCGTACGGCGGCCTGTTCCCTGGCACGCTCCACGCGCACGGCGCTCTGATCAAGACGCACCAAGTGTCGTACAGCGTCGGCGCGGCGGGCAAGTACCTGATGCACGTGGGCCTCCGCCAGCAATCGGTGGTGCTTCCCGGCTCCCCCTTTCTGCTCCAGGTGAAGCCCGGGCTCGCCCACGCGCCGTCGACGAGGCTGCCCGAGGGTGTGCTGCCACTGGAGACGGTGGTGGGCACCGAAGGCCGGCTCGTCATCCAGATGTGCGATTGCATGGGCAACAGGTGCGTCGACGGCGGTGCACCTCTCGAGGTCACTATCCAAGGCCAGCAAGCAGCCAAACAAGCCGACACTAGTGGGCAGTCAGCCGGTGGCGACGCGACCAACGCCCCTCTCACTTGCAAGTGCATCGACCAGCAAGACGGCACGTTTATCGTCTCGTGGACTGGCAAGGTGAGCAAGAACTACATGCTCGAGCTCCGGATGAATCACGCACACCTCGTTGGCTCTCCCGTGCCGCTCAAGATGGTCCCCGCCGAGCTGGATATCGGCCGCTGCGAGCTGCTCGCACCAAGGGAGGCCATCGCTGGCATCGCGAGCCAGATCAGCGTCACCTGCCGCGACGCCTACGGGAACGAGGTCTCGCCGCAGACAGATGGGAGCGGGGCTCCTCCATTCGGGCTCGTCCTGTTGCCACTCGCAAACAAGGAAAAGATTCAAAGCGGACCGAGCAAAGACAACGGTGCCTCCAGCTTGAAGAAGGAGGAGAAAGGGGGGGCGGACGAGAAGCGACGGGCCAGCCTGCTCAAGAAGGAGGAGCGCGCGAATCTCGTCAAGACGCTCGAGTCGATTCCGTTCCAGACCTCGTGGGACAAGTCGAACGTGCAGATGAGCTTCATTCCCAAGGAGGCAGGCGACTTTGAGCTTCATGTCTGGTGCGAGCCGGACGGCAAAGGGACGCGCCATTTCCTTCCTGGCAGCCCTATGGTGCTCAAAGTCCAGGCGGGGCGTGCGAGCGCGACCGGCTCGATTATCAAGGACGTTGGATCTTTGGCACAGCTGATCGCCGGCGACAAACTCATGATCAAGGTGCAGATCTGCGACGAGTTCAACAACTTTGCGAGCCTCTCTGCACCGGGGGACATGGTGGCGATCCTCGAGACGCCTGTTGGGCACGTCACGCTCATCAAGAAGACAGACGATAAGTCCAAGTCCGCGGAGCAATCCGAGTCGAAGAAGAAGAGCAGCGTCGCCGTGGCCAACTCCGCGATAGGGCTGTACGAAATCATGAGCCCGAGCGAGTTGACAGTCAAGGGTTCTCATAAGGTGTCGATTGAGCTCAACGGCACATCGGTCACGGGCTCTCCCATCAAATTCAATGTGGCGCCTGGCCAACCCTCTGTCAGTAAGAGCTATATGGAGGCGAAGAACTCGAGGCTCGAGGTGGACTCCCCCATCGACATCGTGCTTCGTCTTCTGGACAAGCACGGGAACCAGTGCGAGCGGGGCGGTGTTCGCGTGGATGCGAAAGTCTTCGGCTCCAAGGCGAGCGAGGCCAAGGTGGTCGACCACGCTAACGGCATCATCACGATCACTTTCACCGCGTCGCTCCCTGGCGATTACAAGTGCCAGTGCCGACTCGAGAACGCGGATATGCCCGTGCTGCTGCTGCACGTTGGCGAAGTCCACCAGAAGGGCTCCACGCGCCCGGACGACGACGTCGAGATGGGCGTCGAGATGGGCGCATCACCGTTGTCAACAGCTCCCCTGATGCCACCCAGGTCCACTGGCGGCGGTGCAGCTTCGACGGAAGTCGAAGCTCCTACGAAGCGGGGGAAGAAGAGCAAGAAGAAGGAAGGCAAGGGAAAGACGTCTCGGCCGCCAACGCCGAAGGATGAGGGTGCATTTTTGGCGTTGGCACCAACTGCCAGCGCGCCAGATGCCAGCGAGCTTGTTGCTGCAAAGAGTCCCATCAAGACAGCTCGCAGTCCATCGAGCGGGAGTGGCGCAGCTGGCAGCGGCAAGGGCACCAAAACGAGTCGCGTATGAGATGCGAGTGTATCATCCAATGAGGTCCTCATCCAATGATGAAGAGGTCAGGACGATTACGGCGCATGCACAAAGGTCTCAACCCACTCCAACTGTTGTTGTGAAACCTCAGTGGTTGCGGGATTGGTCCATCAGTGGGGGGCGATTGTGAGATTGCTCCCCCCCGAGTGATCAGTGCACGTGGGGCCGATGATGCGACAGCAGATGGGTGGGGCAATCGGTGCATATGGCGATTTTGTGAGCGGTTGCAAGACGCAATGGTCTCGTTGTACCGTATGTAGGACGAACTGCAAACTCGTCGCCAGGCGTCCCTAGACGATAAAGACGTCGCTCACTCTCACCGCCCCGTGCGGCTGTTTCGGAACTCAGTGTAATCATTATTGTGTGTCGCTCCGCATTCAGTAGTAAGTAAACGCCGTACACAGCTCACAGGCTACCTGTGTACGGTACAGTACTGAGCGCACGGCTTTAAGTTCGCGTTAAAACTCTGATCTCACAGATGATCTCTTTCCGGAAATTCCGCGCCTAGTTTAAGGGGTTTTAGGAAAGGGTTTTGCTCCTCAGACGGAGCTGATCCGTGCTCCAGGCTTGACGGGCGGCGGCTTGGCGCCAGCAGTCGGCCGCTGATGATTGCGCGGGTCCGAGTACTCCGCGAGCGCGCGTAACGACTCTGCATGCGCCACATCCAACGCCGCGAGCTCCCCGTCGAGCTCGTCCCACATTGGGATTTGGACGCCGTGGTCGGCGAGGTAGTGGGCCGAGTCCGTGTATACGAGCGAGGGCTCGACATCGAAGTCCTCGTCCAGGATGGGCGCTGCCAAAGCCGACAGCGCCCAGCTTGCATGCAATATTTCAGGCGCCTTCGACGGCGCGGCGGCGGGCGGCGGCGCCACGGCGGGCTTCGGCGGCACCGGTCTGGTGGCGGCGGCGACGACGGCGTCGGCGAGGCGCGGCTGCATGGAAATCTGCTCGTTGCGCTCGTTGGGCGCTTTCACGTCGCCCCGCAGCGCTGCCACGCGCCCCTTGAACTCCGTGTAGAAGCGGCGCGGCTCGGCAAGTGGATCAAAGTCGGCCGACGGGTGCGGCGGCGAGTTCGGCTCGGGCTCGTCGTCCTCGTCGTCCGAGTCGATCTCGCGCGAGGACGGATGTGCAAGCGAGAGCGCCGCGGGTAGCGAGGTCGAGTAGTTTGGCAGCTGCACCGGCGCCGGCTTGCGCATGGGTGGCTTTTGCGGCTGCGTCCAATACGAGTTGGCCTGCGGACGGTACAGCCGGCCAAATATGCTCTCCATGCGCGACTCGCGCGCCTGGTGCTCCCGCTTCCAGTCATCAGCGTCGAAGAGCGATGAGCGCACCACGCCCACGTTGGCGACGCTCAGATCGCGAGCGGCTGCAGCCGCCGCCAGATCCGTTCTCGCCTTATACACGGCGGCGACCTTTTTCTCCTCGCGCACCGCGGCGCGGTGCTCTGCGGTCATCCCATGTTTTTTGCTCACGGGCCCTGGATCCAGGCCCTGGACCACCTTACCTGAGCCGAACTCGGACGCTTTGGCCACTTGAGAAGGTGCTTCGAAGGTTTGTACTCGCATTTTCAAGGTCCAACTGCTCACAGCGACATCGGAGAGCCTGTGAACGATACCGATTGGGGCCGTGAGGCAGCCGGCTCGGTCACAGCACTCTAGCTCCTGCGAGAATCCTTTTTCGGTTCTTATTACTTTCTTCACATTTCAAACTCATCGACAACATGGCGCTAGTCCTTTGCACGGTCTCGCAGATCATTGATGCACGACTCGTTGATCTCGAGTCTGAGCCTATTAGGCGTGCCGCAACCGCTGGCTCTGCGGCTGGCGCACCACGCGGGTGCAGCGGGCATGCCACTCGACGGCGCTCTTGCGCGCGTCAGCCAGCTGCAGTTTGGCGTTCAGAACAGCATCGTGTCGTTGCACGATGCGACGACGATGCTCTCTGAGCAGCCTGAATGTCTTCGGCGTGATATCCGTGCCTCGCTCGTCACTGAAGCTGTCGTGTGCGTGTCCAAGCCTTATGACATGCAGATGTCTCTAGACAAGGCTGGCCCACGCTGGCCCGGCGAAATTAGCGTAAGAGACTGGCTTGCCGCCGAGCACCCGGAGACGCTCACCGAGGACGGAGAGGCACGGCTCTGCCGTACGTCGCCTCGAATCAAATGCGCACATTATCTGCATTGAAATGCGCACATTATCTGCATTGAAATGACTGCCCCCCGACTGTTGGGTCACTCGTACGTCTCACTGCTCATTCACTGGTACATCTCGTGCGCACCGCAGACAACCTGGACTTTGCGACGTCGGGCGTGCTCATCGCGGCCAAATCGCACGTGGCGGCGGCCGACGTGTCCAGATGCTTCCGCGACCGCCTGGCCCGAAAGGTGTACTGTGCGCTTGTCTTTGGCCACCCTTCATGGGAGGCGACACAATGGGATGACAGGATTATGGAGAACGGGCGCCGTTTCAAGCAGCGTATCTCAGGTGGCGGGAAGGCGGCACAGACGGACGTTGTCGTGGGCGCACGGGGCGTGCTGCGCGTTGGCCAGCACGCGGGTCGCGAGGCCTCGCTCCTCTGGCTTTTCCCACACACGGGGCGCCGACACCAACTCCGTCTCCACTGCTCACACCACCAGCACGCCATCGTCGGCGATGCGACGTATGCAGAGGACAAGCTCATGTACCGAATGTTCTTGCACGCGGCAGCGCTCGAGCTGCCGCTTGAGCGCTCCGATCCGCTTCGAGTCGCCGATCCGCTGCAGCCGCACGGCTGGTCGCATGTCTTCGAGAGCGGCGGCTCCATCCACCTTCCCGACGGGTGGAGCTCCGAGGACCTCCTGGGCGCGTCCAGCGCCGTGTTGGGCGACGGGTGGAGCTCCGAGGCCCTCCTGGGCGCGTCCAGCGCCGTGTTGGGCGACGGGTGGAGCTCCGAGGCCCTCCTGGGCGCGTCCAGCGCCGTGTTGGGCGACGGGTGGAGCTCCGAGGCCCTCCTGGGCGCGTCCAGCGCCGTGTTGGGCGAAACTGTCGATGGTCCCAAGTGGGCTGTGGCCGAGGCGGCCGAGGCGGCCGAGGGGCTGACCAAGGTTGATGGCATGCGGTTGATGGCCGACAAGGAGGCGAAGGCGTTCACGACGAAGGCGTTCACGATGGAGGCGTTCACGACGAAGGCGTTCACGATGGAGGGGTCCTCCAAAGCCGCCGGAGCTCAGGACCAAATCCTCTTCACCTTCGGCAAGGCTGCCGAGCACGCTCAGGCGGAGGCGGAGGCGGAGGTGGAGGCGGTGGCGGAGGAGGAGGCTACTGCGGAGGCTACTGCGGAGGAGGGTCGCTTTAGCTTCCTCTCGATGCTGACGCCGGGCGCGGTGCTGGCGAAAGCGGGTCTGAGCGGTACAACGGCGGCGATGCTCAAGCCCGGTGTGCTCGTGGCAAAGGCAGGCGTCACAGCACCATGAGGCACGCCCGCGCGCCCGCGCCGCCGGCCCGGACCACGGCGTGCGTAAGGCCGTAAGCTTAAGCGTCCGTACGGCCGCCCCGCGGCCAGGGCCCGCGGCACATGCCCCGCGTACTTGTCACCACCAAACTCAGTCTAAAGCTCACCTCTCGAGGGCACGGCTTCAAACTCACTAGAGCACGAACTTACCCAGGGTCGGACGCGCCCATTTACTGTGAACTGAGTCTGTGTACACGCACTACTGATCACCCCGTTCTACGCGCCTCCGAATCGCCTCAGCGGATCACCACTTGCTCTCGCTGCACGACCACCGTCGCCGAGGGATCGCGCGTGAGATCGCCGAGCGTGGCGCAGCAGCCGCAAGCAGGCACGCACGACCAGAAGCAGCAGGCGAGGGTGAAGGGCACCTCCTCGTCGGGCGGAAACGCGCACGATGTGACGATGCAGCACGTCTGTAACTGACCCTTAAGGCAGGTCGCGTTGCGCGACGGCACACACCGGAGCTGGCAGCAGCAGCAGCGCAGCGGCGGTGTACTGCATTTGAAGCACGTCTCCGCCTCGAGGCAGTAAATTCCTATTTTGGCGGCGCAGCCGAAGCACCCATCATGTACGAGGAAAGAGGTATTGCAGCAGCAAAGGCCCTTCATCAGGATAAGCTTGGACTCGTCGATGCTGTCTGGGAGCAGTTTGTGCCGAAACTCGGCCTCGGAGGCTAACACGATTTCCTGATTGTACACAATCACCTGCGGCCGTGGCGCCCGCACGGCGGGACGCAGCTGCTGCGAGATGGGCACCCCCATGGGCGCCGCCTGCAAATATGCCGGAATCGGCAGCTCCGCCTCGAAGAGGCCGCCGGGGCCGATGCCCGGAGGGACGACTACTTGGTACTGGTTGCCATCTGGACCTGGAATGGCAAGGGAATCGCCTGCGAACGCACCTGGAGGCACTTGGACGCGGACGACATAACCCGTGCCGGACGACATGTGTGTGCGGTTACAGGCAGTCAAGGCGGTCAAGTCAAGTTCAGTCTCGTAGTGTTCTGAGTCTTGGCGTCGGGACGTAGGGACGGGCCTTGGAGATCAATTTCGGAACTGAATTTCCCGGAATCCCGCCGCAACGCAGGGCGTTGATTCTCCGTTTTCAAATTCATAGTCGTGTTTTCTGGAGGGAAAGTTCGCCGGTCGACCTGGTCGACGTGCCATCCGTCAATCATGGCGATGCCGCCTCCCGCCAAGCGCGTCAAGGGCGACACCCCTGACAGCGTAATCGAGGGCAAGAGGCTCGAGCATGAGGACGGTCTCAGCGCCGAGGAGCTCTTCTCCAAAAGCAATGGGTACACATACCAGGATTACATCATTCTTCCGGGCTACATCTCCTTCGATGCGGCCAACGTGACCCTGCGCAGCCAGGCAACGAAAACCATCACGCTCAACGTGCCCTTCATCTCGAGCCCAATGGATACTGTCACCGAGGCGCAGATGGCCATCCACATGGCCCTCTACGGCGGCCTCGGCATCATCCACTGCAACAACACCATCGAGGAGCAGTGCAACCACGTGCGGCGTGTGAAGCGCTTCGAGAACGGCTTCATCCTCGACCCTTTCACCGTATCGCCCCAGACCACGCTCGAGTACCTCGACGAGATCAAGTTCAAGTGCGCACCGCCGGCTGGTCTCCGCGTCATAGCCGCTGCCACCGCCAGCTGCGCCCACCGCCAGCCGCTGCGTGCTCGCCGCATTGCTGCGCGCCCGTCCCACACCCTTCCGCGACTGGCTCTGACCCTCCGCTCTCGGCGCGCGCGCAGGCACGGCTTCTCGGGCTGCCCGGTGACCGAGGACGGCAAGCTCAAGTCGAAGCTCGTGGGGATCGTGACCACGCGCGATCACGACTTCATCAAGGACCGGTCGACGCTCGTGTCGGAGGTGATGACCAAGGAGGTAGTCACCGCGACGCAGGGGTGCACGCTCGAGGAGGCGAACACGATCCTGAAGAACTCGAAAAAGGGCAAGCTCCCCGTCGTCGACAAGGATGGCTGCCTGGTAGCCGCCATCAGCCGTAAAGACCTGCGCAAGAATCGTGACTTCCCGCTCGCGTCCAAAGATGCAGGCAAACGGCTGCTGGTGGGCGCGTCGATTCACACGCGCCCAGAGGACAAGGCGCGCGCCGCGGCGCTCGTCGAGGCGGGCGTCGATGTGATCGTCATCGACTCGTCGCAAGGCAACTCGACGTACCAGATGGAGATGATTCGCCATCTGAAGAGTGCGTACCCTTCCCTTCAGGTAGTTGGCGGCAACGTGGTGTGCGTCGCGCAGGCAAAGAACCTCATCGAATGGGGCGTGGACGGCCTGCGCATTGGAATGGGCTCCGGCTCCATCTGCACCACCCAGGAGGTCATGGCCGTCGGCCGGCCGCAGGCGACCTCCGTGTACCACGTGAGCAAGTACGCTCGTGAGCACGGCGTCCCGTGCTGGGCGGATGGCGGCATCTCCAATATCGGCAAGATCGCCAAGGCGCTCGCGTGCGGTGCCTCGTGCGTGATGATGGGCTCGCTGCTCGCGGGCACCGAGGAGGCCCCCGGCGACTACTTTTACAAGGACGGCGTGCGCCTCAAGCACTACCGGGGCATGGGCTCGATCGACGCGATGCAGTCCAAGGGCGGCTCGGCCGACCGTTACTTTTCGGAGCAGGCGGCGGTGCGCGTGGCGCAGGGCGTCTCGGGCTCTGTGGTGGACAAAGGCTCGCTCTCGCGCTATCTGCCCTACCTCACGACTGGCCTCAAGCACTCGCTGCAGGACATGGGAGTTCGGTCAGTCAAGGACCTCTTCGAGGCTGTGTACGACGGCAGCCTGCGCTTCGAGCTGCGCACCGCCTCGGCGCAGTCCGAGGGCGCCGTGCACGACCTGCACTCGTACCAGCGCAAGGACTTTGGCTGAGCCGCGCTTGAGAGGGCGACGAACGCCCGCGCCCGTAATAGTGCCGACGTTTCATCATGGAGGCTGCTGCTGTGAGAAGGAAGGCTAGGCGAGCGTGAGCAGCAACATCACGGATTCACGGCCGTGTGACGGTCGGGTGGGCGTGACGTTGGCATCTACGAACAAGTGGTCCCATGTCCGTCGTCTGTGCATCTTGTTGACCCGTGCGAACGTGTCGCGGGGGGCCGGCTCGGCTTTGATTTTAATCCGGATTTGTTCGCGCTTGTATCAGGCGAATAGTATTAGTACATTATTTGGTTACATGGTTGTATGGTTTTCTCCATCGGATGAGTTCACAGTTCAGCTAGACGTGCGCGGTTGCGCTCGAGAGCTCATGACACATGAGGGTGGACTCACACAGGAGTTTGGCGCGGCAAGTGAGGCAGCTGAACTGTGAACTCATCCGATCGAGAAAACCATACAACCATGTAACCAAATAATGTACAGTACGGATCATCGTTGCACGCGCCCTACTCTTACGTCAAGACTTTTCACTCTAGAGTCTAGTACGAGCGCAGTCCGTATACCCGGTTCATCGTGGCCAGCTCATACGGCACCAGAGGCATCGCGCAGTTAGTACCCGAAGCGACAATCGGAAGCCTCAAGAATAAGAGCGGAGGCGCGACGTAGCCAAGACTTTTGCCTGGCGTGGCGTGGCCAACGAGGGACCAGCCAAGGCCACCTTGCGCAACGAGGGGTGTGCTGTAAGGCGTCGAATCGGACGCGCGCCGCGGCGAAAGCGAGTCCAGAGCCGGCTGCCTCGGCGATAGCAGCGTCGCTGTGGCGCGTGAACTCAAGTTCTGCCGCCGCTGTGCGACAACCTCTTCAATGCTGGTCATCGGCCGCGGAGTTAAAGCATTTACCGGCCTGAACCTCGAGGGCGGCTCGCCGATGAGCTTCATCTCTTTTTTCAGTTGTTCGCGGTACGTTGCTGTGGCGATCGCAAAGTTGAGTGTGCCGCCGGCGCCCATAATGCCTCCCAAGCACGAGGGAGCTCTGGATGTGAGCCTTCCGATGGGGCCGAGGCACTTAGCCGACAGAGGAGTCGATCGCGCGAACCGAAGAAGAAGACTTGAAACGCATTCTGGAAACTTAATGTCCTCTTCGAGGGCTCCGGAAGGAGCCGTTGAGGGACTATAGGAGGAACCTTTGTTCGATTAGAGAGTGGTGTGATGTGGGTGGGATCGTTGGTTGCACTGCGACGAACGCGAGCACCGACGAGCCAGGCCGAGTACCATGTGGTATCTCATCGCGCGACGCTCGTCAAACACATGACGACTGAGATCATGCTCATGCGCCAGATGCCCAAGGAAGAGATCGGCGCGACTGCCTTCCTCCGCCAGCATGGCGAGTGCGACGGCCGCGGCGTGCTCGTGGCGGTCTTTGACACCGGCGTCGACCCCGGTGCTGCCGGCTTACAGGTTTGCCCGGACGGCCGCCCGAAGATGGTGGACGTGATCGATTGCACGGGCGCTGGCGATGTGGACACCTCGACAGCCGCAACGCCAGCGGCCGATGGTACGCTCAAGGGCCTATCAGGCCGCACGCTCAAGATCCCGCCCGCGTGGCCAGTGCCCAAGGCTGACGGCAGCACCTACCACCTCGGCCTGAAGCACGCCTTCGAGCTGTACCCGCGCGGGCTCGCGGGGCGCGTCAAGACGGAGCGGCGCAAGACACTCGACGCTGCGCAGCGCGACGCGGTCGCCGCCAGCCAGGCGGCCATGCTCACGGACGAGAAGAAGAAGGACAAGCGCTGGTCGGACGAGATGAAATCTCGCGTCTCACTCCTCGAGAAGCTCGAGGCCGAGTACGAGGACCCAGGGCCTCTGTACGACGTGCTCACGTATGTTGACGGCACGGGGAGCTGGCATGTGTGCGTCGACACCTCCGAGCAGGGTGACCTCGCCAGTTGTGTGCTTCTTGAGCCCTTCCGCATCGGCCATCGGTACGCATCCCTGATTGCAATTGATTGCGACTGATTGCGACTGATTGCGCATCGGCAATCGGTCCGCATCCCTGATTGCGACTGATTGCGACTGATTGCGTCACCAATCGCATGTGATTGAGCCCTTCCGCGGTCAACCCGATCTCGGCCGGCTCCCTGATAGTCTTTGTTTGCGATTGATGATCACGGGTGGCCTGATTGCGACTGATTGCGACTGATTGCGACTGATTGCGACTGATTGCGATTGATGATCTCGGGTGGCCTGCTTCATCAGGTACGGCACGCTCGACCCGATCTCGATGCTCAACTACACTGTCGACGTCTTCGATGGCGGCAATCGCGTAATGATCACCTGCGACGCGGGCGCACACGGCACGCACGTGGCCGGCATCATCGGCGCACACTACCCCGACAAGCCCGAGCTCAACGGCATCGCTCCCGGCTGCCAGATTATTGGGATCAAGATTGGTGACACGCGACTCGGCTCCATGGAGACCGGGACGGCGCTCGTGCGGGCTCTGGGTGTGGCCATCGAGCGCGGTGCGATGATGAGCGCTGATGAGCATGGATCACCCAATGATGAGCGCTGAGGGCCGCTGAGGGCCGCTGAGGGCCGCTGAGGGCCGCTGAGGGCCGCTGAGGGCTGCTGAGGAGCGCTCCTTGTCGCATGCCTTTCTTCTTGATTACAACTGGATTACTTCTTGATTACTCATTGATTAATTCATGTTTAATCCTTGATTACTCCTTGATTACTCCTTGATTACTCCTTGTCGCATGCCTTTCTTCTTGATTACTCCCCTGTGCGCGCTCTGGGGCAGGCGTACACATCATCAACCTTTCGTTTGGCGAGTATGCCAACCTGGACAACACCGGCCGCTTCACGGAGATGTGCCAGCGTGCTGTGGATAAGCACGGCGTGATCTTTGTCACCTCGGCGGGAAACAATGGACCCGCGCTCACGACGGGTGGCGCGCCGGGTACGTGATTGCATCGTAATTGCGTCTTGACGGCGTCTTGATTGCGCCTTGATTGCGCCTTGATTGCGCCTTGATTGCGTCTTGATCGCAGCTTGATGGTGTTTTGATTGCATTTGGTTGGAGTCTTGTTGGCTTCCGATTGCCGCTGAGTAGCGCCGAGTACCTCCAATCGCCACCACTGATTGCTGATTGCACCCCTCATCAGGTACCTGCCCATGCTCCTTGATTGCATCTTGATTGCGTCTGATTGCGTCTGATTGCGTCTGATTGCGCCCCTCATCAGGTACCTCGGGCTGCTCGATTGCAGTCGGAGCCTTCGTCTCATCACAGATGGGACAGCCGCAGTACTCGCTACGCTCCAAGATGGCGGCCGACTTGCAGTACACGTGGTCGTCTCGCGGACCGACCGCAGACGGGGCCGAGCTTGTGAGCGTGTCGGCGCCGGGGGGCGCCATTGCGCCCGTGCCTACTTGGACCCTCAAGTGCGTGCACGAGGGCCTCTGATTGCCCCTGATGGCCTACATGGACCCTCAAGTGCGTGCACGAGGGCCTCTGATTGCCCCTGATTGCCTTCGTGGACTCTCGAATGCATGCACGGCTTCCTGAGAGAATGACGAGCCCCTCTACCCCACCCTGGAAATGCAGCAACCGTCAGCTCATGAACGGAACGAGCATGGCGGCACCCAATGCCTGCGGCGGCATCACCCTGCTCCTCTCCGCTCTGCTCGCGCGCGGCGCTAAATGGTCTCCCCGCCGCATTCGCATGGCCATCGAAGCGACTGCCGTGGCAACGCCAAACGCCACGGGCGCCACGATCGATCGGTGGGCCCTCGGGCGGGGGCTTCTCGATGTGCCCGCGGCCATGGCTTGGTTGGTGGCGCACAAGGACGAACCGCTCGCCGACGTGCGCTTCGTTGTGACGGCGGCCACTTGCGGCAACGGCGCTGCATCGGGCACTGGCGTCGGGCGTGGACTCTACCTACGTGAAGCACAGCACACACGGGCTCCCGAGGTCGTCTCCTCCGCCTTCATCAAGCCGGTGCTCCATGAGGACGAGACCAACACGGCGCGCGTGGCGCTCGATGTCACCGCAACGCTCACGCCCTCAGCGGCTTGGGTGAGTTGCGCTCCCTCTCTGCCTCTGGTGCACGAGGGCAAAGGCTTCGATGTCAAGGTCTCGCTTGCTGGCCTGCCTCCGGGCTGCCATCAAGCGGAGGTACGCGCCCACCACGGGGCCATGCCGCTGATTGCTCCCCTCATCAGCCCCTGAGTGCTCCCCTCATCAGCCCCTGATTGCTCCCTCCTCAGGTGTGCGGTCACGACGCCTCCAAGCCGCCCTCACTCGGCCCTCTCTTCCGCCTGCCCATCACCGCCATCCTCCCCCACGCCGACTTGACGAAACCCGGCGCGCCGCCCGCCTATTCCTATGACTTCCTCCCCTTCACCTCCGGCCACATCGAACGACGCTTCGTAGTACCACCAGTAGGGGCCACGTGGGCCACCGTGCAGCTGCTCGTGCGTGCGGCGCCACGTGCGCGTGACCTCGCCGGTGGTCCGGTCGTCTTCCAAGTTCACACGACCCAGCTACTGCCCTCAACGGCCATGAAGTATACCGAGAGCAACCAGCGGATCACCATCGGGCTGCCCACCAACGAGGGAGCGCTCCCCACCCAATGGGTCACGTCAATTGCGATCAGTGGCGGCGTGATGATGGAGCTCACGGTCGCGCAGTGGTGGGCGTCGTTTGGCGAGACGGAGGTGATCGCAGCTGGGTGATTGCAGCTGATTGCGAGACGGAGGTGATTGCAGCTGATTGCGTGACGGAGGTGATCGCAGCTGGGTGATTGCAGCTGATTGTGATTATTGGTTGCCGTTCTCGGTGCATTCGGGGGCGCGCGCTCTAAGGACCTCTCTTGATGGCCACGCTAATGACCAATCTGAAGGCCGCTCTAATGACCTCTCTTGAAGGCCACGCTAATTACCACTGATAGCCACTCTAACTTACCACTATGTTGTCTGCTCTGCAAGGTGAGTATGAGCGTCGAGTTTCACGGGCTCATCCCCTCATCAGACCATCTGCATCTCGACGGGCGAGCTCTATTCTCCGAGGTGACGATCTCGTCGCCCTTCCGGCGCACACCTGCCGAGCCGTCCGGAGAATTGACGAAACTCAAGCGCGCCGTCCGTCCGCATCTGGCCAAGCTCGTACCACCCGCCGCGCCTCTGGAGGGCTGTCCCGGCATTGGCGACCAATGGCCAGATTCGGTCCAGATCTACGACTATCTGATCGCGTACAAGTTCTCACTGAGCGAGGTCAAGATTGCCACGGATTGCCACGGATTCCCACTGATTGCCAAGGACTGCCACTGATTGCGACTGATTCCCACCTGATCGCGTACTATTTCTCTCCGAGCGAGGTGCGCTTATGACGTTTGAGAGCTTCCGAGTGCTTTCGAGAACTCCTAAGGAGGAGGATGATTGCCATTGATGAGGAGGAGGATTGCCACTGATGAGGAGGATGATTGCCACTGATGAGGAAGATGATTGCCACTGATGAGGAGGATGATTGCCACTGATGGCATCCCCTTGACGCTCTTCACAATCGAACACCCCCTGTGGAATCACACCCCCTTTCCCAGTCGCTCGAGGTCTCGGTGCGCTTCCCGAGCCTCTGCTGCCAGCTGTACGAGTCTCCGTACGAGGCGCAGCTCTGGGCTGTGTTTGATGCGCACAAGCGGCTGGTCACGTTTGGAGACTACTACCCGAGCGCTCAGCGGCTGCCAGCAGGCGAGTACGAGGTGCGGCTGCAGGTGCGCCACTCGAAGGTGGAGCTGCTGCAGAAACTCCGTCACATGCCGATGATGCTCCATCTCACGCTGGCCGCACCGGTCAAGCTCGGCTTCCACTGGTCACGATCAGGTGCGTCATCGTACTAATTGCTCTCTGATTGATCTCTGATTGATCTCTGATTGCTCTCTGATTGCTCTCTGATTGCTCGGCTTCCACTGGTCACGATCAGGTGCGTGAGTGCGTTGGAGTGCCTCTGAGTGCATCTGAGTGCTATCTGAGTGCTATCTGATTGGTATCTGACTGGTATCTGATTGGTATCGGATTGCCTTCCGCGTTCCGATCACGCTCGGTTTTCATCGGTCCCGAGCAGACGCCCTCGGCAGCCCCCCTCAAGGCAAGCCAAGCACGCGTCTCATCCTCGAGGCAGCCTCGCGCCTCGAGCTCTATGTGACGAACCCGAAGCCTCCAGAAATCGCCGAGCCTGGCGACACCCTTACCGGTACGTGGACGCTGGCCAAGCTGGCGCCCGAGGTGCTCGGATCGTCTACCCGACCGTCGGGATGGCCCGTCTCGCTCATCGTCCCTCCAAAGGAGATCAAGGAGAAGGAGGACACCCCTGCCGACGACGAGGCAGACGCGAGCGACCCTACGAGTGAGGGCGCGCTGGACGAAGCAGTCCGGGCGGTTCGCATCGGGCAGCTAGCCAAGCTCTCGGCCGCAATCAAAAAGCTCCAGCCGCCAACCCCCAAGGCGCTGCCGGCGGCGGCTGAGTCGGCAGTGGCGCCGGGGATCGAGGCGGCGCCGGCGGCTGAGGGCGGGAGCTCTGCCGAGAAGCTGAATGCGCTACGCGCCCGGTACGACGCGCTGCTCAGCACGCTCCAGTCCGAGTGCATCGCAGCTGAGGCGCATGAGCAACGGCTCGAGTTGGCAATAGCCCATTTGACGAACCAGGAGGCTCTGTGCGAGCGCGGGGATGCGGCGGCGCTTGCGGCGCTCGTGGGTGTGGCGGATGAGCTCATTGCACTCATCGACATGACGGCTCTTGCGGCAGCATATGGCGTGACACTCGACAAGGACGACAAGGTGATGACCTCGGATTGCCATCTGAGTGCCATCTGAGTGCCATCTGAGTGCCATCCGAGTGCCTCTGAGTGACCTCTGAGTGACCTCTGAGTGCCATCCGAGTGTCGCCTCTCCGAGCAGGCACTCGCCAAGCAACGCAAGAAGGACGACCAAAAGAAGAAGGCGCTCATCACGGCGCTCCACGCGAAGGCCCTCGCGCTTCTCGATGGCCACAAGTTGTCGAAGCACGCGGGAGGAGACAAAGAGGGGGCAGCGGCGGCCCTCGCGGCGCTGGATGCGGCGGTGGCGGCGGTGCACCAGTGGGCGGGCTCTACGGAGCACGTGCTCCTCACTTGCGGCTGGCACAATGCCCACAGCCGGCATGCAACCGCCTTCAATTGCCTAAATGAGTCCCTTTCGAAGGCTAAGAAGCCCCCTGCAAAATCCGACCTCGAGCTCAAGGTGGAGATTCTCGAGGCCCTAGGGTGGGCACATTGGGCGGGGGCGACGCGCGCGCAGATGCAGGCCAAGTTCCCGCCAAGCTTCCCGCTCGTGTTCAAGCCCCTCGCATGAGTTCCCGCCAAGCTTCCCGCTCGTGTTCAAGCCCCTCGCATGAGCACCCGCCCTCCCACCAAGAGGGGGGGTGTGAGGGGGGTTTGGTGGCTGTGGAATGGAGAGCAGCGAAGGGAAGGAGGGGGGGTGAGGGGTGTGGAGGGGGCTGCGTAGATGCCTTGAAGGCGAGCTTCATGCACTCGATTTGCGGGGGGGGTGGCTGGCGGGACGGCGCGGCCCGACGCTGGGAGATGATGGGAGATGATTGAATCCAGCCCCTGCGCGACTCGACGTCGATGAGAGGGACGCATCCCAGCATATGCGTAGCGACGCTCACGTGTGTCGTGTGGGAGCTGCTCGAGGGCGCTCATCATGGCACTTGTGTGGCCTCCCTGTGTGAGTGCTCATTGCAGCAGCAGCTCATCACTGGCGTGCGCGTTGGGCCGGCGGGCTCCGCGGTGGAGCTGGAGCATGAGCTGGAGGCAGCGGAGCAGTCGTGGTACGGAGTCGCTCCTGGTTGTGAGGTACATTCCGGGTGCACGACTTGTCACACATCTGTGTGTAATCTCACTGGTCGTGTACATCACCCCGCGATCACAGCGCGCTGAGCCCAGCCACAGCCTCGCACGTTGCTTGAAATTTCAGCGTTGCTTGAAAAGCGCCAGAGCGGCGGCCATTGGAAGACCTCTGTGCCGCGACCGCGAGTCGGGTGCGGGGTGGGATGGTTAGAGAGCGGCCGACCGGCGGCCGCGGTGACGAGATTAAGTGACGAGAGGACCCGAACGCGAACGTTCTACTTGGACACAGCCGACAGCCGTATCGAAGGGCTCGCGCCCAAGGTCAACCCCGGGGGCGCGGGTTGGCGCGCTGTTTACTGGAACGTTAACAAAAAAATCATTCCGATCGTAGCTGTACCTGAAGATGTAGCACGACCACCAGGCTCGCTTTGAAATCATCAATGCCACATGAACCGTAAACTTGTTGCGTCGACTCACAGACAATTGGCCGAAATGTGCGAGGAAATGGATGAATGGAGAAAGAACTGGAATATTTTTATCAACATCTCCGCGGATCTGTGCATTTTCCGTGCCTTTTTCCGCGACGCCGCGCCCCTAACGATGGCTTCTGGCCTGCTCCTCGTGCTGCATGGAGCGTGCGCCACCCCGGATCGAATGCCATGCTCGCAGCCCTTGACTGTGGGCACCGACATCATGTTTGCCATATCCGTCAGCGATTCCCAGTACACGGCCTCCTTTGTCGGCAAAACGTGCGGCGGCACGTTCACCGCCGGCGAGACGCTCACGGCGACAACAAACGCGCCACCCGATGTAATGTTGGAGCTCACTGGCGGCGCGACGTTCACTGGCGGCGTCTGCAACGGTTTGCGCTCCATAAACGACATCACCGCGACCGTCTCGACGACGGGCGCCGGCGCCACGATCACCCTCAAGCACGGGCGTGCAAACTCCAGATCCGCGTCGGTCAAAATCTCAACACCGTGTACGCTGACCCGCCTGGCCGCATCGTCGCTCCCTCCACCATCACCACTACCGCCATTGCCGCCGCCGCCCCCTCCGCCATCGCCGCCGCCGCCGTCGCCGTCGCCGCCGCCGCCGTCGCCGCCGCCGTCGCCTATCCCTCCGAGTGTCCCGCTCGGCGCACCGCAGCGTCCGCCACCACCGCCGCTTCCGCCGTCGCCGTCGCCACCGCCACCGTCGCCATCGCCGCCGCCGCCATCGCCATCGCCACCGTCGCCACCGCCACCGTCGCCATCGCCGCCGCCGCCGTGGCCAGCACCGCCAGGTGCACGATACTCGCCAGCAGTGCGGGCAACCTTCGCAATCTCGGGCACCTTCGAGCAGTTCGACCAGGCCGCGTTCCGCACCCATCTCGCTACGTATCTTACGAATCTTGGTGTCCCGGCGGAGTCCGTCTCGCTCGAATTCGTGGCGGGATCGATCATTGTCCTCGCCACGGTCACATACCCGACCACGGCGGCGGCGACGAGTGCATCGAGCGCGCTCAGCTCGGCAACTCCGACGGCGCTAAGCACTGCGCTGGGCGTGACGATCACAGCACCAGTGACGGCCCCTGCGGTCCTGCAGCTCTTCGATGCGCCGTCTCCACCGCCGAGGCCGTACTTGCCCGAGGAAGAAATCGACTCCGACAAGCAGATGAAGTTCGAGGTGCACGGCATCCTCATGCTCATTGCGTGGGGCCTTTTTGCTCCCCTCGGGCTGGTCGTTGCGCGCTACGGCAAGCCGGCGACCGCGGCCGAGGCGATGGCGAAGGTGACGGACCCGGCGAAGGTGACGGACCCGGCGCCGCCCGCAATGTGGTTCGTCGTCCACCGTGCGTGCATGTACAGCGCCGTGGTGATCACGCTCGTCGCCTCGATTATCGCCCTCTCCACTGTGGAGGAACACGTGGACGAAGTGCACACGAAGATCGGGGTGATCCTCACGTCCGTCTTGTTGATTCAGCCGGTGAACGCCTACTTCCGTCCACACAAGCCCAAGGCTGGCGAAGCGCCCTCGTCGGCGCGCGTGGCTTGGGAATGGGGCCACAGATGGCTTGGTCGGGCACTAGTCGGCCTCTCCTTTGCCTCTCTTATCTCCGGCGGCGAGCTCGCCGATGCCGACTACGACGAAGGGTACTATAATGTCTCGGTGGCGCTCGTCGTGATCTGGTGCGCCGTCGTCTTCCTGTGCGAGGCGCACAGGTTCTGCCGCTGGTACAGCGCCCCTTCGCAGAGCGGCGGGCAGCAGGAGATGGTCGTAACTATACGGGCAGGACAATAAGACGTGAGTGTACCGGCGTAGTCGCGTGCCTCCTGCCGCCATGTGGCCGCCTTGTGGCCGCTTCGTTGCTGCGGCCATAGCATGCCTCATCCAGCGCCGGCCCGTTTACGCCCGTGACTTGATAACACCGCTGGCGCCTCACTCGCAGAAGTCAAGAGCATGAAATCGCCCTCGCGAAGCTCCCCCGCAATCTGATCTAACGTGGTAGTACGTGCGGAGAAACTTGGCACAACCGTGCTTTCGGGGATCAGGGTCTGTCAGGATAGCCAGGGCAGTCATGCATGCAACGTATCCGGTGTGCCGCTAGGACGTAGGAGTAAGGCAGATAGGCAGTCTACATGCATGTGCAACGTATCCGGTGTGCCTCGTCGAGGAGTAGGAGGTAAAATGACGTGATCGTGAGAAGTGTGCTGTGTACATCTGTACATCTCGTCTAGATCTAACGACACCGAGAGAAGCAGACAGCGCTCATTCAATTCCCAAACAGGTGTAGGGTTCTTGGGCCCTTTCTCGTATACGATTAAACATGAAAAATAGTGCACCAGACCACTCCCCCTTGGGTCAACCATTCAATTCCCAAACAGGTGTATGGGTGGGGCACTTATCGTATAAACATGAAAAATAGTAGACCACTCCCCCTTGGGTCAAGGCTCAACTACGAAAGTGACAGCAAAACCACTGGTCTCCAACTCCCGCTTCCGCTTTCCGCCACGCGTCGAGTTCGACACGCCGATCCTCGGTTCACACATGCGACAGCCGACACGACATGCGCCACCAACCTCCGTGCAACCGAAGGCTCCCCTGCTGAGGCTCGAGCGCTTGATCGCCTCCACCTCCTCTTCCTAGGGGTGAGGGGGGGTGAGGGGGATGAG
>Ga0210242_100651_pt1 | contig 30336 bp, 18 predicted proteins | sample ChrtobMeP5a_16mM_FD_155445 | JGI IMG/M metagenome (GOLD analysis project Ga0210242, IMG submission 155445) | Chrysochromulina tobin associated microbial communities from unialgal haptophyte culture, Seattle, Washington, United States - P5a_16mM | ecosystem: Host-associated > Algae > Haptophytes >... | reverse complement strand
GAGCGCCGCAGAGGTCGCACAACTTCGGGAGGCGGAGCGCTTGGCAGAAGCGGAGCGTCGGGCGGCGGCTGCACAGGCAGCGGCGGCCGCAGCAGCGGCCCGTGCGATGGTGGATGCAGCGACCGCAACGACGCGCGACGCGGCAGTCCAAGCGGCGGTGGCGGCCAAGGCACGTTCGATCCAATCGTTCATAACGAGCCCGATTTCGCCGATTGGCTACTTCAACAGTCACGACCGCTTGCTCGAGTACTACGACCCTCTCAACCTCGATCCCCCGCCCTTCGACTACTACGCCTCGACGGTCGACCACGCGCTCGAAGGCAAATGCGCCGCATGGCACGACCAAACAAGCGCGTTCTGCTGCGTCGGCGTGATGCAAGCCTGCAGCCGCGGCGATGCGCGACTTGATCGTTTGCCGCACAATGTCACCGCCAGCCCGGAGCTGCCGCAGCGTGCGCTTTCGCACCTTGTGAAAGTGACGGCCACGTCGATGCACGCTTTGCCGAGAATCAGCGTCTACGTGGGACGGCAGTGTGGGCTGTGCGCGCGCATGCTGCTGAGCTTAGGATGTCCACTTTCCATCGTGGCGTCGGCTGAGTTTGCGCGCGTTGCGGCCCGCGCATCGGAACACCATGCTGATGGAGTTCCTCTTGCCGAGCTGCATCTGGGCCTTGCTGGGATGTATCGGTTTCCTCTCGAATTCGATTGAATTACATCGAACCATATATGACGAAACACTGCATCAACACGCTGATCAGACGAAACTTCATGGACGGATTTTCGCGGCGCGCCCATGCGACCTTCGGAGAGCGAGCAGCGCGAAGCACGCAATTTCCTCAAGAGGTTGCAGGCCGCTGAGTACGTCCAAGGCAAGCTGGCAACAAGAACCGAAATTGCAACGATCGCGTGCGCCATCGCGCTCTACGCTGGCGAGCAGTTCACGAGCGACAAAGACGCCAATCGTGCTTTCGGAGTCCACCCGAACACGAATGTGCGCAGGCGCTGGCTGCCACAGCTTCGGCAGCTCTTCGACGAGGCCGATGTGATAGATGCCAATAGCACCGTCGATCACGACCGACAATTCCTCTGCCACCACCAGCCCGCTTGCAAGTCAGCAGCCGTGCACAACAGCGAATGCGATGCACACGCCAGCGCACACGCTGCAGCGAGAAAAAAAGAGAGCGTAATGCGCTCTGTGGAACGGGCCGCCGCCTCTGCAGCACGAGCCATCGCGTGGCGACTGAGGCGAAAGGCGTCACACGCTGCTACTCCGCCACCACCACCAGCTTCGCCGTCGCCACCTGCTCCGCCGTCGCCACCTGCTCCGCGAGCTTCGCGAGCATCGCGAGCTTCGCGAACTCCGCGAGCTTCGCCACAACGACCAGCGCCCGTCTTTTCCGCTGCTGAGGCAGCCGCCATCTCTCACTTGAGCCTGCCGCCGCAACCCTATGCTCTGGAAGAATCGATGCACGTAGACTCAAGGTGCTGCGAGGGCACGACGCAACGTGGCACAATGTGCGCCGTCAAACGCAGCAGCCCATTCTTCGACGCCGCACCACTCCGCGGTGGCAGTCACTTCTGCACCCACCATCAGCCCGACAAATTCACAGGCACGCAGTGCGCGGGGCTCACCAAGAAAGGCATGCGCTGTCGTGTGTTCAGTCAGTCTGCCTATCACGCGGCCGCCCCACTGAGGGATGGTGCCGAGTTATGCAGTTTACACACACTTCAAGCCTTGGACCTCATCCGTTGCGCCGGTGTGACCAGCCGCCGTCGGGCGTGCATGATCACAAACCGTTCGCCGTACCCAGACGCCAATCCGCTCCGGACTGGCGGGCGGTTCTGCCAGTTGCATGCATGCCAGTGCTTCCCGTTCGTGCGTTGCGAGGGCCAGAAGCGGAGCGGAGTGCGGTGCTGGGTTACAAGCTGGCAGAGCCACATCGGCGCCAACCCGCTCCAGAGCGGCGAGGTATACTGCAGCAAACACGCCCGGCCCCACGCTGAGTCGCGCGCCGGCGCATCGCGTTGCGAGGCGTGCGATGTTGACGATGGCCATCGACTGTGCGACAGCGATGTGTGCGCGGCGTGTGGGGACACGCGCGACCTCACCCACGAGCCCGAGGACGACGCTGACAGCGATGTGTACTACTGCGACACTTGCCGGGATGTTTGGCTGGGCATGCATTGTCCAAAGAGTATGTGGTGACTTGCTACGGGGTTCTGTGCTCACGTCACTCGACTGTACTCGCAGGATTACGGTTCAATAACACCGGGCGGAGGCGGGAGCCGGGACACGGGTACAGAAAAAGTCGATCTAACATCTGTGGGGTTCGCGAGCGCCGGCCCTGAAAGGCATGTTCCCACAGCCGGCCCCCTCTTGTCACGAAGACGTCGTCGGCTCCAGAACAGGCTACCTGGGTTGAGCTCGGGCGTGCGCTGGCTGAGGCTGCTGAGGTGACAAGCGGAGTGGCGAGTGTCATTGGGAATCTGCTGGCTTTCGGGCAGGCGCTTCGCGCATGGTCAGCGATTGTTGGTGGCAAGTCAAGGTGGCCGTGCAGGGCTCCGGATTCGTTTGTTGTTCGTGATTTGTCGTGCGCGCGCAGCGTGGGAGAGCCTCCAAGCTGCGTCTTCAAGAGGGTGCTCGAGAGATTCTTTGAAGGAGATGTTCGTCTGTCTGGTCATTCGTGATGGTGACCGCCATTCTGCGGTAGTCGGGTTGTAGAAGGGGTGGACTCGCGGCGATCTGAGAAAGGTCTCTAGGACCATAAAAAACCCAAAAAGGGTTTCAGGGTTGAGGGCTAACGCCTCCGAGCGCGGGCCGTCCTCGCCGCCTCTACGAATGAGCGCATCCACGGTTGTCACAGTAGAACCCAGGACCCGAACCATCGGAACCATGACTTGCAAAAGTTGTCAATTGAATGTTGAGCTATCGGTAACCGGGTCGTCGCGCTAGGGAAGTAGGAATACCTCTACTGAACTCTGAAAACGAAGCTACCTATAGGGGTATACTCCAGATATGACGAATCGCATGCATATGCGTGGGGCGTTGGAAACCGGGAATCGAAGCGTCAGTCATATAATCCCAATTTATACCCGTCCGCACTGCGCAGAGCCGCACCCGCAGACGGCAGACCGCACACATTGCCGTAACAACCTTGAGGCACCCGATGTGACGCGCGCGCGGCCACGCCGCCTGGCGTGTTCATGAGCAGCCGTAGCGGTGGCACTTGCACGGGGCGGGCTTGAGCTGATAATCCTGGCCCGGCGGGGCACCCTCGATTTTGCAGCAGTAGAGCGTGGCCATCGGGTATGGCAAGAAGCCTGAGGCGCTCGGGCAACAGCCGTACGTGCCGAACTGCATCAGCCAACTGCCGCACGGCGTGTGCGTGCTGTAGTTATACTGATAGCCATTCATGCAGCCTTGGTCGCCGCCGGCGGGCTTGCCATTGCATAGGTAGCCGCCCTCTGGCGGCGAGCTTGTGTCCACGAGAGCGTCCATGCCGACGCCTGCCTTGGGCACCTCGATGGTGACAGACTGCGACACGACGGGCGACGCGAATGGGGTGACCTCATCATAGCAAGCACAATTGTCGGGGCAAGAGAGGTCGCATTTGCCGTCGTTGTAGCTGTGCAGGCCATTTGCGCCCGAGCCCGTGCAGCAGTATTCAGCCGTAAAGTCAAACGGGCGGCCCTGCTCGCAGCACGACTCCTGCGCGTATGTGAAGATGCCGCGCGATCCGCACGGGAACTGAGTGGGCACCGCACGGCACGCTCGTGAGCTCAGCGACTCATGCCTTCCGTAGGATATCGCAGAAGTGTGGCGCGCATACTTGTTTTGCAAACTCGTAAGCCGTGTCGTCGAGGCAGCCGTGGGTTGCATTGGGAGTGCAGCCACTCAGCAGCGCTTGCGAGGTGTAGAGGTTGACGCTCTCGGGCGAGTGCGCCTTGAAGAGATGATCCGGACTAGCCATGGCCAGGTGGAACGCAGACTGAAGTGACCAGAACGACATTCCCCAGGGACTTTCGGACGTGCCAACGATGCGCATGCGTCCTTCCGTCTACAAACGGGTGTTGTCGAGGTCAAGGTTCTTCCCGTCGGTGATGCCGTCGGCGTTCACACTTCTGTTCACGGAACATAAGTTTTATCGGTCACTCCGACTTCAACTTCAACAGGACGCCTGAAGCATCATGAGTTGCATCATGCGGCTGACGCTCGCCCTCGGCTTCTTCAGCGCGGCTGCCGGTCAGCAAGCCGGCGACGCCAAAAAGGAGGTCCACCTGCCCATGCCGATCCAGCACTGTACCAAGGCGCTCGGCTGCAAGTTCGAGGATGCCACCATCGTGCTCGATTCCAACTGGCGCTGGACACACGAGATCGGCTGCACCAACTCGTCCAAGTGCAACTGCTTCCTCGGCAACCAGTGGGTCAACGCGACCTGCCAGGGCGTTGACGACTGCTCGCACGTGCGCCTCGCACATTTCGGACCACGTCCCCTCGTTGGGTTCCTCGAGCTGCAGCGCTGCACCTTTCCCCCACCCTACCCCACGCCCAAAAGGCGCCTGCAGGGCAGATTACGCCCCCCGCCTCATTCGCCATTCGCGCCCCCTTACTTCTCTTCCGCGCGCGCAGAAATGCGGCATCGACGGCGAGGACGCCAAAGGCTACAAGGAAAAGTACGGTGCGACCGCCGACGGCCAGGGCGGCGTAAACTTCACCTTCATCACCAAATACAATACTACGGGTGGCAACGGGACCAATGTCGGCACGCGCCTCTTCCTGCTCGAGAGCCCGGACAAGTACAAGATGTTTCAGCTGCTCAACAAAGAGTTCACCTTCACCGTGGACGGCTCGGCACTCCCTTGCGGTCTCAACGGCGCCGTGTACTTCGTGGAAATGGATGCCGACGGCGGCAAGAGCAAGTACCCGACCAACACAGCGGGAGCGGCGTACGGCACCGGCTACTGCGATGCGCAGTGCCCGCACGACATCAAGTGGATCGCTGGCCAGGCCAACCTCATCAACTGGAACCCGTCGCCCTCAGACCCGAACGGGGGTGCGGGCAAGTTCGGCACCTGCTGCGCCGAGCTCGACATCTGGGAAGCGAACTCAATCTCGACTCAGATGACAGTGCATGCGTGCGAGACGGCGGGGTACCACCCGTGCGACGACATCGAATGCGGCGACAACCCGAACCACCGCTTCGACGGCGTGTGCGACAAGAATGGCTGCGACGCCAACCCGTACCGGCAAGGGCTTCACGACTTTTTCGGCCCGGGCCCCTCGTTCACACTTGACGCGACGAAGCCCATGCAGGTGGTGACGCAGTTCATCACGGATGACGGCACAGACACGGGCAATCTCGTCGAGATGCGCCGCTTCTACGTGCAGGACAGCAAGTACATCTACCCGCCCAATCCGTCCTACACGCCCCCGGGCAAGAACTACACAGCCATCTCCGATGAGATGTGCCAGGTGCAGATGACGAATTTTTCGGACCGGTTCGACGTTTTCACGAAAAAGGGCGGGATCGGCGGCATGGGCGCGGCGATGAAGCGTGGCATGGCCCTCGTCTTGTCACTCTGGGACGACCACGACGTGGGCATGATCTGGCTCGATGCCAACGACCCCGATCCGAAGGACTGGCCGACGCCGGGTGTGCCGCCGCCGGGCGCGCTGCGTGGCACCTGCAACCAGACGTCGGGCAATTACACGTTCGTGGAGAAGTACCACTCGGATGCTTACGTGATCTACTCGGACGTGCGCTACGGCGAGATCGGCTCCACCACGGGCCCTGGCGCCCCGCCCCCGCCCCCCGCGTGCCCCGGTGGCACCAAGGACAAGTGCATCGCGCTGTGCGACCCTACCGACCCGGCAAAGTACGTCGCGTGCGTCCAGAACTGCGACCAGAACTGCCCGCATCTGGACGAGGCGCGCCGCAAGTACATGCCCATCTGAGAAAGAGGCGCACGGCCCGGCGCGCGCTCGACCTCCTTCAGCGCACCCGGGCCCACTTCCATCCATGCAAACGTATCCGGATCAACTACTACAACGAAGCCACAAATACGACGAAAACCGGAGTTCTTTTTTTCTCAACTCAAAGAACCTTTTTGAGTTTTCTTCGTGAAAGTTGCGATCGCCGAGAAGCCGAGCGAGATTTACCGGTCCCAATGGTCGCACTCGTGCCCGTCGTCCTCTTTGTCGTCGGCTATCAACTCAACACCCCCCGCTCATTGCATGTTTTGTTACCGACACGATGGCCAACCTCTTGCCGTATGGCGTTACCTGACGTCGGTGCTAAGCTGCCACTGCCCAGTGTCTGGTCCGGTCTCAGTGCCGTGCCTGGTCCGGTCTCCTCGCTATCAGAGCTCACGGCAAACGCAGAGCTGCTCATGCTAGTCGTAACCACAGAAGGCGCCATGACCGATCAGCTCCGGCAGACGCTGGTAGGCCTGCAGGATATCGCGACGGAATCGGCGCGTGTGGCAGCGGTCTCGATGGTCGCTCCGACGACGTATCAAAAGCTTACTCGAAAGGCCAAGGTCGAGTACCCGCTCTTGTCCGACCCTGGGCGACAATGGCTGGCCGGCTTGGGAGCGGCCCCCGATGGCTCTGTATCGGTACTGCTCGTTGATGCGCCGTCATCGGTGATCCTCAAGCGTTGGGACGGGCGTGGCAAAGTGCCGCAGACGCTGAGCGAGATCGGTGCTGCGGTCGCCAAGGGTAGGGCAGCACTCGGAAGCGAGGTGAGGGAGCAGCTCGCAGCGGCGGCGGCCGTGTCGGCAGCCAAGGCTGCCAAGGAGGCGGCGGCACTTGCTGCCAAGGAGCTCGAGCAGCAGGCGGCGCAGCGTGCGGCAGAGGAGAAGGTGAGGGCGAAAGCCGAAGCGCAGCGGCGGCAGCAAGAAGAGATCGAGGCGCTCAACCGGCAGATGGCGGAGAAGCTCGCCAATGAGCAGGCAGCCAAGGAGGCCGTCAAGAAGGCCAAGGAGGCCAAACGCGAGGCCACCCAGCAGGGCACACAGAGCAAGGCAAACAAGATCAAGGAGGCGCAGAAAGCGCAAAAGGCGGAGAAGGCAGTCAAGGTGGCCGTCACGGCGCCGCCGTTGACCGCTGCAGCAGCAGTGAAAGCGCCGGTGCCGGCCGTAATGGCGCAAAGGACGGTCGAGGTGCCCGTTGCGGCGCCGCCGTTGGCCGCAGCAGCAGTGCTAGCGCCGATGTCGGACGCAGTGGCGCCACCTGCAAAGGCGGTCACCGCCGTTGCAGACGATTATGACGTGAGCCGCATACGCAACTTTTGCATCATCGCGCACATCGACCACGGCAAGTCCACGCTCGCGGATCGGTTGCTGCAGATCACGAAGACGGTCGCCGAGCGCGAGATGAAGGAGCAGATCCTGGACAACATGGACATTGAACGCGAGCGCGGCATTACGATCAAGCTGCAGGCGGCGCGCATGGAGTACTACGCACAGGACGGCCACAAATACATCCTCAACCTGATCGACACGCCAGGGCACGTCGACTTTACGTACGAGGTGAGCTTTCTGATTGGCTCTGATTGCGTCTGATGGTCTGCCTCATCAGATAAGTCTCCCTCATCAGTGCGAGGGCGCTTCTGATTGGCTCTGATTGCGTCTGACGGTCTGCCTCATCAGATAAGTCTCCCTCATCAGCGCGTGCGAGGGCGCTTCTGATTGGCTCTGATTGCGTCTGATGGTCTACCTCATCAGGTGAGCCGCTCACTCGCCGCGTGCGAGGGCGCGCTGCTGGTGGTCGACGCTAGTCAAGGCGTCGAGGCACAGACGATCGCCAACTGCTATCTCGCCACAGGTCAAGACTTGACGATTGTGCCCGTGCTCAACAAGATCGATCTGCCCGGAGCTGACGTGGAACTCGTCTCCAAGGAGATCGAGAGCACGCTGGGGCTCGACTGCACGAATGCCATCCCCGCCTCGGCCAAATTAGGCACGGGGGTACTCGACATCCTCGAGGCGATTGTGAAGCGCATGCCGCCGCCCTCGGACACCATCGACCAGCCGCTGCGTGCGCTCATCTTTGACTCGTATTATGACGCGTACCGTGGGGTGGTGGTTTTCATTCGCGTCGTGGACGGCGTGCTGCGCCGCGGCGACAAGATCAGGTTTGCGGCCACGGGCATCGAACATGAAGTCCTCGAGGTGGGCACGCTCACCCCGGGCGGCGAGCGGCCAACAGCCCAGCTGCGCGCGGGTGAGGTGGGCTACGTCGTCGGAGGCATCAAGTCGGTCAACGACGCGCGTGTGGGTGACACGATCACGTCCGCGCGGCCCGCTGCGACGAGCGGCGCGCTTCCGGAGCCGCTGCCAGGCTATAAGGAGCCGGTGCCGGTTGTCTACTGCGGCCTCTTTCCGACCGAGCCAACACAATACCAGCTGCTGCGAGAGTCGCTTGAGAGGCTCTGCCTCAACGATGCTGCACTCCAATTCGAGCCTGAGACGTCCTCGGCGATGGGCTTCGGCTTCCGGTGCGGCTTCCTCGGGTTGCTGCACATGGAGATTGTGCAAGAGAGGCTCGAGCGTGAGTACAACTTGGACCTGATCGTGACGGCGCCCTCGGTCGTGTACAAGGTGACGCTCAATGATGGCACCGAGGTGGACGTGGACAGTCCGGCAAAGCTCGTGGATGCCGATAAGCGCAAGGCGATCGCCGAGCCATACGTGGACCTCGAGATGTTTTGTCCTAAGGAGTACTCGGGTACCCTCATGGAGCTTGCCCAGGAGCGGCGCGGCGAGTACGTCGACCTCAAATTCCTCACTGAGAAGCGCTGCGCCATCAAGTACTCGATGCCTCTCGCCGAGGTGATCACCGACTTTTTCGACGAGATGAAGTCCAAATCGCAGGGGTATGCCTCGATGGAGTACTCCTTGAGCGGCTACCGCGAGAACGACCTCGTGCGCCTCGACATTCTGATCAACGGCGAGCCCGCGCTGCCGCTTGCGGCCATCGTACATAGAGAGGCGTCCCATTCCACTGGCAAGGCGCTCACCAGCCGCCTCAAGGAGCTCATCCCGCGCCAGCAGTTCAAGGTGCCCATCCAGGCGGCCATTGGCGCGAAAGTCGTCGCTAGCTCGCAGATCTCGCCCATGCGCAAGGACGTGCTCGCCAAGTGCTACGGCGGCGATATCTCGCGCAAGAAGAAGCTCCTGCAGAAGCAGGCCAAGGGCAAGGCGCGCATGAAGATGATGGGCAAGGTGAACGTGCCGCAGGAGGCGTTCATGGCGATCCTCAACTTAAAAGGAGAGTCTGCTGGGTGAGATTGAGGTTATGTTCTGTAGGAAACATACAGCCATGTGTAGTAGGCGGAGGTACAAATAACAAAAACACGAGTCCGCACGACCATATCGGTCCCGGAACCGTCGCGCACATGAACCGTCTACCGGTGCCGGAGGGCGGCGGGCCCCGCCGCCGGGCCCGCGCGCGGCGCGGGCCGCGCGCGCGGGACGACGTGGGCCTCGGTGCCGGGGCAGGGGCCGCCATCTGGGCATGTGCGGCCCATCGGGCGTGGTAACTGAAAACCTCTATGGCTACTGTCTACCGGTACCGGGTACGGCACACGTGAATATGAATGCCGAGAGCAGGAGAAAAGCATTCAGTGTGTTGGGTAGTACGATCCTTGACTTACGTTGTATTCAGGGTGTTGGGTAAGTCTGATTCGTGCTCCACCACGCCCATGGTCGCTGGTATTGGATAGCTCGATCGGCAACATTCTGCCAAGAGCCAGGCCCTGGCGGGAGCATGGCTCGCATGCAAGGCTCGCTGTCCAACTTCGTTACGCTCCCATTGACCACGCGCTTGAGCGTCTTGCCCTTCCATCCACTTAGCCGGCTGTCCATGTGGACGAGCGGCACATAGTCGAAGACGACGCCAGCGGGCCGCCGTCCATGAGCGTGGCCAGATGCGTTGGCAAAGTAGATGGCGATGCGGTTGATGACTGCACCCCATAGCCACTCGCTCCTCGGATTCAGCGGGAGCATCGCAGCACGGAGAGCCGGGAGCATGCGCGCATCCATAAGGAGGCACGTGATCTCCATGTCGTCAACCGGGCGTGGAAGAACCCGGAATCGGAGCCACTTCCCCGAGATCAGACGCTCGCGGCCGGAAACCTCGAGAGTCCCGCCTGTCGAGTTGGCGCTCTTCGTGAATTGCGCATTCAGCGAGAAGCGATCGGAGGCCCGCCCGCCCTTTTTCGGGGCAAGAATTGCGGGCTGACTCAGAAATGCAGCGCGGTGAGCCACCAGGGCGCGAAACGCTTCAAACGAGAAGAGGCTGAAGTCCAAGTCGCTGTCCAATTTCCACAGATGGGTGTACGACTGTGAAGCAATCCCAGAGAGCATCCATGTGAGGGTATCGAGGACCGCCTCCACCGTGCACCCGGTGGCGCGCTTGAAGCCACGATGCACGATTCTTGGCTCCCGCTTGTACCACGGCTCCCGCTTGTATGCGACTGCGTTCTCATGTACCACGGCTCCATACCACGGCTCCCGCATGTATGCGACTGCGTTCTCATCCTCGCGACTGCTGCTATCGTAGTGGTATACGCTGAAGTCAATGGGCACCGCGTCCATAATCTTGCGAAGGCTCACGCGGCAGCCCTCGTCATTCTGCACGGACACGAGCGCCAGCCAATTCATTTCGCCGCCAATGCCCGCAGGGAGCCGTGCGAGACTTGCTTGGATCCGTCGAAGTGTGTTCAGTGCATCGTGGTGCACAGGCTTTTTAGAGCCTCGCCCGACTTGCTGCGCACTGTGCTTGACGACCAGGAGGTGCACATGGGATTCGTTGACAATCGTACGGACAGCATCGAGCATGCTCGAGACTCTGGATAAGTGCATCCGGACTGCCAGTAGAGCGACTTTCCGATCAAACGGGACGCCCTTCGCGTGGTGCGAACTTGATTACCGGTAGGATCCACCTAATTCATATTCCTGTGAAACGACACGAGCTCTCCTCTTCGCGCGGAGTCGGATCTTCCTCACATGTCGCTTCGTTGGTACATCAAGACCATGAGTGTCTGATGCGAGACCGGTCAATAGGTGTTTTGAATTAATTAACCATGCAGCACAAAATTTCTGCGACACTGGCAGTGTGACTCTGTGACACTCGTCATTATTGAGTACAGCGCGACCCAGCAGCCCAGCATCCGAGCAACAGTCCACCTTTCTAAAAATGAGCTCAACTCGAGAAGAGCGCCTGCACCGTGTCCCACGAGAGCACCTTGGACTCCTCGACCTTGCGTTTGCGCTTGCTCGGCGAGCCGCCCGCCTGCGCCGCTGCGCGAGCGCAGTGCGAGCCCGGCGCAGCGTTCCCTTCGGCGCCGCTGCCATCCGTAACGGCCGGCGAGGCGCACTCGGTGGCGGCACCCGCCTTGCGCAGGCCGAAGATCGTCTCTTCGATTGTGTCGTGCACGACAAAGCGGTGCACTGTGGTCTCGCGCGTCTGCGACATGCGATGGATGCGTCCGATGGCCTGCGCCTCGACGGCACGTTCGATGAGCGGCTCGACTAGCATCACGTGTTGTGCCTCGACAAGGTTGATGCCATTCGCGCCCGAGCGCAAGGGCAGCAGCAGCGCGCGAACCTCGGCCGAGTGGCGAAACGCGTACAGCTCGGCGTCGAGGGTCTGCCGCCCTTGCAGCCGGCCGTGGCGCACGCCGTTGTCATGGAGCGCGCGCGCGATCAGCGCGAGAAGGTCATCCCATTGCGAGAAGATCAGGCACTTGTCACCCACTGGGAGCCCCAGCACTGCCTCAACGACTGCCGTTACCTTGGTGCCCCAGCTGCCTATGACCCGAGTCCCTTTCGACGAGCCGTCTGCCCATCGCAGCTCAGATGCGAGAGCGGGCGCGTCGCTCGGCTCGCGGCACAGCGGACAGACGAAGCGCCCCCCGTGCCGTCGCATGATCTTCTCGGCGCACGCGGAGCAAAGGGAATGCGCACAGCGTGGCACTGTGCGCTCGCGCCCCATCTCTTCATGACACACCGGGCAGCTCTCGAGCTCGTGTGGCGCCTCGCCCGCCGCCTCCGTATCGATCTGGTCCGCTTGCTGACGCAGGAAGGCGTACTGGCTGCGCGCCGCCCGCAAGTCGTCGCGCGCGAGCAGAAGGTCCGCCTCGTACTTTTGCTTCCGCTCCGCATACTCCCAGAGGCCGACGAACCTATGCCGCTCGGCCTCGATGGGCGCCAAGGCTTCCATCTCCTCTGCGGTCTTGACCAGCTCCATGGTGGTTACGGCCGTGGTGAGCTCATCGAGCTGTGAAAGCAGGTCAAAGTGCGCCACCCACAAGATACGGCTCGCGCGCAGCTCGCGCTTCAGGTGGACGATCAACTCGTGCTCGCGCGCGGCCTCCTCACTGAGTGCCGTCCACAAGGCCGCGCCGGCTCCGCCCGCGCCGGCCGCCATGGCCGCGCCGCTGGCCGCGCCGCTGGCCGCGCCGACGGCCGCAGCAGCCGCGGGCGTTGGCACGTGGCTGGCTAAAGCGGCCTGGCTGCCGATCCAGCTGGTGAGGGCGTGAATCAGGCGAAGCAGCGGCCCGTCCTCAAGGAATGCCTCGCCCGTGTTGCCCGCCGCCGCGCCCGCGTCGGAGGCGAACTGGCCCGCCAGGTTGTGCGAGGGCACGATTTCCACCTTGCGCTGACGGCGGTGGCTGAAGAGAGTATAGAAGAACGCATCGTAGTGCCCCTCAAGATGGCAGTGCGCGCACACGGCGCCCTTTTTGCCCCAGTCCTGACGGCAACGCATGCAATCGCCGCTCTGGCGCACCTCCTCTGCCGACGGGTGCGGCGCGAGTGCGAGCAGCCCGCGCGTCAGCCGCTCGCGCTGCTCAAGACTCCTCTGGCGCTCGCGCAACAGCCACTCCACCGCCGCGGCCGCCGAGATGGCACAAGCACTCGCGGCAGCTCCGGTGAGTGAAGCCTCGGCGAGCCACTTGTCGCGCAGCAGCGCAGCCTGCTGGGCAGGTAGCGAGGCGATCGCGCGATGCGCATGCGTGAGCCAGGGCGATGTACCGATGTGCTTGAGACGACGCTCGACTTCGTCACGCGCGTGCGACCACTGCGCCCTCTGCGCGCTCGCGACGGCGCTGCGCTCCGAGACGAGCTGTGCATGCAGACGAGTGGCGTCGGCGATGAGGGGTGGCTCGTGCTCTGTGGAATCAACGGCCAGGTCCCTCTTGGGTTGCAGCAGCTGCTGCCGCTCGGCACGGCGCTCCGCTTCGTTCGGAGGCTCGTCCGAAGGCGCGTGCTCGGCGTGGCCGGGCTGGTCGGCTCGAGGTGCGTGCTGGGCTTGCTCAACGGCGTGGCGGCGGCACGCGGCGTGGTTGTGCGTCATGTGGAGCAGCTGCAGCGCGTCTGCCTCGAGCTCCGCCTCCATCAACTGCATCTCACCCACCTCAAGCCACAGGGGTACGTCGCCGCCGACCCCCGAGGTCGCGCGCGCCGTCCTGGGCGGATGCCACGAGTGGATGCGCAGCCGGTATTGGCGCGACTTGAACGGCCGATAGAACCCGAGGCTCTGCCATCCCACCGGCGCGCCCGGGACGGCGCTGGGGCTCCCACCTTGGATACCGGTGCTGCTCGGGACGGCGCTCGTAGCATGCTCCACAGAAAGGTCCATCGGCGAGGGCGCGGCGAGCGGCGGCGTGGCGGGCGGCGGCGCCACGTCGAAGGTCGCCACCTCGACAAAGACGCCCGCGGCCTCGGTGCCGCTGGCGGCGTCGAGTGTGCAGCGTGCCGGGGTGGCGTGCGGCCCTCCTTGGCAGCGCAGTCGCAGCTCAGAGAGCCGTCGGGGGCGCGAGAGTTCGATCCGCATCCAGAGATCGTCGGCAGATTGCACCTCGCCCTCGAGATGATCGGCAGATTGCACCTCGCCCTCGAGATGATCGGCAGATTGCACCTCGCCCTCGCTCGTCGCTACCGAAGCGCTCGACGCGTCAGTCGGCAACTGCCAGCGGATAGGCCCGAGTCGCCTCTTGCTCACGCCGCTCGGATCCTCGCCACGGCGGGTGCCTGCCTCTGACGTGTCATCCGCCGCCACCGCTCCCGCCGCCTCCGCTCCCGCCGCCTCCGCTTCCGCCGCCACCGCCAACGCTCCCACCGCCTGCCGCCCGCCGCCCGAGACGGCGCCCGCGGAGAAGCCCCGGGAGATCGGTCCCAAAAGCTCCACCTCAATGTCCGGCTCGAGTGGCGTGGGCGTGCGATGCGCACACGCGAGCGTGAGACCTTCTGCATACGCCGCCGCCGCGTGCGCGTACCGCCCCTTCATAGCTTGCATGGAGCCCAGTGCCGAGAGGTTGAACAGGATCCTTCGCTGCTGCTCCTCGCACTGGGAGCGCTCGTCCTCGATGAGCTTGGCCAGGATGGCGCGCATCGAGAGCGGGTTGGCGAGCCCAAGGTGCTGCTGCCCGCTGCCCCCCCGCCGCCCTTTGATCCCGAAGGCGCCCAGCTGGGGGTGGCAGCACGCTTGGCGCAAGCGCAAGACGCCATTGAGGGAGAGCGCAGCGAGGGCGCGTTCGGCCGCAGCGGCCGCGTGGCCCGCCTTCACTGTGCCTACCTTGAGGTTCGCCTGCGTGTCGCGCAGTGCGAGCGCCTTCTGCGCCGAGGCGAGGCACTCTCGGTGTTGCTTCCCATAAAAGTGCCGTTCGATGGATGAGAGGGTCAGAGTGTGGAGCGTCTCGTGTATGGGCGGGATTTCGAGCTGCGCTTCGACAGCCTCTTTTGAATTGCGCCACATGACGCTGTGAAGCAGTGCCATCAGCCGACCCTCCGCCTCTTCGGGGCTCGTGCCCAGCGGGAGACGCCCCTCTGGGCCGCCGCTGCCATCGGCCGCGTGCGCTGCTGCTGGTGCTGGTGCTGCTGCTGCTGCTGCGCGGGAGGTAGCCGCGCCCGCACCGGCAGCGGTGCCAGCAGCGGTGCCGCCTCCCTTCCCGCCGCCCAGGGGCAGCTCGATCGCATGGCTCCACCACGCGCGCTCATTCCAGGGTGTCAGCCGCAGGAAAGCCATCAGCCCTTGCAGGTCGCCGAGCCGACCCCTTCCCATGGGCGTCCCGCTCACGGCCCATCGGTTGATCGCGTGCAGCCGGCGCGCCATGGCAGCAGCCTTGGCGGTGCCGCTCTCGACCATCTGTGCTTCGTCGAGTACCAGTCGCCACCACGTCAGACTGAGCAACGGCGAGACGGTGCGGCGCACGTCGTTCGCTGTGCCACGGCCACGAGGGTACAGGACGTGGACGTCGTCGTCGCCGCCGCCGCCATTGGGACGCGCTCGCATCTGCCGGCCCGCGACTTCTTGGGCGGACTCATCGGGCGCGTGGTCGAGCTCGGCGCGGAGCGTCTCGAAGGTCGTCAGCACGAGGTCACACGCGCCGAGGTGGGCGGGGTGCTGGCTCGCCAACCGACCAGGCCGTTTCCATCCCTCATGCAGCGCCTCGCGCAGCCCACAGTACTTGACAACGCGCAGGGAGCCGCCGTGGACATGCTTAGCCACCTCATCGTGCCACTGGCCGAGGATGGCCGTGGGGCATACGAGCAGGGTGGCGCCGCACGCGCGCGGCTGGCGCTCACCCTCGCGGCACGCGCACACGAGGCAGCGGTACTCTCGCGCCGCCTCGGCCTCAGCGGCGCTGCCAAAGCCCGCGCAGCATGCATGCACCCACCGGCCGCACACGTCGCAGCTGACCCAGCTGCCATCGAAGTCGGTCGGCTGCCCCTGGCAGACGCACGGCAGCGAGTCGTCCGCGTCCGCCGGCGCTCCCTCGAGGCCCATGAGCTCAGAGGATGCCTCCGCGTCAGCAGCCCGAGGGTGGGCGAGCAGCAACGAGAGCACCTCGACCGACTTTCCCAGGCCCATCTCGTCCGCCAGGATGCCGCCACGCGTGCTGATCGGCAACACGGTGGGCGACGCCGGTGGCGGCGTCAGGCTCATCGCGCCGTTGGATGTATTCCAGTAGATCGGCGTGCCGTCGTCGCTGTGAACGCACCTCCAGAGCACCTCGCTGCCCGGAGGCACGGCGGCCGCGGTGAGGCCCTCGCGAGCTAGCATCCAGCCGAGTGCGTCGCGCTGGTATCCGCGTAGTACTGGGCGTAGCGAAGGAAGCTCTGGCAGCGGAGCCGATGGCCGCGCCGCTCGCGCGTCGACGAACTCACGCAGCCGGTCGTACACGTCGTCAGGCTCGAGTTCCGCCTGGCCTGCACCTCCGGCGCCGAACAGAGCGCACAGCAGAGCGTGGAGCGCACGAGCAACACGCCGGCGTGGTGGTGGCGTGTCGTCACTCGACGCACACTGAGCGAGTGCCTTGGAGAGGTCGAGGTGTACCTGCACTGGCAGTGGCGGCGGTTCGGGATCAGCGAAAGCAGCCTTCTTCCGCTTGCGAGCGCCCGCGGAGGAGGTGACCGTAGCGCTAGTGACGGTGACGGTGACGGTGATAATGCCAACAGTAGATAGCACCTCGACAGCGGAAGGAGGCAGCTTTGCAACCGTCGTGAAGACTTTGCAAGGCTCGGCAGTCGGACTCGCCTCGCTCGCGCTCGCCATTCGGACCTTCCACAAAACGGCCTTTCGGGCTCTTTCGGTGTGAAATGCGTTCCTGAGTGTTCTCCTACCAGCCGAGTTTAGAAAATTCTGCGTGCTCGGTCGCTCCGTGATGAAATCCTTCGGGGCCGGGCGGATTGTCGACGCGCCCGAGGGCCACCAACACGTGGAGTCACCCTAGGAAGACGCTGTTGGGTGGGGTTTGCGATCGCTCGTGGTTGACCGAACGCTCGAATGTTCATGCTCTCGACGGGACTGCAGCGTCTCTCTCCGCTGTTCAGGCGTAGCATGTCCACATCTCTACCATCGCAGCCAGACTTGAGAGTCGTTGCCGCAGCCGGTCTGGTAGGCGGCGGCTTCGGCGGGCTCGTTGGCCTCGGCGGTGGCGCGATCATGGTCCCGATGATGTCGAGCTGGGCCCGAATGACGCAGCATCAGGCGGTGGGTACTTCATCAGCTGCCGTGGCGAGCGTAGGGACATCGGGAATGCTCTCCTTTGGGAGTGCGGGCGCGGTTGATCTCATCGCCGCGGGCAGCCTAGCGTGCACCGCGCTGCTCACCGCGCGCGCGGGCGCGAAGATGACCGGGTGGTTCAACGCGGTGCAAATGGCGCGCGCATTTGCTGTGTTCCAAATCGTCGTCGGGCCGTTGGTGCCGCTCAAGGGATTGATCGTTGGCAACAAGAAGGCCGCTGACGCGGAGGTGGCGGCCTCCGATCCATCCTCTTCGTCTCCGCCGCTACGACGCTTCGCCTCCTTCGCCGACGCTACGACGTTCGAGTCCGCCGGAGCTCGCACAAGCCAGCTGCTCAAGCTTGCGGCGACAGGCTGCGTGGCGGGCTTCGCCTCAGGCATGTTTGGCATCGGCGGCGGCGTCATCATCACGCCCGCGCTCTGTGTCCTCACCGATATGCCCTACGCGATGGTGCTTGGCACGACACTCGCCAGCATGGTGCCGCCCGCGCTCGTGTCCGTGTACACGCACCACGGCATGGGCAATGTGGTCGCCTCGGCCGTCGTGCCACTCGTCATCGGATCGGCCCTCGGCTCATTTGCCAGCGGCCAGGTGGCGGTGCGCGTGCCCGAGGAGCCGCTGCAGTGGGTCTTTGCGATCGTCCTCTTCTCTCAGGGCGCTCTGAAGCTGTGGGCGCTACGGGGTAAATAGGCGATTGCGCGTATGCTCTTTACCCCAACTGTTTACCCCAACTACTGTGTAAAGAAAAAAACCCTATATAAACACTATATAGACTCTTGCGCTCACATGACGGAATTCACGAGACGGCGGCCCAGCGCGACACACGACACAGTCACCCGCGGGTCGTAGCTCGTACTTGTACCCGGTGACTAACAAGTCGATTACCCGGTGACCACAGTCCGTGTGTCATCGCCTCAAACTGACCCAATCGGCTCGCCGAAAAGGACGGCTCCGGGCTAATTACTCACACATTTATCATCGAGACCCGCTTTCACAGGCACGCTTTCATCACGATCGACGGACGCATGCGGCGTGTCCGCCTCGACACGTCCGCGCTCGATGGGCTGCGTGGTTTAGCGGCGTGGCACATCGCCCTCGGCCACTACGTCGCCAACTGCACCGGCACCGACACATTCGCGCATGGCCTCGACCTCATGGGAGGCGCATCAATCCCTGCATTCTACACCGTCTCGGGCTTCGTGATGGTCTTCGGCTATGGCCAATCGCTCATCAGGCGAACGACGTGTGGTGCCTGCGACCTCGCGTGCTGCATGCCATGCGACTGCTGCTGCGGGTGCAACGAGCCCGAGCCGAGCGAGGGCATTCCATTCTTGACCAAGGACTACGTGCGCAAGCGTCTCATGCGCCTTCTCCCAGTGTACTACCTTACCAATGCGGCGGCCTACTTTCTCATGATGGTGCGGTGCGGCTTCCATGGTGCCGTGCCGTGCTCGGGCGTCGACTACCCGACGCCCAATGTCGTCGTGCAGGCCGTCCTCACCCTAACCCTGCTGACCAGCTGGACCAGCTGGCCGTTCACCTACTTCCGGCCATTCAACTTTGTCACGTGGACGATCTCGACGATGTTCTTCTTCTACCTGTGCTTCCCGGCGATCGTGCCGCGGCTGCAGCGCCTGCCCACCAAACGGCTCCATGGTTTCATGTGGTTCATGTTCTTGTTGCAGGTGGGCCTCTTTCTTATCATCTATGCTTCGCCGCTGCCATTTGGGCGCAAGCAGCTGCTCGACCCGATCACTTCGATAGCGATCCATCAGGCCAATCTGACCGACGCGTGGGATCAGACGAGCTACTGGGCCGCGCGCACCCTGCCACCGATCAGGCTTCCCGTGTTCGTCATGGGCTGCTGCGCCGCCTTCCAGCGCCTCGACATTGCCCATCGTGCCACCCTTGGTGGGGCAATCCCCGGACCGGAGCTCTCGACACGAGGCGGCTGGCGACGCAACGCGGGCGTGCTGGTCGCCATCTGGCTCGCCCTTGTGCTCGCGTCCATTGCGATCTACGAGTGCGTCGGCGCGGGCCTGTTTGGTTCTACAGAGCTGGGCGGTTTCATCTCGTACTATGACGTTCAGACGTGGCCGCGCGTCTTTCTCGAGCTTACAATGCCACTGGTCTTTTGCAATCTGATCGTGGTGCTTGCGCTCGACATGCCGGGCGCTGGCGAAGGCGCGCCGTCAGATGCGAGCCAAAAGCCCACCTCGAGGCGCTGCGACGTGCGCCTGCACCAGCTCACGATCTCCCTGTTCCACTCGAAACCTCTGCAATTCCTCGGAGAGATCTCGATGAGTTTCTACATGGTGCACACCCTCGTGCTGCAGGCGCTGCAGGAGCTCTTCTTCTCGCTTGGGTGGGGGGATGTGCCGCTCGCGTACCACGGCAAGTGCCCCGTCTGGCTCGCCCTCATCGGGATGCTCCTCTCGCTTCTTCTGGGCTGGATGATGACCGAGATCGTCGAGAAGCCGGTCGCACGCTGCCTCGTCAAGTGCACGAGCCAACGTGCCGTCCTGGGCGTCAACGAGGGCCCCGTCTCTCCCCCCTTCGCCGCCCTCGAGCCCGACACACAGTGCCTCACGCAGGCTACCTCGAACCTCCGGCCTACAGGGACGCCTCCACGCTCCTTGGGCTCGCAGAGGAGTCATGACGTGGTGGGTGCCATGGCGTACCAGCAGAGCACACTGGAGCCGACCGTGCTGTCGGGTACCGAGGCCTCCCCGAACCGAGTGCGACTCGTTCGCTCCTCGGTGCCCACCGACCCTGCTCAGGGCGGCGAGGGCACCCGTAGCCATGCTCGCAACGATGCGTGTGGCTACAGCATCATTGAGTCCGTGCGGAGGCGCGATCGCGCAAATACCGCAATCTGAACCTCCACTCGCACCGACGGTCCGGCTTTCACGCTTTGTGTACACATCCACCTGCATGGTAACCAGCAGCTGTAGGTTCGGTTCGGTCGTGCATGTTCGGTTGCTGGTCAGCGCCTTTCTTAGATCACGGACAACCGCACTTGACACGCTCTGGATGTTGTGACAAGTGACTCTGGTGTCGTTGTTATGTGTAACCGACTAACAATCGACCTGGACCGCAGTCCGCACGGCACACGGCGGGCTCGTCCGGTCCCTCCCGCCTCCCCTTCCGCTGCCAGAAGTAGTCTGCCCGCTCTCTCTCTCTCACTTCAGCTCTCTCGCGCGCTCGCTATCAACAAGGAGGAGTGCGTCGAGCGAGAAACCCCAGAGCCGTCCCCGAGCTTCATGTCCGATGCGCGCGGGGCTGCCAAACAGCTCAGCGTCAGGTTCCAGACAAAGGACACCGCGACATTTGTTGTCACCTGATGCCGCACTGGCACGATGTAAAAGTTGGCGAAATTGAAGGGGGTGAAGATGACCCAGGAGGCCTTCAAAGAGGTCCAATACTCCCTGCTGGCCTTGCTGACGATTTCGTCCGCATTGCGCGAGTACGCAAAGCCAGTCCACGTATAGAAGAGCGGCAAGTACACGAAGGGACTCATGACCAGCAGGTCGATCATTGTTTTGCTGACGACGCTGCGGAGGCCGTTTCTCTGTGGAAACCAACGCTCCAGGTTGTTGAAATGGGTGTGCAACAGCGGTCCATTCCAGAATGCTGCTAGTGATGTGATCGCAGCATTGCGTCGTCGGTCCACAGCGAACTGGGCGGGGCTGCTGTTGGATGAAGAGGTAGCAGCGCCGTACTGGCCACACAGGTACTCGCTGTACTGAGCTGCAAGATCGCCAAGGCAAGCGCTCGTGCCACTCACGATCGATTTGAGCGCTATCGGGCGGCGTGCCAAGAGGCCTTCGTACGCCGAGAAAGCCGTGAGCATTCGCAGATATTCGTAAGGGAGATTCTGCGGATGCTCGCGACAAATTTGGACAAGTTTTCCAATCCGTAAAATCTCGCAGGTGGAAATGCAGACAGGCCGCCGGCTGTGAATTTAATTGGAGATAAACGGTGTTTCGCCCACGCATTGCATGCATATACATCTCGTTATGCTCCTCACTCGTTGCTTGACAGTTGCTTGAGACAAAGATGTGCGGCTGAGGCCTTGATGCTCAGGCACCCATCTCATCGACTCTCGTGGGATCTTGAACATCTGGCTGCTGGCTGGCACTTTTTGCCAGCGCCGCGACCTTCACCTCCTCCACATTCTCCACCTCCAGCTCCTCGGCTCCCTCCAGCTCCTTCATCTCCTCCACATTCTCCACCTCCCTGCGGTGTCCGTGAGACACATCATAACATGAACAGCTGGTACGAGACGCGATTTGCGAAAGAAGCCGACTGCTCGTCCTTCTGCCATGAGCAGTCGCCGCAGAGCACTTGGTGCCATTCGTTTCACTTCTCCACGGAGAGAGAGGGTACTTGTGAGCTCAACGATTGCCTTACGCCTCCCTTGCCGCCGATGCCCAGGCCGCCACCAGCGCCGCCGTCACCGCATCCATTTTTGCCACCACGACCGCCGCCGGCGCCACCGCCGCGCGTCCCGCCACCGCCCTCGCCATGTCCACCTCCGCTCCAGCCGCCATCTCCTGAGTGGCCACCCACCCAAGCCGTTTCCTCCCCTCCATCTCCGCCATCTCCGCCACGGTTTTGGGCCGTATGCAGTGACAGCTGCGGTGCCATCAACGACATCTGCCAGGACGGCGGCCCAAATGACAACAGCCACAGCTTTGGCCTACTGCAAGGGTACTGCTCATTGGGAACGGACTGCACGGACTGCGGGGCGCGCTTCATTGCGCCGAGCCCGCCGGATTGGCCACCACCGCCCACGCCATCTCCCCCGCCGCCACCACCATCGCTATCGCCGTCGCCGCCGCCCGCGCTGTCGCAGTTGTCGCCCCCGCTGCCGCTGCAGCCGTCCGATGCGCTCGCGATAGTTCTCGAGCCTCTTGTGAACACCCTCAGCACCAAGCTGAACGTAGCGGTGCCGCCGGCCACGCTTGCCCTCGGAGCTGGCATGGCCGTGGCTCTCTTGGCCGTTGGCGGAGCCTGCGGGCTATGGTGCTTCTGGATGGCGCAGTGCTGCAGCGGACGAGCCTCCCGACCGAAGCCAAGGCCGAAGGCGGCAGCGCGGGTGGTGGCGAGCAGCGTGCGCACTCGGCGCAGGGGCTCGAAGTACGAGTGGGTGGGCAGGGCCAATGAGGAGGAGGAGGAGGAGGAGGAGGAGGAGGAGGAGGAGGAGGAAGAGGAGCAGGAGCAGAAGATCGCCCAACGCCGTAAGCCCCGGCCGCCCGGAGGTAAGCGCCTCTTCAACAAGGCTATGGTCTTCAGCAAGGCTGTGGTCTTCTCTGGTAATGGCAGAGAAAGCGTGAGAGAGGATGGTGTATGACGATCATCCACTCGCTGTCCACTCGCTCGTCGCTTGCAGACGACCACATAAGTAGTGATACATGTACAGTCTTGTTGTGAACCATGAGTGAATAACATCTGCAGTTCGCTCATATCCGCCTTCAATACACAGCGGTAATGTAAGATTATAACGGCGTCGGTGAAATAACGTGACTGGCGGATTGGTATTGTGAACGCAGAAAGGTGCGCGGGTGACTGGTTAGGTGACTGGTGGGTGAACTGGCGCGTCAGCGCTTAATCTTTTCTGCTCCTAAGTGGGTTACTGGCGTTGCATCACCATGTTGAACCTGGAATGTATAGGTTATAGGTTATAGGTTACATTGTACATGTACCGCCTTTCCTCGCAGTTGCATGCATTACAGTGACATGTAACTCCCGCGTACCGGTAGCAGACGCAACAATGCCAGCTCCTCGTCATGCCCCCCCTGCAAGGACGCAAGTGTCGTGGGCCAACGAGTTGGGTGTGCCGCACGTCTCATGCGTGCCATACGTGCCACTGGATACTGACTACGAGGCGTGCTTCGTCTGGTGCCCGACCAACTGGGAGAACTGCAAATACTGCAAATGCCGTGCATGCGTCGTTTGCAATTCGCCGCCTCCACCATCGCCGCCGCCACCATCGCCGCCGCCACCGCCATCGCCGTCGCCGCCACCACCATCGCCGTTGCCGCCACCACCGAGCCCGTTGCCGCCGCCGCGGCGGCCGCCGCTGCCACCCCCACCATTGCCGTCGTCACCATCATGGCACTTTTTAACACCATCCTCTCCGCTGCCGCGATCTCCTCCAGCTCCTTCATATCCCCCGCATCGTCCATCTCCTTCATCTCCTCCACATCCTGCACCTCCCTGCGGCGTCCGTGAGACACATCATAACATGAACAGCTGGTACGAGACGCGATTTGCGGAAGAAGCCGACTGCTCGTCCTTGTGCCACGAGCAGTCGCCGCAGAGCACTTGGTGCCATTCGTTTCACTTCTCCACGGAGAGAGAGGGTACTTGTGAGCTCAACGATTGCCTTACGCCTCCCTTGCCGCCGATGCCCAGGGCGCCACCAGCGCTGCCGTCACCGCATCCGTTTTCGCCACCACGAACGCCGCCACCACGAACGCCGCCGGCGCCACCGCCGCGCGTCCCGCCACCGCCCTCGCCATGTCCACCTCCGCTCAGGCCGCCACCCACCAGGCCACCTCCTGCCACGTGCAGTGACAGCTGCGGTGCCATCAACGACATCTGCCAGGACGGCGGCCCAAATGACAACAGCCACAGCTTTGGCCTACTGCAAGGGTACTGCTCATTGGGTGCGGACTGCACGGACTGCGGGGCGCGCTTCATTGCGCCGAGCCCGCCAGATTGGCCACCACCGCCCACGCCATCTCCCCCGCCGCCACCACCATCGCTATCGCCGTCGCCGCCGCCCGCGCTGTCGCAGTTGTCGCCCCCGCTGCCGCTGCAGCCGTCCGATGCGCTCGCGATAGTTCTCGAGCCTCTTGTGAACACCCTCAGCACCAAGCTGAACGTAGCGGTGCCGCCGGCTACGCTCGCCCTCGGAGCTGGCATGGCCGTGGCTCTCTTGGCCGTTGGCGGAGCCTGCGGGCTATGGTGCTTCTGGATGGCGCAGTGCTGCAGCGGGCGAGCCTCCCGACCGAAGCCAAGGCCGAAGGCGGCAGCGCGGGTGGTGGCGAGCCGCGTGCGCACTCGGCGCAGGGGCTCGAAGTACGAGTGGGTGGGCAGGGCCAATGAGGAGGAGGAGGAGGAGGAGGAGGAGGAGGAGGAGGAGGAGGAGGAGGATGTGGTGGTCGTGGAGGAGGAGTTCAACAAGGCTATGGTTTTCTCGGGTAAGAAGGCCGCGGTCTTCTCGTGTGAAGCTGACGGGGCCACTGTCGTATACGCCTTTTGAGGTTCGACGCGGAGGTGCTGAGGAGCACGACGATACTTCGCGGCGTGATGCGACCAGCACGACGCTTCATCACGAATCGCTACCGGTATCGGAGCGTCCGAGAGTCCGACTCTCTTAAGTTCTTGTGAACGAAATGATGAGTCATGTTGACGCCCTCATCCTCGGCTACGCACGCCTCGTCGTCCGCCGGCCGCTGCTCGTGCTGCTCAGCTGCATCTTCATCTGCAGCGTCTTTGTCGTCGGCGCCATTTTTCGCGGAGTGCTGCCGGACTTTGAGCAGGTGGAACGGGGGTTTGAGTCTCGCGGCACGCCTCTGGCGGGGCAACTTGTGGCAGTCGATCGCGCACTGGAGAATGCGCAGTGTGCTGGTCACATCTCTGCTCTACCTCGTGCGCAAACGCACCACTACATCGTCTCGTTTCCTGGAGCCCATTCCGACACTCTTCCCAGGTGCGAGGGGCCATCTCCCGGAGACGACTCGTGCCGCTATGCTCAGGACGGCAGCTGCGATCACTTCTTTGGAGGTGAGGGCCGACCGAAGTGCGCACCCGGAACCGACGTGTCCGATTGCACGCGGCCGCCGCCGCCGCCGCGGCCGCCGCCGCCGCGCTCGAATGGGCGTCGAATGCAGCAGGAGCCTCCACCGCCGCCTCGGCCAACTCCTCCGGCTGTGTGCTCCCAGCGTTCGCAGCTCGAACACGTGTGGGGCGTCCAGCTCGTGTTTGAGCGCGAGCAATCAAGCATCGACTTGCTCTCCGCCGCGAGCCTTCGCGGCATGTGTGAGCTGTCCGAGCAGGTGGCGGCAGAGATCTCCCACCTCTCTCCTGGCCAGCCGAGCTGTGCTCAGCGCGTGGGCCGTACTTGTTGTGGCGTGCGCTCGATCGGCACGTACGCAGCCGCAATCGCGGGGCAAGCCACGTGCAGCCAGCTGACCGAGCCGGACGCTCAGCACTTCCGGGCGCTCTTAGACAATTGTACAGTCGACTTTAGCGCGGGGAGGCTAAGCTACACGAGCACCTCGACCGAGGCGTGCCATCAACTCCATGCCGTCTTTGACTCCTTCAACGCGCTGCTCGACGTAGGATTCCTTCGGACGCGCCAGGCCAAGTACGTCAAGCTCATGCTGCCCCACGATGACAAAGAGGTCCTCAAAAAGCTTCATTTGAAGTTTCTCAAGCCTCGCGTTGGCGACAGCCACGGCGGCGCTAAGCTCACGGCGTATACGCTTCTCAACGGCAAGGTCAGGACGTCGCTTTTCAATGAGATCTTGGTCGAGACCGACATTCCGCGCATCGTCGTTGGCGTCTCGCTCGTCTTCGTGATGATGTGGCTCTTCACAGGCTCGCTCTTCGTCACCACGCTCGCCTTTGCGCAAATCGGACTCTCGATCGCGATGGCCTTTGGCGTCTACTCGGTCGTGTTGTGGCTCCCCTTCTTCCCCTTCATCAACATCACGGGCCTCTTCCTCTGCCTCGGCATCGGCGCCGATGACGTGTTCGTGATGGTGCAGAGTTTCGACGACGCCATTCGCGCCCGCAAGATGAAGACCATCGACGCGCATCTGGTCAAAGAGGTGTTGATAGATGCGGGCGCCGCCACGCTCGTCACCTCATGCACGACCGCCGGTGCCTTCTTCTCCTCGATGAGCTCGAGCATCACTGCCATCAAATGCTTTGGAGTATTCTGTGGGCTGGTGGTCTGTTGCGACTGGCTCACGATGATCTTCTTCATCCCACCCGTCGCAGTGCTCTACCAGCGCTACGTCGCGCCGTGCTGCTGCAGGCTCCAGTCGAATTTCTGCCCAAACACGCCCCTTGCGGCCAGCGATCGTCAGCTGCGCCGCCCGGCTCTGGGCGCGCTCTTCGACGCGTGCCTCGGCCACGCCCTCACGCACCGTCGGTTTGGGTGGCTCTGGATCACACTCATGTGGGCGCTTGCCCTAGGCCTTGGCTCCGGATTTCTTGCGCATGGCCTTCCGATGGCCTCTGCGGCCAAGATGCAGTTCTTGCCCTCGGATGACCCTCTGGAACGCTACTGCTGCGTGCCTCCGAATGCCATCTCGCAGTTCACGCTTGGCGCACCTGGCGCTGAGCGGCCGCGCTACGTTGCTCTCCTGTTTGGTGTCGAACCGCTCGACGACAGCAACGTGTGGGATCCAGAGAGCTACCCAATGGCGACGCTGAAAGCGGGCACCAACTTGACCACGCGCGCGGCACAGGTGTACCTGCGCGAGCTCACCGAAAAGGCGCACCGTGCCCCGTGGTTTAAGATACCGACCGACTATGAGGCGCCTCTCGAGCTCACGAGCCAGCCGGTGTGGCCGTTCAACACGACGTTTGAGATGGCGTTTGCCTTGTGGGGGCGGCCTTGTAGGGACACCCAGTTCGTGCTCGACCATCTCAACATCCAGAATCTGTCACTCTCCGGCCGCTGCTGCGGCCTCCGCAGCGAGAACTTCCCCTTCGAGCCCAATGTCTTCGAGGCGTGCCTGGGCGATCTCGCGACCGTGTTCGCCGCGTCAGAGACCCTGCGCACCGGTAGCTTCCCTCACGTGGCCGCGGCTGGTCTCGACTACTTCCACGTGACGATCATGCCGGGCATGGGCCTTTGGTTTCAGGGCGAGGTCCCCAAGGTACTCACCTTTGTGCTGCCCACGAGCTTCTTCTACTCGGAGAGCTACGAGACGACCCACGCCTTCTGGACGACGATGCAGGCGTGGGCCGACCCCGAGCTTGCTCGCGCGCCACCCGAACTGCGCGGCGGCTTCGTTTCGGTGCCGTACTCGCAGCTGACCTTCTATAGCCTCCAGACAGCGATGGCCACGTCCTCGGCCCAGTCCGCGTGGATCGCCTTGGCCCTCGCGTGCGCCGTCCTCGTGCTCTTCACGCGCAACGTGCTCGTCGCGCTGTACTCGACCTTGTCGATCTTGCTCATCATGCTCACTGTCATGGGCATACTGACGCTCAGTGGGTGGAATCAGGGCATCATGGAGTCCATGATCATTTCGTGCGGCATTGGGATGGCGTGTGACTTCACTGCTCATATTGGCTGGGCGTACCAGCAGGCGAACGTGCAGCGCGTGGCGCGCGACCGCGTCGTGCTCGCTCGACACGCCTTCAAGCGAATGGCTCCCGCGCTCACTGCCGCTGCCCTCTCCACGGGAATCATGGGTGCGATGATGACTGCCTCGGGCACGATCTTCACGATCCGCTTCGGCGTCTTCATTGTTCTGTTACAATTCCTCGGCCTCGCCTTTGCCATCTTCTTTCTCTTGCCGCTGCTCGCTGTCGCAGGGCCACTCGAAGACTGCGGCGAGCTGAGGATGTTGTTCTCCCGCTGCGGCCCCGGCCGTAGAGCTCGCACCGCGGCAGGGGTCGAGCTCAGTACTAGGAAGGCGACGCTCGCACAGCGGGACAGACGGCTCTCAGGTGTGGAGCTGCTCGGTCTCGGGGTGCGATCGGACAGCTGCAGCTCGGACGATCTGCGTTCGGACAGCTGCACGTCGGAGGACCCGCAAAGTCCAGCGTCGAGTCCAGGAGACTCGAGCCGCAGTGAACCAAACTGGTCATCCATCGTCCCGGCTGGAACCCGCTGAAGGCTGAAGAGCAGTTCTTGAGGGTAGTTCTTTTGTGTTCACATGGATTTGCATGCAATTAGCGACGAAACAAGAAGTAACGGACGATCAAAGTGTGACGTAAAACGTATCTCATGGAGACCGAATACGCTCGCGAGTGGAGGCCAGGCCTGGGGCCGCGCATCCAGCATGGGCACGAGCACGTACCCTTCACCTCTCCCAAACAGCCGAGCGGGGCGCGCGACGAGGGCAAGCAAGAGCTCTTTGGAGGTGGCCGAAGGATGCGTCCTCGGAGCAACAACACCAACATCGACCCACCCTTTGGCGTCTCGCGGCCGTCTCCGACACGAGATGCCGTACTGCAGTCTCCGACACAGCATGCCGTGCGGCACGGTCGCCGCGTCCGCAACCTTGATTCTAACCTTGATTCTGTCCCAGAGTCGGGGACATCGCTGCAGCTTGGTCTGCCGCTTGCCAGGCCACCTCCGAGCAACAGCCAATGGCGGCAACTCGACGACGCGCCACTCTCGCTCAGCGGAGCCACGGACCATTCGCCCGAGGCGCGTTCTCGGGTTCTCTGCCCTGATACGTCGTGGCGAAAGACGCGGGATGAGCCGCTGACGCTGAACGGAGAGGCGGCGGCGGCGCCGATTCATATTCTTCACCCGGACACTCGCTGGCGCGGCCCCGATCACGGGTCCCTGCCTGAAATCGTCTTCGCCACCGCGGGCCGGTTCGACGGGCCGCTCCCCTTCACCACGAGCGCCCTGTCGGCAGCAGTCATTGCACCGAGCCCGCCCCCCCCTGCCAACCGGCCGGTCCGTGACAGCGATTGGCGAAAAGGCTATGAGGATTACTCGCTGGCTCCGAAGCAGCCCCCCAAGCCGAGCAGAGAGAGGATCGTGAGCGGTCAGGAGTGGCGTCGGACTGACTCTCAGCCATTTGCCTTTGACGGGCGTCCGCTCGAGCGCGAGACGCTCGATCCACTCCGCAGCAAGCAGCTGGCGATTCGAATCGGCGTTTCGGAGCGGCTCGAAGGCGGCATCTTCAGCGATTCGCAGCCGTGGTCGTTTCAGCATGCCGGCGCTCCCAATAGCCCTCAGCATGCTCCATCGACCTCACGCCCCACCCTGAACCCCCACCCGGGGCTAGCACGGGACCACCTCGTGGCAAGGATGGCAGGGGGGTTCCTGCAAATGGTCCCTCAGCTGCCCAAGAACGGGACCCGCGAGAGACAACTGAAGAGCGAGATAGAACTGAGCGTGCAAAGGCTCAGCTATGTGTCCGGCTCGTCCGAGGAGCTCGTCAACAAGCTGAGGCGTGGAGATCGTGTCTTCATGTAAGGAATGCACATGGACGGTGTACCTCTTGGTGCACCCCGACGTACAGTTCCGTCTGCATGATTTTACCGTGATTGCGTGAACTGTGTGTGTGTGCGTGTGTGGTCCGCCGTCACGTGCTGACTTTCGTTTCCAATCGTAACATCGTGTTCGTGAGCATTCCACGGCGCGTGCGGGGGGGCGGGGGGATGTTGGTGGGATGTGTGCACGGTCGTCATTTCCGATTCTGTTCACCCCTCCCGTCCTCCCCACGCTGAACCCAACCAAATTTGCCGGCGGCTCTTCTGTCGCGGGAGACCTCGACTGTCAAAAGTCGTCAGTTGTGCTGCGCGCGTGCGTGCGGGGCGGGGAGGGCCAGGTCCAGACTGAGACTCCACGCGGATCGCGGTGTCGGGTCCCACTTCGGCGACCCGACACGCACAAGCTCTCGCACACTTGCCGTTGCGCCCGTTTCTCGTTCTATTCTCAACGGCAAGGCCTCTGCTCTCGCACATGTTCCAGCCGGTGTCTTGCGGCTTAAAGCACATAGACGAGAGCATGCAGCATGCTGACTGCGACCCTGAAGCCTAGACGGCAATCAGCGCCCCTCCCCACATGCGGCTGCGAGCTTGCGGCCACGCACACCTCCTTTTCGGTGCGCTCGACCGCTGTGCGCCCCCACCCTCCTTTTCGTGCCGAGCTCATCTGCACTCAGCAGCCCATCTTTGGGCCACTTTCACCGCGAAAAGCTTGGCTCTGCATCACGGTCATCAAGGTCGAATCAGATTTCATCACTCGTGGCCTGGAGCTGGACGGGTTTTCCGTCGATCCTGACCTCGAGGACCTTGTTCGATGCTTGGGAGCTCGTCATGGACACACCTGCTGGGGTGGCATTCGAGGCAGACACCGAGGGCTTCTCAGGGGTGCAGCGGGTACAGAAGCCGTTCTTGACTGCGATGTAGATGAGGAGGCCAGTAAAAGTGAGCATGGCGAAGAAGACCGCCGTTGCGGCGGCCGATTGCTCCCACGTGAATTGATCCGGTCGTACCTGGGCAAGCGCAGCTTCTATGGAGAGGAACCTAGGCGGCGAGGGCGGCGGCGGCGAGGGCGGCGGCGGCGGCGGCGACGGTGGGGG
>Ga0210242_100646_pt1 | contig 30417 bp, 17 predicted proteins | sample ChrtobMeP5a_16mM_FD_155445 | JGI IMG/M metagenome (GOLD analysis project Ga0210242, IMG submission 155445) | Chrysochromulina tobin associated microbial communities from unialgal haptophyte culture, Seattle, Washington, United States - P5a_16mM | ecosystem: Host-associated > Algae > Haptophytes >... | reverse complement strand
CAGTGTATGAAAAAAAGTCATACCTTCGGAGGTTGGTAGCTCATGTTTGATGCATGCCCTGTGCATCCCAAGGGTACCATGGTGATCCCCATGCTCTGGAGAATCAGTGGGTATGTTGTTTGCATGCCGGGTGTCAAAAACAAAAATCACCATAACCACCCTTAACAGCGCTCCCACCATCTCTGCCATTCGTCGGGTCCCAACATGGACGTCGATTGCGCATGAACACCGAGCGGAGAGCCCGTACGCTGATGGGTATGGGGTATGCCTCCCATACTCTCACATCATCACCTCGAGGTGGTACAGCTCCCCTGACTGCGCGCCGGCTGCAATCCTAGGCCAACTCACAGCCACACACGAGATCGGGCTCGGCGCATAGAATGCACCACCCCCGTCCTTCATGCGAATCGTCGCGCCATCGCGCACCACACCCTCGGCCTCTTTGCTGAAGGCCATGGCCTCACCTGGACGCGTTTCGAGCAGGTTAAACGAATCTGCATCCCAGACTTTGATCGTATTGTCCCACGATCCTGACACAATCTTGGTCCCATCCGGGGAAAACGCCACCGACGTGACTACCCCGCTGTGGGCATTCGTCTTCTCGCTCAGCAGCTCCAGTTTGTCTGCCAGGCAAGCCAACAGGCGTCAGTTTTGGCCAACGAGGGGCGATTTGAGGGCTCCGGCGCACCCAAATCCCAGACTTTGATCGTCTTGTCGTCCGATCCAGAGACGATCTTGGTCCCGTCCGGGGAGAACGCCACCGACCTGATGGTGTCGCTGTGGGCGTTGGTCTTCTCGCTCAGCATCTCCAGCTTGTCTGCCAGACAAGCCAGCAGGCGTCAGTTTTGGCCAAGGAGGGGCGATTTTGAGCTCGCGGCGCACCCGAATCCCAGACTTTGATCGTCTTGTCAGCCGATCCCGACACAATCTTGGTCCCGTCCGGGGAAAACACCACCGACGTGACTACCCCGCTGTGGGCGTTCGTCTTCTCGCTGAGCTGCTCCAGTTTGACTGCCAGGCAAGCCAACAGGCGTCAGTTTTTGCCAACGAGGGGCGATTTGAGGGCTCCGGCGCACCTAAATGCCAGACTTTGATCGTCTTGTCGTCCGATCCTGACACAATCTTGGTCCCGTCCGGGGAAAACGCGACCGACTGGATCCAGTCGCTGTGGGCATTCGTCTTCTCGCTCAACAGCTCCAGTTTGCCTGCCAGACAAGCCAGCATGCGTAAGTTTTGGACAAGGAGGGGCGATTATGAGCTCGCGGCGCACGAGAATCCCAGACTTTGATCGTCCCGTCGTTCGATCCCGAGGCAATCTTGGTCCCGTCCGGGGAAAACGCGACCGACATGATCCCACTGCTGTGCGCGTCTGTCTTCTCGCTCAACTGCTCCAGTTTGCCTGCCAGACAAGCCAACAAGCGTTAGTTTTGGCCAAGGAGGTGCGATTTGAGGGTAAACACGCACCTGAATCCCAGACTTTGATCGTCTTGTCCAACGATCCCGACACAATCTTGGTCCCGTCCGGGGAGAACGCCACCAACATGACGTAGTCGCTGTGCGCGTTCGTCTTCTCGCTCAGCATCTCCAGCTTGCCTGCCAGACAAACCAGCAAGCGTCAGTTTTGGCCAATGAGGGGCGATTTGAGGGCTTGCGGCGCACCTGAATCCCAGACTTTGATCGTCTTGTCCTCCGATCCGGACACGATCTTGGTCCCGTCCGGGGAAAACGCGACAGAGAAGATCCTGCCGCTGTGGGCGTTTGTCTTCTCGCTCAACTGCACCATCGTGCCTGCCAGACAAGCCAGCACAAGCGTCAGTTTTGTCCAAGGCGAATTGATTTGAGGGCAAAAGCGCACCCGCATCCCAGACTTTGATCGTCCCGTCAGCCGATCCGGACACGATCTTGGTTCCATCCGGGGAAAACGCCACCGAGTTGATCCCCCTGCTGTGCGCATCTGTCTTCTCGCTCAGCATCTCCAGTTTCCCTGCCAGACAAGCCAGCAAGCGTCAGTTTTGGCCAAGGAGGGGCGATTTTGAGGGCAAAGGCGCACCTGAATCCCAGACTTTGACCGTCCCGTCCTCAAAGCCAGCCACAATGAGCGACATGGTCTGGTTAGTGTGCTTGCCACCATCCTTGCCACCGTCCCAGATGGCCAAGCTCGTAACATTACATGTGCCCTGGAGCTCCTCGAGCAGCTCCTGGCTCTCGGCGTCGTACACGAAGATGGAGTTGCCTGAGCCGCTGACGATGCGGGTGGCGCCGACCGCCACAGAGCTGACGCCATCCTTGTGCGACAGTGTGCCAATGCACGCGTCCTTCTCTTGAGATTTGTTACGCCACACGAGTGCACGCGTCGGCTGCTTGGACGCTAGCTGCGAAGCTTCTGCTGCACGAAACACCGCGCTCGCATCTGGCTGCTGCAGGGCGAGCTGCATCACTGCCGCGCCCTTGTCACGCTGCAGCACGTCCATGTACTTGCCCACAAATTGGCGCATCTCGGTCGCGTCTGTCAGGTCCACACCGTCCACACCGTCCACACGTCGCAGCTCGAGGTAGTCCTTAGCCACGCTCGAGAGAAGGCCTCTATCGACGCGTTCACGGAGTAGTGCGAGGTCGGTCGCATACACGTGGGCAGCTTTGGCAGCGAAGGCAGCGTTCACGCTCTGGCCATCGGCGCGACAGAGGTGCAAAATGCCGTGTCGCAGCCAATAGTACGTTGCCAAATCGTCCGGGGCACGACCTTCGGGTGGTGTCGGGGTGCGCCACGCGATGAACCCCTCGGCGAGCAACGCGTGCCCGTCCTTGCGCTGCACCTTGAACTCCGCCGATGGCTCCCTGATCGAGCTGCCTTCGGTGATCTCGCCCGTCAGCCAGTCGACGATGGTCTTGTGAAAGACATGAAGCTTGCCATCGCGCACCGGAAAGAGGAGCGCCGTCGTCTCAAGCACGCGCTCCTGCTGCCCATCGTCCCACCGAAGGAGCGCCGCCGCCATTGCCACCGTGATCGGCTCGCGTGCTGCCGCAATCAGCTCCACGAGGGGCTTCGCCTTGGTCCACGCGGGGTCCTCCTGACCCTCTGGAAAGGCGCGCTCGAAGTTGACGGCGTACACCTCGCCCAGGCCGGCCGGGAGCGAGTCGAGGTTCTCGAAGTGAATCTCGCGGCCTTTCTTGGCCTCGCTCTCAAGGTGCTGGCCGAGCATGTAGGCATACAAGAAGAGGCCCTCCGCCTTGGCCGAGAGTGCGTCGACTGCTGCGTCCAAGGACGACGTGCTCAGGCGGCCAACGATAAAAGCCTCGAGCTCCCCGGCATCAACCTTTGTGCCCTGGCAGAGGGCTGGCAGCTCCTTGCGGACCTCCTCGTAATAGACGTGCGCCTCCTTCTTTGCCTTGAGCATGTCTACGTGGTTGAGCTGGATCTCGCACACGTACCTCGTCCCATCCGAAAGCACGACGCCGGCACACGAGTTGAAGTCGGAGTAGCCCATCGGCGTCGGCGACGCGTACTTATTCTTGAGCGTGAGAACCTCGATGCCGGCCCCCTTGAGTCCCTCGGCAAGCGCGTCTGCCATGCGCGAGCAGCTAGTGAAGCGCAGGGTGAGCCGCGCGAGGTCCTTGAGCTTGTTGGCATGGCCACCGTAGTCTTTTTCCATCTTTTCAGACACCCGTGGCTCAGACTTGACACCCGGCGAGTCAGCAAACTCGACCCACGCTTTCGCCGTCCCCTGGACTGGATGGCGGAGCGTTTCCTTCTCTGGGTCCGCCTCCCATTTGCCCGCGATGAGCAACTCGAGCTTTTCCTGCGCCTCGGGCGCCTGCTTCTTGTGGACGGTGTCCAAATCGTCCGACATTTGGACGAGGTTGTCATTGCGCTTCTCCGGCTCTGCGATGAGCTTCTCGTAGCCATCCTCCGCGCTCACCTTCTTGCGCACCTTGGCGTAGATGGCCTTGGACAAATCCATGGGCGCCTGCAGGACGGCAAGCTTACCTTTCATGTCAATGCCGTACGTGCGCTTGACATCAGCCTCAATATCCGCGATGCTCGCCTCGCCTTTGATGTGCTGGCGCGCGATCGTGCGCAGGTATACCTCGACGTCGGCCCTGTTCTTGGCCTCATCGGCGCGCAGCTCTTTGGGTTTGAAGCTGCTTAGCGCCCTCTTGATCTGGGGCTCCTCACGCGACGTCACGAAGAGCTTGAGCCACGGCGGCAGCCGAGAGAGCTGGCTGGCGATGACGTCAAGCAGCGGCTTCTGCGACTCCTTGGGCAGCTCGTCGAGCGCGTCGATGATGACAAGCAGCGGCTTCTCGGGCGCCTGGACCTCCGAGACGAGCAGCGGCGTCTCGAAGAGCGCCTTGAAGAGCTCCGCGGGGTCGTCCACCGCTTCCCCTGGTACCCCCGTGGCCTCAAGCTTCTCCTTGTAGCCCGGCAGCCGGTGTGCGAGCATGGCGGCCAGGCTGCGGAGCAGCGAGCCGGGCGCCGACTGCGCCGGGTTGTCGTGGCGGCAAAAGTGCCAGGCGACGGCACGGTGGATGACACGGTCTAGGAGCTCAGCCGTTAGCACCGACTTTCCGGTGCCACCGCCACCCATCAGCCAGAAGAGCTGGGGCGATGCCGGGTCGTCGAGCCATTTGAGGATCTCGGCAAAGGCCCACTCGCGCGTGCCTTGGAGGTGCGCGCTCTTCTTCTCGCGCCACAGCTCGCGAAAGTCATGAGGCTTCAGATCCTTCAGATCGAGCGTCGGTGGCAGGCTCAGCTGTCCTAGCGTCTGGCTCTCGGACAGAGATGAAGCACCCGGGGTCAGCCCAGATGGAGCTGCCTCCGGCACGTCAAGACCGAGACTCACGAGCTTTTTCTTTTCTTGGTCGCCCACTTTGACGAGGAACACTGACCGCTCCTGCGCTGATGCACCTTCGTAGGCGGCCTTGATGTCCGCGTCTGGGCTCTCGTCGGTCAAAGCAGAGGCACCCGCACCCATGCCGCCCCGGATGCGCATCATCCCCTCAAGTAGTTCCCCTGCCGACTTCGCCTCCGCCTCCGCCTCCGCCTCCGCCACCGCTACCTGAGCCGCTTGCGCCGCCACTGCAACGGCGTCGTCGTCGATGCCATCGAGGTTGGTGTCGTCCCCGTCGTCAAGGTAGGAATTATCCTGCGCGGGGCGCTTGATCGCGGGTGAAGTCGCTTGCAGGCCCCCCACAGCAGGCTTTGGCATGGGCGTTGGCATCCCAATCTTATTGGGCCTTTCTGAGATCGTCTGTTTCGCTGCCGCCTGCGCCTGCACACCGCGGGTGCTCAACGCATTCGCGCGTGCGCTCGACGGTCCCGATGAAAACAGCCGTTGCAGTTCTGCCACCTCGGATGCCTCGTTGACAGCAGAAGCAAGCGGCAGAAGCTCACTCAACTCCTTCCAAAGAGTCGCTCCGCCGTCCTTGGGCTGCACACGAACGTGTGCACCGAAGCGCTTGATGACAGTGCCGGTAGTTTCGACTCTCATATGCTTGAAGCGCACGTAGTCGCCCTCCTTCGGGTCCATGAGAGATGCTCGGGTTGAGCGTTCGGGGGGGGTTCCGCCGACGTCGCCCCCCGCCACGACCCCGGCCATCCTTTGGTGCCGCGCTGACGCTCGGCTGCAACCTAAATTTGGTTTCCTGATTGCTGTGCAACAGCTGAGTGACACGACCGCACACCCAGACCGAGACACGGCCCCGCCCGTCTGATTGTCTGTCCGGAGTTCGCGGACCGCGCGCGCAATTGCCAATTCCGCAATAGAGGAAAGACTAAACTAACTAAGAGTGCGACCGTGTGAACCCCGACATCTGCGACAACCGGGGCGCGGCGGGGCGCGCCTGTGGAAATTCTTTGAGTACTCGCCGCCCGCGCGCGCCGCCCGCGCGCGCCGCCCGCGCGCGCCGCCCGCGCGCGCCGCCCGCGCGCGCCGCCCGCGCGCGCCGCCCGCGCGCGCCGCCCGCGCGCGGCGCGCGGTCCGGCACCGCGGTAATTGTTGAAATAAGACTGTAGACCGTCTGGGGAGGTCGAAGGACTGAGCGCACCTGCCATACACCTGCCAGATGCGACCAGATGCGAGGGGTTAGACCCATGGTTGGACACTCCATGTGAGAAACCACGTCGAGTCACTCCACTTGTGGATCCGCAATGGCGGCATCGCGCGACGCACGGGTACCACACTCGATAGATGAGCGGATGAAACGTCGTGACCTCAGTTGTAGGCCCTATCTTCAGACAAACCGCATCATCGGGCCCGCACTCGCCTGCGCCCGTGCGAGCTGCAACACTTTGAGGACCTTGTCGGGCATGTGATCGGCCACACCGCGGTGCAGCGGCAGCCGGATGCGTCGCAGCTGCGCGGCATCAGGCAGCTCCTCGGCACGCCACGTGCCGCGTCCGGTGCCGCGCCGAAGACGTATGAGGCGGCCAGGTGGCCAGAGCGGGCGCTGGCGATCGGGGCGCGTCGCCCGATGCGACGCGAGCAGCTGGCGGGCTTTCTCAGAGGGGGGGTCGCCCGCACTTTCCCAGTCGACTGCCAACGCGAGCCCGTCGGCATCCGCGTTGCCCTCGATGCACAGAGGCGGGGGCGGCGCGTGCACCCTCCCCGCGCGGCGACGCGTGCAGCCACACAGGGCGCTCGCGACGAGGTCGTACGCAATCGCGGCCTTACTAGCACGCGAAAAGCAGAGTGCATGCAGAAGCTCATCTCGAAGGAGCTCTGTTGTCGCTAGGCTCAATGTGGGCACCACATCATTCTCAACGAAGACAGACGTGGTGAAGGCGCGGCTGGCGGCGGCCACGCCACGGGTGAGCATCCCGCCGGGCGGTGAGAACGCCACACAGCGCACGTCGACCTGATGAGCACGCGTCGCGTATCAGTAGAGCCTAATGAGGGAGGCAATCAGCACGCAATCACCACCTGATGAGCACGCCACGTGTCGCGTATCAGTAGAGCGAGCACGGCAGCGACGCCCGCCCCGAGCGAGTGGCCTGTGATGATGAGTGCAAATCCCTTGCAGCTCGATGTGTCTCCTAGGAGCAGACGACCAAGCACTCCCGACCCCACCAGGGTGCGCTCGAGGGCCATCGCCGCCTTGCAGACCCCGCCGTGCGCTGCGGCCTTGCCATGGTCCGCAGCAGCCCCCTCAACGCCCGGTGGGAGCGGGTGCGGGTGCGCCATCGCGTCCGTCGCTATGTCGGTTACAGACAACGTGCCACGAATGGCCACGATCACCTCGCAGTGCTCACGATCGACTAGCAAGCAAAAGGGCTTGTGCTCGAAAGTATTACTCCATTCGGCTGCACGCACCTCCACCGGTGCGCGGCGCCCCGATGCGCGGCCACGGCTCGTCGCGGCCTCCCCGCCGTTGGTCGCTCGTCGCTCGTGCGCCTCACGCAGTGTCTGGAGCAGAGCCACGTCATGCGCGCTCCTTCCCGCGCCCCGGACGTCACCGCCAAGGGCTGCTGCCGTGCCTGGAGCGTCGTATCGAGCGCCGCTGCTAACGGCTCCGTCGCCATCGCTGTCGCCTCCTCTGGTACTGCAGGAGCGGAGACAGCACAGCGAGGCGAGCGCGCACGGCGCATGCACGCAGCACGTGCCGCGCAGCCGGTAAGCATAGAGCGGCCAGCCATACACGCCCATGCACGCCCACATCCATCGCTCAAGCTCCGCTAACCGCTCAGGCTCGTCGAAGGGCTGAGCGCCGTGCTGGGCGTCGAAGGGCTGAGCGCCGTGCTGGGCGTCGAAGGGTTGAGCGCCGTGCTGGGCGTCGAAGGGCTGAGCGCCGTGCTGGGCACCGGCCGCGAGAGGCATCGGCCGCGTTGCGTCCGCGTTCGACGCGCCGTGCTGGGCGCCAAACGAGCCGCCCTCGTCCATCCGATTAACGAAGCCGCCCTCGTCCATCCGAACGAAGCAATTAACGAAGCCTGAGCGATGATTGCCGAGGACCGCGCTGCCGTGGAGCCTCTCGGGCGGGCCGCTGGGCGTGAGCTGCACATTCGTGCGCTCGATCTGCTGCGTGTGTTGCTCTGAGACGAGCACGAGGGCGGCGAGTAGGTCGTTGAATGTAAGGTCGAGTTCCGCAGGTACCACCGTCGCCAGTAACCTCGCGATCTGGGATTCAATCTGCTTCCAGTCGGAGCCATCGACACCGCGCAAGGAGCAGAAGAACGTGGACGCAAACCGGCTGGACCAGCCCGTGGGCAGCGGCCTCGCCACCGGGCCGGTGGTCGACAGGTTGCCCAGGGCAATCGCCGACAGGAAGTCCTCTGCCACACTCGCGTGGGTCGTCGGGCCAAGTACGAAGAGCATGGACAGCACGCCGAGCATCCAGCTGCTCGCGTGCGCCCAGGCCACGACGCGCTGCGCGGTAATTAGCGCATCCACGCTGGTGCGAACCTCTTGATCGCAATAGTCCTTCTCGCCGGCGGTCGCTAAGTACAAACCCCAGCCGATTACGCCGGACTCAAGCATCTGCAGCACCAAACGCGCCGTCAGCAGCGGTGGCACGGTCTTCTGCCGCATCGGCACGCCACCGAGGATGCTCCCGTACGACGAAGCTCGCCACAGAAGGGCTTCGATCACGTAGTGACTGGCGTAAACTGACGTAACTGCGATGGCCCACGTGGTGAGAAAGAGGTCGCATCTGTTGCTCACACCACTCATGAAGCTTCGATCGAGGCCGAGAAAGATGATTGCGACCACGACCCCGAGCCAACCGATACGCATCGAGCACGCGAGAGCGGCGTACACGGCGAAGTCGTCCGTGCCAATGCGCCAGTCGCGGCCGAGCCATTGCATCGCCGGCATGTGAACCGCGATGTGAACACAGCGATCCGGCTCCCCGAAGCTCGGCGCAAAAGCGAGCGCGGTTCAGCAGTACTATTTTTGATGAAGCGTCTCCGTGTCGTACATGACGGAGTTTGAGGGGGGGGTCGAGTTTGAATTGGGGTTCCTCTAAGTCCGCACCCCGCCGACCCGTCCACTTCGGATGCGCATTCACGCGAACCCTCGAGCCAATCACCAATCATGGCCACCTTCACGGATTGGGTCTACCTGCCCGCGGACGATTCGGACGACCCCATGCACTACTACGCCAACTTGACAACAGGAGAATCGCAGTGGGATCGGCCGAGAGTGCTCGACGCCAACTGCGGAAGCGCCTCAGCGGCCGGCAAGACAACCTGTCAAGTTTCCGTGGTGGCCAAGTGGGTGGAGTTCATGGACGAGCATCATGGGCGTCCCTACTTATACAACAACGAGACAGGCGAGTCGGCTTGGGTCCTCCCGGCGGACGAGGACGAGGACAAGCCGCAGTGCGAGGAAGAGGCTCCGTGCGTCAAGGTCGACGAGGTGGCCAGGTCAGAGGTGGAGAAGGCGCTCGCCAAGACGGAAAAGCGCGCGGCACACCGGCTGAAGCTCCTCAAGGAGATCGTGAGCACCGAACAATCATATGTGGACTCACTCCGCGCACTCAACAAGGTATACGTCGACCCGCTGCGCATGGTGGCTGACGTGCCCAAGGGTGCGATCTTCACGCATAATGACCTGGACGCCATCTTCTTGAACATCACTGTGATCATCAAGGTCAACGAGGCCTTCCTCAGCGAGCTTCTCGAAGAAGAGAAGAAGTGGCCAAACGTCAATTACGCGCCCATCCTCAAGAAGGCGGCGACCAAGTTCAAGGGCTGCTATACCCGCTACGTCAACAACTTTGACGACGCGGCGGGGAAGCTGCTCACAATCGGCACGTCAGACAAACCTGCGGACAAGGACAAGCTACGCTACCTCGTCGGCTCCGCGCGCCACCCCGACGCTAAGGGGCGCGACTTGCGCTCCTTCCTAATCCAGCCAGTGCAGCGGGTGCCCCGCTACCGCATGCTGCTCGATGAATTGCTCAAACACACCGACGAAGACCACGTGGAGCGCGCCGACATCCAGGAGGCGCTCGAGATGGTGATTACGCTCGCCAAGTCGTTCAATGAGGACAAGCGCGCTGTTGAGGACCACGCCATCCTCAAGGAGGTCTTCGAAATGTTTTGTGACAAGGACGCGAGAGACCTCAAGGCGGAGCTCAACTCGTTTGAGCGCAAGTTTGTCAAAGAGGGCTCCCTCGTCAAGCAGCGCCTATCGCACCGGCAGCGGCGGCAGCTCTTCTTGTTCAGCGACATCTTACTGTACGCTGAGGCGGGCATGGCCGGCAAGGGCTTCAAGCTAAAGGGCAAGATCCAACTGCTCGATGGCACGCGCGTCGAGTCGCTGCCGAGCACCGAGGACTCGCCGCATGCATTCGCCCTCGTCGAAAATGGCGGGAAGGGGTACACTTGGCTCGCCGAGTCCGCCGCAGAGAAGGACGAGTGGTTCCAGGCCATCGATGGCGCCATCCGGGCGGTGCGCAAGGCCGCCGACCTGGACGCGAGCGACGCGTCGGATCTGATTTCGATGGTGAAGAGCAAGAGGTTGCACGAGCGCATCGCCGTCCTGCAGGGTGGGAGCACGCTCATCAAGTACAACAACAGCGACGGCAAGTCGACGCCGCGCTGGGTATGCGTGACCCTCGACAAATTCGGCGCCGCCGAGCTCATACGGTGGGGCGACACAAGGACCCAGGACTGCAAGTCGGAGAAGCGCCTTACCGAGGCCACCGCGCTCCTCCACGGCGCCAAGTCGTCCACCTTCTTCAAGCAAAAGGGCGTCAAGGCGGATCAAGACTGGCAGTGCTTCTCGCTAGTCTTCAAGGACCGCACGCTGGACTTTGCCGCCGCCACCGTGGGACTGCTGCTCGATTGGTACCTCGCGCTTGGGGCGCTGCTCCCGCACTCGACGGAGCAGATCCTCGATGAAGAGCAGCTGCGCGCGCGCATCAGTAGTCAGATGTGAACATCATTTACAACTAATCTCATGTACAATGACTAGAAAAGTGGGTTTGCTTGCTTGCTTGCTTGAGAGAAGTAGCCATCTTTGGGTTATTACGGCGCGCCCAGGTTTCCCCACAGAAAGGATAGAGGCCGAGGCCAGATCCTGCCCTACAGCAGCCGCCGGCGGGTGGTTGGCCCTTCGGCGAAGTAGGCCTCCAATAGCTCTGAGCCATGGTAAAGTTGCGGGGGCCGGAGCACGAGCAGTCCGCGGTGAAGGAGCTGCAGTTGATGCTCGCGCCGCTGCCGGCCGACGAACTCACGTGCAGGCGCTTCATCCGTGCCAACAAGGGCGACATCAAGGGGGCCGCCAAGCAGTACCGAGGCTTCCTGGCATGGCGAGAAAAGGAGCGCGTCGATGAGGTCCTCACGGAGCCCTTGCACGCGCCCGATCTCGAGGCCGAACTTAAGTGCGTCGGCATGCAGCCGCTCGACGGCCGTGACCTTGCCGGCCGGCCTGTGGTGGTAGTGGCGCTCGGCCTCATGGACATGTACCTTCTCAAGAAGCGCGGCGTGACGCAGGAAATGCTCGTGCGAAGGCATGTGAAGGCGATGGAGATGCTGGTGCAGCGTCTGCGCGAGGCGCCCAACCCGCTTGCCGGCTGCCTGCTGATCCTCGACCTCGCCGGCTGTACCGCGTCCAAGTTCTTGTCTGCCTGGGGCTACATCCGCGAGATTGCGCCCATTTGCCAGCACCACTACCCTGAGCTGCTGTCCAAGATGTACTTTGTGCATGGCTCGTTCTTTTTCAAATGGGGGATCGACAAGGTCAAGCTCTTGCTCGACCCTGCGACCCGCGACAAGATGGAACTCATGTGCGGCGACGTGATTCCACTGCTTCGCGCGAACTTGCCGCTGAGCACGGCGCTACCGCCCGAGCTCGGCATCGCCACCTGGCCGCCGCCCGCCAAGGAGATGACGGCGGCGGAGGCGGCGGCGGTCGCGGCGGCGGCGGCGGCGGCGGCGGCAGCGGGGTCGTCGTCTACTGGTGCGGGGCCCGTGGCTGTTGGAGAGGTGGCTCGAGCGACGGCCCCTCAGCATACGTATGCGTTTGAATCAGCGGCGGTGGCGGCGCCCCCCGCGCAGGCTCGAGCCGCCGTACCCTCGCCCGCACCGAGTGATGGGACGTCGAGTGGGGAGTCGCAAGGCCTGCCTCTCCCTGCTCTACTCCCTGCTCCACCGCCACCGCGTTTGGGAGTGGACGCAGTTGAGGCGGCGCGGCCTACCCCCGCCGCCGGCGAGAGGAGGGCGGCTTTGAATGTGAATGCGGCCGACGAGGACGCGAGGTGGGCGAGTCCCTCGAGCTTTGGCCCCTCGAGCTCCCCCGGAGGCGCATCCGACCCCTCTCCCTCCTCTGTGCTTGCCCACAGCCTCCTGCCCTCCCACCGGCCCTCACCCGTCGTCTGCCGATGGGCTGCGCTCAGGCCCCCCGGCAGGGGCACGCTGGGCAAGGGGGAGATGAGCGAAGAGCTGGTCGCTCCACCGGCGTCACTGCTCGTGTACGTGGCGGCTCGTAAGGCGCGCGAAGAGAAGAAACAGCAGCAGCAACGTTGCGCGTCGGCCTCGACGACGAGGGACGCGATCCATGGCACCCAAGTCGCCTGCAGCGCTCCCAAATTAGGCAATGCTCTCTACCCTGCCGCCCCTTCCCCCCCGTGTAGCCCCCCCAGCCCACCCACCTCCGAGCGTTCGGAACCCTCGACGCCGCCGCCGCTCATGCTCCCATTAGTCTTCGGCGGCTCCGTCTCCTCGCCTCCCTCCGCGCCTCCCTTGGCCGACGAGACCAGCCAAGCTGGCGTGGCCGACCTCTTCGGCGCGGCGTGCCGGCCCCCAAGCCAGCCCCCGCCGCTGCCGCCCCACCCCGACAGATGGGCGACGCGTCCGATGCTGCTGCGCCTCGCGTGCGGCGCCGAACCATACCGAACAGTCGGCTTCAACGACCCTTCGAGCGTCTTCCCGATCGAGACCGAGTACTTTGTGGGCAAGGGCTATGTGCGGCTGCGCAGTCTTCCCGGCGAGCCTACGGAGTACTTCAAGGGCAAGGCTCGCCAAATGTCGACTGTCATCCAGGGTCACTTCAAGAAGCCGTTGCCGGCGCATGAGCTGGCGACCGGCTTTGAGTTCGACCACCCGCTGCAAAACCTGCCCGCGCGCACGGTGCTGCGTATCCTCTTGAGCCTCATTCGACAAATCGCGCCCGCGGCCAGCTTCGACTTGCTCGGCGACAAGCCCGTTGTGCTCAATCCGCTCTTTGAGACAGTGCAGCGGCTGCACGTGGCACGACCGGGAGATGAGCCCGAGATCACGAAGGTCTTTGAGGAGGACAACGCGCTGCTCGGCGGCGCCTTCGCCAAGTGGCCCATCGGGTGGAAGGAGCGTAAGCGGCTCTTTGTCTCGCGAACCCCTGCAGGGGGGCCGTACATGATCGACCCGGCGCTCGTGTATACGATGGAGCTCTACGAAGACAAGCTGTGCCCCTCCACGTACGAGCTCGCGATTGGCATGTTCCGGTACTCGCTCGGACGTATCCTTGTCGGTGGCACCAAAAAGCCGCAGTGTGTCACGTCGATGGGTCAGGTGGGCTTCCAGCCACACAGCCGCCAATACATCTTCAACATCGAGATGTGGCACGAGTGCCTGCTTGCCGGGTGCGAGGTAGGGGCCACGCCGCAACACAGTAGCCGCTCGGAGTCGTTAGAACGGGCCGTGACTGACACGTACCGCGAGAGGGCGCGAGAGGGGAGGATGACGCCCAGGACGACGCCCCGCACTGTCCTGGGTTCGCTACCGAGCTGGATCTCCATGTCGGCCACCAAGGAGGTCCTGGGCGTCAAGATTCCGATCGGCACCGCTGTCGACGTGGGAGACGACGTCGAGGTCGTCGAGACGCCGCGGCGCGGCTGGTGGCCATGGGTGAAAAGCACGCCGGCCTCGAGCCCCTCTCCCTCCCCAGGGAACCCTCGCGTCGACAACAAGAAGCCCTTCGCCCAACACGGCGCTCATCATGGCACGAAAGAGCCGACCCCACGCGCCGTTCTGGGCACTACCCCGCGCATCGTGTGACGGATTGCGCGTTCTGTGACGGGGGCCTCGGTCTTGCTGGGTACGCCAGTCTTCAGTGTGGTGTGAGAGATGTTGTGAGGCACGGCACGTGGCGAGATCTAGGCGAGAGCAGAGATGATTGTCATCAGCGAGATCTAGGCGAGATCCGAGATGAATGTCCTCAGCGCCGATCTAGGCGAGATCCGAGATTCCTCAGCGAGGTCAGGACGCTCGAACATTGAGGTGGGCCGCGGCACGGGTCACGACGGCCAAAGTATCCGATGATGTGCTGCACGTGCCGCGGCCAATGTGTGGGGTCTGGCCGGTGCGCGCACGTGAGTGTGCGTGATGGCTGATGGACAGATGGAGGCTCGGAGAACGTTTTGTTCGTAGGGCCTAGGGGCAAGAGAGAAGAGATGAAGAGTGCCGTGACTGAGGTGAGTGCTGTTGCGGAGTGCCGTTGCCGGACGCTCGTCGGCCAGAGAAAAGTATCACGGTTGGATAGTTATCGCGGCTCGCGGGAGCGGACGCGCAGAGTGACCGGCGCGCATTACGCAAGGCGAAATGACGATTACTCAATATTCGATTTTATGCGCGGGGAGACTTCAACGTGTTCAACCCGACCCGCCGGTTTCGGGGATCGCGATCGGGCGCGCCTTCTCTGGGCTCGGCTGGACGCATTCACTTCCACAGACCCACCGGCTTAGACTCTCGCTTGGTGCCGGAGGAGGATGAGCCTCCCTCGACCGGGAGTGCGGCCGCGCTACCGGCCGCGCTGGTCGCGGCGAGCGCCACGGCGAGGCTGTCCGCGCCGCACTTTTTGCGGAAGCGGCGGCGGAGCAGCTCGCGCTCCTCGAGTGCCCTACCCTTGTACGCTAGCCGCCAACACGGCGCTTCGCGCGTTTCCCGCTCGGCGGCGAGCTGCTTGACGGACGTGCGCTTGTGCTGGAGCTCGAGCACGACGTTCAGCAGGTCGTCGAGCCCTTGGTCGACGATCGCACGCAGCGGTGCAGCGTTGCGGCTCATATCGGGGGACGAGTTCACTTCAAGCAGCCACACGCCATACTGCGCGTCGAGCATCAGATCAAAGCCGTACAGCTCAAACGAAGCTGCCCGAGGCTCGATGACGTCGCACACCGCGCGCATCGTATCGCCCACCACAGCACTCATGCGCGCCTCGACAGCGGCCGCGGTGCGCGCGCCCGCTTCGGGGCCGTGCTGGGCCGTTAGAAAGCTGTGGAACTGCTCGCGCGACCACATGTTGCCCTCGATGGCCGTGCCGTACCCCTCGCACTTTTTCTGGATCGACTGGTTGGTGAGGTGGGTGACTCGGTCGGCGAGGTCGTCGTTGTACTCGCGGCTGCTGAAGCGCAGGTAGTAGTGCGAGTAGCGCCAGACGACGAGCGGGTTGATCGAGGTGACGAGCACCCACTGTCGCATATCAAACTTGCGCCTCTCAATCAGCAGCGGTCGGTCCACGTAGCGCTGCGCGATCATCTTGTGCTCGCGCTCGAAGAGGCGCTCGAGGATGGCTCCTAACTCACTCTCAATAGTGATGCCACGCCCCCGTGACATGTTCATCGCCTTGAGGATCCAAGCCGAGCCGATCGCGCCACCGATCGCAGGGGGCGTGGCAGCCGACGTCCTCGGCGTGGCCGTGGCGGCGGTTCGGTCTCTAAGCTCCGCCGCACCGTCGTTGCCGTCGTCGCCGTCGCCGGTGGCCTCGCCACCTTCCTTATCAACGGCCGCGCTGCTTCCACCCTCCCTATCAATGCAGCGTGCCGCGCTGCTGGCGCCACCACAAAACGCTGCCTGCAGCTCGCTCAGCACCGCCTCGACCACAGCGCGTGCCAGCACAGCGCTTGTAGGCAGGCGTGCCGTCCACGATGCCGGCGTCATGTCGCCAACGCCCATCACGGCGCGCGACGTTCGCAGCGCCAGCGCAGCGGCAGCGCCAGAGCCGCGGCAGCTGCTGCTGGTGCTGGTGCTGCTGGTGCTGCTGCCCAGACTGCTACCGGCACAGCTGGCAGCGCCGGCGCTGCTGCTACTGATACTCCCGCCGGAACCCTCTGGCGGCGGCGGCTGTGGCGGCGGCTGTGGCGGCGGCTGTGGCGGCGGAGCGGCGGCGGCGGCTGCGGCGCTCAGGGCGGCGGCCGCAGGACTGCCGATGCTCACGCCAAGTGCTCGCTTAAGCCGGCCCTCTGCCGTTGCATCGAGCGAGCCCAGGAAGTAATGCCAGTCTGGCGCTTCAATGGTTGGATCGGCACCACGCAACGCCGAACACCGGTGTAGCCAAGCGGCGCCGCTGTTCCTGCTGCTACTGCTAGTGCTCGGCGCCCCCTGGTGTGAACCGGCGGCCTCGACGCGCTTGCAAGCGAGGTCGACGGCCGCCGCAAGCAACGCCCTGGATCGTGTGGGGGCACTGCCGCCGCCCATCGCCACTGCTGTCGGCGCCAAAACGGTCGCCTCCTTGTCCTTGTCCACCGTCGCCGCACCTTTTTTAACCACTGCCTTGGCCACCCCTGTGGATGCGGCCGCTCGCGTGGTCTGCGACGCTGCTGCTGCCGGCTCAGCTGCGGCCGCGCTGCTGCTGCCGTTGAGCGGGATCCGACGCAGCTCCTCTGCGGCGCGCGCGTGGTCTGCTGAAGCCTCCTCGAGCCGCGCGTGCGCCGCCGCCTCCTGAATGCGCGCGAGAAAGCGCCGAATGATCGAGACGGCGGCATTAACGCGCTCGGGTGCCGCCGGAGGCCACGCCGAGGAGGCGACCGCATCGACGAGGGCGGCACGCGCGGCGGTCACGAAATAATCGACGACGAACTCCTTGAGCTGCGCGGGCTCGTGCACGTAATACGTGCGCGGCACAAAGGTGTCGGGGTCCACGCCTTCGGTCCACGGCAGCGCACGCAGGTTTCCCGAGAGACGATGCTTGGTGATGAGCTCCCACGCGCGCTCAAAGTGGTTGAGGATCTGCTCGTCGCCAACAGTGCCGTCCGTGATGTGCTGCTCTGCTTTTGCGGCCTTAATCGTCCACTTTAGCCCAAAGCTCGTCGAGTCAGCATCCTCCTCCTCGACCCACCCGCGCCTTTCAAGCGCATCGCGAAGCGCCTGGATCTTGGCACCGCAGATCACAAAGGTCTCGCGGCGCTTCTTCTTCTTCTTCACCTGCGGAGCCTCAGGCATCACCCCACCAGCAGTGCCGGCAAACCGTCGCTCGGGCACACTCTGCGTTCGCTGCGTGTGAAATAGTCTCAGTTTCGTCGCTGTCCCCCCGTGAAGAATACGAAGATCTGTGAATACAAAACTGTTGACAATAACTTCTGACTTCCGTTCTGACGTTCTGAAAGACTGACTGATTGTTCAGCAGCTCAAGGAATGACACTGCGAGGCTGGTATTTGGCTGGTACATAGGATATTAGGTCAGCAGCCATCGACATGCATCGACTCCAGCCGGCGGCCCGGCGCGCCCAAGAGTTTCCGATACATGTGCGTGCGCGTCAGCGCTTCCTCTTCGGCCACTCGGCCAACGCGCGCCCACGCGAACCGCCCGCCACGCCGCCGTCGGTCGCTCTGAGGAACGTCGATTGGCGGCCTCGTCTATCTTCGAGCACGGTGACCATGTAAGGACCGATGTCCGTGTCGTCGACTGCCGTGGCCTCGTCGTCGTCGGCCTCCTCATTAACGTTCGTGCCTTCGACGACGTGGTCCTCACGCGTGCGCAGATCGTACATAAGGTCTGCTTTCACGCGTAAATCTTCCTTAAAGGCGCCATGGAGCGATCTCAAGCGCTCCAGATCGTCCGACGCGAGAGCGGCGTTGCGCTCCTCGTCGATTGCACGCTCCGAAGCGCTCAGCGGAGGCAACCACGCCACCTCTGGCGGCGGCGCGTCCGACTGCGTAGACGGCTCGCGGCGAGAGTCAGATAGGGCTTGCGCCTGCGGTTCGCGCGCCTGCGCCACAGGCGCATTCGTCTGCGTCGTCGGCGACGCGCCCTGGTGAATTGGGTTGTGAATTGTCGGCTGCTCAAGGGAATGCGCGGCCGTCGGAGGTCGACTTGGCGCAGGCATCGGTGCGCCCTTATTCGTCGGTGTTGGCGCCGGTTCGGCGACCGGTAGGGCGGCGGCCGGTGCAAGTCCTGGTTTACGCGGCACAGGTACATGGAGTGGAGTCTCTGGCGTCAACGTGTGCAGCGCAGAGTGGCCGGAGCCGCCTTGCAACGTGCTCAAGTCGCGCACAAGGTGGTCGAACTCGAAGATGTCGAGCAGACGGTCGACCGAGGTGACGTCATACCGGCGGAGCGCGGCGCGTGCCTGCGCCTCGGATGCATGCACCCCGAGGAGGCGCAGCGCGGCATGCAGCTCGCTCACGTCCATTAAGCCGCTGCGGTCGCGGTCGAAGGTGTTGAAGGCGTCTTGGATGTTCGGAGGGATTGACGCTTGCCATTGGTTGACGAGCCCCTCCTCCTTGACTCGCTCCTCCTCCGCCGCCTTCTCCTCCTGCAGACGCGCCTGACGCTCCTCCTCGAGCCTTTGAAGCTCCTCCTCAGTGTACACTTTCTTTGGCTTGGGTGGGACCCAGCTAACGGCAAGCGCCGTGGCGAGCGCAGCCGCTCCCCACCCTTTACCCATCGCCTTCGCCTTGCCCATCGCCATCGCCATCGCTCCCGTCGTCGGCGGAGCCACCCCTGTCATCGACGCATCATCGATTCTCCAGGACTCCGGATTGGGCGCCGGTGGCAAGTACACGAACCCGATGCTGTCGATGTGGATGTTGCCCACAACCTTGAATGGGGTGTACATATCTCGATCGCGAGCCCCTCGCAAGTTTGATCGCATGCGGCGCTCCTCGGGGGTGAAAAGAGCCGCGTCCACCGATTGTGCGCCTTGACGAAATGGGCCAAGGGGCCCTACTGACGAAACCTTGAAACCAGCTTTGGCCAGCCGTTGGTGCAGCTGTGCGCTCTCCTCTGCCAGAAGCGGCGCCTCGTCCGACCGAAACGCGCGCGGCACAAGAGGATCGTCCGATGAGACGACGGGAGCGGGCGTGGGCAAGGGCGGCCGGGGGCGAGGCGTGGGACGACCCGCTGTGGCTCGGTAACCCGTTGACGCGCTCCATTCGCGCGTAAACGGCAGAGGCGTCGACGGCGGGTGCGGCACAACTCCTCCCCCAATGTCTGTGATCTTCCGGAAGGGAGCATAGGCCAGCTCGGGACCTCCTCGTTCCTCAGGTAGCAGAAGACCTCCTCGCGAGCAGAAAAAGTTCGATGGCATGGGTTGACATGCAGACCAGGACGAGGAGATGACCGATGACGATGCCGCTGCGTCCGAGCCTGCAAGCGTGGTTCCCGCACTTCCGCCGCTAGCATCGTCGCTCGTGGGCGCCATCCTCAAAGGAGACCCTGCAACCAACGTGCCTGCCGGCGCGGTTCGCAGCCGTGAGGAAGCGTCGTCTGCAAAGCTCACTCCGCTCTCCGTCTTCGTGTGCGGATTCGTCGTGCTCGGGCGCGCCGTCGCCGGAGGCGGCAGCATGTACTCCCGAAACGGATCTGACATGCTCGACCGTGCCGTCGCCGGGACGCCGCGAGCTTTTCGCCTGCGAGGCGGCAGCATGCCATCCGGGTCCTGTATGGGCGTTGTCGACCACGCCTTGCTATCAGCCCTTGAGGGCCGCTGGCGCTGAGCACCCCACACGTGTGGTTTTGCAGCGGCTTCGTGCCACGGCATGACGACCGAGGACAGCCATCTCGGAGAGCCATCGTGGAGAGCCAGTGGTAACGTCCGAGGTTTGTGCGACTGTTCAAGGCGGATCCAAGAGCACTTGCCACACGAGGAGAACCCGGCAAGCCCGCCTCTGTAGTCTCCCAGCGGCTCAAACGCGCCCCATTTGCCGCAATTAGGGCAGCAATCTGTTGCCCTGACTACGAGCGGAGCCGTAGAAGTCGACTCCGGCGGCGCGGCCGACGTGTCGAGCACCATGTGGGAGCCTTCGGCCCCTTCGCGGCGCGATGAACGACTCCGAAACCGAACGTCACACGAGGGAGCACCTGCGGGGCGACCTGTCTCCCCTCCATTTCTCGTTGTGAATTGTTTTGGGGCCATAGGAAAAAACGAAGAGGAGTGTCAAGAACCTCAAGTCTGTCGCAAAGAGAGTGAGTTTGACAGATGTTTCTCAATTTGTTCTCGACGAGCAGTCAGTGATACGTGATCCCCAGGATGTTTGCACCCGTCAGTCAGGAGTTGAGGAGAGAGAGAGAGACCGTTTTGAAAGGGGGTCGACTCTGTTTTCCACGTTTCGGCACCACGTAGTGGTACCGTGTCGAATTATAACCATTGACTCCGGTATATCCACGCATTCCGTGTAAACCCATCCCAAAACATCTTGAAGCTTTGGAGGAAGAAAACGAAATGTTGATCTTCGGGTACAATTCATCGGCGGGCGTGTTTTGGCGTGATCCGACGCAGGCGCTGCGCGGCCGCCCGACGCCCAAGAGCCGGGATGGATGCCACAGAATCTGGTTCTGACCCACCACCACAGTCAACGTCAGCTCGTACAGAGCTGCCCGCACCAGTCAAGATGAATGCGTGGGCTGAAACTTCGAGAACATCAAGTGCTAGTGCGTACTCACTGGAGGAACGCTGCTGCTTCGTGTGCTGCTGTGAGATTAAAGGTGTGGAGCTTGTGTGCCCATGCGAGTGCAATGCCCGATTCATGCACATCGAGTGCCAGCTCAAGATGATGCAGCACACGGTGGCGCACCGAGAAGGCTGCCCCGTCTGCCAGTCGAAGTACCGGAATGTTCGCACGAGCCGCACACAAGTACGCAGGCTCACCCGTGAGGGTCTGTTTTTGCTTCTTTGGGCGTCTGGGAACGTGCTCCTTGGCGGCATGGGAGCGTACTTCATCAATTTGTGGCGCACCGAATATGATGATGATGACAAGGACGTTTTCCTCTACCTTGGCATCTCCTTCATCGCTCTCGCCGTCTTCCTCTTCATAATTGCTTGCGTAAATTGCTTGCGCTGCGCTGCGCGCGGTGCCCTTCGTCACCTCGAGCATAGTCGTCCACATGTCTTTGGGAGGCAAGGAGGTCGCCGTGCATGCCATGCCGATGATTGTCACTTCTGATGTCACTTCCGAGCAAGTCGAGCAAGTACCCCTATGAAGAGCTCTGCGCTACAAGATGTAGCTAAACTACGTGTACAAGATGTTCTAGCTAAACACTCACTGTGTGCGCTGTCGGTGCCGCGCCTGGACTCTCTCTTGCGGCTCCGTGCATGTGCGCTCTTCGATGCGCTCTCCGCTCTGGCCACACGGATAGCGGGATAGCATCAATATTTTATTTAACGAAGTGAATACTGCGTGTTTACGACTGTGAGTTTGTATGTTTGTTAGTGAGTCTCGGAGAGAGTGAGTTTATTTATTGAAACGGTCGTCGATGCACACATCTCACATGCTTCCTCTCCTAACGGTATCGAACGGTTGTATCTCATTGTGTATCGTAACCGTGGTATATAGTAGACCTCGCGTCCATTCACCGTAGTTTTGCCATAGATTCCGCCATTTCGTATTATTGTCGTCCTCTCGGAGCGGCTAGTTAGTGGTAGAGCGCTTACGGGTTTTGCTGTGATTACAAATTCTATCTTCATCCCCGGCGCGCCCGGCCGGCCCGTCTGCCGTCACGGCGACGGGCCGTGACCGTCACCGCGCGTGTGGCATCGTGACGCGGAGCGCGGACGCCCGAGGCAGTTAGCGACAGGTCAGTCTCTGGAGTCCGGAGTCTCCGGTCGCGTCGGGTCTCGCTCTCGGGTGGCCCGCAGGCGCTCTTCTCGTATCTCGATACTGTAAAGGGAAGAGTCCGCGGTGCGCGGTCACAGCTGTAGGCGACTAGCGGGACGCGACAGGCCGTGTACGGAGTAAGGTCAACTCTAGGCCCCGATCGAGTGAGACCCATGTGCATGGGCGCATGCGACCGGCGCCCCGTCGAGCGCGTGACTCTAGACTCCGGACTCTAGACTCCGCGGCGTCGCTCCTGTATGGGGATCTCCTCGTACTCGTCCTCCTCATCGTCCTCGAAGTCCACGGCGGCCACCGCGCCCGGCCCACCTCTCACCACGGCCCCAGGACCGCCGCGTGCCACAGCACCTGGGCCACCGCGTTGTGATTCGGGCACGCCGAAACCGGCACCAAAGCCACCGACGCTCCCGAAGCCCGACGCTCCACCAGCCGCAGCGCCCGGTCCGGCGCGGTAGGTTGGCGCGCCCGAGACGGCGCCGGGCCCGCCACTGGCGCCTGCGCCTCCTGTCGCTGCTGCGGCGGCAGGTGGCGGAGGTGCCGACTCCGGCTCAACGCCTGGCTCGGGTCCGATGCCAAGCATATCCGAACCAATCGATGCGAACCAGCGCGGCCTTGCCTTGAGCGCACGCCCTACGGCCTGCAGCCAGCGCGCGAGGTTCCACATCGAGAGCGGCAGAGCGTCTTTGCACGCCAGGGCCACCTGAGCGAGCGAAAGGGGAGCGTGCGCGCGCCGCAGCACCCCGAGCATCGTGCGGGCCACCTCAACGTCGTCAGGCTCCTTGGCACCACTCGCCTTGCCACCACCGCTGCTGACGCCACCGCCGCTGCCGACGCCACCGCTCGCACCGCCGGCGCTCGCGCCGCCAGCACCGCTGCCGCCGATGGCGGCGCTGATCGCGGGCTGCTTGCTGCTGCTCGGCTTGGCGCTCGTCTCGGCGGCACTCTTGGCAATGCCGTTGCTCAGCTTGGGCTGCTTGGGCTCACGAGCGAGTGCTCCGACGCTGCTGCCGTCCGCCGAGCGCTTCGTGGCGCCGCCGCCGCCGCCGCCATGGGCCGCCCCAGCCTTGTCGGTGACGCGAGGCGACTCCTCGGCGGCTGCGACGGGCTTCGGGCGCGGCGGCACTGCGAGTGCGGGAGGCTCAGCCGGCTTGGTGCCGATGACAGCACTCGCCGTGCGCTCCTTGCGCACCATTTGCTCGACGCGTTGCTCGTTGATCCTCTTGCCGAATTCCGCATACCCAGCGTCTTCGAGAGCCTCGATCACAAAGGTGGTCACGTGCTTCTCGAGCAGTGTCTCGCGCCGTACGCCGTACTTGACCGTCTCGGCGGGCAGGCGCGACCATGCCGACGAGCAGATCGTGTTGAAGAGCTTGACGGCCGTGCGCGGGTCGCGGTGCTCGCGGCAGCCCGCAAGGAGCTCGGCCGCATACCGTGTGAGTAGCCCGTCGCCTGTGAGCCACGAGCGCATGTGCGCCTCGCTCGTGCTCGACGCGCGCGCGAGCGGCGCGAAGTAGGCGACCGTCTTGGTGCACAGCCATAGCCCAGGCAGCAACTTACCGTCGGTGCCTCGCCGGTCGAGGTCGGTCGACCACGCGCGGATCGGGCCGGCCCACACCCACGGGCGCGAGCCCCCTTCCTTATTCGGCAGCACGCGTGCCTTGACGTACACGTCGAGCTCGTCCGCACCCGCCGCCGACGGCACGGCCGCCGCCTTTTGCGCCTTCTGGGCCGCGCGCAGCGTGCCCTCGGGCAGCGTGGCGATGAGCGCGCGCGGCCCCCCCGCGCCGTCGCACAGCTCGAAGTCGGCGAGCATCATCACGGGCACCACGACACCCTTGGCGGACTCGAAGGGGTGCGCCTCCTTGCGCTCGTACACCGGAAGCATCGACTCACCTACGAGCGACACCTCAGGCATCGGGTTGTTGCGGTTGCCGCCGGGCGGCTTGTACAGCGGCAGGTAGGCCTCTGCCGGCTGCGTGAGGCGGTAGAGCGCCGAGGCGGTCTGCACCCAGAGCGCGGGCGGCGCGACGCTATAGTCCAGACGCGCCTTGAGCAGCGCCGTCGTGCGCACCCACACGCCGCCCGCAGCGCTCGCGGCGGCGTGACTGCCTGCGGCGGCGGCGGCGGCAGCGGTCGCAGACAGTGGCGGGCCGATGGTTCCAAGAACGCCGAGCGGCTCCGAGTCCGGCTGCCCGAGCGTCGGCAGCACCTCAAAAAGGTTCACAGGCTCACCTGAGGCGAGGCGCGTGATGCTGAACTGCGAGAGGATGCGCCGTGCCACCGAGGCGGGCGCTGGCAGCGGCGAACGCTCGACGGTCGCGATACTACTCGGGAGAAGCCGGTCGTCTATCGGCTGTTCCCTGGTGCCCGGCGGTTGCCAGCTCACGTCCAGCCGCGGCTTGAGGAGCACAAACCATGACGCGGCGGAGCGCACCTGATGAGGGTCGCAATCAGTGGCAATCAGTGGCAATCAGTGGCAATCACGAGAGCATGACGCGGCGGAGCGCACCCAGAGTTTGACCTTGCTCGGGTTGGCTGCGCCGTCGGGCAGTGAGGCGCCGCCGCCGCTGCCGCCCCCTTTGGAGCCCAGTGTAGCCGCCGTCTCGATCTGCAGCCGCCACTCGTGTACCGCGAGCGAGCGCATCCACAGGCGCGCGGGCACCTCCTCCACGGGGAGCGAGCCCGCCGCCGCGACTCCCCTGCCGGCACCATCGGCATCGGCGCCGGTACCTTCGGCACCGCTCCCCTTGGGATGCTGTGCAGGCATCAATTGGCCGACGAGCTGCACGCTTGGCGGGGCGGTGGCCCCGGGCGGCCCCATCTCGGGGGGTGTGAAGAGCGCAAGTCCCTGCGGCAGGGCCGTGAAGAGGTCCGCTGGCTTGCCCGCTGCGTCGACGAAGAAAAAGGTTGAGACGCGGAAGGAGGCGGTACCGCGCGCGCCGCTCGACGGGCTCGCGAGATCGGCTGCGTCCGCCGCCGCAAACGGGGCCATAGCCACCTCGGGCAGCGCTGCGAGCCCGGCGCCTCGGGACGGCGGCACGGCTGGCACCGCGTACGCCCCGAGCACCGGCGAGCCGAGCAGCAACGGCTCGGCCAGCGGCGCGGAGGGCGCGGCGCCGGGAGGCTCCCACAGCATCCGCCCGACTGAAGCTGGGTAGAAAGAGGGGGGCGCCAAGCGCAGCCAGTACCAAGCATTGGGCGTGCGCAGCCAGAGCGATTGCAGGCGCAGCTGGCCCGCGTGCTGCAGCGCCCAGCCCGTCACCGGCGCCGTCACCACGTACCGCCACGCGGTGAGATCGCCTTCAAAGCCGCCTGGCACCAGGATGCCGCGCATGCGCATGTGGCCGACCGGCCGGCGCGCGATGGCGAGTTGCTTCGGATCGGGCTTCGCGACACTCAATTCAAGCTCGAGCCGCTTGCGTTCAGCCTCAGCCTCCTCCTCCTGCTTCTTCTTCTCCTGCTCCTGCTTCTTCTTCAGAAGCGCCGCGGCCCAGGCCGAGGTGCTGCCCACGCTCGCCACAGCGGCCGCTGCCGCCTCGCGGGCCGCCTCCGCACGATGGCCCTTGCCGCCCGCCGCCGCACTCGGCGGCGATGGCACAGCCGGCGCGGCGCTGCTCGCCGCGGCCGTAGCACTACTGGCGGTGGCCGCCGCCACCACTTCTTCATCGCTTGAGTCGACATCCGCGCTGCTCTTGGCGCCCGCTTTCACGGCAGCTCCCTTGGCCTTGGTGACAGCAGCCTTAGCTCCATCGCCCGTCTTGCCGGCACGCTTGACTTCCTTGTCTTCACGCTTGACTTGCTTGTCTTCACGCTTGACTTCCTTGTCTTCACTCTTGACTTCCTTGTCTTCACGCTTCACTTCGCGCTTCACTTCGCGCTCTTTCGCCTTCTCCAGGCGCTCTTGCCCGCGCGCCTCCGCCTCCGCCTCCTTGGACGCCGCCGCCGCAAGCGCCGCAGCCGAAGGCGCCCGCTTGCGCCCAGACGAGCGTCCGGCTACCTCTTCGGCGACCGCGGCACCAACTTCGTCCGATGACGGCACTGCGTCCACGTCAAGCTCAGCGGCCTCCTCGGGCAGGTCCACGCCCGGCTTTGCGGCCTCCTCGGGCGGGTCCTCTGCCATGAAGGCCTCCTTGGGGCAGACCTGATCTGGGGAAGCCTCCTCAGCCTTCACAGCCTTGCCGCCATGAAGATCGGCATCTGGGGACGCCTCCTCAGCCTTCACAGCCTTGCCGCCATGAAGATCGGCATCTGGGGACGCCTCCTCAGCCTTCACAGCCTTGCCGCCATGAAGATCGGCATCCGAATTGGCCGTCGCGTCCTCCACGCGCGTCGGGGTCTCGCCGCTGCCGCCCTCGCTGCCCTCCTTGGCCGCCGCGCCGTCATCGTCGACGTCCATCGTCGATGCATTCGCCTCGCGGATGGCGTGCACGAGCGTCTCATCCTTTGGGCGCGCACCCTCACGCTGCTTCCCGCGAGCGCTGCTCGAGTGGGCGGCGCCAACGGACGCAGACGACGTGAGCCCCGCCGCCTCCGCCTCCCTCGCCTCCGCCTCCCTTGCCTCCTCCTCCCTTGCCTCCCGCTCGATTTGAAGCAGCGCGACCCGCTGCGCCTCCTCCTGCGCGGCCTTGAACTTGGCGGCGGTCGTGCGCGGGTCGTCCTCCCAGTCCGCCTTGACCGCACGCCTTCTCTGCTTCAGGTCGGGCTCACCCTCAACCTTCTCCTCCTTCTCCTCCTTCTCCTCCCCGTCCTCCTCCTCCTCCTCGTCCTCCTCGTCCTCCTCCTCCTCCTCGACTCCCCACACCTCATTCCTGGCCATCCGCTCCTCGGGCTTCTCACATGAGTTGCGCTGCGTGTTCGGGTTCATATAGCAGAACCACTTTTCGGGTAGGGCCGTCTCCTCGTACTCGGGCCCGGCGGGCAGCCGGCGCCACTTTTCGCACCGGTCGCACTGCGCCCAGTTGCACGTCTCTGGCTCCTCGTCCGTCTCGCCCTCGCCCTCCTCCTCGCCCTCCTCCGCGCCCTCCTCCTCGCGCTCCTCCTCGCCGCCGCCGCCGCCTTCCTTGCCGCCGGCCTCGTCTTTGCTTTCAGATTCCTTGCCGCCGGCTGCCTTGGCCTTCTTGCGCGGCGCACGCTCCTTGGGCTCCTTAGGAGCCTTGGGCACCCTGGGCACCTTCTCCTTCTTCTCTTTGACTGGCCGCGGACCCGCCGACTTGCGCTTCTTACTGTCCGCGTCGCTTTCGAGCTCGAGGCGCACGAGAGGATCGCCGGCTGCGGCTGCGGCCGCCGCCGTGGCTGCGGCACCCGCGTCCTCAGCCGCCGCCGCCGCTGCCGCCGCCACGCCCTCAGGAGGTAGCTCAGAGGCACCTGGTGAGCCGAGCAGCTTGCCTAGCCATTCGAACGCCACAGGCAGGCCAGTGGCATCGGTCAGAAAGAATTCAGCGAGTTGCAGACACGGGAGGGTGCGCAGCGCGGGCTGAATGCCGTCCGCCGGCGGAGCCACCTCGATCGACAGCAGGCTCGCGTCGCCTCCTAGCTCAGCAAGCATCTCCTCCTCGGAAATTGGCCGCGGCGAGCGTACCGCGCTCGGCTGACTGCACGTCGGGCAGCGTACGCTGGCGATCGCGCCATCCACGAAATCAAGAGGAAGCTCGCGCGTCTTCTTGCAGTGGTGACAGTAAAGGCACGCCACCATTTACGCGTGGCCGTCGCGGAGGTGAGAGGGCTCTGTGTAGCCTTCAGTTCCTGTGTGCCCAATAAAACGCCCCTTTGTCGTTCAGAAGGCAGATGGCCATTTACTCGCCCTCGGCTACACTCTCCTCCGGCCTCGATTAAATTGATACGCGTCCACCGGGACTCGCACGCTTTTCGACCTTAGTCGGACGCACCACGGCTTGTGGGATTGAACCACTGCACGGCGCGAAAGAACAGCACTGGCGCCCGACAAAGTGGACACGTTGCGCCTGTCCTCGTCCGAAGCGAATCAGCGCTAATGCGATGCGCTCCCTCCTCGCCAATCCAGTGCATGCCTGCGGGCAGGTGAAGCTCTGGGACAGTGAGGCACAAGCGGGCACGCGTGTGGCACGCACGCGGGAGCGCGGGCGGGGACGGACGAATTCGAGCCGGTGGTGCGTCGCACAGGGGTGGATGTGGTAGAAAGTAGTGGAACGATCCATTTCCAGGAAGGTCTCACGGCTGACGGGGCAGACCTCGTGCGCGCTCGGCGTGAAGGCTCCACTCGACTCGCCGTCCACCATCATCAGATACAAAATCTCGGACAGGATCCACACCTTCTGGTAGCTTTTATCGCGACACCACGCGTCCCTGCGATGGGAGCGGGCATGCAGGCGGAGTGGGTCGCTTGCCTGAAGAGTGAGGGGAGCGACTGGGTCAGCTTCAGATCGCGGTGCTCACCACGCCCAGCAGCGACCCATGCGTCGGACGTACTCTTCCTGATTGGGTGCGTCGCTCACGCTCCTGGCAAGCTCACCCAGATGCTCTGCAAGAGCTCGCAGCAAGCCCCACCTGTATGGATTCGAAGGCGTGAGCAGATATCGATCGCTGTTGGGCGTCAGGTACTTCGCAGCCGCGGGGCGACGGTTCTTTGGAGCGTCCCGTGGGACTGCCTCGAGAACTTTGGCGCCGAGAGCCACGAGACGTGCCGGGTCGCTCGTCTCCCAGTCGCGCCACCATGTATCAGCCGCCGCCCCGCTCATTCTCTCTCCCATTAGCTTGTGGCGACTCATCGCGCCGATGTGCCTGACGCAGCCCTGGCTTTCATCGCGCATGAGATCGCATCCTCTCTCAAGGTACGCGTGATCTGGACCGATCCTTTGAAGTGTGGTTGCCAAGTAAGCCCGCTCGACGCCGTCCGCCATGGCTTCTGCATCCGTCCTTGCACGACGGGGCGCAGCGTCGAGCATCTCAGGGTTGCCTTCGAGCTCCATTCTCGGCAACAAGGGCGGAATCGTTTCAAAGACTTGGCACAAGTTGTGACGAAGTCCGGGTCAATCTATTAGTGGGTCCAAGAAGTTTGGGGTTCGTCACTAACAAAATTGTAACTCGGACTCGTAAACTTTAAGTTTCGCGATTGCGGGTTTCCGACCACGTGTCCAACCGTTCAAACTCCGCGTTATTTTACCGGCACCCGCCGCACGTGAATAACATGGCGAACTTCGACACGCGCACCGGCACGGAAGACGGTATTCTCAAGGCACATGCCGCCAACCCTGACCTCGCCCTCAATGCGGCCACGCCCACGCTGAAGACGCAGCTGGGCGTGAGCGACGTGACGGCGTACCACACGCAACTCACTCACATCTTCAACCCAGAGGTGGTCAAAGAGCGAAACCATTCGTATGACTGCCACATGAAGAACCGGCCGCCAGTGCTTGCCGAGGACCGCTTTGACCCGAATGCTGTCATAGCAGACAGGCTGATGGTCGGTACAGCCCAGGTGATCGGCACCCACCTTGAAGGCGTCGTATTGCCAATTGGTTTTGACACGGAGTCCTTCTACTCGTCTGTCCTTGCAGCCTTTGCAAGCGCGTTCAAGGTCCAGCTTGCTGAGCGGACGGCTGGCACCTCCTCGGCCAACGGCGCCACAGCCGCCGGCACCTCGGCCATCAGCTCATCGGCCAACGGCGCCGCAGCCGAGGAGCAGACTGCTGCGGCGCCAGCCTGCCGGTACGAGCGACTTTCTTGTGCTGCGACAGGAGCGCCGGGCCTGTCAAGTCGGCGCATCGCTCAGAAAAAGCGTGCAGACGTGCGCCGGGAGGGCAAGCCGTTCATGCGCTTTGTCACGGGGATGCGAAGCGACACCGGCTCGCTCGCCAAGGATGGGAGCCAAATCTCTGATGAGGGTGAGGCGGCCCACTTGGCCATCGCTGCGTACCTGCGGGTGGAGGCCGCGCGTCGCACCACGGAGGCGACCCCTGAGGAGCGGCTCGAGGCCCTCAGGCATGAGAAGGTGGCCCACGCTGGCCGTGCGGAGGCTGTCATCGGCAAGGACGAGCTCAAGAACGGCAAGGGGCAAGCGCGGCGCTTCTCGCGCTCCTTTATCTTCTCGCTCGTGCACAGCGAAGAGTTTGGCGCCATCCTCCGCTCGATTGGCACCGACGAGGAGGAGGAGCTCATGACCGGCCCCATCGGAGACGAGTGGACCTTCGACGAGGTCCACGCCCTCCTTGACGACGAGCGGGTGCCCTTGGAGCTCAAGGCCCTGCTGCGACTCTCGGACGCGATGCTCGTCGAGTCCGAGCTGGCGGAGGCGGAGCTCATCTTGCGGTACACGAGCAGATCGGTGCGCATGGTGAAGCCTGTGGGCTCGCCATGCGCTGCCGTGCCGCAGCGGCCCATCATCCACTCATGGGCCATGAGCGGTGCGGCTTCTATCCCCACGTTCGACGCCGAGGACGCGCACCTCACACGCACAGGCTATTGCCATGTGACATCTAGATTCCCGTCCTTCGACTTTGAGATCTGCGACATGGCGATCACGCCGGCGGGTGACTGGCCCCTGCTGCCTACTAGCCTCCAGTCGGGGGGCGACGCTTACATGCTCGACAGCAACCGCGCAGGGGAGCTGACGGCGCACGGTTTCGCTAAGAGCGGCGGGGGGCGCGGCGGTGGGCTCGGCGGTGGGCGCGGCGGTGGGCTCGGCGGTGGGCTCG